>Ga0081540_1004362_pt1 | contig 10820 bp, 8 predicted proteins | sample TabmetS2T1R1_FD_71024 | JGI IMG/M metagenome (GOLD analysis project Ga0081540, IMG submission 71024) | Tabebuia heterophylla rhizosphere microbial communities from the University of Puerto Rico - S2T1R1 | ecosystem: Host-associated > Plants > Roots > Rhizosphere ... | reverse complement strand
GCGGACAAGGGCTATGGGTTCATCGCCCCCGACGACGGCACCGCCGACGTCTTCGTCCACCACTCCGCCATCGAGGCTGACGGTTACCGCAGCCTCCAGGACAACCAGCGGGTCGAGTACACCCCGGCCCGGGGGGCCAAGGGCCCGCAGGCCGAGCAGGTCCACCCGATCTGACGGCTGGGTAACGCGACACGGGGGTGGCCCTGCCCGCAGGGCCACCCCCGTGTGCTTGATAAGCCGGTATACAACGATGGACCAGCATTTTGCCTACGCGATCGATAGGCGCTACCTGCCCGTGCTCGTACCCTTCGGATTGCGACCCGCGAAAGACGGCGTCACGCTTACCGATGGGTCATTCCTGGCGACCTTCGGCTTCTTCAGGCTCACCACGCCGCGGACCAACATCACCGGCGCGCACATCACCCGGAACTATCGCTGGTGGACCGCGTTCGGCGTGCGGGGATCACGCGTTGATGACGGATTGAGCTTTGGTACGAACCATGACGCCGGCGTTTGCATTCACTTTGCCGCGAAGGTGCCCTCGCCCCTTCGCCGAAGCGGTCACTCAGCTCTCACCGTGACGGTCGCCGACCTGGAGGGGCTGGCCCGGGCCCTGGGTAGCGATCCTGCCGCACCATCCACTCGCACCCGTTGATCCGTCATTTCCTATCTGTCGTCGGCGTCTCTGTCGTCGGCGAAGAGCTCCCCCCTGCCAGCTCTCGGCCGCGACCATCACCGCGGCAGATATGAACACTCCTGGCCGCCCGGCCGCACGGACAGTAGCGGCCAGCATCCGCGCAACGCGTTGACCAGCCCGGCGTCTGCCGCAGCTGCTGACCTCAGGTGATCACGGAACGCATTCGTCACTAACGGAGACATTCGGAGCAAACGGCGCCACGGATGGGTCAGTGAGCGGAATCTCACAGCCACCCATCCGCCGGTGGGGCAAGCCCGAACCCAGGCGAGCACAGTCCCACTGACGGAGGAAAAAATGCGCTCTACGAGAACACGCCGCCGAAGTACGGCATTCGCCGCGCTCGGGCTCGCCCTGGCCGCAGGGGTGGCGGGCCTGGGGCCCAGCGGCGCGGGTGCGTCCAGCCACCGCGAGGCGCCACTCAGCGCGGCCGACCCTGCGGTCGACAACACCGACGTGTACGCGTTCGCCAGCCCGGACCGCCCGGGCTACGCCACGTTCGTGGCGAACTTCATCCCGTTTGAGGAGCCGAACGGCGGACCGAACTTCTATCCGTTCGCGACGGACGCGGTCTACAACATCAACATCGACAACAACGGGGACGCCAAGCCGGACGTCGTGTACCGCTGGACGTTCCATAACGTCGACAAGCGCGGTGGCAGCACGTTCCTGTACAACAACGGCCCGGTCACCTCGGTCACCGACGAGAACCTGCTGTTCCGCCAGACCTACACCCTGCAGGCATCGTTCAACGGCGGGCCGTTCCGGACCCGGGTGAGCAACGCCCCGGTCGCGCCGTCCCGCGTGGGACCGGCATCCATGCCGGACTACGCGAAGCTGCGCGACCAGGCCGTCACCAAGCTGCCGGGCGGCTGGAAGATCTTCGCCGGCCAGGCCGACGATCCGTTCTTCCTCGATCTGCGCGTCTTCGACCTGCTGTACGGCGGCAACCTGAAGGAGGTCGGGCAGGACACGCTGGGCGGCTACAACGTGAACACGATCGCGATCCAGGTGCCGTTCAAGGACGTGGCGCTGAACGAGGACGCGAAGCGCAACCCGGTCGTCGGCATCTGGTCGACCGCCGAGCGGCCCCGGGTTCGCGTCACCGGCAAGACGACCACATCGGCCAAGGACTGGGTCCAGGTTTCCCGTCTCGGCAACCCGCTGGTCAACGAGGTCGTCGTTCCGTCCGGCCTGAAGGACGCCTTCAACGCTCTTCCGCCCGACAAGGATGCCTCGGTCGCGCCGGTCGTCGCCCGGGTCAAGGACCCCGAGGTGCCCAAGCTGATCCAGGGCATCTACGGCGTCAAGGCTCCGGCCACCCCGCGCAACGACCTGGTCGAGATCTTCCTGACCGGCATCACCACCAAGGCCGGCGGCCCGATCAAGGCCGACCTCAACTCCCAGCTCAACAACGCCGACGTCAACCCGGGTGCCTTCCGGCCGTCGGAGATGCTGCGGCTGAACCTGGCGGTGAAGCCCACCGCGAAGCCAAACCGGCTCGGCGTGCTCGCCGGTGACCTGCAGGGCTTCCCGAACGGCCGCCGGCTCGCCGACGACGTGGTCGACATCGAACTGCAGGCGCTGGAGGGCGCGGCGCAGACCGGCAAGCTGGTCAGCGCGCTGGCCGCCGGGGACGCCGTCAACGCGAACGACCACGCCTTCGGCACGTCGTTCCCGTACGTCGCCCTGCCCAACGTGGGCGCGGTGAACAACGGCACGAGCGCTGGGACCCTCTCCCAGTCGTCCGCCGCCGCCGTCACGCCGCCACGTTCGGCCCCTCCGGCTGAGCGGAGCGTCCGCACCGCGCCGGTCGCGAACGTCACGCACGACGACACCATGAACACGGTCGTCACCGCCACCTTGGGAGCGGTCGCCTTCGCCCTGGCAGCCCTGCTGTTCGGCGGATGGCTGATGCGCCGGCGCCGGCCGGCCGCGGCGGGCCCGCCGCAGAACCCGCTGCCACCGTCCGCCGCCAGCGGACCGGACCAGTCGCCGGCCTAGCTCTAGTACGCAAGATCCCGGGGGCACGCCGCCCGTGCCCCCGGGCTGGCCGCCAAGGGAGGTCATCACGATGCGGCTCCGGATCCTGATTGTCGGACTGACAGCCATCCTGCTCACCGGCGTGGGCGCAGTGTTCGGGCTGCACCACGGCGAATCACCGGACCCCGGCAGCGCCCAGGCGTCGAGCAGTCTCCCGGCGGGGCAGGCCCCCGCCGACCAGCTCGCCGCGAGCATCGCCCGGGCGCAGAAGCACCTCAGCGCGGTCCCCGGGGACTACCCCGCCTGGGCTGCGCTCGGCTCCGCCTATACCGAGCGTGCCCGCGTTACCGCCGATCCCTCGTACTACCCCAAGGCTGAAGGGGCGCTGCACCGCTCACTCAAGCTACGGCCAGCGGGAAATCCGGCCGCTCTGGTCGGGCTCGGGGCGCTCGCCAACGCCCGCCACGGGTTCGCCGCCGCCCGGGATCTGGCCGACCGTGCTCTTCGCATGGACCCCTACTCGGCCGACGCGTACGGTGTCCTCGCCGACGCGCAGACCCAGCTCGGCCACCCCGCGGCGGCCACGGAAGCCATCCAGCACATGCTCGACCTCCGTCCTGGCCTCGCCGCCTACGCCCGCGCCTCCTACGACCTCGAACAGCAGGGTCGCCTGGGCGACGCGGTGGCCCTCATGCGCCGTGCGCTCGGCGACGCGATAGACCCGGCGGACATCGCGTTCTGCCGCTTCCAGCTCGGTGAGCTCGCCTGGCGCGCGGGACGGCTCGGCGATGCCGAGACCGAGTACGCCGCCGGGCAAGCCGCCGACCCTGCCTATCTCCCCCTGCTCGCCGGTCACGCCAGGGTCGCCGCGGCCCGCGGGCATACCGCCGCGGCGCTAGCCGACTACGCGGAACTCACGGCGCGCTATCCGTCGCCCGGGTACCTCATGGACTACGCGACGCTGCTCCGCGCCGCCGGCCAGCCGGCCCGCGCCGACCAGCAACTCGCTCTCGCCGCGGCGGCGCTGCGGCTGTTCAGCGCGAACGGCGGGACCGACGATCTGGGTGCCGCGCAGCTCGCGATCGCCCAGGGCCATGCCGGGCCAGCGGTGCTCGCGGCCGAGCGCGAGTGGTCCCGACGGCACTTCGCCGACGTCGCCGACATGCTCGGCTGGGCGCTGCACCGCAGCGGCGCCAACGCCGAGGCGATCTCCTATGCCCGCAAGGCCAACGCGCTCGGCGCGCGCAACTCCGGGTACCTGTTCCACCTCGGCATGATCGAACTCTCCCTCGGCCGGAACGCCGACGCGCGCCGCGACCTGAGCGCAGCCCTGGCCCTGAACCCCCACTTCTCGCCGCTCGATGCGCCCGCCGCCACGGCGGCCCTGCACCGGCTCGGCCCGCGATGAACAGGCTCGTCAGCCTGGCGCTGGCCGCCCTGGGCGTCATCGGCATCGTCCTGGCGCTCCCGGCGCGGCCCGCCTCGGCGCGACCCGTGCACCCGCTCGGCAACTTCTCGGTGAACCAGGCGATCGGGCTCGATCTGTATCCCGATCGGGTCGCCGTCACCGCGGTCGTCGACCTGGCCGAACTGCCGACGCTGCAGGAGCGCCCGGCCGTCGACACCACCGGCGACGGCACCGTCAGCGCCCCCGAGTCGGCGGCGTACAACACCCGGGTGTGTCACGCGATGGCCGGAGCGGTGGCGCTGCGCGTGGACGGCCATCGGGTCCGGTGGTCGGTGCGCCCGGCCGGTTTCGCCTACCGTCCCGGTAGCGCGGGCCTGCACACCAGCCGGGTATCGTGCGCGTTCGACGCGGCCGCGGACCTGACCCGGCCGGCCACGGCGGATCTCGTCAACGGGTACCGGGCCGACCGGATCGGCTGGCGGGAGATCACGGCCGCGGGGCATGGCGTGCACATCGTGCACTCGCCGGTTCCGGTGCGCTCGGTGACCAGCTCGCTGCGGTCGTACCCGGCCGACCTGCTCGGCTCGCCGCTCGATCAGCGTTCGGCCCGGCTGCAGGTCGAGCCGGGCGCTGGGCCGGGCGCTGGCGCGGCCGTCCACGTGAGTGGGGGCGATCCGGTGAGCCGCTGGGTCGCACAAGCGGATCGGGTGCTGGAGCGCCTGGTCGGCGGGCATCTCACCCCGTTCGTCGGCGCTCTCGCGGTGCTTCTCGCGCTCATGCTCGGCGCCGCGCACGCTGCCCTGCCCGGGCACGGAAAAACGGTGATGGCCGCGTACATCGCCGGCCGCCGCGGCCGCCGGCGCGACGCAGTCACCGTCGGCGCGATCGTGACGCTCACCCACACCGGCGGCGTGCTCGTCCTGGGCCTGCTGCTGACCGCTACCGCGGGCCTCGCCGGCGAGGTCGTGCTCTCGTGGCTCGGCATCGCCAGCGGAATCCTGGTCGCTGCCGTCGGCGTGGCCATGCTCGCCGGGGTCCTCCGCCGCCGTACCCCGGTGCACCACCACGACCACGGGCACTCGCACGAGCACCCCCATGACCATCACGGGCACCCGCACCCTCATCCATCCCGCCCCGTGGGACGGCTCAGCCTGGTCGGGATGGGTATCGCCGGCGGGCTGGTGCCGAGTCCTTCTGCTCTCATCGTGCTGCTGGGCGCGGTCGGTCTCGGGCGCACCGCCTTCGGCGTGCTGCTCGTGCTCGCATACGGAGCCGGGATGGCCGCCATGCTGACCGCGGCGGGGCTGCTGCTGGTCCGCCTTCGGGATCGCTGGGCTTCGCGTCCACGCCGGACACTGGCCCGGCTCGCGGCGCTGGCGCCGGCCGGTACCGCCGCGCTGGTCCTGTGCGTCGGCCTCGGGCTAGCCGGCCGTGCCGCGCTCGGAGTGGTCCACTGACCGTGCGTCCCCCGCTGCGTGGGCTCCGAGCCTGCGGGCTGACAGACCTGCGTGCGGGCGGTCAGTTGGTGTATCAGGGCCCCGGGCCAGCACTCTGTTCCAGTAAAGCCTCTTGATGCTGGCCCGCCGCCCGCGGCCAGGTCAGACATTCGGGAGAACGAGCCGGGGGGCTTACATGAACACAGAAGTCGTCTACCGCTCGGACGGGCTGTTCCTGGAGCAGGTCCATCCGCCCTCGTCACGGCACTGGCAACTCGATGGTGACCGCATGGCGGTCGGCCGCGACCCCTCGTCAGCCGTCTACGTCAACGACGCCAGCGTCTCGTGGCATCATGCCGAGCTCGTGCGCCGCGGGCCTTCCTGGTCGATCGTTGACACGCGCTCCACCAACGGGACTTTTGTCAACAACGCACGAGCGAACGAGGCCATGCTGCACGCAGATGACCATATCCGCATAGGTCAGATCGAGCTCATCGTGCAGCAGCCCGGCGTCCCCCCGCAAGGCCGTCAGGTCAGCGGCGTCAATTACGACGTCGGGTGGCAGCAGGGCAACATCAGCAACATTGCGGGCAGCCAGTCCAACTACTACCAAGAGAGCAATCTGCGTTATATCGCCTCGCGGCGAGGCCGGGCGCGGCTGCTTATCGTATGGGGAATCCTGTTGTTCCTGGCCGGGCAGGGTCTCGGCCTCTTCGAGGTCCTCAAATTCGACAACACAATCTTCAATTCCATCAATTCCAGCAGCTTCAGTCAGCCCCAGCTCCCGGCGCAGTTCATTCCGCTGGTCGGGCTGGCTGCATTCATGAGCCTGCTCGGTATCGCCCTCTTCATCTTCGGCCTCATCGCACGGAGCGGCGCGAAGAGAGAGGCCCGGCGCCTGGGAGCTGACTGGTGATGTCCGGCGAACGCCCTAACGCAATCTTCAACATCGGAAGCCAGCACGGGAACGTAAGCAACGTCGCCGGCGACATGACCGTATACGGCGGCCAGCATTACACTGCCCTCCCTGCGGACATGATCGGGCGGGAACTAAGAAATATTCAAGGAATCATTTCGGCAATGAACCTTGATCCGGCCGCCAGGAAAGCAGCCGCGGGGCTCCTCGCCGATGCTGACCGCGAGCTCGGCAAGTCCCGTCACGATGCCAAGAAGGTGGCGCGGCCGATTGAGCGTCTTACCCGGCTACTGAGGGATATTGGCGCAATCGCCGCTGGCGGGGCAGCCCTGATCGATCCCCTTACGCGCATCGCCTCAGGCCTGGGCGCAGCCGGCCAGGCTATCTTGCACCTCATAGCGTGACGACCTGAGGGCCGACGATGCCGTGCTCGCCAGTCAGGCCGCGGCGCCCACGCTCTCGCGCGCCGACCGGTCAGCTGGTGCGATGGCGGATAGCGGCCTCGCGGGCCGCCTCCGCGTCTCGTGACCTGATGACCGCCACGATGTCGTAGTGGACCCGCAGCCGTTCCTCGCTGTCGAACCGGAAGCCCGGCAGCGAGAGCGGAGCCTGGAACTGTTCGCCCTCAATGTAGTCGACCATGTTCTGGTAGAAGGCGCGCAGCACAGCGTTCGGCGTGATCTCGGCGATCCTGCGGTGCAGTCGCCAGTTGCAGTAGCTGCCCTCGGCCGGGTCGTGCCACGCCGCCGCCAGCTTGGCCATCAGCGCGTCCAGCTCCTTGAGGTCGCGGGCGGTACGGTGCAGCGCCGCGTCGCGGATAACCGCCTCGTCCAGCGCGTCGAGCACGCCGACCACGTCGTTGACGGTCGCGCCGTCGTCGCGCAGCGCCAGCACCGTCTGGGCCAGCCGGATCAGCGGAGACGCGTCCGCCACGAACGTCCCCCCGCCGGGGCCAGGCCGCACGTCGATGATGCCGCGGGCGCGCAGTACCCGCAGCGCCTCACTGAGCGTCGCCGGCGCCACGCCGAACTCCTCGCACAGCTCCTGCTTGGTCCCGATGCGGTAGCCGGCCGGCAGTCGTTCCCGCCTGATCAGTGCCTCGATCTCCAGCACGATCGCGTCGGCGGCGGACTGGCCGGCCCGGCGCCTGCCGTGCCCGTGACGCGTCGAGCCGATCATGAGCTGGCCTCCTCCGCCTAGTGCACGCGTCACCCTTGGAAGTCCCTGGCCAGGGCAAACGCGTCTCTGCCGTGGCGGTAATTAATAATAACCATTATAATCAATTATGGCCGAACGGACTGGCGGGCAGCTGCTCGTTGACGCACTTGCCCACCAGGGTGTCCGGACCATCTTCGGGATCCCGGGCGTTCAGCTGGACCATGCCGCCGACGCGCTGTACCAGGCCGCCGACCGGATCAGCTTCTTCTGCGCGCGCAACGAGCAGGCGACGACGTACATGGCCGACGGCTACGCGCGCAGCACCGGAACGCCCGGGGTGGCGATGGTGGTGCCCGGCCCTGGCGTGCTGAACGCGCTGGCCGGGCTGGCGACCGCGTACTCGGCGAACTCACGTGTGCTGCTGCTCGCCGGGCAGATCGACTCCCGGCTGATCGGCAAGGGGTATGGCGCGCTGCACGAGATTCCCGATCAGGCCGGGATCCTGTCCCGGCTGACCAAGTGGACCGGCACGGTGCGCCGGGCGGACGACATTCCCGCCCTGGTCACCCGCCTGTTCACCGAGCTGCGCGGCGGGCGGCCGCGGCCGGTGGCGCTCGAACTGCCACCGGACGTTCTGGCGGCGAGCACCGGCGCAGCAACCGGGGAGTACGCGGAGCCGTCCCCGGTCCCGCCGTCCGATGCGGACGTCGAGCGGGCCGCGCGCCTGCTGCTGGCGGCGAAACGCCCGCTGATCTACGTGGGCGGCGGCGTGCTCGCGGCCGGCGCGTCGGCCGCGCTGACCGAGCTCGCCGAGGTGCTCGAGGCGCCGGTGCTGGTCAGCGAGAACGCCCGCGGCGCCATCGACGCGCGGCACCGGCTCGCCTTCGACGGCCTCGCGCTGCGCGCCTTCCGCACGGACGCCGACCTGGTGCTCGGGGTTGGCACCCGGTTCATGACGACCTTCGGCCGGCCGATCGACGTCGGCCGGGCGGCACTGGTCCTGCTCAACGCGGACCCCGCCGACCTAGGCGAGCCGCGGGCCGCCGAGCTGGCCATCCACGCCGACGCCGGCCTCGGCCTGCGGGCGCTGGCCGCCGCGGTCGGCAGCCCGCGCCGGGCGTCACGGGAGGACGAGTTCGAGCAGGTCCGCAAGTGGCTGGAGGACTGCCTCGCCGACATCACCCCGCAGCGCGGGTACCTGGCCGCGATCCGGTCCGCGCTGCCGGACGACGGCGTGTTCGTCAGCGAGTTCACCCAGGTGGGATACGCGGCCAGCGTGTGCTTCCCGGTGTACCACCCGCGCGGCTATATCGGGCCCGGCTACCAGGGGACGCTCGGCTACGGCTTCGCCACAGCACTCGGCGCTAAGGCCGCCGACCCGTCCCGCGCGGTCATCTCGGTCACCGGCGACGGCGGCTTCTCCTGGACCATGCAGGAGCTGTCCACCCTCCGGCGCTACGGGCTCGGCCTGGTGACCGTCGTCTTCAACGACGGCTACTTCGGCAACGTGCGGCGGATCCAGAAGAACCGCTACGGGGGACGCTACTTCGCCAGCGATCTGACCAACCCCGATTACCAGCAGCTGGCCGGCGCGTTCGGCATCGGGTTCGCATGCGCCCGGGACCCCGGCTCGCTGGCCGGCGTGCTGCGCGACGCGGTGGCGGCCAGCGAGCCCGTGCTGGTGGAGGTGCCGGTCGGCGAGTTCCCCTCCCCGTGGCACCTGATCCACGAGGGCATCCCCCGGCCCGCTCCGATCGCGCCCGGGGCGCACCTGGTGACCGAGCGGAGGCACGCGTGACCGGCGATCACATGGGCGAGCCCATGACCGAGCCGTGCGTGACCACCCGGCATGCCATCGACCTGCCCGGCGGCCGGCTGGAGTACCAGGCCCGGGCCGGCACGGTGCGGGTCGGCAGGGACGACGGCAGCCCGCTGGCGGACATGTTCTATCTCGCCTACCGGGCGGAGTCCGCCGCGACGCGGCCGGTCACGTTCGCCTTCAACGGCGGGCCCGGCTCGGCGAGCTTGTGGCTGAACGTCGGCGGGTTCGGGCCGCGGCGCGCCCCGACGCTGACCCCGCACGCCACTCCTCCGGCACCGTACGCCTTCGGCGACAACCCGCACACGCTGCTGGCGGTCAGCGATCTGGTGTTCCTCGACGCGGTCGGCACCGGCTTCTCCCGGCTGGCTGGCGACGGCCGACCGGACGAGGTGTGGGGCGTGGACCAGGACGTTGAGGTGTTCGCGCGGGCCATCCTGCGCTACCTGACGATGACCGGGTCCTGGCAGGCGCCGCGGTACCTCTTCGGCGAATCCTATGGCACCTCACGGGCGGCCGCGCTGGTGTACCGGCTGCAGAACCTGGGCGCCGACTTCAACGGTGTGATCATGCTGTCCACGTTGCTGAACTGGGCGACCACCCAGCCCGGACTGGACCAGGGGTACATCAACCTGCTGCCGAGCTACGCCGCGGCCGCCTGGTATCACGGCAAGGCCAGGGCCGCCGGCCAGTCGCTAACCGGGTTCCTCGACGGCGCCCGCGAGTTCGCGCACGGCGACTACGCCGCCGCGCTGCAGCGGGGCGACCTGCTGCCGGCCGCGACCGAGCACGCGGTCGCCGAGCGTCTGGCGGACTTCACCGGCCTGGACGTCGCGACGCTGCGCCGCAAGAAGCTGCGGATCGAGATGGAGGACTTCCGCCGGGAGCTGCTGGGTCGGGAAGGGAAGCGGATAGGCCGTTTTGATGCCAGGTTCTGCGCTGATCATCAGTACGTGATCGGGACCGGGGCGTTCGACCCGGCGACCGACGACGCCGCTACCGCCGGAGTCAACAGCGCGCACCTGTCTGGCTTCCACCAGCACCTGGCGGCCGACCTCGGCTACCGCTCCGACCTGCACTACCGGCCGCTGAACAACGTGGCGATCGCCGCGGCGTGGGACTGGCGGCACAAGGCGCCCGGCATCGACGCGCCGCTCCAGGTGCCGAACGTGGCGCTGGATCTGTCCGCCGCGATGCGCCGCAACCCTGCGCTGCGTGTCTACATCATGGGCGGCGTGTATGACCTCGCGACGCCGTTCGCCGGCGCGGAGTTCGACATCTCGCACCTGTACCTAAGCGAGCGGCTGCGCCGCAACGTCCAGTTCAGCTGGTATGAATCCGGCCACATGACATTCGTCGACGAGAAGGTCATCCCGGTGATGACCAGCGACCTGGCGCGCTTCTAC
>Ga0081540_1004361_pt1 | contig 10821 bp, 10 predicted proteins | sample TabmetS2T1R1_FD_71024 | JGI IMG/M metagenome (GOLD analysis project Ga0081540, IMG submission 71024) | Tabebuia heterophylla rhizosphere microbial communities from the University of Puerto Rico - S2T1R1 | ecosystem: Host-associated > Plants > Roots > Rhizosphere ... | reverse complement strand
AGTTCGACCGTGTCCGAATGGTTGGAGGCGGCGATGTCGTTCTTGAACTGAAATGAATCTCCGAGTGTCGGCAAGCTAGCGTCGGCAGCGGCAGGGCCGTTCGGGCCGTGAAGATCGCGTTGCGATTGGCCGTGATTGGCGGTGCTGTCCGTTGTTACGTCAAGCCCGGCCTGCTGCTGGCCCGGAGGGTTGTTTTCGGAGGCAGCGTGGAGAACGCGTTGCGATTGGCCGTGATTGGCGACGCTGTCCGTTGCTGCGTCAAGCCCGGCCTGCTGCTGGCCCGGAGGGCTGTTTTCGGAGGCGGCGTGGAGATCGCGTTGCGATTGGCCGTGATTGGCGACGCTGTCCGTTGCTGCGTCAAGCCCGGCCTGCTGCTGGCCCGGAGGGCTGTTTTCGGAGGCCGTGTGCAGGTCGCGCTGCGATTGGCCGTGATTGGTCGTGCTCTCCTGCGGTAAGCCAAGCTCCGGCGCGGCCGTTGCGTTCGCTACTGTGACGCCGGCATGATCGATTGTGTGGCCTGGAAGTTTCACGGCTGACTCGCCGTTCGCGATTGCCGAGGCGCTAGCGTGGATCGGCTTCTGATCGAACGCGAAGTGTTCTTGATCGGTTGCGTGGACCGGCGGAAGTTCGACTGAAGAGGCGCTGATCAGGGTAACCGTGGCGTCGGCGCCGTCTTCGCCCGCATGGTCCCGAGTTTCGCTGGAGTGGGTAAACCGGACAGAACCGGTTGAACCGACGCGGTCCGCGAAACGGAAGCCTGAGCTTTCGTCGGCCGTTGTCCAACGAAAGTCGGTCACTTCTGCGCTAACGCTGACGCTCGCGTCAGAAACCCCCACGTCACCCGTCGTCAGAATTTCTCCTGCTGCCATTGCGGCGAGCAGAGGATCGATCGACTGGTCGTTCACCGCCGTGGTGGCAGCTGCCGGCTCAACTACGAAGTCCGACTCTTGAACGGACGCGACGCCCTGTAGATGAAATTCCAGCAGGTCAGAATCGCCGATATCGAGGGTCTGGTCGGTCGGATTCACGTACACAATGGTTTCGTTGTTGGCGCTGTCATAGGTCCAGGCGAGGGTATGCGGTGGCACGGATGTCGCTGATGCAGACAGTGCCATGAATGCCAGCGCGCCAAAGGCAGCCAGATTGATCCTGTTCGAGCCGGATGCGAAGTTGGTAATTCTATCGAACTGGGCCGAGTTGGAATCCGCTACGGCGCGATAGACGAACGTGTCGCTACCGTGGCTGCCGGTCAGACTGTCGCCGCCAAACCCACCGACGACGGTATTATTGCTGTCGTTAACGGTCTCGCTTCCCGATATCCCGACAATCGGGTCATTGCCGCTGACGGTGGTCACCGTGGACGTGTCAGTCAACGTGTTGCCGCTGACGGCAACCAGCGCATCGCTGCTTAGGGCACTATCCGTCGTGAGGGCGCTCGAGACCGGGCCACCCAGAAGGTCAACTTGCAGGCTGCTCGTTGCGCTGTCGCCGTCTCCATCGACGGCGGCAAGAGCTGGATACCGGCAAAGCTCGGCAGGGACCTCGGCAAATACGCTTTCCGCGAATGGACCCTGCCGGTGAAGCTCACCGCCGGTCCCTACGAATTCAAGGTGCGCGCCACCAATAATGGCGGTGACACCCAGCCGATGGAGCCGCTTTGGAATCCGGCGGGCTATCTGCGCAATGTCGTCGAAACCGTGCGCGTCACCGCGGCCTGAGGAGGATGATCATGCGATATACCCCTCTGCTCGCGCTCGGCGCCTGCCTCTTGCTGGCTTCGGCCCAGGCCGCGCCGGTCTCCTACACGCTTCCGGAGGAGACCGCGGACTACAAGCCCGGCCCCAACCGTGACGTGGTGAAGGCCAATTGCTCGGCCTGCCACTCCGCCGATTATGTGCAGATCCAGCCGCGCGGCGAGAAATTCAAAAGGGATTTTTGGCAGGCTGAGGTGACCAAGATGATCAAGGTCTATGGCGCGCCGATCGACGATGCGGACGTTGCCAAAATCGTCGAGTATCTCGCCGCAACCTACTGATCTCAGCCCTGCAAAACCGGAGCGCCTATGCCGCGCGCGGGAGCCGTATTGCTGCGAATTCGCCAAAAGTTGGAACTCAAATTGCCGCAAATTCCGCGAAAACTCGACTTTGCGCGGCAATACGAGGCGATTTTGCCAAAAAGCGCGTCACCATTTGCGCTACCAAGCCGGCAATAACCCGCGTATCCTGTGGCTTGCGAGCCTGCCGGTGAGTGCGGGGACCGGGGGTTCGCTTTATTTTGTCGATTCCGCGGAGACGACGTGAATGCCTAAAGGTACGGTCAAGTGGTTCAACCCAACCAAGGGGTATGGATTCATCCAGCCCAGCACGGGCGGCAAGGACATTTTTGTTCACATTTCGGCAGTTCAAAAAGCCGGGCTGACCACGCTCAATGAAGGTCAGTCGGTGGAATATGAAGAGGTCGCCAATCGCGGCAAGACTTCGGCTGAGAATCTGAAGGTCTAAGCGGTTTCGACGCGGAACGGCGGGCCGAGGGCTTGCCGTTTCCGGCCATTGCCAACAGAGCGAGCGCGACCGGGGGGACTATTTGCGCTGCCGGCCGCGTATGACTTTTCTTTGAAAAGTCATACGCTTCGTCTTGTTGTTTAAGCATGATCTTTTCCGAAAACCGGTTACCACTTTTCGGGATCATGCTCTAGTCTTCCGTGACCCATTTTGCCACGGTCATGACGTCGGGCGGTTGCAGATAGCCGCGCGGCCAGAGATCGACAACCCATTCCACCTTGGTGGCGCGCTCGAGCAGCACAGCGGTGTTGTGCGGGGTCTGCAGCACCAGCGCATTGCCGCGATATTTTGGATCGCCGACGCTGTGGAATTTGAATAGCCCCCATTGCTGCAGGACGAGCAGCAGGCTGGTCGTGTTGCGGGTGGTGTCCCAGCAATCGTAGTTGTGCGCGTCGTCGCGGTAGCGGAAATCCGCTTTTGCCACGCGCCTGTCGGTGCCGAGGACCGGCCCCATCTTGCGATCGAACCAGACCACAGCCTTCTGCACTGCCGCGCGCTCGGCGGCGGCATTGGCGCGGCCGGCATTCATGATCGCGGTCAGCGCGGCGCGGTCGCCTGCGGCGAAATCGAGGATATGGCGGCGGCGGCAGACGAAGCCGTAGCAGACGGTCATCGATGTGGCCGACGGCGGATAGATCGAGACGCTGATATAGAGGTCGGCGACCGCCCGGCTCATCTCGGTCGATTCGGCCAGGCTCGGCGCCGTGAGAGCGCTGGCCGCCAACGCCAATACAGCCGACAATGCCGGCCGCAGGCGGCATAGGCGTGTTGATCGCATGGTGTTTCTCGTGGCCTCCACTCCCCTTCGAGAACCGTCACAGGACTAGCGCACCCTGTTTTCGCTGCCAACGCGGAAACCGAAGGCTGCATGTTGAAAGCTGCTGGAGTTGACATTCGCGCCACAGCGGGCACGGCCGCTAACCCACCGGCAGCGGCGCGTCGCGCTTGACCTCTTCCATCACGGCGTAAGTGCGCGTCTCCTTGACGCCCGGCAGCGCCAGCAGCCGCTCGCCGAGGAACTTGCGGTAGGCCGTCATGTCGGGCAGACGCGCCTTGACCAGATAGTCAAAACCGCCCGCCACCATGTGGCACTCCAGCACTTCCGGCGCGTTCTGCACGGCGCGGGCAAAGCGCTCGAACACGTCGGGGGTAGTCTTGTCGAGCAGCACCTCGACGAAGACGAGGAGCCCAAGGCCGAGGCGATGCGGATTGAGCCGCGCGCCATAGCCCTCGACAAAGCCGTCGCGCTGCAGCCGCTTCAGCCGCTCGCCGATCGAGGTCGGCGACAGCCCGATGCGTTCGGCGAGCTCGACATTGGCGATACGGCCATCCCCTTGTAGAATTGAGAGGATTTTGCGGTCTATCTTGTCAAGATCAGTCATTTATCCGGCCAGTTTAACATTTTGCTTCATTTTATAAGGAAAACTGAGGAATTTGTCTATATAAGTACGGCCCAGCTGGCGATATCTAGAGGCACTCGCGAGGAAAAACGCCATGCCGTCCGATTCAGCGCTGCTTCCACCCTTCAGCGCGCCCTATGCGCCCGACGATGTCGGGATCGCTGCAACATTGCTCGGCGCGGCGAAGCTCAGCGCGGCGCAGGAAGCGCGCATCGACCGCGTGGCGCGAAAACTGATCGAGGCGATCCGGGCCAATGACGATCCGCTCGGCGGCGTCGAGGACATGCTGCGCGAGTTCGCGCTGTCGACCAAGGAGGGCCTGGCGCTGATGGTGCTGGCCGAAGCGCTGCTGCGCGTGCCGGACGCGCGCACCGCCGACCAGTTCATCGAGGACAAGCTCGCACAGGGCGACTTCGTCCATCACGAAACCAAATCCACCGCCTTCCTGGTCAATGCATCGGCCTGGGCGCTCGGCGTCTCGGCGCGGGTGATCCAGCCGGGCGAGACGCCGCAAGGCACCATCGGCCGGCTGACCAAGCGGCTTGGCGCGCCCGCAGTGCGTGCCGCGACGCGGCAGGCGATGCGGCTGATGGGCAGTCACTTTGTGCTCGGCGAGACCATCGAGGCGGCGCTGGAACGGGCGCGGCCGCGCTCCGAACATCCGTCACGTTATTCCTTTGACATGCTCGGCGAGGGCGCTCGCACGGCAGATGACGCGGGGCGTTATTTCGACGCCTATGCGCGCGCGATCGAGGCGATCGGCCGCGCGGCCGGCGCAAATCCCCTGCCCGACCGGCCCGGCATTTCGGTGAAGCTATCGGCGCTGCATCCGCGCTTCGAAGCGGTGAGCCGCGCGCGCGTGATGAACGAGTTGGTGCCGCGACTGGTCGATCTCGCCCGCCGCGCCAAAGCTTTCAATCTCAATTTCACTGTCGATGCCGAGGAAGCCGATCGGCTGGAATTGTCGCTCGACGTCATTGCCGCCGCTTTTGCTGATAATTCGCTCGTCGGCTGGGACGGCTTTGGGCTGGCAATCCAGGCCTATCAGAAACGCGCAACCGACGTGATCGATTATGTCGACGGCCTCGCACGAAAACTCGACCGGCGCGTGATGCTGCGGCTGGTGAAAGGCGCCTATTGGGACACCGAGATCAAGCGCGCGCAGGAGCGCGGGCTGGACGGCTATCCCGTGTTCAGCCGCAAGGCGATGACGGACCTGAACTACATCGCTTGCGCGCAAAAGCTGCTTGGCTTGCGGCCGCGCATCTTCCCGCAATTTGCCACCCACAACGCGCTGACGGTCGCGACCATTCTGGAGCTAGCAGGCGGCAGCGGCGGCTTCGAATTCCAGCGCCTGCATGGCATGGGCGAAGCGCTCTACGCGCAGCTCGGCGAGGATCGTCCTGACATCGCGCACCGCACCTATGCGCCGGTTGGCAGCCACCGCGATCTCCTGGCTTATCTGGTTCGGCGCCTGCTGGAGAATGGCGCAAACTCGTCCTTTGTGGCGCAGGCGGCCGACAACACCGTGCCGATCGACGCGCTGCTGCGAAGACCAGCGGACATCATTGGCGCTGCGAACCGTGCTTGCCACCCCGACATTCCGCCGCCGGCGGATCTCTATGCGCCGTTCCGGCAAAATTCGCGCGGCATCGAATTCGGCGAGCGCTCAGCGCTCGACAAGCTTGTCGCCGGCATTGCGGCGGAACGCGCGCCGGCGCACAAGCCGGCGATGGCGACGCCCCAGCAGGCTGAAGCGGCGGTTGTTGCCGCGCGCACAGGATTTACCGGCTGGAGCCGCACGGCCGCCGTGCAGCGCGCGAAAATGCTGGAGCGCGCCGCCGATCTTCTCGAAGGGCGCGGGGCTCATTTCATCGCGCTGTTGCAGCGCGAGGGCGGCAAGACGCTCGATGATTCCGTTTCCGAAGTGCGCGAAGCCATCGACTTCTGCCGCTACTACGCCGCACAGGGGCGAAAGCTGTTCGGCGATGGCCAGGAGATGCCGGGGCCGACCGGCGAAAGCAATGTGTTGCGGTTGCGTGGCCGCGGCGTCTTTGCCGCGATCTCGCCGTGGAATTTTCCGCTGGCGATTTTCCTGGGCCAGGTGACGGCGGCGTTGATGGCCGGCAATGCCGTGGTGGCAAAGCCCGCCGAGCAAACGCCGCTGATCGCGGCTGAAGCGGTGAAGCTTCTGCATCAAGCCGGCGTGCCCGCCTCCGCGCTGCATCTGGTGCAGGGCGACGGCAAGATCGGCGCGGCGCTGGTGGCGCATCCCGCCATCGCCGGCGTGGTCTTCACCGGCTCGACCGAGGTCGCGCGCACCATCAACCGCGCGCTGGCCGCCAAGGACGGACCGATCGTGCCGCTGATCGCGGAGACCGGCGGCATCAATGCGATGATCGTCGATGCCACCGCGTTGCCCGAACAGGTCGCCGACGATGTCGTGACCTCGGCCTTTCGATCGGCCGGCCAGCGCTGTTCGGCGCTGCGACTGTTGTTCGTGCAGGACGTCGTCGCCGACCGCATGATCGAGATGATCGCCGGTGCCGCGCGCGAATTGAAGCTTGGCGATCCCGCCGATCCCGCCACCCATGTCGGGCCGGTGATCGATGCCGAGGCGAAGCAGAAGCTGGACGCGCATATTGCCCGCATGAAGAAAGAGGCGCGCGTGCATTTTGCGGGCGACGCGCCGGCGGGGAATTTCGTCGCGCCGCAGATTTTTGAACTGCGCGACGCCGGCCTGCTGACCGAAGAAGTGTTCGGCCCGATCCTGCATGTGGTGCGCTACCGTGCGGAGACGCTCGACAGGGTGCTCGCAGCGATTGAGCGCTCCGGTTATGGGCTGACGCTCGGCATCCATTCGCGGATCGAAGACACCGTGGACGACATCGTGGCGCGGCTTGAGGTCGGCAACATCTATGTCAACCGCAACATGATCGGCGCGGTGGTCGGCGTGCAGCCATTCGGCGGCTTTGGCCTGTCCGGAACCGGACCGAAGGCCGGCGGGCCGCATTACTTGGCGCGCTTTGCGACCGAACAGACGGTGACCGTCAATACGGCCGCCGCCGGCGGCAACGCCGCATTGCTCGCGGGCGGGGAATGACCGGCTGATGGACCGCTGGCGCAACGGCCCATGACTCTGCCGGGCGTTGCATCGTCTCCCCAACATGGTTCAAATGGCGCCCGAAACAGGGTTGCAGCGGTATTTGTCCGCCAACAACAAGCGCCAGGGAGCGATGCCGTTATGGAAGAAAAAGGCATTTTCGACGGGCTGAAGGTGCTGGACTGCGCGAGCTTTATCGCTGCACCAGCGGCAGCCACCGTGCTGTCGGATTTCGGCGCTGACGTCATCAAGATCGAGCCGCCGGGCCAGGGCGATCCCTACCGCCTGCTGCCGAATCTGCCGGGCTATCCGCACAGCGAGCACAATTTCGCGTGGATGCTGGAATCGCGCAACAAGAAGAGCATTGCGCTCGATCTCACCAAACCCGAGGGCCAGGCTGTGCTGCACAAGCTCGCCGCCGAGGCCGATGTCTTCATCACCAATATGCCGCCGCAAGTGCGCCAAAAGCTCGGTATTACCTACGATCATCTGGCGCCAACGAATGAGCGGCTGATCTACGCTTCCTTCACCGGCTATGGCGAAAAGGGCGAGGAAGCCAACAAGCCCGGCTTCGACAGCAATGCCTATTGGGCGCGCTCCGGCCTGATGGACCTCGTGCGCGCCGACGAGCATACCACGCCGGCCCGCTCCATCGCCGGAATGGGCGACCATCCCTGCGCCATGGCATTTTACGGCGCGATCGTCACCGCGCTCTACAAGCGCGAGCGCACCGGCAAGGGCTCGCATGTCTCCTCCAATTTGATGGCCAATGGCGTGTGGGCTGCGTCCGTGCTGGCGCAGGCCAAGCTGGTCGGCGCAAAGTTCCTGCCGCGGCGAACGCGCGAGAATGCGCTCAACGCTGTCACCAACCACTATCAGTGCAAGGACGAACGCTGGCTGATCCTCTCGCTGCTCAACGAGGAGCGGCAATGGCCGACGCTGGCAAAGTGTCTCGGCCGCGAAGATCTCATCACCGATCCGCGTTTCGCGACCAAGATAGACCGCCATGCCCGCTCGCTCGAGTTGGTGAAGATCTTTGACGAGGTGTTCGCAACAAAACCGCTGGCGGAATGGCGCAAGATCCTCGACGGCAACGGCCTTGTATTCGGCGTGGTCGGCATCCTCGACGACATCCCGCATGACAAGCAGATGATCGAAAATGAGGTGCTGGTGCCGTTCGAGAACGACACCATGCTGACGATCAACAGCCCGATCTGGGTCGACGGAGCCAGGAAGGTGCGGCCGCGCAAGCCGCCGGGACTCGGCGAGCACAGCGACGAGATTTTGCGAAACGCCGGCTATGACGAGGCCGCGATCGAGAAGCTGCGCGCCTTGGGAGCGGTGGCCTAGCGATGCCGAAACACCGCCTGCATTACTTCCCGGAATCCGGAAATAGCTACAAACTTGCCCTCATGCTCACGCTGTGCGGCGAGACGTTCGATGGCGTGTGGACCGATTTTGCCGGCGGCGCCACGCGCACGGCGGAATGGCGGCGCGACGTCAATCCGATGGGCGAAATCCCGGTGCTGGAGATTGACGGCAGACGCTTTACCCAGACCGCGCCGATCCTGCTGAAACTTTCGGAGCAATATGGCCGGCTCGCCGGCGAGACCGAGGACGAAAAGTTCGAGCTGTTGCGCTGGCTGTTCTGGGACAACCACAAGCTCACCGGTTACATGGCGACCTATCGCTTCATGCGCACGTTCACGCCGTCACCGGACGAGCATGTGCTGAAGCATTTTCGCCGGCGGCTGGACGATTTCCTCTCCATCCTCGAGCAGCATCTGAAGACGAATGCGTTCGCCATCGGCACGCGGCCGACGATCGCCGACATCTCCATGATGGCCTATCTGCACTATCCGGCCGACGAGACCGGCTACGATCTGGCAACGAGCCATCCCGCCGTTGCCGCCTGGCTCGGCCGTATGGCCGCCCTGCCCGGATGGAAGTCGGCCTATGATCTATTGCCGGGCAAGCGGCTGACGCATTACGCGAAGTAGCTTTTCTAGCGGTGCGTCCAGGCCCAGAAGACGCCGACGACGATCGCGCCGATGATGAAGGTCAGCGCGATCGCCCAGCTGCTGACGCGGACGGCGCTGACGGCCTTGCGGTGCGCCTCGTTCTGCGCGATCTCGCGGTTGCGGGCTTTCTCCTCGAGGTCGGGAGTGCTCATCGCCGGTTCCCTGCTGTCGTTGCCGGCGGCAGTCTAGCATCAAACGATGACGCCTGATCAGCCACCCCTGGCGTAATTGACAGGCTATTGAGCGGCCTTCTCGCCCCGCTTGCGTAAGGAGTCCACCGAATAGCCCGCGATCTGCTTGTAGCCGTCCGAGAGCGCCCGCAGCTCGTTGCGGCTGATGATTTCCTCGACGGTTCGAAAAGGCTTGTCGTGGCTGCGCAGGAAAACCTCGCGCAGGATCGCATCCGGCGGGTTGCTGCGGTTGGTGAGCACGATGCGCGTGGTCGCTTCCAGGCGCTGCTTCTCATAGGCCGCGAGCGCGGCGACCGGCTCGTGTTCGGTTAGCGCTGCGGTCAGCGCACGTGCATCGAGGATCGCCTGACCCGCGCCATTGGAGCCGCGCGGCACCATCGGGTGCGCGGCGTCGCCAAGCAGCGTCACGCGGCCAAAACTCCAGCGCGGCAGCGGATCCTGGTCAACCATCGGAAATTCCAGCACACTCTCGGCGGCGCGCAGGAAAGCCGGCACATCGAGCCAGTCGAAATGCCAGTCGGAGAACGCGGGGAGGAAATCATCCAGCGAGCCCGGCCGGTTCCAGTCGCGCTTGCGGTATTTCGGCGTCTCGATCTCGGCGACCCAGTTGACGAGCTGCAGCCCGTCGGCATCAGTGCGGCGGATCGGATAGATCACCATCTTGCCATGCGAGAGCCATCCGGCACGCACCATGCTGGCGCCCGACAGCATCGGTTTCCACCGCGTCACACCGCGCCACATGTTGACGCCGGAATAGCGCGGCTCGCCTTCGTCGGGATAGAACTGCTTGCGGATCGCGGAGTGAATGCCGTCGCAAGCAATCGCAACGCGGCCGCGCACGGAAGCGCCGTCGGCGAATCTCGCGGTGACGCCGGCATCGTCCTGCTCGACGCCGGTGCAATGCCGGCCGGTCACGACCTTGTCCGCGCCGGCGCGTGCGACGAAAGCATCGAGCAGGATCATCTGCAGGTCGCCGCGATGGATCGAGAATTGCGGATGCTCATAGCCCGCGGCGCGGCCGAGCGGCTCCTGGTAGATCAGCTGACCAAAGCGGTTGAAGAAGGTGGCGTCCGTCGTGGTGATCGCGGCCTTCGCCAGCTCAGGCTCGAGGCCAAGCGCGGCAAGTTCTTTCGTTGCATGTGGAAGCAGATTGATGCCGACACCGATCGGCTTGATCGCAGGCGCGGACTCGAAGATGCGGCAGGGAATTTTGGCCTGATGCAGCGCGAGCCCGAGCGTCAGGCCGCCAATGCCGGCACCGACGATAATGACCTCGTCGCCCATAAATCCTCCCGGCATGCTCTAAAGCGCGATGAGATTGGGATGAATCATCATCGCGCTTTAGGTTGTTGTTTGAGCATGATCTTTTCGGAAAACCGCTTCACGCTTTTCCGGATCATGCTGTCGAACGGCACGCTCGGTGGCGGATACAACAGATTGGTAAGCCCACTGTCAATCTGGGGAACTACGGTGCTCGAATAAAGCACATGCCCATGCGCGTAGCGCCGTCCGCGGTCTGGCAGGCAAGCCCCTTCGCGCAGGTCC
>Ga0081540_1004359_pt1 | contig 10822 bp, 8 predicted proteins | sample TabmetS2T1R1_FD_71024 | JGI IMG/M metagenome (GOLD analysis project Ga0081540, IMG submission 71024) | Tabebuia heterophylla rhizosphere microbial communities from the University of Puerto Rico - S2T1R1 | ecosystem: Host-associated > Plants > Roots > Rhizosphere ... | reverse complement strand
AGAGGAGAGGCGCTACTTTGCTCCCTTTGCCGTTAGAATAGCCGGTAAAGTCTGAAACAGGATGTAAAGGTCAAGCACGATCGACCAGTTGCGGATATAGGTTAGGTCCTGCGCTTCCTGTACGGTGAGGTCGCCATTGCCGCGCGCTGTCACCTGCCATAGGCCCGTCAGCCCCGGCGGAACGAGGGTGCGAATGCGCTGGAACTCCGCATCGAAGCTGTTCATGTAGTATTGTGGGAACGGACGCGGACCGACGAGGCTCATGTCTCCGATGATCACGCTCCACAGTTGCGGCAGCTTATCGAGACCGGACTGGCGGATGAAGCCCCCAACCAGCGGTAGAATGCGCGGATCTTTAGAGAGTTTGAAATAGCGTTTCCACTCTGCGCGCGCCTCCGGATTGCGCGCAAGGTGCTCTTCCAGGCGACGCGCCGCGTCCTGGTACATGGTCCGCAGTTTGGGGATGCGTATCTGCTTGCCGCGTCCGCCAACGCGCGGCTGGGCATAGAAAGGCGATCCCTGGTCCACGAGCCAGATCAGCAGGGCAAGGCTCGCGATCAGCGGCAACGACAGGATGGCGATTGGGATTGCGATGATCAGATCCATCAGGCGCTTGAGTACCCGGTTCTGTCGCAAGAATGGATCGCGCTCAAACTGAAGGCCGACCGCATGGCCGAGTGCCCGAGTGCGCAGCCACAGGGTCTCAATGTCCTGCGCATCGGTGACGAGGATCAGGCGCGCCGGCGGCAGTCGATCGGAAATAGTATGCGCGATCGCCAGATGCTTGCGCGACGTCATGATCGCGACTTCGGCCCGCCCGCCGAACTGGGCAAAGTCCTCGATGGTTCCAAGCACTGGTGCTGGCAAGGTCGAATGATTCTTGCCGGCGTCATCTGGCGTCAGCAGGAAGCCGATCGGCTTGAAACCCAGCTCCGGATCTGCGTTCAAAGATCGATAGAGTTGCTGCGCGGTCTCACCGGTCCCAACAAGCGCCGTCGGCGCCGTCCAGAACCCGTAATGGATGAGCAACTGCCGGATGAGAAATTCGACGTAGAAGCCGGCGACAAAGAGCGTGACGGTCTTGCTCGCTGCCGTCAGAAACAGCAGGAAGGGGCCTCCTGGCCGACCCATGACAACCGCATCGAGTGTTGCAAACAGCAGGACACCGGCGGCCCGCACTCGGAATCGAGCATAAGGGCTTCGGCTGGAACCCGAATAGAGGCCGAGCGCCAGAAATACCAGCACAAGCGCCTGCACTGGCAAGTGCGGCGCGATGGGCTTCATCGCGCCGAACTCCGTGAAACTGATCAGCAGACGCACTGCGGCGAGCGCCGATACGCTGGCAATCAGATCGCCACCGATTAAAGCCACGCTGACCGCCAGGCTCCGCCAGGCGCGCTTGAACTCGGTCCTCACACCACCAGAGACTTCCGCATGGGAACGGCTATCGGCTGTGGCAGGCGATAGCGCGAATTTCTGCACATCACTCATACGCCACGCCCGTCCATTTTCATGCCCCAACTCCCCATCCTGCCGGCTTTTCGCCGCTCGTGACTTCGTCATCATTCTCAAGACGCTCTCTCGGAACGATACGAGCACCAGCGGAGAGCCCAAACCGCCAGCCAAAATCCTCTGTCACCATTTCGACCGGCAACGCCGGTTCCCCATCTGTTGTGACTCCACTCTTTGCGGCGGGCAGTTGCTACCTGCCGCAAAGGGTGGGCAATAACTGTCAGGCCGCCGCGTTCATGCCACGCTTGCGCTCGGCCTGCTCCGCGATCCAGGCGTAGGTCTTCTGAAGGCCAACCGAAAGCGGCTCATCGGGTGCCCAGCCGAGCTTCGAACGGAACAACTCGTTATGCGAGTTGCGGCCGCGCACACCGGTTGGTCCGGGAATATTGACGATCTTGAGACGCTTGCCGGCGATCTCGGTGACCATGGCGGCGAGCTGGTTGATGGTGACCATCTCCTCCGAGCCGATGTTGACCGGGCCTTGGAATTCCGAGCGGGTCAGCATCAGCGTCGCTTTCACGCACTGGTCGATATAAAGGAACGAGCGGGTCTGCCTACCGTCGCCCCAGATCTCGATCTCGCCGCCATCCCTGGCCTGCGCGACCTTGCGGCAGAGCGCGGCCGGCGCCTTCTCCTTGCCGCCGTCCCAGGTGCCTTCGGGGCCGAAGATGTTGTGATAGCGGGCCACCCGGCACTGCATGCTGTAATTGCGGCTGTAGGTGAGGTAAAGGCGCTCCGAGAACAGCTTCTCCCAGCCATATTCGCTGTCCGGCGCGGCTGGATAGGCACTGTCCTCTCGTGTGATGGGATGATCGGGGTCTTCCTGGTTGTAGGCCGGATACATGCAGGCCGAGGAGGAATAGAACACGCGCTTCACATTGCGGCGCATGCAGGCGTCCAGCATGTTCAGATTGATGGTCGCCGAATTGTGCATGATGTCGGCGTCATTCTCGCCGGTGAAGATGTAGCCGGCGCCGCCCATATCGGCAGCTAACTGATACACCTCGTCGAAATGCCGGTCGACGATTGAGCGGCAGTTCTGCGGATCGCGCAGATCGGCCATGGCGAAATCATCTGCTTCCGTATCGCTGAAGGAGGGAAATTTGAGATCCACGCCGCGGACCCAAAAGCCCTGCTTCTTGAGGCTTTTGACTAGGTGAGAGCCGATGAAACCACCAGCCCCGCATACAAGCGCAGTCTTCATGTGTTCACTTTGTTCCCGTTAGAAACCAATATGAAAACTATCCCAGCATACTCGCCCGACCGCCGTTTTCCCTCGCAGCCACCTGCTGCAAGCCCCTTATCCTCGAGCGCGGAATGCCCCCGGCAATGCCGACACGCTCACCTGCTATGGCCATAAATTGCGAGAGAAAAAACGAGTCATCCGAAGCGTTATCCACCTTCTTGAATAAATTATCTGCGAACCGTCCCTCCCGCACGCGAGCTCAAAAACAATCGCCCCGCCCGGCGTGCGAGATGCCCTGGCGAGCGTGATAAAAGGTCGGTATCCGGCGCCCTATCTCCGTCGCCGGTAACAAGCTGAAGTAGCAGTTCAGGGCCGGCAGGCCCAATCCCTATTGGAACGGCAAGAATTGCAGCACCATCACGGCGCTGAAGCAGAGCGCCTTCAAAGCCGCCGATCTGTCCCGCAGGTCACCAACACAAGGCGCCGGCAGAGTGCACTTCAAAACCCAAGGCCGGCTGCAGGACCCTCGCGTCAAAGCGAGGAGATCAGCCCTCGCCGTCGACCCCGGCAGGGCGCCGCGTCTCGAATGCCTCGCCATGCAATTCCAGCGGCCGCGGCAGGTTCGTATAGGCCCACATCGCAGCCTGGGTACGGTTCTTTACCCGGATCTTGCGCAAAATCGCCTTGATGTGGGTCTTCACCGTTGCCTCGGCCACCCCCATGTCGCGGGCGATGCGCTTGTTGGAATCGCCATTGACCAGACAGCTTAGAATTGCCGTTTCCCTGCTCGAAAGGTGGTGGGCCGGCTCGAGGTAATGCCGCGTCAACTCCGCCTCCTCGATACTGATGAGGGGATGCGGCGCCGGTTGCGCGGGCGGCGTTGGCACGGCGATCTCAAGAGCCTTGCTGCGCATCTCGCTAACCGCCTGGGCGAATTCGGACGCTAGCACCGTCTCGCCAAGTGCGACCAGATCGAGGGACTTGACGAGAGCTTCCATGGTGAGCGTGTTCATCACATAGCCGTTGGCCCCCGCACGCAAGGCGGCGACGACATCGGCAAAGTTGAACGTATCGCTCAACACCAGCACTCGGCTTTCCGGATGGTAGTCCTTGAGCAGATGCAGCTCGTCGGCCATCAACTCGGGTCCGCCCTTCGTCAGCGCATCTCTGCTGACCACGAACAGTGCTGTTTCGGCCTTAGGTCTGCGTCCCCGCGCAAACTCATCCACGCACGAAACGCTCATGGCCGGTTTATAGTCCGTATTCGCAAGGAGGCTCACCAGCCCCTCACGAACCAGCGTCTTGGGTGCCACAAGCACAGTTATAATTTTTTGTTCCATGGCAACTAGACGCCGGGGATGCCTGGGGATGTGCGTATGTGCGGTGCACAAATTTGCCGTAAATTGTAACCGATTGTCAATGCCTAGAGGAGCCTCCGACAAACTCTGTACTCGTTTTGCACAATCGTCCCGCTCTGGGACAACAGCGTCCTGAATTGACCCTTGAGAAGCCTCGCAGTTCCGTTGGCATAACAGTTATGCGAGGGGCGAGTCCCGACTCCCTCCGGCTATCTAACCCGTTGAAAGATTTGGTTTCCAGCGCGGAAGCTAAAGGTCTCGTCACTGGGAAGAGGACTGCGCGATGGCCGCACGGGTCTTTTGTGGCCGCATAGCGCGGCAGGTGTTTTGACGCTTGGGGAGAGTGTCGGCAGGCCGCACTGACCGTTCTTGATCACGGCAATTTTTGTACAGAACCGTGTCCAATTGGCGACATCTTGGTGACATTGAAGAGAAGATTGTGCCCAGTTGTGTAGGAGGTGTCCAAGATCAGGTAGATCCGCATCTCGTTGCCGTGGTCCGAGAAATGGCGGCTGCGCTGGTGGAAGATGATCGTCGACGACACCGTCCTTGGCCCCTATTTCTGGACCAGCAAGGGCGTCGACATGGATGGGGTGGCTAGCTGATCGTCCAATCCTTAGGTGAGGAGCGATGGCGCCAACATCTTTTTGTGGCTCACCTGCTATCGCGCCTCGAGCATGATCGAAGCCTCCTACGATACCGCCCTCAAGGGGCCGATGATCGGCATCCGGTTCTGGTCGCTATGGTGCTGGGGATCGCGGGATCGATGCTGTTCCACCATGAGATGGGGCGGACGAGCCGGCAAGAAGCGATGTGAGGCCGGGAGCATCCCGCGGGAAGTCCGCAGCGAATATCGCGTGAAGCATCATCTTCCGCTTGATCACGGTTGGCGGAAGGCATAAGACATCAATCCTGCTGCGGGGCCATAGCTCAGTTGGGAGAGCGCGTGAATGGCATTCACGAGGTCGGCGGTTCGATCCCGCCTGGCTCCACCAATAAGCCCTTGAAAAACAATAAATAAGGATTTTTGGGCTTTTCTAACCTTTAGGTCTGTGGCCTATTGGTGGCCCATCTTACGGGATCGGGCCGCGTTAAGAGTGGCATCTTCATGAGTCCCCTTAACATGATTTCTCCATAAAATTAGAAGCGCAGAAAGATCGCCGCCGCGCCGGGTGCTCGGCTCCCGTCGATCCGCCGGCTTGCCGACCAATTGAAGGTGTCGAAGACGACCATCGTTGAGGCCTATGACCGGCTCGTCGCCGAGGGAGCGGTCGAGGCAAGAGCGGGCTCAGGTTTCTTCGTCGCTACTAGCACGCGCCCGTTCAACTTGACGGAGAGCGAGCTGCAGCTCGACCGAGCCATCGACCCCCTCTGGATCATGCGTCAAATCCCTTGCGACGGGCGATGCTGCGTTTCAGCCCGGTTGCGGATGGCTGCCAGATCAATGGCTGGCTGGCGATTTGCTGCGGCGCATCTTTCGCGGCGTCATGCGCGAGGAAAGAGCCAACCTCACGGCCTACGGCACTCCGCAGGGCTTACCTTCCGCTACGGGATCAGTTGGTACGACGTCTGAATGAAAGCGATATTGCCGCCGAGCCGAACAGCATCCTGCTGACGGATTCGGCCACGCGCTCGATCGACATCGTCTGCCGCTTTCTCTTGCAGCTAGGCGACACCGTCCTGATCGACGATCCCGGCTACCTCAATTTCCAATCGATGATGCAGGCACAACGTGTCAACATCATCGGCGTGCCCTACACCCAGGGCGGCCCCGATCTCGAACGCTTCGCGGCTGCTTTCGCGCAGCATCGTCCGAGACTCTATCTGACGGCCGCCGTGCTGCATAACCGGACGGGGCAAACGTGAGCGTGGGCACGGCACATCGCCTGCCGAAGCTCGCGGAGGCACACGACCTCATCCTCGTCGAAGACTGCATTTTACGCCGACTTAGAGGCCCGACCTCGCCAGGCCTTGCGGCCCTCGACCGCTTCGAGCGGGTGATTCTCGTTGGGAGCTTTTCCAAGACGCTCACAGGAGCCCTCCGATGTGGCTACATCGTCGCATGAAGTGATTGGATCGAGGGGCTCACGGATCTTGTACTCGCCACCAGCTTCGGTGCCAGCGATCTCGCGGCGCAGGTCACGCATTGCCTGCTGATCGACGGCAGCTACCGGCGCCACCTCAATGCACTGCGCCCGCGCCTTGCTCGAGCGATGGCGGCGACCGCAGAACAACTCAACCGGCTCGGCTTCACGCTTTGGACGCGGCCGGAATTCGGCATGTTTCTTGGGCGGAGTTGGTCGCCGTACTGCTGGCCGTCATTTCCGCAATTGCGGTCTGGATGGTCTCTTAGAAGCTGAGCGGTGTTCTCGCTCGCGAGCCCGCAGCAACACGATAGGCTCACTGATGCCGGCGCATGCTGGAGCTTGCGCATTCTCGATCAGTGTGGGCTCGGTCGTTCCGCGGAGCGTGACGCTCTACGATCTGCCGCCGACGCTGATTGAGTTCCAAGCCAGTTACAGTCGATATAAATTCATTCTGGCCGATGAGGATACGATCCTCGTCATCGACCCTGAAACCTCGGCGATCGTCGATGTTATCCAGATCTGACGTAGAAAAGAAAGGGGCCGTCAATCGCGCCCCTTTTTGGCGGCGCGCAACGCCCCCAGTTTAATGCTAGGAAGCGCATTCCAGCGCGCCACCAAAAGAGCGCAAATCAATGTCTTTCGTCGTGAGGCAGATTGAGACGATTTCAAGCTTGGCGGGTCGCGAGCCGCATCCGTCGCCTGAGCGGGGCAACCGCCATCCTCCCGGCGGCAAGCCAAATGGAGCTGATATTGGAACCCGCCGACATTCCTGCGCAGACCGTGAGCGCGCGCGATTGGACGAAGATTCTTAGCCGGTATCGTGAACCAAACCACAGCCGCAGCGTGTTTGAGCTGATCATTACGGCCGCCTCTTTCGTCCTGCTATGGGTTCTCATGCTGGCCGCTCTGAAGATCGGCTATTGGCTTAGCCTGATCATCGCGCTGCCAGCCGCAGGCTTTCTTGTCCGCCTTTTCATGATCCAGCATGACTGCGGTCACGGCTCGCTCTTCCGCCATCGTCTCGCCAATGACTGGGTGGGCCGGGTGATCGGTGCGCTGACGCTCACGCCCTATGATTTTTGGCGCCGCAGTCATGCCATCCACCACGCCAGCTCCGGCGATCTCGACCACAGGGGCATCGGCGACATCACCACTCTGACCGTGCGCGAATATCTCAATCTGCCGTGGTGGGGGCGGCTCGGCTATCGGCTGTACCGGCACCCGATTGTCCTGTTCGGCTTCGGGCCCGCCTATCTGTTCATCCTGCAGCACCGGTTGCCGGTCGGGATGATGGGCAAGGGATGGCAACCTTGGATCAGCACCATGGCCACCAATGCAGCCATCGCACTGCTCATCGTCGGCGCGATGTGGCTAGTCGGCGTGACACCGTTCCTGCTCGTGCATCTGCCGATCACGCTGCTCGCCGCCTCGATCGGGGTCTGGCTGTTCTATGTTCAGCACCAGTTCGAGGATACGTTTTGGGCAGAGCACCCCAAGTGGACTCTGCACGAGGCTGCCCTCTACGGCAGCTCGCATTACGACCTGCCGGGCATTCTCCGCTGGTTTACCGCCAATATCGGCGTGCACCATGTGCACCACCTCTGTAGCCGGATCCCTTATTACCGCCTGCCGCAGGTGCTCCGTGATCATCCCGAGTTGAAGGGTGTCGGCCGGTTGACACTTCTCCGGAGCTTTGGCTGCGTTCGACTGACGCTGTGGGATGAAGCGCGCCGCCGGCTGATTTCGTTTACGGAGTTGCGGCGATCGCGATGATATTGACCGCGGGGTGGTGGCGCCATTGCGTCCACAGTCACGCGGCATAGCGGCGTATTTGCCGGGCCTCGGCAGCCGGCTTGGCTGGTGCCGTCGAGAGCCCGGAGAGACCGGCTTTTCGTCAATGGACAGCACGACCGCATGACCGCGTGGCTCTATGTATTGCCCCATTCGCGCTTAACGGATCGACGTGATCGTCCTCTTGTCGGAATTGCGGTCGCTCGAATGGGATCTACCCTTTAGAGACCTTCCTCGGGCGCACGCGTGTTTTCCCGCAGAGGCAGAGTTTCCAGCATCATCCGGCTTTCCGCTGAAAGTAACACAGCGCCCCACCTGAGTGATGGAATATGGCTGCAGACGATAACCAAAGAGGTCGTCAATGGGATGCTGAGGAACGCCCCGACGATTCCCCAAATCATTGCCCAGAACGCCAGCGATGCCATGACGATGAATGGGCTGAGATTCAAAGTTCTGCCCATCAGGCTGGGTTCGATGACATTCCCGATTATGAGCTGCGCTCCAGCCAGAAGGGCTGCAATTGTGAAGCACTGCCACAGCGTGTCGAATTGGACGAGAGCCAGCAGTGCGGGAAAAGCGACGCCGATAATTGCTCCGATGCTAGGGATGTAGTTAAGAAAAAAGATGATGAGGGCCCAGGTCTCAGCGAAATCAACGCCAATGGCTCTTAAAACAGCGTAGCTGACGGCGCTTGTCAGCAGGCTCATGATCGTCTTGATCCACAGATATCTTCGAATGCTTTCGCTTATGGAGGTGATGCCGCGCTGCATCTCACTGGCATGCTCGGTGTTGCTGAAAAGGAGATCGATCTTACCCGACAGCCGGCCTCGTTCAGCTAGAAGGAACCCGACGTAGATTGTCACCAGGACTACATTCACCAAAAACCCGCCGGCCGAACCGACGAGGCCGGGGACCTGCCGCATGAGATCAAGATTGGCTAAGGCCTCGTTGACTTTGCTCGCAAGCCTGGGACCAGCCCAACGCAGCAGTTGGTCAGCCAGGATATTCAGACGCTCGATATAACGTGGCCATGCTTGCGCAACAGCGTCCGTTTGCGCAGCAAGCACGTTGAAGACCACGGCAATTCCAATCAGCAGAATGAGAACCGCGCTCAGCGTGGCAAGCGGCTCGGGCAATCCGAGCCGCTTCAGACGGTCGGCGCCGGCACCAACGAGGATCGTGATCAGTATCGCTATAACGATGGGGACCAGAAAAGGTCTTCCGTAGACGAGGCCGATAACGATGATCGCCAACGTCAGCAGGATGAATGCGACACGTCTGATTGAGCTATCGTCTCTTGAATCCGCGAGCATTTGTTCCCCGATCGCTGCAATCAGACAAGATCGACCGCAGCGTCTTTCATGATAGCCTACGGCCGTCCGACAGGCGCAACATGGGTCGAGGTTATCAATTGGACTGACGAGGAGCCACGCTGATGCTCCTAGTTATGCGCCGATAGGCCAGAAGCGCGTCCCGAACCCAAGAGGTGCCAAATGTCGAGCTGGACCGCCAATGACATTCCGGATCTATCCAGACGAACCGTCATCGTGACGGCCCCTGTTGAGCCCAAGTAAGCCCCAGTATGTCTGCAATGCATCAGATAAGTATTTTTCCTGACATCCACGCACAAAGCCAAGGCATGAAGAAGCCCCTAGTGCTAACTGTTTGGCTGCGGGGTGAGCACGGCGCCTTTGCTTGAATGAAGATAGAACCTGTAGCAATTGCATAGGAGCAGTTGCGGCATGTCTAATATCTCATGATGACTATCAATCCAACATGATTTCTAAGTATATATAACGCGGCTGTCTCATCTGATCACAGTCTCATTGGCACCGGGCGGAGGTATGTATGAGTAATTGGCGCTATCAATGTGCGGCGATCAGCGTAATCATGATGTTTTCTTGTTCGTCCGTCGCTGCAGATCGGACCGGCGTCACAAAAGATAGCATCAAGATCGGAATTTTTGGTCCTCTTACCAGCTCGAACACCAATCCGAGCGTTTGGCAGAAGCTCCTGAACGGTGTCATCGCAATATACAGGGATGTCAACGAGAAGGGGGGCATAAACGGCCGCAAGCTCGATCTCGTGGTGGAGGACGACCGCTGCGATCCGGCGGCGGGTGCGCCCGTCATCAAGAAGCTGGTCGAGGAGCAGAAGGTCTTTGCGCTCCACGGCGCTTATTGCAGCACCGTGGCCCTCGCCGTGAAGCCGGAGGTCGCCAAGCACCCGACACTCCCCTGGATGGTGCTGGGGGCAGGCTCTGCGGATATATCCCTGCCGGTCACGCCAAATATTTTTCATCCGATCCCGACGTCCTTTACGGTGGGCGACACCATCGTGGACTTCGCGCTCTCGAAGCCGGGCGCCAAGAAAATCGGCATCATCGTGCAGCATCCCGATGATGGTCCGCTCTCGCAATATCGGGCCGCGCTCGAGCGGCTCAAGAAGCTCAACATCGAGCCGGTCGAGATCATCCATATCGACCGGGGCAGGACGGATTTCACCGAACAGGTCAAACAGTTCCAGGCAAAGGCTCCGGACTTTATTCTGGGGATCATGTATCCCCCGGAATTCGCCGCCTATCTGCGTGATGCCTATCGCCTCAAATTCCGCGTGCCTACGGCCACCGTTCAAGGGACTTCCCTGGACGATACGGATAAGCGTCTCGGAATTCCGGAGGCCTTGAAGGATGTTTACTTCTTCTATCCGCTCAACGATTTATTGACGTCGCCGAAAATGGCCCGGTATGCCCAGCTCTTGAAGAAATATTATCCAGCCGACGCGCTCGATACGCTGAGCTATTCGGGGATGGGCGGCGCGCTGGCCATCGTGGAAGCTTTGAAGCAGAGCGGCCGCGATCTGACGCGAGAGAGGTTCATGGCCGAGCT
>Ga0081540_1004358_pt1 | contig 10825 bp, 9 predicted proteins | sample TabmetS2T1R1_FD_71024 | JGI IMG/M metagenome (GOLD analysis project Ga0081540, IMG submission 71024) | Tabebuia heterophylla rhizosphere microbial communities from the University of Puerto Rico - S2T1R1 | ecosystem: Host-associated > Plants > Roots > Rhizosphere ... | reverse complement strand
CAGGATTTCCGCCATGGTCGCGACCTGGCCGTAACCGGCAAAGGCGATGGTGTTGTCAGGGTCGACATTGGGCAGGTATTTCTTGCGCAGCTCCTCGAACGCCACCACATCGGGATCCTTCTCGAAGCGCGGCACGCCGACTTCCTTGGCGTACCTGATAGCGACGATGCCGTTGGCGTTCTCGAAGCCGGCGGCGCTGAGGATCGAACGGCCCGTCGAACCCGCCGACAGCAGATGCAACGGCTTCCAGCCGAGCTCCGCAACTTTACGGATCGACTGCGACGACGCCTTGCCCGTCGAGATGTTGTAGAAAACATCGGCGCCCGACTTCGAGAGATTGATGATCTGCGAGTCGATCGTCGGCTCGGTCAGATCATAGGTCTGCTCCATGATCACCTTGGCGGTGCCGCCGGCATCGGCCAGCACCTTCTTGAAGGGACCAAGGAAATCGCGGCCGAAATCATCGTTCTGATAGAGGATGCCGACCTTGGCGTCGGGCTTCACGCCTACGACGTGCCGCGCAAGAATGCGCGCTTCGGTCGGATAAAGCGGCAGGCCCGCCATGGTCCATTTGAAATTCTTCGGATCATTCCATTTCGACGCGCCGGTATTGAGCAACAATTGCGGCACGCCCTTTGAATTGAGATATTTGTGCACGGCGGTCTGCGGTGCGGTGCCGAGCGAGCCGTACAGCGCCAGCACTTCCTCCTGCTCGACCAGCCGTCGCGTCGCCTCGACACATTTCGGCGCGCTGTAGGCGTCATCCATGGAGAGGAATTTCACCTTGCGGCCGTTGATGCCGCCCTTCTCGTTCAGCATCTGGAAATAGGCCTCGCCGACGCGCCCGAGCACGCCATAGAGCGAGCCCGGGCCGGAATGCGGCACGGTCTGGCCGAGCTTGATCTCGGTGTCGCTGGCGCCGGCATCGTATTTCTTTTCGGCGGCCCACACGTAAGGCGCGGGCAGGACGGAAGCGGCGATGGCGGAAAGTGCGGTGGCGCCGAATTCGCGGCGCGTCTGCTTGTTCTTCATTGTTGTTTCTCCCTGACGGGAGACTTGATCGACCATTTAATTAACACGAGCAATAGCCGATCCGTCGCAGTCATGCGGCCATTCGGGATGCGCGTAGCGTGTAGACTCAAGTTCTTGTGGCGACCACGACGAGGCCCGGCACGGGAACATTGCTTTCGTCGCGCGGCGACGCCTCTTCCAGATGCGCGAGCTTGAGTCCCGCCGCTGCGACTGCTGCGCGCACATGCGCGGCGGCATGGGCGTAGCGCAGACCGTCGCCGAGGATGACGCCCTCCCCCGTATGCGTCTCCGTGGTAAAGGCGAGCAAACCGCCCGGTGCGAGCACGCGATGTGCTTCGCGCAGCACCGGCGCGATGTCGGCGACATAGACCATGGCGTCGGCTGCGAGCACGAAATCGGCGCTGGCATCCGGCTTGCTCGTGAGTCCCGCCAACATGTCGGCGACTTCGAGCTCGCCATACAGGCCCGAGGCGCGCGCCTGCTCGATCATGCCGGGGGAGAGATCGATGCCGATGAAGCGGTCGACGTTTTTCGCAAAGGCCGCCGCGCCAAGGCCGGTGCCGCAGCCCAGATCAATGCCGCGCTTGAAGAAAGCGGGCTTCTTCGCGGTATTGCGCACCGACAGCACTGCCTTGAACAGCAGCGACGGGCCTCGATAGTGGAGATCATTGAGCAGCGCATTCTCGAAGCGCGGCGCATATTGATCGAACAACGACTGCACATAGCCGGCCGGCATCGCCGAGAGCGGCTCGGCGCCGAGCTGCATCAGGTGCACCGCCGAGCCGTGGCGATCCTGCGGGTCCACATCGCGTGCCTTGCGGAAGGCCTCGATGGCCGCCTCGCGCTCGCCGAGCTGCTGCCGGATCTCGCCGAGGGTGAACCAGGCGGAGGCGAATTGCGGCGCCAGCTCCACCGCCTGCTGCAACAGGTCGGCCGCCGCCGGCAGGTCGCCGCGCAGTTGCAGGTCACGCGCAAAATCATAACGGCGGTCGGCAATCAGATCGCCGGAGGACAGGAACAGGCGGCCGGGCATGGGGCTTGGTGACGGGTGAAAAAACGGATTCTTCCGCCCTATATAGACGAGATGCGCCCGCAAGACATCCTGCTGCCAACTCCCGCCGGTCTCTGCTGCAAGCCCGGCGGCTTCCATATCGACCCGGTGCGGCCGGTGGAGCGGGCCGTCATCACCCACGGCCATTCCGACCATGCGCGGGCCGGCCATGGCGCGGTGCTGGCGACGCAGGAAACGCTCGACATGATGCGGCTGCGCTATGGCGAGAACTTTGCCGGCCGCACGCAGGCCGTCGCCTATGGCGAGGAAATCAAGGTCGGCGACGTCAGGATCAAATTCCATCCCGCGGGCCATGTGCTGGGTTCGGCCCAGATTGCCGTCACCTGCAAGGACACCTGCATCGTCGCCTCCGGCGACTACAAGGATGCGCGCGATCCCACCTGCGCGCCGTTCGAACTGGTCCCCTGCGATGTCTTCATCACCGAAGCGACGTTCGGGCTGCCGGTGTTCCGGCATGGCGATGCGGCGGAGGAAATCAGGAAGCTGCTCTCCTCGGTAAAGCTGTTTCCGGAGCGCGCGCATCTGGTCGGTGCCTATTCGCTTGGCAAGGCGCAGCGCGTGATCGCGCTGCTGCGCGAGGCTGGCTATGACGCGCCGATCTACCTGCATGGCGCGATGGAGAAGATCACGCACTACTACCAGAGCCGCGGTATCGACCTCGGCGAACTGCGCGCCGTGCGCGGGACCAAGAAGGCGGATCTGGCCGGCACCATCACGCTGGCGCCGCCGTCCGCCACATCCGATCTTTGGACGCGGCGCTTCCCGGATCCCGTCACCGCCTTCGCCTCGGGCTGGATGCGGGTGCGCGCCCGCGCCCGGCAGCGTGGCATCGAATTGCCGCTGGTGATCTCCGATCACGCCGACTGGGACGGCTTGACCGCAACGATTGCCGCGACGGGCGCGGGCGAAGTCTGGGTCACCCATGGCCAGGAGGACGCGCTGGTGCATTGGTGCAAGAGCAAGGGCCTTGCCGCGCGGCCGCTTGATCTTGTCGGCTATGGCGATGAGGACGAAGGCGAAGCGGCTAACGCCGACGAGGCGGAAGTATGAATCGCTTCGCCGAGTTGCTGGACCGTCTCGCCTATGAGCCCGGTCGCAACAACAAGCTGCGGCTGATCACGGCCTATTTTCGCGAAGTCGGCGATCCCGACCGCGGCTATGCGCTGGCCGCGCTCACCGGCGCGCTGTCATTCAAGCACGCCAAGCCGGGCCTGATCCGCGACCTCATCGCCGAACGCACCGATCCCGTGCTGTTCGGACTGTCCTACGATTATGTTGGCGATCTCTCCGAAACGGTCGCGCTGATGTGGCCAAACGCGACGCTGCCGGCCGGCCACAACAATCCCCCGCCTCCGACATTAAGCGAAGTCGTCACGACGCTGCGCACGCTGGGTAAGACCGAGCTACCGAAACAGCTCTCGCGCTGGCTCGACGAGTTGGACGAGACCGGGCGCTGGGCGCTGCTAAAACTCGTGACCGGCGCGATGCGGATCGGCATTTCGGCGCGGCTGGCGAAGACGGCCGCGGCGGCACTCGGCGATAAGGACGCGCACGAGATCGAGCTGATGTGGCCGGGGCTGTCGCCGCCTTATCTTGATCTGTTCGCCTGGCTCGAGGGCCGCGGCGACAAGCCTGTCAACCGCGATGTCGCGCCGTTCCGCCCGGTGATGCTGGCACATGCCATCGAGGATACGGATTTCGCCAATCTCGATCCCGCCGACTTCATCGCGGAATGGAAGTGGGACGGCATCCGCGTGCAGGCGGTGAGCGGCCGCGAAGCCAATGGCCATCTGCAAGCGCGGCTCTATTCGCGCACGGGCGAGGACATCACGAAAAGCTTTCCGGACCTCGTACCATCGCTGCACCTGCCCGGCGCGATCGACGGCGAATTACTGGTGCTGCGCGACGGCCGCGTCCAGACTTTCAACGTGCTGCAGCAGCGGCTCAACCGTAAAGTGGTCTCGCCCAGGCTGATCAAGGAATTTCCCATTCACCTGCGCGCCTACGATCTGCTCGGCGACGACGAGAATGACTTGCGCGAGCTGCCGTTCGCCGAGCGGCGCGAGCGGCTGGTGGCATTCGTTAAGAAGCTGGACGACCCCCGCATTGATCTGTCGCCGACGGTCGCCTTCGACAGCTGGGACGCGCTGGTCGCGGCGCGCGCCGATCCCGCCAGCGCCGGCGCCGGCGAGGATGCCGACGCCGTGGAAGGCGTGATGCTGAAGCGGCGTGATGCGCCCTATCTGCCGGGCCGGCCCAAGGGGCAATGGTGGAAATGGAAACGCGACCCGCATCTGATCGACGCGGTGCTGATGTACGCGCAGCGCGGCCACGGCAAGCGCTCTTCCTACTATTCCGACTACACCTTCGGTGTCTGGACCCATGGCGAGGACGGCGAGCAGCTGGTGCCGGTGGGCAAAGCCTATTTCGGCTTCACCGACGAGGAGCTGTTGCAGATCGACCGCTTCGTCCGCCGCAACACCACGGAAAAATTCGGCCCCGTGCGCCATGTCGTGCATGAGCCGGACCAGGGACTGGTGCTGGAAGTCGCCTTCGAGGGACTGCAGCGCTCGCCGCGGCACAAGTCGGGCGTGGCGATGCGCTTTCCCCGCATCAACCGGCTGCGCTGGGACAAGCCGCCGCGCGAGGCCGACCGGCTGGAGACGCTTGAAAAGTTGCTCGCGAAGGAAAATTCATTAACCCCCCAAAACTGACAGTTTGGGGCGCAATTGCTGCCACAATCGATTGGTAGCAAGATCAAGTAGCGAGGGCGGATGTACCTCTCGTGAAGTGAAGGCCTCCAGGGGGACACCCGCGGAGGCCTTTTGCTTTTCAGCAGCTACCCAACATGATGGCAGCTCACGCCGCCATCGGAATTTCTTCTGCGGCTACATTAAAATGCGGTAAGCTGATTGACGCGCCTTCTCCGGTTCCCCATTTGCCCCGCCGTGCCTATAATGGACACGCGCACGCGATGGAGATTTCGATGCCGAACGACGTCAGGGATTTGCCGGCCAGCAATGACGGCCTGTACCGCTTTCTCGGCGGCACGCCGCTCGCGGTGGCATTCCGCCTGATTCTGCTGTCGATCCTGGTCGGCGTCGTGCTCGCGGCGATCGGTTTCGATCCCTGGAATATCCTGCATTCCATCCGCATGCTGTTCCAGCGGCTGTGGGATCTCGGCTTCGACGCCATCAACTGGCTGTGGCGCTACTTCCTGCTCGGCGCCGTGATCGTGATCCCGGTCTGGCTGCTGACGCGTGTCTTTGGCAGGCGCTAATCGCCGATAGATTGGAGGCGCGGGCAGCCGATGCAATTGCAATTCGTCGGCTGCGGCGACGCGTTCGGCTCCGGCGGCCGCGCCAACACCTGCTTCCACGTCACGGGCGCCGCGGTCAATATCCTGATCGATTGCGGCGCCACCGCGCTTCCCGCGCTGAAGCGGCTTGGAATTCCGCGTGAGCCGGTCGACCTGGTCCTGATCACGCATTTCCACGGCGACCACTTCGCCGGGCTGCCCTTTCTCCTGCTCGATGCACAGTTCAGCCGCCGCGCCCGGCCGCTGATCATCGCCGGGCCGCAGGGCATCGAGACGAAGCTGAAGGCCGCGATGGAGGTGATGTTCGAGCATTCCTCCAAAACGCAACAGCGGTTCGAGATGTCTGTCGTCGAGCTCAAGCCGGAGCAAAGACGCAGCTTCGGCGGCGTGAGCGTGACACCCTACCCAGTCGTGCACGGCGAATCCGGCGGGCCGTTCCTTGCCTATCGCATCGAGGCGGAAGGCCGCATCATCTGCTACAGCGCCGACACCGAATGGACGGAGACGCTGATCCCGGCGGCGCGCGATGCCGACCTGTTCATCGCGGAAGCCTACACCTACGACAGGATCGTCAAGAACCATCTCAGCCTGAAGACACTGGAAGCGCATCTCGGCAAGATCAATGCCAAAAAGCTCGTCCTCACGCACATGAGCGATGACATGCTGGCCCGGCTGGACAAGCTGCCCTACTCTGCTGCAATGGACGGCATGATCGTCGAACTGTAGCAGCCCGGTGAACGCCTCCGCCAGAGTCACGACAGCGCAAGTTTTCACCATCGCCGGCCCCGCGATGATCGCGAACCTGACGACGCCGCTGATCGGCATCGTCTCGACCACCGCGATCGGCCGGCTTGGCGATGCCACTCTGCTCGGCGGCGTGGCGATGGCCTCGGTGATCTTCGACTGCCTGTTCTGGCTGTTCGCCTTCCTGCGCATGAGCACGGTCGCCTTCACCGCGCAGTCGCTCGGCGCCGGCGAGACCAAGGAGCTGCACGCGATCCTGGTGCGCGGGCTGATCGTGGCTGCAATCGTCGGCATCGCACTGATCGCGCTGCAGGTGCCGCTCGCCGCGATCCTGTTCGGCGCGATGGGCGGCAGCGAGGGCGTCACGCGCGCGGCAAAGATCTACTTCGTCGTCCGCATCTGGTCGGCGCCGCTGGCGCTCGCCAATTACGTCGTGCTGGGCTGGCTGATCGGGCAGGCCCGCGCCACGCTGGCGCTTTCCGTGCAGATCGCGATCAATGTCATCAACATGATCGCGACGATCCTGCTGGTGCTGGTCGCCGACCTCGGCATTGCCGGTGCGGCTACCGCCGCCGTGACCGCGGAAGCTGCGGGCCTCGCCATCGGCGGCGTGATCGCGCAGCGGCTGACGTCAGGTCATCCGCCGCTCGCCCGCGCGCATCTGTTCGAGCGCGACAAGCTGATGCGGATGCTGGCGGTCAACCGCGACATCATGATCCGCACGGCGTCGCTGATCGCGGCATTCCTGTTCTTCACGGCGCAGGGCGCGCGCTCCGGCGACACGATCCTGGCGGCAAACGCCGTGCTCAATAATTTCCTGCTGGTCAGCGCCTTCTTCCTCGACGGGCTTGCCAACGCGGCCGAGCAGCTTTGCGGCCGCGCCTATGGCGCGCGCTCGCGCGAAGCGTTTTCCGGCGCGGTGAGATTGGTCGTGTTCTGGGGCTTCGTCTTTGCGATCGGGGTCACCGCCACCTTTGCGCTGCTTGGCCCGGCGCTGATCGACATGATGACGGCCAGCGCCGATGTCCGCCACCTCGCCCGCGACTTCCTCCTGTTTGTCATCGCCTCGCCCCTGCTCGCGGTATTCGCATTCTGCTTCGACGGCGTCTATATCGGCGCGACCTGGGCGCGCGACATGCGCAATCTGATGGTGGCTTCGCTGGTGATTTTCCTCACCGCCTGGTTCGCCCTGCGCTCGTTCGGCAATTACGGCCTGTGGGGCGCTCTGCTGGTGCACTACGCCGCGCGCGGCGGGCTCGAGGCCGCGGCCTATCCGCGGCTGCTGAAGCGGTCGTTCGGATCCTGAGGCGGTGTATCCTCGCCCCGCTCTTGCGGGGAGAGGGTTGGGGTGAGGGGCCTCTCCGCGCGTGAGAATGCCGAGAGACCTGTACCCCCTCACCCGGATCGCAAGAGCGATCCGACCTCTCCCCGCAAGCGGGGAGAGGTGAACAGCCTATCGCACCGGCCAGTCCTCGGCTGTCAGCGTCGCCGCATCCGCGCCGACGATCTCCGCCAGCGAGTCGCGCCCCGTGCGCAGCAAGGTCGACGACAGGTCGCGCTTGATGTCGTCGACGAGGCCGATGCCCTTGTAGACCAGCGAGGAATAAAGCTGGATCAGGCTGGCGCCGGCGCGGATCTTGGTTAGCGCAGCGCCGCCGCTGTCGATGCCGCCGACACCGATCAATGGAAAGGCGCCTTCGACGCGTACATAGGTCTCCGCCACCATGCGTGTTGCGAGGCGAAACAGCGGCCGGCCTGACAGACCGCCCTGCTCGCTGGCGCGGCCGGTCTCGCGCAGGGTCGAGGGACGCGCCAGCGTGGTGTTGGCGACGATCATGCCGTCGACGCGGCGCGAGCGGGCGATGTGCACGACGTCGTCGAGCTCGGCAAGGCTGAGGTCCGGCGCGATCTTGAGCAGCACCGGCGAGTCGCCCGCGTTCCTGCGCACGCGCTCGCGCGCATCGATGACGCGGGCGAGCAAATCGTCGAGCGCGGCCGATTGCTGCAGATTGCGCAGCCCCGGCGTGTTGGGCGAGGAGACGTTGACGGTGAAGTAGCTTGCGACCGGCGCAAAGGTCTCGATCAATCTGACGTAGTCGGCGGTGCGGTCCTCGGAATCCTTGTTGGCGCCGACATTGACGCCGACAATGCCGCCATGATTGGCGCGCGAGGCGAGCCGGCGCAGCACGGCCTCCGAGCCATCATTATTGAAGCCCATGCGGTTGATCACGGCTTCATCACGCTCGAGGCGAAACAGCCGCGGGCGCGGATTGCCGCCTTGCGGGCGCGGCGTCACCGAGCCGATCTCGACAAAGCCGAAGCCGAGCCGCAGCAGCGCATCGGGCACTTCCGCATTCTTGTCGAAGCCCGCGGCCGTGCCGACGGGATTTGGGAAATTCAGCCCGAATGCGCGCACCGCGAGATTATGGGGATCCGGCCTCTGACGGATCGGCGGCAGCAGCCGCAGACCCTGGATGGCGAGACGATGCGCGTCTTCCGGATCGAGCCAGCGCAGGAGCGGCAGCGACAAAGCGTCAAAGGCGCGGATCACGAGGCGAGCTCCGGCACGACGTGCGAACCGTCGGCGCGCGCGCGCAAATCGTGGATCGCGGTCACCGCGCCGAGATCGAGCTCGCCATAGAGATGCGGAAACAGCTCATCGTTGCGCGAAGGCTCCCAGCGCAGCGCTTCGCCGAGCGCATCCGCGTCCACCGCGACCAGGAACAGTCCGGTCTGTCCGAAGAAATGCTTGCGCGCGGTCTCGGCGACCTGGGAGGCGGTGGAGAAGTGGATGTAGCCGTCCCTGGCATCGTCGGCGCTGCCGCGGTAGACGCCCTGCCGTTCGGCCTCGCGCCAGGCCGAAGCCGGGCAGATTTTGTAGATCATGCGCAAGCGAGCAATTCCTGCTTGTCTTTGAGTCCAAAGGATTTTCCCGGGAATCCCGGCAACTGGAGGGGACCGTATCGGTGGCCAGCGGCGACTTCAAGCATAAGGGCGCCACCTTGCCGTGCGAATTGCCGGAAGCCGCCGATTGCGCCAATAATTCCCCTGCTCAGATGCCGGGTCTTGCCCATGGCCAAGCAGCCCAAAGCGCGGACGATGCTGACTCACGGCCAGGTCTGGGCTGCGCTCGACCGGCTTGCCGAACGCGCCGGGCTGTCGGCGTCCGGGCTGGCGCGGCGCGCGGGGCTCGATCCCACCACCTTCAACAAGTCCAAGCGCGTCACCCCGGACGGGCGCGAGCGCTGGCCCTCGACCGAATCACTGGCCAAGGCGCTGGCGGCGACCGGCAGCTCGATCGACAGCTTCGTGCAATTGATCGGCGATCACGGGCGCGATGTGCAGTCGATGCCGGTGCTCGGCTTCGCGCAGGCCGCCCATCCCGGCCATTTCGACGCGCAGGGCTACCCGGCGGGGCGCAACTGGCATGAGGTCACGCTGCCCTCGGTCGGCGATGAGCGCGCGTTTGCGCTGGAGATTTCCGGCGATGCGCTGAGGCCAGCCTATCGCGACGGCGACGTCATCGTGGTGGCCCCTCGCACGCAGATCCGCCGCGGCGACCGCGTGGTGGTGAAGACGGTAGCGGGCGAAGTGCTGATCCGCGAGTTGAAGCGGCGCACGGCCAAGGCTCTTGAGCTGGCCTCGCTCGACGCCAACGGGCCGGACCGCGCGCTTGCCTCGGACGAGGTGGAATGGATCGCGCGGATTGCGTGGACACGGCACTAGGATTTGCGTCGAATGCTTGCGGCGCCATGCGCGTTTCATTCTTTTGAGCAAGTGAGGCCCTGATGTTCGATGCCGTCGTGCTGGGAACGGTCGTTACCGACGAAAGCGTAACGCCGGATGCCTATGTTGCGATCACCGGAGAGAAAATCGCGGAGATCGGCCGTGGCGCGCCTCCGGCGGCGCGCACGACATTCGATTGTTCGGGCGCGCTGATCTTTCCGGGACTGGTGGATGGGCACGTGCATACCGGCTCGGCGCTGGGTTGGCCGGGTATCGAAGGCACCACGAAAACCGCAGCGGCGGGCGGCGTCACGACCTGTGTCGACATGCCCTACGACGTTCCCGAGGCGACAACGGATGTCGGGATCCTGCGGCGCAAGATCGCCGTCGTGAACGAGACCGCCCACGTCGACGTCGCCCTCTACGGCACCATCCGCAAGCACGGTGGCGTGGGTGCGATATCGGATCTTGCCGAGGGCGGGGTGTGCTCGTTCAAGCTTTCGACCTACGAATACGACGCCGTCCGCTTTCCCCGCATCGACCACCCGACGATGATTGCGGCGTTCGAGGAGATCGCGCGCACCGGCGTGCCGGTCTCGATCCACAATGAGGATCAGGAACTGGTCGAAAAACTCAGCGCAGATGCCCGCGCGTCGGGAGAAACCCACGCCCTGATGCATTCCCGCACCCGGCCGGCGCTGGCGGAGACGCTCGCCGACAACGAAATCTTCGAGATCGGACTACACACCGGCGCCCATGTGCATATCGCGCACTCTTCCGTAGCGCGCGGCTTCACCATCGCGGAAACGTTTCGCGGCTACGGCGCCAAGGCCAGCGGCGAGGCCTGCATCCAGTATCTCTGCATGACGGAGGACGATCTCGTGCGCCTCGGCGGCATCGGCAAGTGCAATCCGCCGTTCAGGACGGCTGCC
>Ga0081540_1004357_pt1 | contig 10826 bp, 6 predicted proteins | sample TabmetS2T1R1_FD_71024 | JGI IMG/M metagenome (GOLD analysis project Ga0081540, IMG submission 71024) | Tabebuia heterophylla rhizosphere microbial communities from the University of Puerto Rico - S2T1R1 | ecosystem: Host-associated > Plants > Roots > Rhizosphere ... | reverse complement strand
TCGGCCCCGCGCCAGCCATAGATCGACTGGTCGTCGTCGCCGACGCAGCAGATGTTCTTGAGGGTGCGCGTCGGCGCTTGCGTCTCGCTCCGTTCGTCTTCACCGGGCCGCGCCGAAGGCGCGTGACCCGGTGATCCATCTTCTTCGTGTGAAGGGATGGATTGCCGGGTCAAGCCCGGCAATGACTCCGGAGGGGTGCTCTGGCCCAGCAGGCGCAGCCAAAGATACTGCGCGACGTTGGTGTCCTGATACTCGTCCACCAGGATATATTGGAACCGCCCCTGGTACCGGCGCAGCACCTCGCTCTGTTCGCGGAACAGGCGGATGCATTCGAGCAGGAGGTCGCCGAAGTCGGCGGCGTTGAGCACCTTCAGCCGGTCCTGATAGGCGACATAGAGCTTCTTGCCGCGGCCGGAGGCAAAGCTTGCCGCCTCTCCCGCGGGAACCTGCTCGCAAGTAAGGCCGCGGTTCTTCCAGCTGTCGAGCAGTCCCGCCAGCACCCGCGCCGGCCATCGTTTCTCGTCGATGTTCTCCGCTTCCAGGAGCTGCTTGATGAGGCGGATTTGGTCGTCCACGTCGAGGATGGTGAAGTCGGGCTTCAAGCCCACCAGCTCGGCGTGCCGGCGCAGGATCTTCACCCCGATCGAGTGGAACGTGCCGAGCCAGGGCATTCCCTCGACGACCTGCCCGACCATGCTGCCGACGCGCTGTTTCATTTCGCGCGCCGCCTTGTTGGTGAAGGTGACCGCCAGGATCTCGCCGGGCCGCGCGTGTCCGGTGGCGAGAATGTGCGCGACGCGCGTGGTGAGCACGCGTGTCTTGCCGGTGCCGGCGCCGGCAAGCACCAGCACCGGTCCTTGCAATGTCTCCACCGCGAGCCGCTGCTCCGGATTGAGGTCGGCGAGATAGGGCGCGCCCGCCGCCGCTCTTGCGCGCGCCGCGATGCCGCCGGGCTGCGGCCTCGGCGGCACATGCGGATCGTCACGCGGCGCTTTGCCCGGTTCGGTCATTCCTCGTTCCGTGATGGGTTCCGGCGGCTCGTGCCGGCGCGCCGCGTTGCCGCGGCGAATCTCCCGCTAAGATGGCATCCGTCACGCCGAATGGGGAGGGGCAGGCTTCAGCTCTTCCCAGGCATTGCGATGTGCCGCCCGGCGGCTTCGGGGCGCGGCAGATTGGCGTGCGAGGCCTTCATCCGGGCAAGCCCGCGCGCGACATCGTCGGGGAATGGCGCGGTCTTGCCCGCCGCCATGTCGACGTGCAGCGACATGTTCTCCGAGGTCGCCGAGACCCAGCCTTCGCCGGCATGGAAGAGCTGCTCGAAATAGTGCAGGCGCTTGGCGTCGTAATCGAGGAGCTGAAAGGTCACGCGCACGGGATCGCCGGCATGGAGCTCGCGCAGATAGCGCACGTGCACCTCGGCGGTGTAGCAGGAGTGCTTGCGCGCCTTGACGTAGTCGAGGCCGCAGCCGATGAGCTCGAAGGCTTCATCCACCGCGCGGTCGAGCAGCACGTTGTAATAGGCCATGTTGAGATGGCCGTTGTAGTCGATCCAGCCGGGCTCGACCCGCATCAGCGAGGAGACGAAGGGGGCGAAGAAGACGGGTTCGAGATCGCAACGGTCGAGCATGGGGCGAACTTACGACGCGCCGGGCGGCGAGGTCTATGCGGGAAGCGGCTTGCGTGAGCGCGAATTTTGGCAGACCTCCTGTCGCCGCCGCGCGAGCGGGAACCCATATTTCCAGAGGTCCGCGGGTCCGCCTCGCGGGAACGAGGGCAGGAGCGATCGGAAGGGATGTCGTCCGTGGTGAACTGGGGCTGGCTGCCGCCGATCTTCGCCCAGGCATCCGAGCGGCTATCGGGCAGCCTCGGCGAGCTTGCCGGCGGCGCAACCGTCTGGCTCGCAGTGACCGGCCTGAGCCGCTCCGGCAAGACCGTTTTCGTGACGAGCCTCATCCACAATCTCCTGAGCTGTGCGCACAACCCCAACCGCATGCCGCTCTTGGGCGTGGTCGGCGAGCGCCGCCTGGTCGCGGCCACCATCGAGGCGGCGAGGGCGAACCGGCTGCCGCAATTCCCCTACCTCGACAACATCGAGCGAATGGCGATGGCGGACTGGCCGGCGCGTACGGAAGACATCAGTCAGATCGGTATCGAAGTGCGCTTTGCGCCGGCCGGCGCGCTGGGCAAGCTCCTGAGCGAGATCACCGGAAGCCCTGCGGCGCTCACCATCCGGATCGTCGATTATCCCGGCGAGTGGCTGCTCGACCTGCCGCTCATCGGCCTCGGCTATGCCCAGTGGTCGCGCGCGACGCTGCGTTTGCTACGCAAGGGCTTGCGCGCCGAGATCGCGCGCGACTTTCTCGGTCTCCTCGCCCAGCACCGGCCCGATGAAGCTGCGAGCGAGGAGGTCGCCAAACAGCTGCACGATCGTTATTGCGCCTATCTTCTCGAGGCGCGCGACCGGCACGGCCTGAGCTTTCTCCAGCCGGGCCGGTTCTTGTGTCGGGGGGCGCTCGGCGAGGTCCCGTATCTGTGGTTTGCGCCGCTCGATGTCGCCGACGGCGTCGACATGTTCGAGCCCGGCACGCTTGGCGCGCTGATGGCCGAGCGCTTCGAGGTCTACAAACGGGAGGTGGTAGAGCGCTTCTACCAGGATCACTTCCGGCACTATTCGCGCCAAATCGTTCTCGTCGACGTGCTGCGCGCGTTGCTGGGCGGCCGCGACGCTTTCGATGATACGCGGCTCGCGCTCGATGCCATTCTGGAGAGCTTTCGCTACGGCCACGGTGGAATCCTTTCCCGGCTGTTGCTCGGTCCGCACATCGACAAGGTGCTGTTCGCCGCCACCAAGGCGGATCATGTTCCCGACATCCAGCGCGATCACCTTGCCGCGCTGTTGCGCAACATGGCCGCGTTCCCGGCGCTCGAGGTCAAAGGCAGCAATGCGCAACTGGAGGTGACGGCACTCGCCTCGGTGATCTCGACCGCGGAAGAGACTCAGGAGATCGAGGGACAGCGGGTGCAAGTGGTGGTCGGCCGGCCCGTCGGCAGCAAGAAGCAGTCGAAATTTTTCGTCGGCAACGTCCCCATCCGCCCGCCGCGCGCGGACGCCTGGGGCTCGCCTTTCCTCAACGTGCCCGTGTTCGAGCCGCCTGCGATCGATCCTTCGCCGGTCGACGGTATCTCGCACATCAACCTCGACCTGGCGCTCGAATTTCTGCTTGGAGACCGGCTGCGATGAGCGATCAAGGCGAGTCCCGCGTCCCGCAGGCCGTGCGCGTGATCGAGATGGATGCGGCCGACGACGCGGCTGCGCCGCTGCGTGCCCTGCGGCCGCAAGTCATTGCGACGGAGCGCACGGAGGCGGTCATCCCGAGCGAGCCCGCCGTGCCGGCCCTTGCGCCCGTCGCGCCGCGCCGGCGCGATCGAGTGATGACCTTCGGCATCGCCGGCGTTTCGGTCCTCCTGGTTGGTTGGCTCGCGGTGGATGCCGTCGCCTGGATCGTTGCCGCATTCGAGCGCAGCGCCGCCCTGGGCGTGCTCGCCGCCGTGGCCGTGGCGGCGGGAGTGGCGGGGGGCGGCGCGGTGATCGCACGCGAACTCATAAGCCTGTTCCGCCTCAAGACCGTCGAGGCGATCCACCGTCGGCTCGCGCACGGGCCGGTGCCGGCGATCGAGGGCCGACGCGCCATCGCCGACGTGCTCGCGGTCGTTCCGCGCGAGCGCGAGGTCGAAGCGGAAATCGAAGCCTTCCAGCGGCAGGTCAAGGTCCAGCATGCGACGGGGCAGCAGATCGAGATTCTGTCGCGCACGGTCATGAAGCCGCTCGACCGCCGCGCCGAGGCGCATGTGCGCACCGCCGTTCTGCGCGCCTTCGGCATCACCGCGATCAGCCCCACCGGCCTGACCGATGCCCTCTTCTTTCTCGCCTGCGGCATTCGCATGGTGCGCGGCATCGCCGCTGCGTACGGGCATCGGCCGACTGCGGCGACCACGGCCCACCTGCTGCGTCGGCTCGTCATCGAGGCGGGCAAGCTCGGAGCCGTCGACATCGCCAGTTCCTCGCTCGTTCAGCACCTCGGCGGCGCCCTCACCGAACGGTTGGCGAGCAGCGCCGCCGAATCGCTCTACGCCGCCTACCGCATGGCGCGGCTCGGCATCATCGTGATGGACCTGTGCCGCCCGATCCCGTTCCGGGAGAACGAGGCGCCCGGCGTCACCTCGCTGGTCGGCAATGTGCTGCGCCGCCGTTCGGAGTCTCAGCCGGATTGAGGCTGTCGGTTTGGCTCGACCTGCGCCCGCTTTAACTGTTGCGGCGGAAACACGTCGCCATCACGGCTGAGTGATCCGCAACCCACCCTGCAACCTTTTTTCCGGAACCGAGTTGGATGGGCGGGACGTGATATCGGGGATTACCATGACCATAACCCTCACTCATGCGAAATCCGCCGCCGCAGCGCCTGCGCGGACGGCGGCGCGCGCTAGTTCCACCAACGCTGCCGCATCGGATGAAGCCTTGATCAGGCGAATCGCCGCTGGCGATCAACTCGCGATGCGAACGCTGTATGCACGCCATCGCATACCATTATACCGGTGGCTGCTGAGCATCGTGCGTGACGAGACGAGGGCGGAAGATCTCTTGAGCGACGTGTTTCTCGACGTCTGGCGTCAGGCGGCGGCGTTCAGGGGGCAGGCTTCCGTTTCCACGTGGCTGCTTGCGATCGCCCGCTACAAGGCGCTGTCGGCCCGGCGCTCTCGCGTCAACGCCGAACTGGACGAGCGGATCGCGTCCACCGTCGCCGATCCCGCGGACGATCCGGAAGCGGCGCTGCAGAACAAGAACCGTAGCGAGGTGCTGCGCGATTCCCTGGCCACCCTGTCGCCGGAACATGGCGAGGTGATCGATCTCGTCTATTACCACGGCAAATCGGTCAAGGAAGTCGCCGACATCGTCGGCGTCGGCGAAGCCACGGTGAAAACGCGCATGTTCTATGCGCGCCAGAAGCTGGCCAGCCTGGTCGCGGCTGCCTAGCGGCTACCGCCGTCGCGGCGCGCCGTCTACGGGAAGAAGGAGCGCCGCGACGGTTATTGCTGCGTCGTCGACACTCGTTGTGAATCTGCTCTACCATGCCGGCGTCCCGCGAGTTGCAATGGCACCGGCGCAAGCAAAGTCCGATCACATCACGCGTCGCGATCCCGCCGCGGTCAAGGCGGTGATCGCCGCGCTGGCGGCGAGATTCGGCAATCGACTCGTGACCTCGCAGGCTGTGCGCGAGCAGCACGCCAACACCACGACCTGGATCGCCAACGAGCCGCCCGACGCGGTGGTTTTCCCGCAAGCGAGCGGCGAGGTGCAAGACGTCGTGCGTATCTGCGCCGAGCGGCGCGTCCCGGTCATCCCCTTCGGCACCGGCACTTCGCTCGAGGGCCACATCAATGCACCCTACGGCGGCGTGTCGATCGACTTTCGCGACATGGACCGCGTGCTGGCGGTGAACGCGCAGGATCTCGATTGTGTGGTCGAGCCGGGCATCACGCGCAAGCAACTCAACGAGCATCTGCGCGACCAGGGTCTGTTCTTTCCCATCGATCCGGGCGCCGACGCTTCACTCGGCGGGATGGCGGCCACGCGCTGCTCCGGCACCAATGCAGTGCGCTACGGCACGATGAAGGACAATGTGCTCGCACTCAAGGTTGTGCTGGCAAATGGCGAGCTGATCACCACCGCGCGCCGCGCCAAGAAGTCGTCGGCCGGATACGATCTCACGCGACTGATCGTCGGCGCGGAAGGCACGCTCGGCGTCATCACCGAGCTAACGCTCAAGCTGTCCGGCATTCCCGAGGCGATCTCGGCCGGCGTGTGCCCGTTCCCGTCGGTGGAGGCGGCGTGCAACGCCGCCATCGCGACCATCCAGTTCGGCGTTCCGGTGGCGCGCATCGAGCTGCTCGACGAGCTGCAGATGAAGGCGACTAATCTCTATTCCAAGCTCGCGTTGCCCGAGGTGCCGATGCTGTTCGTCGAATTCCACGGCTCGCCGGCGGGTGTCGCCGAGCAGGCCGAGCGCTTCGGCGAGATCGCGCGCGATTTTGACGGCGGCCCGTTCGAATGGGCGACCAAGGCCGAGGACCGCTCGCGGCTGTGGCAGGCGCGTCATGACGCCTATTGGGCGGGCCGCGCCTTGCGCCCCGGCGCGCAGGCGCTCGCCACCGATGTCTGCGTGCCGATCTCGCGCGTGGCGGAGTGCGTCACCGCAACCCAGCGCGAGATCGCCGAGCTCGGCCTTGTCGCTCCGATTCTCGGCCATGTCGGCGATGGAAATTTCCATCTCACCTTGCTGGTCGACACCGCCGAGGAGGCGGAGGTCAAGGCCGCCAAGATCCTATGCGAGCGGCTGGTCGAGCGTGCGCTCGCCATGGACGGCACCTGCACCGGCGAGCATGGCGTCGGGCAGGGCAAGATGAAATATCTCGCGGACGAACTGGGCCATCCGGCGCTGGCGGCCATGGCCGCCATTAAGCGCGCGCTCGATCCCGACGACATCATGAATCCCGGCAAGATCGTCGCGATCGCGTGAATGCATCCCCGTTCGCGGCCGTCCGGCCGGAAGCGATGCGGCGATAATTCCCCTAAGCTATTGGTATTGACATAGATTTGCCGTCAAGCCGCCCCATATTGGATACGGGCGCAGCAGAGCGAGGTCGCGGCTCGGGGGTGGCGGGGGGCTACGCCAAGGTTCGGGCCATAATCGTGCTCAACTCGTTGGTGATCGGGCGCTTTGCGCGGCCCGCAGACCGCCCAGTGTGAGGGCCGAAATTCGGAGTTGACACGGCGTGCAAACGACGCTGCTCGGTGTCGCGATTGTGCTCATTCTGGCGCTGGTGACGGCGCTGGTGGGCCCGCTTTTCGTCGATTGGGGGAGCTACCGCGGCGAGTTCGAGGCGAGAGCTAGCCGCCTCACCGGCCTCCACTTCCGCGTCCGCGGTACGATCGATGCCCGGCTGCTGCCGACCCCGATGGTGGTGCTGCAAGACGTCGAGTTCGGGCGGCCGGACGAGGGCAGCAGGGCGCACGCACGCTTGTTGCGAATCGAATTTGCCTTGGGTGCGCTGGCGCGCGGCGAATGGCGCATCGCCGAAGCGCGGTTGGAAGGCCCGGAATTCACAGCCGGTCTCGACTCCTCCGGCCGCCTCGCGTGGCCGGTTCCCAAGCTCGGCTTCGACCTCGAAGGAGTGTCGATTGCACGGCTGCAGATTGACGACGGCCGCGCAATCCTCGCCGACGCGGCGAGCGACACCCGGCTCGTGCTCGAGCAGCTCGCCTTCAGCGGCGAGGTGCGCTCGCTGGCGGGGCCGGTCAAAGGCGAGGGCTCCTTCGTGGTCGCCGGCCAGCGTTATCCTTATCGCCTCACCACCAGCCGCATCGCCGACGACGGCGGTGCCAAGGTGCGGTTCGCGGTCGATCCGGTTGACCAGCCCCTCGCCGCCGAGGCCGACGTCTCGATTTGGGTGGAGCGCGGCCTGCCGCGCTTCGAAGGCACCGTTCAGCTGGCACGCGCGGTTGGCCGTGCGCCCGCGGGCGCCGACTCGATGATCACCGAGCCTTGGCGCGTCACCAGCCACATCAAAGGAGACAGCGCGGCGGCCGTTTTGGAGCAGGTCGAGTTTCAATACGGGCCGGACGAGAGGGCGATCAAGCTCAGCGGCAGAGCCGGCCTGAGATTCGGACGCCAGCCGGAGTTCAACGGCACGCTTTCTTCGCCGCAGATCGATCTCGACCGGATGCTGGCGTTACCCGAGCCGCTGCGCCGACGCCCCCTCGCAGCCGTCAGGACGCTCGCGGAGTCCGTGCTCGGAGGGGCACAGCTGCCCATTCCAACGGCGCTGAACATCAGCGCCGAGAGCGTCACGCTCGGCGGGGCAACGCTGACGCGCGTGGGCGCCGAGTTGAAAACCGATAGCGACGGGCTGGACATCAAGGGCCTCGAGCTGCGCGCGCCAGGCATGACCCAGCTGCGCCTGAGCGGGCGCCTGGCCGCGACTCCACCGGGCGCGAAATTTAACGGTTCGGCCCGGGTCGAGGCCAATGATCCGCGCGCGCTCGTCGCCTGGCTCGCCGAGCGCAGCGATGAGCAGGCCGTATCCGCCGCCCCGCTGCGGCTCGCCGGCGACATCGCCCTCGGCAGCGACGGCATCATCATCGACCGGCTCAACTTCGATTTCGATCGCATGACGGCGGCCGGACGCTTGGCCTATACCTGGGCGCGGGATGATCGGCCGTCGCGTCTCGATGCCGCGCTGACCGCCCCTGAAATCGATTTCGACCGCGTCCACGCCGTCACCAAGGCGATCCTTGGCGATCTGGCGTTCGACTTCCCGCGCGAGGGTACGCTCGCGCTCAAGATCACACGCGCGCTTGTCGCCGGCGTCGAGGCCAAGCAGGCCGACATCGACGTGCGCACCGATGCCAACGGCTTCGAGATCGCGCGGCTCGCTATCGCCGATTTCGGCGGGGCGACGCTGGCGGTCAAAGGGCGCATCGATACCAAGGCGCAATCGCCGCGCGGCGCGGTTACTGTCGATCTCGATGCGCGGGCGCTGGATGGCATCGTGGCGCTCGTGGAGAAGATCGCTCCGCAGTCAGGCGATCAGCTGCGCCGCTCGGCGGGGCGCCTGACGCCGCTTGCCTTGCGCGCGGCGGTTGGCCTCGATCCGGCCGCAGGGGGGAGCGGGGCCGCGACGGCGAAGATCAAGATCGATGCCCGCGCCGGCACGTTGCGCGTCGCGCTGCAGGGCGAGGCGGGTGCCGCGCGCGATGCCCTCAGGCTCGAAAATCTCGCCGCGGCTGCAGCAGCCAAGGTGAACCTCAGCGCCCGGTTCGATGCCGACGAAGGCTCGGCGCTGATCGAACTTCTCGGGCTCGACCGTTTCCTCGTGGTCGACAAGCGGCCGGCGCGCCTCAACTTGGCGGTGAAAGGCGGGCTGGACGGCGACCTCGCCGTCGATGGCCAGCTCGCGGCCGGCGCGCTCAATGTCGCGAGCAACGGCACCGTGCGCCTTCCGAATCGCGCCGGCGCGAGCGGCGAACTCAATCTCAGACTGACCAACGCAAACATTCGCTCGCCGCGGCCGGCCTCGGCCGCGCGCGCTGCCGAGCCGCTGCCCGCGTCAATCAGCGCGCGGCTCGCCCTGAGCCAAGGAATGCTGCGAGTCACCGAGCTGACGGGAACGGTGGCGGGGGCAAGCGTCCGCGGCCGGCTCGGCCTTGGATTGCAACAACAACCCATGGCCATCGACGGCGACATCGAGCTCGGCGCGCTCGATCTGCCGGCCGCGCTGGCGATGGCGATCGGCATGCCGGCACAGGGGGCCGAGGCGAGCGCGGCGAGCGGCGCGGGCGCGGCGGCATCGGCGCCCTGGCCGGCCGACCCGTTCGAGCGCGCATGGCCGCCCCTCGCCGGCGAGGTCGCGATCAAAGCGGCGCGTCTCGCCCTCACGCCCAAGCTCGCCGCGCGCGATGTCCGCGGCGTGGTCCATTTCGGCGACTCGGAGCTGGCGTTGCAGGGGGTCGAAGGGAGCATCGCCGGCGGTCGGCTGGCCGGCGAGTTGACGTTTCTGCGCCGCGCCGATGGGCTCACCGCGCGCACGCGCCTGCGTCTCGTCGGCGTCAACGCCGCCGAGCTGCTTCCCGGTGATGGATCGCTCTCCGGCCGGCTGACGCTCGACGCAACCGCCGAGGGGGCCGGAATGAGTCCGGTTGCACTCGTCGGCTCACTCGCCGGCAGCGGCAGCTTCACCCTCGAAAATGCTCGCGCTACGCGCCTCGACCCGGGAGCCTTCGACAACGTCGTCCGGGCAGTCGATCAGGGCTTGCCCATCGACGGCGTCAAGGTGCGCGACCGCGCGGATGCCGCGCTCGCGCGCGGTCCCCTCGCCGTCACCCTCGCCGAGGGCGCGATCACCATCAATGACGGTCAGGTGCGGCTGAGCAACCCGACTGTACGCGCACAGCGCGCGGACCTTGCGGTGAACGGAAACGTCAATCTGGCCGAAGGCGTCCTCGACGCGCGGCTCACGCTGTTCGGAGCCGGCGGCGCGGGCGCTCCGGCGGACACCCGGCCGGAAATCGGCATCGCGCTCAAAGGACCGATCGACGCGCCGAAGCGCACCATCGACGTCGCCGCGCTCGCGAGTTGGCTGGCGCTGCGTTCGGTCGAGCAGCAGTCGAAGAGGCTCGACCTGCTGGAGGGGCGAGCGCCCGCCGCGCCGGCGCAACCCGCGCCTGCCAACGCCGATACGCAGAGCGATCCTGCTGCGCCGAAGCCGCCGAGCGCCCCCAAGCCGAAGCCGGTCGCTCCCGCGGCCGAAGGGCTTCAGCCGCTGCCGCCGGCGATCGATGTTCGTCCGCCGCCGGCGCCGCGCGCGCCGCGCTCGCACCCCGCAACGGCGCCGCCCGCGCCGGCGCCAGCGCAGCGGCCGCCGGACGTCGCCGCGCGGCCGCGCTCCCTATTTGAGATGCTGTTCGGAAACTAGCGTGGCGGTTCGGAAGTCCGCTCGGCGAACGCGCTAAACGCTCGACGCGGCGCCCGCCGCCATCATCTCGCGCGGCCCCTCGCGCCCCGTTTTATGATCGGAGAGCTGGTTGCGGTAGAAGTCGAGCACGTACAGACGGATGGCTGACGACAGGTTGCCGTGCTGGCGCTCCGAGTCGATCGCGGCGACAAGATCCGACAACGTCATGTCGCGCCCGCCGGCAATCTCCTTGAGCCCTTTCCAGAACGCATCCTCGAGGCTGACACTGGTCTTGTGCCCGGCAATGACGATGGATC
>Ga0081540_1004356_pt1 | contig 10827 bp, 9 predicted proteins | sample TabmetS2T1R1_FD_71024 | JGI IMG/M metagenome (GOLD analysis project Ga0081540, IMG submission 71024) | Tabebuia heterophylla rhizosphere microbial communities from the University of Puerto Rico - S2T1R1 | ecosystem: Host-associated > Plants > Roots > Rhizosphere ... | reverse complement strand
CGGCAGCATCTGCAGGCTGTGGGTCGGCGAGGCCGAGCTCTACCGAGGGCACTTGTTGCGCCTCGATAAGGAAAGCCGTCGCAACCGGTTCGGCGGCGTCGTTTCCGACGACTTCATCCGGCGGTACTGCGAGCCTCCCGCGCTCGGCGGCGCGATCATCTACGGCTTCTTGGTCGACGGCATGTTGCGAGGCGTGGCCGAGTTGCGCCTGCTCGAGCCTGCGGGCGAGGCCGAAGTGGCGTTGAGCATCGAGCGGACATGGCAGGGCCAAGGCGTGGGAACGGCGCTGCTCGAACACCTTCTGCTCGCGGCTTCCAACCGGGGAATCGAACGGCTGCACATGCTTTGTCTCGCCGAAAACCGGCGCATGCGGCAACTCGCGCGGAAATTCGACGCCGAGCTGAGTATTCAATCCGGCAGTGTCCTAGGTGAGATGAAAGCGCCGCATCCGACGCCGATGTCGGTTATGCGCGAGCTCGTGGCCGACAGCGCCGACCTTGCGCTGGCGATGCTCCATGTTCCATCGCAGCTCACAAAGCGGCTTGCGGGCATGAACGGCCGCCCGGCAGGCCGGCAATGGGATCGTCGATGCGATCGCCCGATGCTGGTCGACAACTGGCGATAGGGCGCGCCGCGAAGCATATTCGCCCTCGACCAAATCCGTCCGTCATGCGCTTCAGTCGTCAATTTCGCGTGGAGCTCAACCCGCAGCGGGCTGGGTTGGCTGGGCCGATGCGCTCGCTTTTTCGATGGGTATGCCAAATTCAAAGATGGTGCCGCAGGGCTCATTCGCGCGGGCCGAGAGCTGTCCGCCGAGCCGTTCGATAATCGAGCGGCAGATTGCCAGCCCCATCCCCATTCCGCCGGCTTTCGTCGTATAGAACGCCTGGAAGATGCGATCGGTCGCTGCCGGATCCAAGCCCCGACCTGAATCGCACACCGACACCCGCACATTCTTCGCATCGCTCGTTGTGGAAACGATCAATAGCTCCCGCGTGCGTGCGTCGCTCATCGCCTCAATGGCGTTGACGATGAGGTTGAGGAGCAATTGCTGGAGCTCGATCCTGTCTGCCTCAATCGGCGGTAAATCGGCGTCGAGCTGGATGCGCAGTTCCACGCGATTGCGGTCCATCTCGGCGCGGGTGAGGGCGGCGACCTCGCGAATCAACTCGTTCAAATCGAGCTGTTGCTTTTGAAACGGAACTTTCTTGGTAAGCGCGCGAATGCGGCCGATCACCTCGGCGGCGCGGTTGGCGTCGTTGATGATGGCCTTGAGACCTTCCCGAGCTTCGTCCGGCACCCGGGCGTCGAGCAAGCGCAGGCTGGCGCCGGCATTGGTGACGATGGCGCCGAGCGGCTGGTTGACCTCGTGCGCGATCGAGGCGGTAAGCTCGCCCAACGTCGTGACGCGCGCAACATGCGCGAGCTCGACCTGTGCCTCTCGCAGCGCTTGCTCCGCCTGCGCGCCGCGCACCTCGGCGGTGAGATCGGTAGCGATGCCGCGGTAGCCGAAAAACTTTTCATCTGAGTCGAACACGGGCTTGCCGCTTACTGCGACGTATATCGGCGAACCGTCCGGGCGAACACCCCGATACCTGAAGCCGCGGAACGGCTCATGCGCTTCCATCGTGGCGATATGCGCGCGCCACTTCTCCGGCTCTTCCTCGTCGTCTGCAGCCAGATCCCAGCGCCGCATCCCGACAAACTCCCGGGCGTGGCCCAATGACGATGACGAACGAGAGAAATGCGTAAAGCGGTGCTCGGCATCGGTTTCCCACAGCCAGTCGGACGCGATCTCGGCGTAATCGCGGAAGCGCTGCTCGCTGTCGCGCAGCGCCAACTCGGTCTCCTTGCGATCGGTGACGTCGCGCTGGATGACGAGCACGGCCTCTACGTCCTCCGATCCCATTCGAAGAGGGGAGTAGCTCACTGCAAAATACCGTCGGGGAGAAGACGCCGAAGACCAATCGAATATGACCTCTTCACCAGCCAAACAGCGGTCCAAGTTCGGCTTGAGGGTGCGCTCGAACCGGTCCACTCCGAGGACCTCGGCGACGTGCATCCCGATGATTCGCTCGGCCGGCACCCCCCATCGGCGTGCATAGATCGGATTGGCGCGTCGGTACCGATAACCTCTTTCCACGATGCAAACGCCGTCCGGCGAGCGTTCGAAAAACTGCGCGGTTAAGCTCTCGGCCCGCTTGCGCTCGGTGATGTCCACTACGGTCACGAGCACGCTGTCGAGTCTTGCGGGCTGAGGTGGGAAGGTCATCGTGAATAGGACGGCGAGTTTCTCTCCCTTCAGGGTTCGAAGACTGGTCTCGGATGCAAACGAGCTCCGCCCTTCTGCGATCGCGACCAGCTCCTCGGCAAAAGCTTTCTCTGTCTCCCGGGTGAAGACCGTATGCAATGAGCCAAGCAGGTCCGCCTTGCTGGTGGCAGCGAACAATTTGACTGTTGCATCGTTCACGTCGACGATCTTCACCATCGAGGCGGCTTGCCGCACGAATTCCGGGTGGGCGGCGGCGTATTGGCGAAAATCGCGAACGCCTTGCGCCTTCAACTCTTCGATGGTCGCCTTGACCTGGGAAAAGTCCTCTTCCCAGATCGACACGCCTGCGGACTCGAACATATGGCGATATCGCTGCTCGCTCTCGCGCAACGCGGCCTCGGCCTGCTGCGGGTTGAAGCATCCGAAAATGCTCATCGGCACGCCTTCAGAAGTTACCACATTCGCGCGGTCTGCCCAATGAGTGCTGCGTGGTTTGCCCGCTGTGTGGTTTCGGCTAGATTGTCCCCACCAGAACATGGCCGACGACACAACTCAGCCGATCGTCTTTGTCGTGGACGACGACGCCTCGATACGTCGGGCGCTGGCGAGGCTCTTTCAATCGGTACAATTGCGGGCCGCGGTATTTGCATCGCCGCAGGAGTTTTTGCAGAGCGAGCGGCCGAATGTTCCGAGCTGTCTCGTGCTCGACGTCCGACTGCCGGGAGTGAGCGGTCTCGACTTCCAGGCCGAACTGCTGAGAGCCGATGTCCATATCCCCATCGTGTTCATCACCGGACATGGCGATATTCCGATGACGGTGCGCGCAATGAAGGCTGGCGCCGTCGATTTCCTCGGCAAGCCGTTTCGCGATCAAGATCTTCTGGATGCCGTCACCGCCGCGATCCAGCGCGACCAAAAGCGGCGCGAACAGGAGCATACGGTGGCCGACTTGCGGGTGCATTTCTCCTCTCTCACCGCTCGCGAGCGGGAAGTCATGGCTTTGGTCGCGAGCGGCTTGATGAGCAAACAGATTGCAGCTCAAGTCGGCCTGAGCGAAATCACCGTGAAGGTGCATCGCAGTCACGTCATGAAGAAGATGGGCGCAAAATCGGTGGCCGATCTGGTCAGAATGGCGGATGCACTTGGAGTGAAGCCTGGGGAGCCCAGATCCGAACCATAAACCCCACGCCTCTCCCGAGCCGATTGCGCCGCCCACGCCGAGCTGCGCAAAGAGTGCAGGGCAGCAAGGTGCTCCCAGCCGTTCTCGAAACCTAAGTATAGTTCTCCACACGAGAATCTCGCCATACCTTAAGTCGGAGGCGACGAGACCGGGCGCGGCCTTGTGTCGGCACGCCTGAAAGGTGGGGTCGCGTGGCAAACGCCCCGGCAATCTCGATCGTCGACGATGACGCTTCGGTGCGTGCGGCGACGGCACGGTTGCTGAGGTCCATGGGCTTTTCTGCCCACGCCTTTGCCTCGGCAAAGGAATTCTTGTCGTCGGCTCAACTGCGCGAAACAGCCTGCCTCATTGCAGATGTGGAGATGCCCGGCATGAGCGGCGTCGAACTGCAAGATCATTTGAACGCCACCGGCCACACCATCCCCATCATTTTCATTACCGCCTTTCCGGACGAGCGCGTGCGAGACCGCGCGATGAACGCCGGCGCCATCGACTTTTTGAGCAAGCCTTTCGACGAGTCGCGACTGCTCGAATGCGTGGAACAGGCATTGATGAACCGTCACAAAGCGGCTGGCCCGCCCGGCAGCGCGTAGTCTAGACTGCAATGATCGAAATCGCGCCGAACATGCGTGAGGCAACGCAAGGACGTCGACAGGGGCCGAAAGCAAACGATCCGGCGAGCTCGATGAGCTCATCGCCGGCCGCGCCCGATTCTATCCAAGTACCCTCGGACGTCGTCCGCAAGTGGCAAGAGATCGTCGATCTCATTGCCGAGATCATGCACGTTCCTTCGGCCTCGATCATGCGAGTCGAGCCCACGCAGCTCAAAGTTTTGGTCTCCAGCGCCTCTGAAGGAAATCCTTGCGCGGCGGGCGCCGTCGACACCGGGCCTTATTGCGCGACGGTGCTGAAGTCCCGTCGACCGCTGCGAGTCGCTGATGCTTCCGAAAACCAAGCGTGGAGATCGAACCCGCATGTCAAATCGGGGATGATCTCTTACCTTGGCGTCCCGATCAGTTGGCCCGATGGGCGGATATTCGGCACGTTTTGCGTTCGCGACAACAAAAAGAACGAATATAGCGACGCCTATCTCAAGCTTCTGCTGCACTTCCGCGACGTGTTGCAGGCCGATTTGGCATCGTTGGCGACACTGCGTGGAGAGCTCGAAGCGCGCGAAGCAAAGATCCGGCGCTTATTCGAGGCCAATATCATCGGCATCTTCGTCTGGGATATTGAAGGCCGAATTCTCGAGGCCAACGAAGCGTTTCTGCGCATCGTCCAGTACAGTCGCGAAGATCTCGTCGCCGGGCGCGTGCGCTGGAGTGGGCTGACGCCGGCGGAATGGCGCGACGATACCGCACGGCGTGTGACGGAAGTGATAACTACGGGAAGCGCCCAGCCGCGCGAGAAGGAGTACTTCCGCAAGGACGGCAGCCGCGTGCCCGTGCTCGTCGGTGGGGCAGCGGTCAGCGAAGAGCAAGACCAGGGCATCGCTTTTGTCGTTGATTTGAGCGAGCGCAAGCGTGCCGAGCAAGAACTGCGCGCAAGCGAGGCGCGCTTCCGCACCTTCGTCGATCACGCGACCGATGCGTTGATGCTCCACCGCGAAAACGGAACCATAGTCGACGTGAACCGTCAGGCATGCGAGAGCTTGGGCTATAGCCGCGATGAATTGATAGGCATGTCTCCGCTCGACATCGATCCGGATGCCGATGAGGCGCTCATGAAATGGATCAAGGATCGCCTCGACAACGCGGAGATCGTATCCTTCGAGAGTCGTCACCGCCGCAAGGATGGGACCGTATTTCCCGTCGAGATCCGCGTGAGAGAGTTCTGGCAAGGCGGCCAGCGGTTGGCCCTCTCTCTCATTCGAGACATTACCGATCGCAAGCGGGCGGAAGCGGAAGCACGCGAGAGCGAACGCCGCTACCGGGAGATGCAGATGGAGCTGGCGCACGCCAATCGAGCTGCGACCATGGGTCAGCTCACGGCGTCGATCGCCCATGAAGTGAAGCAGCCCATCGCCGCCACTGTCACCAACGCTCAGGCGGCGCTGCGCTGGCTCGGCGGCGAACCGCCGGATCTGGAGGAGGTGCGGCAAGCGCTCGCTCACATCGTCCAGGATGGCATACGAGCCGGCGATGTGGTCGGGCGCATCCGTGATCTCATAAAAAAGGCGCCCCCGCGGGAAGATAGCTTGGAGATCAACCTGGCGATCCGCGAGGTGATCGAACTTACCCGTGGTGAAACCGTGAACAACGGCGTCTCGGTGCAGACGGAATTCGCGGACGGCTTACCGCTCATCCAAGGGGATCGGGTGCAGCTGCAACAGGTGATGCTGAACTTGATCATCAACGCGGTCGAGGCCGTGAGCGGGGTGAGCGAGGGCCCGCGCGAAATGCTGATCAGCAGTGCCAAAGCCGGAACCGACGACGTGCACGTGGCGGTACGCGATTCCGGTCCGGGGGTCCTGGCGAAGGACGTCGAGCGCCTCTTTGAGCCTTTCTACACGACCAAGCCGGGCGGTTTAGGGCTCGGGCTCTCGATCTGCCGTTCGATCATCGAAACACACGGCGGACGGTTTTGGGCGAGCCCGAATTCTCCCCGCGGCGCCATCTTTCAATTCACGTTACCGGCTCAGCCGAAGCCTTGATCTCATCTCGGGATCGTTGGCGCCGAAGCGGCCGTCCGTCAGGATGGGTTGCGCAATAACGAGCGCCGCACTTGCGGCGCAACTTGTTGACTCTCTCTTTGATGCGTTCCGATTGCGTGGCTCACACGCCGCCCGGCGGTACGTAGCAATAGACCTGTCCGCCAATGCCGATGAAAATGATTCCATGTCCGGTCGGGTTTCCTTCATCCCATTTGATCTTGTGATTTGGGACGACGATCTTTTCTCCTGGCTCCCGGTGGGGACGGCCGAGCGGGCCATCCGGGCGCTCGTCGGTGATGATGGCCACGTAGCGATCCCCGTCGACTTCGAAGCTGTCCGCCCAATACGCGTCGGCTTCGCCGCAGCACGACATGAAGGGGACGTCGGGTTGCATGAGCTTCTGAAACCACGTGCGCACTTCAGGCGGCTGGTTCTCCCACTGTCCAAAGTCTCGCGCCGCCGCCGGCGATGCCAGAAGCATGATCGCGATGATGATGCCGAACATGTTCGCCTCTTCGCGCCCACGACCCGAAGCGCCCCCGCGCATTGGGGCTGCTGCAGATGCGGATATGTCGATGGTGTCCGGCTTTCGTTTGCGGGGAATTGCCGTAAATAGTCCGGTTTTGCATTGCGATGGCACGATATCGCGTGCCATCCGCGCGGAGTCGGCCTGCGCACGCCATACCCCATACCAAAGTATGACCGGGGCTACCGACGTATGAGGGTAACAAAACGGCGGTATGTACGGTCAAAACCACTGAGTCAGCTGCATCAACCTCAATACGATTGAGCAATCGGGCCCTGAGTGACCAAATCCCAGGCGAGGGCAGGGGCACCACGGACCGACAAAAGGGGTGCAAGGCTATGCTGACCTACTCGCAAGCTTCCAACGCTGCGCGGCGCGTCAACTTCGACGAGGCTTACTCCCGCGCGTTCAACGATTCGCGGCCTGGACCGGGAGTGAAGCTCCTGCGCATCGACGGCCGCGTGGAGGACCAGCCGACCAATGGTCGGATTAGGCGGCTACGTGATGCCAAGATCAGCGACGGAAATGGCCGCTCGCTGGAGATCGTTCCTGCCCATGTCGTCACGCGGCGTACCGCGGCCTGGGACGGCATCAGGGTCGAGGTCGTGCAGTCCATGACCCACGACAAGGTCGAGTTCCGATTCCGTGCGCCGTCTCATTTGCTGCTCGTCTACGAAGAAGGCGTTCGCGACGAGGGCGAGACGCAGCTGGGTGATCTTCCCCGTTCGACCCTGCGGACGCTCAGGCGCAAACTCACCTTCGTGCCCGCCGGTCACGAATATCGAGAATGGCAGCAGCCCCGCGTTCGCAGCCGGATCATCTGCTTCTATTTCGATCCCGCCAAGATGCCCGCCGCTCGTGGTGCGAGCGCCCTTCCGGCCTCGCTCGCACCGCGCCTGTTCTTCGAGAACAACGCGCTGTGGGATACGGCAGTCAAGCTCGGGACAGCGATCGAGGCGGGCTCCGAGGCCGATCGCTATTCCGAGGCGCTTGGCGTAGTGATCGCGCATGAGCTGCTGTGCAGCCATGGTATCGTCTCGCGCCGCACGCCGCCGGTGCGTGGCAGCCTTGCCGTTTGGCAGCAGCGTCTCGTTGGCTCATACATCGAGGAACATCTCGCCGAGTCGATACCGCTCGATGCGCTGGCGAAGCTCGTTCATCTGAGCTCCTACTATTTCTGCCGCGCCTTCAAACAATCGTTCGGCATTCCGCCGCACCGCTATCACATCAGTCGCCGCATCGAACGCGCCAAGGCACTGCTGGCGAAGCCGGCTAGCTCGGTGACCGAAATCGCGCTCGAGCTCGGGTTCAGCGAAACAAGTTCCTTCTCGGCGGCGTTTCGCCATATGACCGGGATCACTCCGACGGAGTATCGCCGAACTCTGGAATGAAAGCCGCGCGGTCGCGCGGGAAGGGAGCCTACAATGCAAGGCGCAACTCTGGTTTCCGGGAGCACCACCCGTTATCTGGCGGAAATTCGCCGTTTCCCCATGCTGCAGGCGGACGAAGAATGCCTGCTGGCGAAGCGCTGGCGCGAGCACGGTGACCGGAACGCCGCGCACAAGTTGGTCACGAGCCATCTGCGCCTGGCGGCCAAAATCGCGATGGGATATCGCGGCTACGGGCTGCCGATCTCCGAGCTCATCTCGGAAGGCAATATCGGGCTGATGCAGGCGGCCAAGCGCTTCGATCCGGATAAGGGCTTTCGCTTTGCTACCTATGCGATGTGGTGGGTCAAGGCGGCGATCCAGGAGTACATCCTGCGCTCGTGGTCGGTCGTCAAGATCGGCACCACGGCCAACCAGAAGAAGCTGTTCTTCAATCTGCGCAAGGCGAAGAACCGGATCTCGGCGCTGGAGGAAGGCGACCTGCGGCCCGATCAGGTCAAGCTCATCGCCGCGCGGGTGGGCGTGAGCGAGCAAGACGTGGTGGACATGAACCGCCGCTTGGCCGGCGACGTCTCCCTCAATTTGCAAATGCGCGACGACGGCGATTCCGACGAGTGGCAGGACTGGGTGGCGGACGAGAGTGCGGACCAGGAATCGCGTCTTGCCGAGAGCGAGGAGTGGGAGACCCGCAGGAGCGCCCTCGGCAAAGCGCTCTCGGTGCTCAGTGAGCGCGAGCGGCGCATCTTCGAAGCGCGCCGCCTCGCGGACGAATCGGCCACGCTGCAGGAGCTCGCGGCCGAGTTCACCATCTCGCGCGAGCGAGTACGGCAGATCGAAGCGCGCGCCTTCCAGAAGGTGCAGAGGGCGGCACAAGTGGCGATCACGCGGGCGCGACCTTCGATCACGATTCATTGAAGGTGCGACGGCGCGGGCGCATTTGCGCAATCCAAGAACAGTCGGAGCAAGAGAGACCGCGCGCTTGGGCGGCTTGCGTGCTCTATCACGGACGAAGCGAGACAGGCCGCCGTGCCGCTGCGTCCGGATGCGTTTCGGCGCAGATCAGGCACGCCGACATCTCGAGGCCGGAACGGTCGGGGAGATTGCGAGCGAGGATGCTTGATCCATCGGTACGAGAACCACTGCTCGGAGCAATCCCCAAGCTGCGCGCGTTTGCCATCGCGCTGTGCCGGGACCGAGACCGGGCTGAGGACCTGGTTCAGGGCACGCTGTTGCGAGCTTGCGCCAATATCAACTCATTCCAGCGAGGCTCGAGTATGGATGCGTGGCTGTGCACCATCATGCGCAATCACTTTTATTCGGAATGGCGGCGTGACCGCAGGTATTCCCGGGCGATCGCGGCCCTCCCCGACCTGGAGGGGGAAAAGCCGCAGCAGATGGCCAGCCTGGAATACAGCGAGCTTTGCGCGGCGCTGACGAAGCTTGATCCGAAACACCGCGAGGCGGTCATGCTGGTCGGCGCCTCCGGGCTTTCCTATGGAGAGGCAGCGAGCGTGTGCGGCTGCCCGGTCGGAACGGTGAAGAGCCGAGTGAACCGGGCGCGCACCGAGCTTGCCCGCATGCTGTCGATGGCAGACCCGAAGCGCTTCGCGGCAGACGCCGTTTTCAGCGCCGCCATCAGCAGCGGAGAGCGCGCGCCGACGCAAGCTTGAGCTTCGAGTCAGAATCATGAGCGCGGTTCAATAACATCCAGGTCGTCGCAAGGTCAGGCAGGCTCGAGCCTTGCGGCGTCTGCCTCTGCAGGAGCAGACTATGTCCGATGCCCGGTACTACATCGTGGGGGAGAACGACGTTTGGATGCTGCAGTTCAAGGACGCGGAACGCGCTGGCTCGACGCACCGTAATACGGCGATTGCCTTTGCGGTCGGTGCGGCACAAGAGCTCGGCATGCGCGGCGAGTGCGCCCATGTCTGCGTGGTGGATGACGACGGCCGCTTCCGACGCAAATGGACATACGGTCGGGAAAGTCTGTGCAGGAGCGAGCGCGTCTGATTCGTTCCGCTCGGGGGTAATCGGGGTATTTGTCGGCGAGACCTAGAGGCAAGCGATGCGGGATACTTTGTTCATAAGCCGTCCCATGGGCAGCTGCGCTGCTCTCACCGGACTACTGCTGGTGCTGAACGCCGCGCCATCGGCCGCGCAGGATTCGCCGCGCCCGGCCGCGGCAGCCGGTTCATCCTGCGCGGGCGACAATGGCGGGATCACGCTGCCGCCTGGTTTTTGCGCAACGGTGTTCGCCGACAACATCGGCCACGCGCGGCAGATGGTGGTGGCGCCCAACGGGGTGGTCTACGTCAACACCTGGAGTGGCCCTTATTACCGCAACGTCCCGCCGCCTCCCGGCGGGTTCCTGCTTGCCCTGCAAGACACCACCGGCGATGGCCGCGCCGACGTCGTCGTCCGCTTCGGTCCCGATGCTGCAAGCGGCAATGCCGGCGGAACCGGCATTGCGATTTATCATGGCGCGCTCTACGCGGAGACGAACGATCGCATCGTTCGTTACGCGCTGCCGGCAGGGGCGATCGCACCGAGCGGCCCGCCCGAGGTGATCGTCTCCGAATTGCCGCTGACCGGCGACCACCCGATGCATCCGTTCAAGATCGATGCGCAGGGCAACCTCTATGTCGATCTCGGCGCCGCCACCAATTCCTGCCAAAGCGAAAACCGAATGCCGAACTCTGCGGGCATTCAGCCTTGCACTGAGCTTGAGACGCGGGCCGGCATCTGGCGTTACGACGCCAATCGGACTGGGCAGCGCTTTTCGCCCGCCGAGCGTTTCGCCACCGGGCT
>Ga0081540_1004355_pt1 | contig 10828 bp, 10 predicted proteins | sample TabmetS2T1R1_FD_71024 | JGI IMG/M metagenome (GOLD analysis project Ga0081540, IMG submission 71024) | Tabebuia heterophylla rhizosphere microbial communities from the University of Puerto Rico - S2T1R1 | ecosystem: Host-associated > Plants > Roots > Rhizosphere ... | reverse complement strand
CTCGGCCACCGAAGCCATCGAGCGTCAGGCGGCGGTCATCGCGGAGATCAAGGGGTGCCTTGGCGACGGCTGGGCCGAGGACCATGAACGCGGGTCGCCGACCTACGTGGTCGTGCGCAGTTCCCGCGCACGCCTGTCGATGACGATCAGCAGCAGCCCCAACGATACGGATAGCTATGTCGTGCGCCTGACCCTGTTCCCCCCGATGTGACATGATTGACGTTCACGTGCGCGCGTACGCAGCCGGTTGCGAATGATGATCATTTGCGATCCAGGTCAGCTGCAAAATTGCGATTGTGGGACCTGCTGACTTACCCCAAAATAGAACGTGCAATCGCTCCCTGCGTTGTCGGGCGCCAGAGCGATGGGGAGATGCTTATGGACATAATTTCGGTACCGGCCTGGTGGACGATATGGCTTCTGATCCACCTGATCTTCGCGGTGGCCCTCTTGGGTGCGCTCACACACCAAGCTGTGGCCGTGATGATGCCGGTGGGCAAGATGGCCGGATCTCCAGGCTTCGTGACGCGATTCCGTGCTGTCCCAGCGGTTGGCTACGCCACGGCTGTGTGTGTGATTTGGGTTATCACATTCGTCGTCGGTGCTTTCATCTACACCAAATATCGAATTTATATTCGCATCCCGATCGAGCAGGCCCGTTTCTGGTGGACGCAAGGCTTCTTCGACTTCAAGGAGCACGTTGCGTCGATCGGGCTGACGCTCCTTCCGGCCTACTGGTTCATGTGGAAGAACGCGCAGAATCCGGAATATGACGTGGCCCGCAAGATGGTGACGCTCTATCTCGCCGTCGCGTGCTGGTTCCTCTTCATTGTGGGCCACGTCCTCAACAACACCCGGGGGTTCGCATGAGCACCGACACAGTCACCACCAGGGCAACGCGCACGACCTCGTCATGGGCGACCTCAACCAAGGTCAGGACGTTCGTCATCACGTTCGCTATTGTCGGTCCCATCATTTACAACATCTGCCTCTACTTCAATTGGCCCCTGTTCACCTTCCACCCGGCGACTAATCGCTTTGCTTGGGGGTTCGAGGCAGCGAGAAGCGGCGAAGGGCCGAACATGACTTGGTACGGCTGGACCGCGATGACACTTGTAGTCGGGACGATTACGGCCTACCTCGCCACCTTGCTCCCCGAGCACATCACCAAAAAGCTGCCGCTGACCTTGATGTGGTTGCTCCCGTGGCTTGCGATACCGGTGCTGATTTGGGACCTGAGACAATGGTGGTTCCATCCGTAGCGCGCATTGCGATCATCACCACCGCGGTGGCCTGCACGGCGGCGTGGTACGAGTACGCGCATCGTATTTCTATCGACGCAACGATGCCTGTTGCGCCAACCTTGCGAGATTCAATTGACGTGTGCCCAAGCAGCGAGAGTGTGCCCTACACCCCTAGCTGCCTCACGTTCATGGGAAGCAGCCAAGCGCCTAATTGGCGCGAGCACAGGGGGTTGACTGAGACTCGGGATGCCCCGATCGTCCCGAAACAAAGCAGTGAATGCCCGGACAATGATACGAGGCCCTACCCACCCGGCTGCATCACGTTCCTGTCCGGCTGGTTCTGGCGACCGAACTAGGCGCTCAAGGCAACCGCAATCGCCCCAACTTCGATCAGCGTTATCGGCACCGCGATGACGGTCGACATCCGGGCGATCGTAGTCAAGGGACTCGCTCTGCGCCCGACCAAAGCTCGTCAACCAATCGGCATCGGACCAGTGCGACAGGCTGGCCGGTAGTACGCCGATCCTCGCCCTTGTTTCCACGAACCGGCGACTGAAGCGCCAGGAGGACGCCGCGAAAGCGCAGTCTGGTTCGCTCCGTGACGAGGAACGAAACCCGGCATTTGCGGGTTCTCTGGACGTTCGCAAGGAGGTGCCGCCATGCGTAGATCATTCGCCACCGCCCTGTTGCTGGCCGCAACGGTTACGGGCGCGATTGCCCAATCCGTATCGCCCCTGTCCACCGACAACCGGCCCAACATCACGCCGCAAACGCACTGCAAGGACAAGACCGGCGCCGTCTGGTTGAAATCCTCGGCGGAGCTGGCGGGCCGCACCGATCCCGCCCAGACCACGACCGGCGCCGGCACTTCGCAGCAGCGCCGCCCGGTCGAATCCGCCGGCGGGCCGGACATGACGGAGATCGCCAAGACGCTGCCCGACTGTCCGTAGTCAGCTCTGCGGACTTTATCGCGAGGCCACGTCCCTGGCTGACGCTGCAGTGGCTTCCGCGCGAGCGGCACTCGGTGCCATACTGATCGGCTGCGTAGAAGCGCGGCCACCATCCCAGCGCAGCCGAGGTCGCGCCGGTCAATCAGGCCCCGATCTCAGCCGGCCGGCGCACTCAGCTTGCTATTCCCGCGATTGGCCGCGAGCTGGCGCCCGCGCCGGACGTTTCGGCGCGCACACGAGCAGCGTTCCGCTCCCGTGGCGACTTAGAAAATAACCGCTGGTGCGTTTTTCGGTCACCCCCATTTAGGAAGCCGGGGCCGGGGCTCGCCTCCGAGGCAGGCGCGCAATCAGCCGAGAGGCGGGCAGCGGATCAAGGATGGCCAGACAGGTCTTTGCTTGGCCCGTGCGTGCGTTTGGTCCCCCGCCGAGCGGCGAGCGAAATGACCGCCGTTGCAGTCGAGGACAGGGCTACGGAAGCCGTGGCTTTCACCCTACGTTTTGTCGATCTACTGCTATCGTGACAACTAAATTTAAGTAGCGAATTGCACGCAAAAGCTGGTCCCGCGGCGGGGCTCGGAGTGAAACTTGATCGTCGCCCCGATCCTGGCGGCACCCTCCTTGACGATCGCCAAACCCAGACCGCTGCCATTACGGCAGACCTGCGTGCCGCGCCACAACCGTTCAAACAGTTGCCCGTGCTGCTCAGGTGGGATGCCGGGACCCTGGTCGTCGACGGTCAGCAGCCCGGCCCGAGTCAGCCTGAGCGCGACCGCGGTCCCGGGATGCGTATAGAGGATTGCGTTCTCCAGAACATTGCGCACGATGGCCTCGATCAGGCCGCTCGTGCCTCGCACATAGACGGCGGAAACCTCCGCATCCAGACCGACTGCGACGTCGCGCTCGTGCGCCAGGGGGCCGAGCGAAGCGGCCACCTCGGCGACCAACCGCCTGAGCTCGACCGTATCCTGCCCGATCGGCGGGCCGGCTTCGACCCTTGCGAGCTCGAGCAGCTGGGCGACGATCCGCGCCACGCGCGCCGCATCATCACGGAGCGAGCGAACGGACGGATGGTCCGGCAGACGCTCCAAGTCCGCCTGCAACACGGCCAACGGCGTGCGCAACTCGTGCGCTGCATTCGAGGTGAATCGGCGCTCCGCGTCATAGGCGGCATGCAGTCGATCAAAGGCGGCGTCGACTGCCTGCACCAGCGGCATCACCTCGCCCGGCAGCACGCGCGCTGCTGCCAGCCGCATCGACGGGCCGCCCGGTTTGATGAGTGATACGTCAGCCGACAGTGCCCGCAGCGGAGCAAGCCCTGAACGAATGGCCCAGTTCCCCATCACCAGCGCCAATGCGCCGAATAGGGGAATGGTCCAGGCCACATCCACGAGGAATTCGAACAGGACCGTGTGTGCCAGATCGGTCTGATAGCCCGCCGCGACCTGACAAGCGCGCCAGCGCAGGTAGCCGATGGCAGCTGCCGAGACGACCAGGAGCAAGAGCCCTAGCCGCCACGCCAGCGAAAACTGCAGTGTTCGACGATGAATCATGACTTCCTCGCCCTGGGCTCGGCCAGCAGATAACCGATGCCGCGAAACGTTACGATCTTGGCGTCCGCGCCGGCCTTCTCGAGCGCCCTGCGCAGATGGTGCACGTGGACCGGCACGGCATTCAAAGGCGGATCCTCGTCGAGCTCGTAGAGCTGATCGAGCAGGACGTCCTTGGCGACCACCCGGCCGGCGCGGCGCATCAGCACCTCGAGCGCCAACAGTTCGCGCCGAGCCAACGCGAGCGGTTGGCCGGCGACCTCGACCATTCGCGTCCGCGTATCGAGCGTCACGTTGCCGACCGCAAGGCGATGCCCGAGAACGGCTCCCGGCCTGCGCAGGAGCGCGCGGATTCGCGCCAGCAGCTCCTCCGTAGCAAACGGCTTGACGAGGTAGTCATCGGCGCCGGCGTCGAGCCCGGTGACGCGGTCTTCGACCGAGTCGCGTGCAGTAAGCGCCAGCACCGCGAGATCAGAGCCGCGCGCCCTGAGCTCACGCAACAGCGCAAGCCCATCGCCGTCGGGCAGCGCCAAATCGAGAACGATAGCCTCATAACTCACAGAGCTTACCAGGGAGCGCGCATCGCCGAGCATCGCGGCATGGTCGGGACAGAAGCTGGCTCCCCGCAGCGCGTCGCAGACCGCGGTAGCCAGCTTCGATTCGTCCTCGACGACAAGGATCCGCATACGTCACGCTTCGCGAAAACTGTCTTAAACAACGCCGAGTAGGGTCGCGCGTGTGGAGCTACAGCACAGGAGAGCTGGCGGCGCAAGCGCAGACAGCATCGACACGCGGTTGATGCCTTCACGGATTCGAGAGCCACGGAGTCGCAGGCGAGGTCGGCACGTCGGCGCGGACGCCGAGCGTCCTCATTTTCCTGCATCGGCAGGATTGTCAGCAGAATTGGAGCCCGAGCATGAAACGAAACATCGCGCTGTGGCGCAGGAGCAATGCAGGAGCGAGAGCCTCAGGAACGGCGAATCCCACGACGCGGCGTGAGGTACTGGCGAGCTCCTTCATGATCGCGACGATCGCCCTCGTTGGCCAGCGCAGTGCGCTTGCCGATCTGCCAGCGGCGACCGCAGAGGTGGAGAAGTTCTCCATGGGCAGGAAAGCTGTGCCAGGGCGCATCACGATCGGCCTCCCAGAGATCGCCGAGAACGGCAACAGTGTTCCCCTTGCGGTCGTCGTCGACAGCCCAATGACACCCGAAGATCACGTGACCGAGGTGCTCCTGATCGCCGATCGCAATCCGCGGCCGGTCATCGCGACCTTCCGATTCACGCCGATGATGGGCCGGGCCCAAGCATCGACCCGCATCCGCCTCGCGGCCACGCAGAACGTGATCGTCCTCGCCAACACCAGCGTCGGCGGACTGCTGATCGGGCAAAGGCCCGTCAAGGTAACCATCGGCGGCTGCGGCGGTTGATCGGGAATTGAGCTGCGCAGGAGATTGTCATGATCGAGAAGCCACGCATCAAGCTGCCGAAGGAGACCAAACGGGCAGAGATCTTTCAGATCAAGACCTTGGTCTCGCACCCCATGGAGAATGGTCTACGCAGGGACAAGGATGGCGCCATGATTCCGCGCAAGATCATCAACAGCTTCACCTGCGAGTTTAATGGCCGGCCGGTGTTCAGCTGCGATCTTGACACCGCCGTCGCGGCAAATCCCTACCTCGAGTTCGCCGCCAGGATCGAGCAGAGTGGCACGTTCAGATTCACTTGGCGGGATGACGACGGCAGCACGATCACCGCCGACGAGACTGTCACGGTCGTTCCATGAATCGGCGCGTAGGCCTCATTGTCGCCTCCGTCGCATTCGCGGGCGCCGTGGCGCTCTCAGTGCTCACCATCGGTGAGCGTAGAGGTCTCGCGGAGACCAAACGGCCGCCTCTGATCGCGACCGACGGCGAGGCGGCGCTCCGGCCATGGGGGCGTTATGCGGACCCGAGCTGGCCGAGAACCGACTTCTCGAAATTCAACACACTTGCCGACGGCACCGTATCGCCGCCGGCGCCGAAAGAGCCGCGCAAGTTATCCGCTCCCGTTGCCGGAGATGCCATCAACGGGCAAAAGCTCGTAGCCGATCGCTCGCGCGGCGGCTCGTGCCTCGCCTGTCACGTCATGGGGCCGGCCGGCGCAGCGGACCTGCCTGGCGACGTTGGACCGGATCTCTCCGAGATCGGCAATGCCGGGCGCGACGACGAGTGGCTGCTCAACTACGTCTACGACGCGCGCGTCTACAACGCGGAGACCGTCATGCCGCCGTGGGGCACCCACGGCGTATTCGACGAGAGGGAGATCAGCGACATCGTGGCGTTCCTCAAGACGCTGAAAGCACCGGCACGTTTCAACACCGAAGTGGACAATCCAGCCAAACGCCCGGTACCAGTCGAGACCCGCGACAACCTGGATCCTCTCGAGAATCCCGGCATGTGGGCGATTGACCGCGCGCCAACCCTTTGGCAGCTGCGCGGGCCGAGCGGATCGTCCTGCGCGACCTGCCATGACCAATCCGATTCGATGTTCAAGACCTGGGCCGCGACGATGCCGAAATGGGAGCCGCGCCTCGGCAAGGTGCTCGGTGTCGAGGAATTCGTCGCACGTCACGCCAGGGCGACGACCGGCAGCAATTGGCCGATGGAGAGCGACGAGAACACCGCGCTCGCCGTCTATCTGCGTTATCTCGCCAATGACGCCCCGATAGCGGTCGATATTACCAGCGCGCCGGCGAAAGAAGCCTACGAGCGCGGCAAGGCGCTGGCCGCGCGGAAGATCGGGCAGCTCAACTTCGCCTGCGTCGATTGTCATACCTCGGAGAAGAGTGGGCTCCGATGGATTCGAGGACAGTGGCTCGGTGAATTTCGGGGGCAGCTCGATCACTTCCCCACCTGGCGCACCAGCCGGCAATCGACCTGGGATATCCGCAAGCGGTTCCAGTGGTGCGCGGTTGCGATCGGGTCGAACGAGCTGCCGCCCGATGCACCCGAATACGGCGACCTCGAGCTTTATATTGCGGCACTGAATGCCGGGCTGAAGCTCAACGTTCCCGGAATCCGCCATTGAGGATCTGACGATCTCGCGATCAGCATCGTAAAGGACCCAGAGATGTCACTCGTAAGCCGTCGCGACGTACTTCATGCCGGCGCCGCTACGGCGGCAATCGCGGCCGCTGGCTCGCTTGGCCCGCTCACCCGCGTGGCCGCGCAGCAGCGTCTGACCGAAGCCGATTTGCTGCGATTCGAGCCCCTAGGCAATGTCACATTGCTCCATATTGCTGATTTGCATGGTCAGCTCGTGCCCGTGCATCTGCGCGAGCCGTCGGTTGACCCCGGCCTCCGGGAGAGACGCGAGCTGCCGCGACATCTTCCCGACGCGGAGGCGCTTGGCCGATTCGGCGCATCAACCGGCTCCGCCCTCGCCCATGCGCTCACCGCCGACGACTTTGTGGCGCTAGCTCACAGCTACGGACGCATCGGCGGCCTCGACCGCGCCACGAGAGTCGTGAAGGCGGTGCGCGCCGAACGTGGCGACGATCGCGTGCTCCTCTTCGACGGTGGCGACACTTGGCAGGGCTCGCTCGGCGCTTACCGCACCAGAGGGCAGGACATGGTCGAATGCCTGAAATTGCTTCGGCCCGACGCCATGACCGGTCATTGGGAGTTCACCCATGGCGAGCAGCGGGTGAAGGAGCTGATCGGCGCGCTCGGCTGTCCGTTTCTCGCGCTCAATGTCCGCGACACGGAATGGGACGAGCCGGTATTCGAGGCCTATCGGATGTACGAGAAGGGAGGCGTGAAAGTCGCCGTGCTCGGACAGGCCTTTCCGTTCACGGCAATCTCCAATCCGCGTTGGCTGGTCCCGACTTGGTCGTTCGGCATTCGCGAGGAGGACATCAGGGCGACCGTTGAGAAGGTGCGCAGGGAAGGGGCCGAATTGGTCGTGCTCTTGTCGCATAACGGTCTCGGCATTGATCGCAAGCTCGCGGCCCGCATCCCAGGGATGGACGTGATCCTCACCGCGCACAACCATGATCCGTGGCCCGAGGTCATCAAGGTCGGCCAGACCTTGCTGGTTGCGAGCGGCAGCCACGGCAAGTTCGTCGCGCGGCTCGACCTGGATGTGCACAACGGCAAGGTCAGGGATCATCGCTTCAAGCTGATTCCGCTGTTCGCCGATGCCATCCGCCCCGACCCCGAGGTGAATGCCGCCATCGCCCGAGCGCGCGCGCCATTTGCGGCGGAATTGGCGCGGGTCGTCGGCCACAGCGAGGCGCTGCTTTATCGACGCGGCATATTCGCAGCGAGCTTCGACGACGTGATTTGCGCTGCGTTGCTCGAGCAGCGCGACGCCGAGGTTGGTTTTTCTCCGGGGTTCTGGTGGGGCACTACGGTCCTTCCGGGTAGTCCCATCACCATCGAGGACATCCATAACGTCACCGCGATCAGCTATCCGCAAGTCTGCCGCAGAGCCATGACCGGCGCGCAGCTGAAGGAGCTCTTAGAGGGTGCTGCAGACAACGTGTTCAACCCCGATCCTTATTACCAACAAGGCGGTGACATGATCCGCGGAGGCGGGCTCGGCTACACCATCGATCCGGCCAAGTCCGCCGGTCAACGCATTTCGGAGATGTACCTGCTCAGGACCGGCGAGCCGATCGAGGCCAGCAAGGAATACGTCGTGGCCGGGTGGGCCTGCACCAGCGAGGGCGTAGACGGCCCGCCGATCTGGGATGTCGTCGAGCAGCACATTGCCCACAAGAAAATCGTGCGAGCCGAACTGGCCGGTCGAGTCAAGGTTATTGGAGCCTAGCAGGCCCCCGTAGCTGTAAGCATTTTGATTCACGCGCCCGCACAAGAGCGCGACGGGCTTGCCTGGGATCTCGATGGGGGCCAATGAGCCGGGCGCGAGATTCTGTTCAACAAGTCCAACGGCGACTACCTGACGGTCCGGGCCAATTTGCCTGGAGAACAATCTGGTGATGTGGAAGTTCGAGAACGGCAAGCGCTCCTCGGTGAAATGGATCAGGAACACGCGAACCCCGAGCCGCCAATGGCATGACCCGAAAATTCGCATCGCGACGCCAGCGCGGGTACAGGGCACCTTGCCGGGAAGTAGCGCCGAGCACATATCCGGGCGGCCAATTTTCCGTCACAGCCTTGTGATCTTGCGGTCAGGCACAGTTGTCACTACTGTCCGTTCACGGGGACACGCAGGCTCCCCTTCAGACGGTCTTCGTCCAAGCTCTGCGCAACGCTCGATCGGTCGAGCCATTTGCGCATGGACGGAATTGCGAAATCGACCTCGCGGCCTGTGGATTCTGCGCACGCGGAATCTCATGCGGGTCTCCTCGCCTCAGTCGCAGAGTCGCCGCCCCTGCTTTCCGTCACGGGTCTGAGCAAACGCTACGACGACCAGATCGCCGTCACGGATATTTCCTTCACCGTGAGTGCCGGCGAGGTCGTGGGTCTCATCGGTCCGAACGGCGCCGGCAAGACGACATTGCTGGAGCTCATTACTGGGCTGCTCCCGGCCGACGCGGGCGCGATCGAACGGTATGGCGTGCCGCTGGCGCAGCGGCACCGGCGTGAAGCCATCTTCTATCTGCCTGATGGTATCCGTCCCTATGAGGAGCAGCGGGTCGCGCACGTGCTGGCATTCTTTGCCGACGTCTATCGACGGCCGAGCATCCACATCGCCGAAATCATTGCGGTGCTCGGGCTCGACGCGAGCCTGAACAAGCGCGTGCGGTCCCTGTCGAAGGGATATGCGCGGCGATTGATGTTGGCGCTCGGATTTCTGGCACCGCAGCCGCTTCTGCTGATGGACGAGCCATTTGATGGGTTCGACCTTCGGCAGACCCGCGACATCGCACAGGTGCTGCGCCGGAACGCGCAGAGCGGCCGCACGCTGGTGCTGGCCATTCATCAGTTGAGCGACGCGGAGCGCGTCTGCGATCGTTTCGTCTTGCTGAGCGAGGGACGCGTGCGAGGAGCCGGCACACTCGGCGAGCTGCGCGCACACGTCGGCAAGCCCACCGCGAGCCTGGAGGATATCTTCCTTGCGCTCACCTGAGACCCCGTTCGTCCGACGCCCCCCGCTCCGCCCGCTCCTCGTGCATGAGTTCTGGCAGGTCGTCGGCGGTCGCGCGCTGTGGATCATGCTGCTGCTGGTATGCCCGTTGATCGGTTACAGCTTCTTCCAGGCGGTGTCGCTCTACGGCGAGGCGAGCGAGAGCGCCCGCCAGTCGCCAGTGCTTGCCGCCAGCCTGTCGCCGCTCGACGGCGTCCTCGTTCCCACATTCGGCGCCTTTTACGTCGCGGTCACGCTGTTGTTCCCCTTCGTGGCCATCCGCGTCCTCGGCCACGAAAAGGAGACGCGCGCCCTGAGCCTCCTGGTGCAACTGCCCTATCGTTCCGCAACGCTGATTGCCGCCAAGCTCGCCGCCGTGCTTGCGGCTTGGCTGCTGGCGCTCCTTCCGGCACTGTCCGGTCTCGCCCTGTGGCGGGTCATGGGCGGACACCTGTCGGGGCCGGAGACGCTGAACCTCCTGTTCGGGCATCTGCTTTACGGCATGCTGGTCGGTGGCATCGCGTTGTTCGCCGCGGCAGTGTCCGAGAGCGCCGCGACCGCCGCCATCGTAACGTTGGCGTTCACCATCGGCTCGTGGGTGCTGGATTTCACGGTCGCCGGGCGGCCGGGATGGTTCGAATGGTTCGCGCTTCTGTCGTTGACGCAAACATTGCGCCCCTTCGAGCAGGGACTGCTGTCGATCGGGTTGGCTCTGGGCATCGCCGTGGTGATCGCCGGCTTTGCGGCGCTGGCGACGGTCTGGTTGCCGCCGGGCATTCCACTGCGTGCCAAAGTGCTCCGCTCGGCCGCCTGTGTCGTGGTCGTCGCGGCCGTTCTTGCTGCGGTGGCACATGTGCGACAGTCGTTCGACGTGTCGGCAGATCGGCGCAACTCGTTCTCGCTTGCCGACGAGCGCGCCCTCGCCCGGCTGACTGCGCCGCTCGTGATCACCGCCCGCTTCATCCCCGAGGACCCGCGCTATATCGACCTCAATCGCAACGTCCTGGCGAAGC
>Ga0081540_1004354_pt1 | contig 10836 bp, 8 predicted proteins | sample TabmetS2T1R1_FD_71024 | JGI IMG/M metagenome (GOLD analysis project Ga0081540, IMG submission 71024) | Tabebuia heterophylla rhizosphere microbial communities from the University of Puerto Rico - S2T1R1 | ecosystem: Host-associated > Plants > Roots > Rhizosphere ... | reverse complement strand
TCGACTACGTCGATCTGGTCGAAGCCGCCGATGTTCGGCGCCAGGAGAACGCGGCCGGTTCGCTGGTCGGGCACACCCGGCACGCCGATCACGGCAAGGCGGATCTTCTTGCGTGCGATGCGCTGGCGCGCCGCAGCCTGGAAGGCGAGCGCCACAATTTCATCGACGAGCAACTTGCCGCCGCGAGAATCGGTCGAGGCCGTCTCCTCGGCGAAGATCCGACAGGCCAGATCCGTCAGCGCGACACGGACTTTGGTGCCGCCGAGATCCACCGCGACGATGTAGGCGGCGTCGTTGACCAGCTCATAGGTCACGGCGGTCCGCCCGACATGGCCACTGGTGCGGCCAGTTTCCTGGATCCAGCCCTCCTGCTCCAGGCCTCTCACGATTTCGGAAATGGTCTGCTTCGACAGACCGGTCTGCTTGGCGATCGAGGCGCGCGAGATCGGGCCGCCCTGGACGATCGCTTCCATGACGGAGCGCTGCGAGAATTGCCGCGAGATACGAGGTATGTCGCCCATCTTCACCGCAATTAATTCGTTCGTAGTCCGAACTATTTCTCATATCACGCGTGGCGTCAAGCTAAAGCGTTGCTCGAAGTCGCCTCGCCCCCAAGAGGCAGTCCTCGCGTCGCCAAAGTGGTGCTCAGGCAGCGCTTGCCGCTGGTGTTGCCGATGCGGCCGATCCTAAACCTTTGACCAGGTCGGCGCCCTTCTCGCCGATCATCATGGTCGGGCCATTGGTGTTGCCGCTGATCAGCACCGGCATGACGGAAGAATCGATCACCCGCATCCCGTCCAGCCCACGCACCCTGAGTTCGGGATCGACGACCGCGAGGTCGTCGACACCCATCCTGCAGGTGCCGACGGGATGGTAGTCGCAGCAGGCGTATTGCCTGACATAGGCCATGATCTCGTCGTCGCTCCGCGCTTCAGGCCCGGGCAGGCGTTCGACCTTGATGAACTTTGCGATCTCGCTCTCGGCCAGCACCTCGCGGATGATCCGCACCGATTTCAGGGCCATTGAGCGATCGAGTGGATCCGCGAGATAGTTGGGGTCGACCAGCGGCTGGTGCGCCGGGTCCGACGATCTCAGCCTGACGGACCCGATGCTCCGCGGCCTCAGGAAGGTCGAGTTGATTGTGAAGCCATGGCCGTCGAGCCTGGTCTGGCCGCCCCGCACGACCATTGCCGGCGCAATATGGATTTGCAGGTCGGCCCGGCTCGCCGCCTCGGTCCGGAAGAAGCCGCCGCCCTCGACGATCACGGCGAACGCGAGGTCCCCTTGGTACCCGGTGAACCAGGCGTGGGTGTCCGGCGGATCCTTCGCCCCGAACTCCGCGGTTCCGGTCTTGCCCATCACCGGGCCGCCGGGCACGCCTCTGAGCGCCGTCCCGGTGCCCTCGGTCACCACCGCGCGCATGAGCTGACGCAGTGTGGTGACCGTGGTCCGATTCAGAGCGGCGTCGGACGCCGAGGGCGCGTCGCCTGCCGGAGCCGGGTCGACGACGAGCCGCGGCGTCACACGTGAGCCTGCCGCGACCGAGGCCGTCACGGTGGCGACGGTCAGCGGGCTGGCCAGCACCTTCCCCTGGCCGATCATGTCGACGGCGTGCTCGACCTCGCTGCCCGACGCGGGCACGTTGCCGCCGAAGGCCTGGACGCCGAGCCGTTCGGACTCGCCGTAGCCCAGTGACGTCGCAGCGTCCGCGAGCTGCGCGGGGCTGACCTTGCCGCGGCTGCCGACGAAGGCGGCGTTGCACGACTGCGCGAAATCGGTTCGGAAGGGCACGGTGCCGAGGACCTCGTTCTCGGCGTTGCCGATCTTCAGGCCGTCCACGGTGACGGACGGCGGGCAGGGCACCGGCGTTGCGGCCGTGTATCCCTGCTCCAGCAGCGCATAGCCAGAAACGATCTTGAACGTCGACCCCGGCGGGTACTGACCGAGCAAGGACCGGTCGTACCCTGCCGCGTTCGGGCCGCCGTTGGCGACGGCCAGGACGTCGCCGGTGCTCGGTCGGAGCGCGACGAGTCCCGCGGGCTTGGTCGCCTTGCCGAGCGTGGCCTCGGCGGCGTCCTGCACCGCGGTGTCGAGCGTCGTCGTGACGTCCTTGCCGGCGGTGGCCGGTGCAGTGAAGAGCAGGCGGCTGCTCGTGCCGCCGGTCGTCGTCACGGTCAAGCCCGAGGTGCCGGCCAGTTGGACGTCGTACGTGCGCTGAAGGCCGGACAGGCCGGTCACGTCACCGGCGCGCACCCGGCCACCCGACGCGGTCACGATCTCCTTCGTGGCGGGCCCGACACCGCCGAGCAGTACCCGCGCGAACTGGGCCGTCCGCCCGAGGCTGAGAGTTCCGGTCTGCGTGACGACGCCGGACACCGCCTCGAGCTTGGCGGCGAGCGGTGCATACGCCTCGGCGCGCAACGTGATCGCCTCGACGAACGCTGTCGACGAGGCCGCTTCCACCCGGCGTGCCAGCGCGCCGGCGTCCACGCCCACGATCGAGGCCACCGCATCGGCGGCCGCCGTCCGGCTCTTGGCTCTGCCGGGCTCGATCCCGACGTGGACGACGCTCTTGGTTCCGGCAAGCACTGCGCCGTGGGCGCCGAGGATGCGGCCGCGGGTGGCGACGGTCCGCGTCGCCGTGAGCGTCCGCCCCGCGGCGAGCGCGGGATGAACGAGCGACGGCGACCAGAGGACCTTCCACAGACCTCCGGTCTTGCGCAACTCGGCGGTCGTCTCGTAGGCCCAGACCCGGCCGCCCTCCAGCGACCATCGCACGCGCAGCCGGGCCCGCGCGGCATCGTGGTCCGGGTCCGTCACGCCGAGGACGTCGACGGTGGCCGGTCGATCGGACCTGGCGGGGGTGAGGGCCGCCGTGGCCGCGGCGATCCGGCCCGCGATGGCCGTCGGCGCCCCGCCCTCGTACCGGACGGACGCCAACGTGCCGTCCCGCCACGCCCGCGCGAAACCCGCCGCCGTGCTGCGTGCGGCGTCGCGATCCACCCGGGCATGCAGCCGGATGCCCAGTGGTATGCCGACCCCGAGCACCACCGCGAGCACGAGCACGCCCGCGAGGACGACCCAGCGGGTTCGAAGGCGTGGCACCACAACTCCTCGTTCGGGCTCGGGCTCTCCCTTGGGCGCTCCGACGCTACCCAGACCCTCCGACAGAGGCGAAGTCACCGGGCCGAGGCGGTGCGAGCCTGGGCCGGCGCCACGCGAGGCGACCGGGCGGGCGGGGCCGTAGGGTGCGGGCCAGGCCCGCGGTCGGGCCCGAGGTCAGGCCCAAGGTCGGGCCCAAGGTCAGGCCAGGCCCTGGGAGTCGTCGAGCTGAAGGAGGTGGGCGGTGCGCGTCCTCGTCGTCGGGGGCACCAGGTTCGTGGGACGCCACATCGTGCTGGCCCTGCTCGACGCCGGCCACGAGGTGACCTTGTTCCACCGGGGCCTCGGCCCGGACGACCCCTTTCCCGCGGCCGAGCACCGGCACGGTGATCGGGACGGCGAGCTCGACGAGCTCGCCCAGGGCTCGTGGGACGCCACGATCGACGTCAGCGCCTACGTGCCCCGCCAGGTCCGGGCGCTCGGCGACGCCCTGGGGCGCGCCGGCGGCCGCGGCGGCCGGTACGTCTACATCTCCTCGATCTCGGCCTACGCCACGCCCGACCAGCCGGGGATCACCGAGTCCGCGCCGCTGGAGATCCTCCTCGACGAGGACAACGAGGTCGTCGACAGCGAGACCTACGGTGGTCTGAAGGCGCTCAGCGAGTACGCCGCCGTCGAGAGCTTCGGCACCAACACGTTGATCATCCGCCCGACGTACGTCGTCGGCCCGTACGACCAGACCGGGCGCTTCACGTCCTGGGCGGTGCGGCTGGCCGACGGCGGCGAGGTGCTGGCGGCCGAGCCACGAGACCAGCCGGTGCAGGTCGTCGACGGCCGGGACCTCGCAGCCTTCGTGGTCACGCTGCTCGAGGAAGGCGCGCGTGGGCCGTTCCACGTGGCGGGCCCCGACCATCCGTACACCCTCGGGGACCTGCTCGACGACGTCCGTGTCGCGGTGGCGCCGGAGGGAACGACGATCACCTGGGTGGACGCGCGCTTCGCCCTCGAGAACGGGCTCGATGGCCGGCAGCTGCCGTTCTGGCACAACGGTGAGCACGACTACACCGGCGCCGTCGACCCCTCCGCGGCGGTGCGCCACGGGTTGCGGCTGCGACCGGTCGGCGACTCCGCCCGCGACGTGGTCGCCGCCAGGGACGTCACCCCCCTACGGGACGGCGTCGGGCTCGACCGGGACCGCGAGGCGGAACTGCTACGGGCCTGGCAGCGTCGGGCGGGGAGGGCCGAGCGCTGAGCCGTCCGGAGGGCCTCCCCACCCCCCTGCCGCCGGAGCCGGTGCCCTCGGATGCGCCGGCGGGCTCGCCGTCGTCCGAAGAGCCGCCTCCACGGCTGATCGAGCACCTGCGGCTCGAGGTGGGGGCCTGGCCGCCTCGAGGGCACCTGCAGGTGGTCGCCAACCCTCGCCGCGGCCGGCCGGGCTGGGACGGCCGGATCGCCCCCGTGGTCGGGGTGGTCACCCCCGCAGGAGACGCGGTGATCGGGGTCGCCCCCGACCTCGCCGGTCCGGTCGCGCGCCGGGCCGCGGACGTCGACCTCGACGGCCTCCTCCCCGACGTGGCGCGGCTGATCGGCCGGCGCGGCGTGGCCGGGCTGGGCGTCTTCCGTTGGTCCACGATGCCGGCTCCGCTGCCGGACGCCGGAGTCTGGGTGCCGTCCGACGATCGGCGGCTGCCGGACTGGCTGCGGCCGTTCGGAGGGCAGGTCCTTGTGGTGCTGGACGACGACCGCTACGTCGCCGGCGTGGGGATCAAGCGGCACGACGCGGCAGGACACGAGCTGGCCGTCGGCACGGAGGAGGGGGCTCGAGGCCGCGGGCTGGCCCGACGCCTGGTGGCGCAGGCGGCTCGGCGCGTGCTGGCCGAGGGGGCCGTGCCCACCTATCTGCACGCCCGCGACAACGTCGCCTCGGCGAGGGCGGCCGACGCCGCCGGGTTCCCGGACCGCGGCTGGTCGGTGGTCGGCTTCTTCCCGACCGGGGGCGGCTGAGGCTCTCGCCGTCCGGCCCTGGGGCCGTCGGCGGCTGGCCGACGCAATCGGGCGATCGCCGGGAGATAGGGTCACGACCAGAGGTGTCCGGACGCGTGCCGGGGCGGACGGCGCACCATCCGTGTCCGGGAGGAGGTGACGTCGTGCTGGACCCTGATGCCCTGTACGAGCTCGACCCCGTGCAACCGCAGCCCGGTGAGCTCGAGCGGCCGGTGCTCGTGCACGCTCTCGGCGGCTTCGTGGACGCCGGGCAGGCCGGCCGGCTGGCAGCGGATCACCTGCTCGCGACGCTGCCGCACCGTGTGCTGGTGCGCTTCGACGTCGACCAGATGTACGACTACCGGGCGCGTCGGCCGGTGATGACGTTCGTCGAGGACCACTGGGAGTCCTACGAGGCGCCGCGGCTCGAGCTGAGCCTGGTCGAGGACGCCGTCGGCACGGGCTTCCTCATGCTCACCGGGCCGGAGCCCGACGTGCAGTGGGAGCGGTTCGCCAGCGCCGTCCAGCGGCTCGTCGACCGGTACCGGGTTCGGCTGAGCGTCGGCGTCCACGCCATCCCGATGGCGGTCCCGCACACCCGGCCGGTGGGGGTGACGGCGCATGCGACGCGGGCCGAGCTCGTCGCCGGGCACGAGCCGTGGGTCTCGCGCGTCCAGGTGCCGGGTCACATGGCCGGGCTGCTCGAGTTCCGGCTCGGCGAGGCCGGGCACGACGGTGCGGGCTTCGCCGTCCACGTCCCGCACTACCTCGCGCAGGCGGAGTACCCCGACGCGGCGGCCACGCTCGTGGAGTCCGTCGCGTCGATCAGCAGCCTGCGGCTGCCCGTCGGCGACCTGCGCGCGGCCGGCGAACAGGTCAGGGCGGTGGTCGAGGCGCAGGTGGCGGAGCAACCCGAGGTCGCCGAGGTAGTGCGGGCGCTCGAGGAGCAGTACGACGCGTTCGTGGCCGCGCGCGGTCGGTCGCTGCTCGCACAGGATTCGCCGTTGCCGACCGCCGAGGAGCTCGGCGCCGAGCTCGAGCGCTTCCTGGCGCAGGAGAACGACCGCCGGGGTCGCGGCGACCAGCCCTGATCCATCGATGGGTGTGATCATGCTTTTCGCGGTGATCATGCATTCCCCGCTGATCATGCAAACCATGTCGATCACGTAACCAGACAGTCACTTGATCGACACGAATTGCATGATCACCGCGAGACGTTGGAATGATCACCACGCGACGTTGGAATGATCACCACGCGACCTTGGAATGATTACCGCGCGACCTTGGAATGATCACCGCGCGAGCGAGGATCAAGCGGGTCGATACGCCTTCAGCTCGCGGCGTGCCAGCGAGACCTCGTGCACTTCGTCGGGGCCGTCCGCGATGCGGAGCATCCGAGCGGCGGCCCACAACGTCGTCAGCGGGGTGTCCTGGCTGACGCCGCTCCCTCCGTGCGCCTGGATCGCTTTGTCGATCACCCATTCGGCCAGCTGCGGCACTGCGATCTTGATGGCCTGAATCTCCGTGTGCGCGCCCTGGTTGCCGACGGTGTCCATCAGCCAGGCGGTCTTGAGCACGAGCAGCCGGGCCTGCTCGATCCGCACTCTGGACTGCGCGATCCATTGCTGCACGATCTCGTGGTCGGCGATCGGCCGCCCGAACGCGACCCGGCTCACCGTTCGCCGGCACATCAGCTCCAGCGCGCGCTCGGCCATCCCGATCAGGCGCATGCAGTGATGCACCCTGCCGGGGCCCAGCCGTGCCTGCGCGATGGCGAATCCTTCGCCCTCGGCGGCGACCAGGTTCGCGGCCGGCACCCGGACGTGATCGAAGACGATCTCGGCGTGGCCGCCGTGGCCGGCGTCGGTGAACCCGAAGACGTCGAGCCCCCGGACGATCTCGACGCCAGGCGTGTCACGCGGCACGAGGATCATCGACTGCTGCCGGTGCCGGGCGGCCGTCGGATCCGTCTTGCCCATCACGATGAAGATCCGGCAGTTCGGGTTCATCGCACCCGACGACCACCACTTGCGGCCGGTGACGACGTACTCGTCGCCGTCCCGCTCGATCCGGGCCTCGATGTTGGTGGCGTCCGAGCTCGCGACGTCCGGCTCCGTCATGCAGAACGCCGACCTGATCTCGCCGTCGAGCAGCGGCCTGAGCCAGCGCTGCTGTTGCTCGGCCGTGCCGAACAGGGCCAGCACCTCCATGTTCCCGGTGTCCGGCGCCGAGCAGTTCATGGCTTCCGGGGCAAGCAGGGGGCTGCGGCCGCTCAGCTCGGCCAGCGGGGCGTACTGCAGGGTGCTCAGGCCGGCGCCGTGCTCACCGGGCAGGAACAGGTTCCACAGCCCGCGGCTGCGCGCCTCGGCCTTCAGCTTCTCGACGATCGGGGGAGTGTCCCAACGCGTCGCCGGATCGGCCTCCAGCTCGCGGGACTGCTCGGCCAGCACTGTCTCGGCGGGATGGACCTGCTCGCCGAGGAAGGCTGTCAGGGTGGCACGCAGCTCGAGGGTGCGAGCGTCGAAGGCGAAGTCCACGGGCGGCCTCCCGGGCATCCGCCGCCGGACGGCGGCTCCGTCAGGGCACGCTACCGAACGCTGGGCTCAGCCAAGGAGCCCGTGACCTCCCGGAGCACCGCGAGCAGCGCGCGTCCGTAGGCGTCCTCGGCGGTCGACGCGCGGTGCGTCGACCGGCCCGACGGCAGCGACAGCGTGACGTCGAACCCGTCGGGTCCGGACTCGAGCTTGATGAACAGACCGCCGAGCATCTCCCGCAGCTGGTGTTCGGCCGGCAGCCAGACCGCCTCGTGCTGGTCGACCGAATCGAGCGCCCACTCCGTGACACCGTTGAAGCCGATCACGGATCCCGTCGGGAACCGGTGCACCTCCACGGTCATGTCGGAGAGCACGAAGACGTCCTCGTCCATCCCGCGGTGCGGCAGGACGAAGCGGTCGCCGGGTCGCGGCGTCCAACGCAGCCCCGCGGCCCGCAGCGACAGGGCGAGGTCGAGGCCGATCACCTGTCCAGTATCACCCGCTGCGTCCTCAACTCGCTCGCCGCCGCTGGACACTCCCGCTGCAGACGCCGCTGCAGACGCCGCTGCAGACGCCGCTGCAGACGCCGCGACAGACGCCGCGACAGACGCCGCGACAGACACCGCTGCAGACGCCGCGACAGACACCGATACAGACACCGAGCGCTGCCCGGTCGAGACTGGCCGGGTGGCATGCCGTCGCCTCCGCCTGGTTCGGGTCGGCCTCGCTGCCGCCGTAGCGGTGACGACGGTGACCGCGTGCACCGGATCGGCCGGATCCTCCGGGTCGGGTGGATCCTCCGGGGGCCGGACGGCGACGGCTTCGGCCTCACCGTCCCCGGCAGGCTCCGGGCGCACGGCTCCCACCCCGGCGGCGTCCGGCGCCGGCTGGACCACGTACCACGGGAACGGCGCCCGGACCGGCCAGGCGCCGAGCCCGGCGTCACCGCACACCCTGCAGCTCGCGCGGTCCGTGCGGCTCGACGGAGCGGTGTACGCGCAGCCGGTGGTCGCGTCCGACGCCGACGGCAGCCTGATCATCGCCGCGACCGAGAACGACAGCGTCTACGGGCTGCGGAACGGCGAGGTGGTCTGGCGGACCCACCTGGGCGGCCCGGTCCCCCTGTCCCAGCTGCCGTGCGGCAACATCGACCCGCTGGGCATCACCGGAACACCCGTGGTGGATGCCGCGACGGGGATCGTCTACGTCGTCGCCGAGCTGGGGAGCCCGATCCGGCATCAGCTGGTGGCGATCGAGGCGGCCACGGGCGCGATCACGTGGCGCAGGACGATCGACCCGGAGGGGACGCAGCCGCAGTACGAGCAGCAGCGGGCCGCGTTGGCCCTGGTCGGTGGCCGCGTCTGGGTCGCGATGGGCGGCCTGTTCGGGGACTGTGGGCCGTATCACGGCAAGGTCATCGGCGTGAAGGCCGACGGACGTGGCGACGCCGTCGTGTACCAGGTGCCGTCCGCACGCGAGGCGGGGATCTGGGCACCCAGCGGACCCGCCGTCGGACCCCAGGGCCACCTCTTCGTCGCGGTCGGCAACGGGGAGGCGACGTCCGGGAGCTGGGACGGCAGCGACTCGGTGCTGGAGCTGGACTCGTCGGGGCACCTGGTGTCGTCGTTCGCGCCCGCCACCTGGCCGCAGGAGAACGCGCACGACCTCGACCTCGGGTCGATGGGACCGCTGCTGCTGCCCAGCGGGCTCGTCGCGGCGTCCGGGAAGGGCGGGGACGTGTACGTCCTGCGGCAGGGCAGGCTCGGTGGCATCGGTTCCCCGCTGGCGCACGCGGCAGGCTGCGCGGCGTACGGAGGGCCCGCCGCGGACACCGGAACGAGCTCCGCGGGCACGGCCGTCGCCTTCTTGCCGTGCGCGGACGGCGTCGCCGCGTGGCGGATCGACCTCGCCGGGGGCGGCCTCACGAGGATCTGGAAGGCGGACGGCGCCGTGGCAGGGTCGCCCGTCGTGGCGGGCGACGCGGTACTGGCGATCGCCCGGTCCGCCGGCCGGCTCGTGGCGCTGGACGCAGGGTCGGGTCGGCAGCGGGCCTTCGTCGACGTCGGCCCGGTGAGCCGGTTCGCGACCCCGCTGCTCTACGGCGGCAGCGCGATCGTCGGCACGATGGACGGCCTCGCCGAGGTGTCGCTGGGCTGACCCCCCCGTGCGCCGATCGTGGGCTAACGCGTCGACGGTTCCGGCGTCAGGACCACGACGGAATCGTTGCGGGCGCGGGGAGCCTGCTCGGGGTCGAGCGTCACCGGCGATGGCACGCCGGCGCGGACCGCCTCCAGCTGCGCCGCGAACGCCACCCCGAAGAGCAGCGCCAGTGATGTCAGCTGCGACCACAGCAGGAGCGCGAACATTCCGGTGAGCGGTCCGTACACGGTGCCGAACGACGACGAGTGCGACACGTACAGGGCGAGCAGCCAGCTGAAGACCAACCACAGGGCGAACGCCAGGCCGGCTCCGACGGCGAGCCAGGAGAAGCCCGGCTGGTGCCGCCGGGGGGCGAGACGGAACAGCGCCGTCACGGCGACCAGCCCCAGCACGGCGCCGACGGGCCAGCGCAGGACCGTCAGCACCGTTCCGGTGGCGTCGCTCCAGCCGTAGACGCGCTGCAGAGCCTGCACCAACGCTCCACCTCCCACCAGCAGCAGGAAGCTGAGCAGCGACGGGATGCCGGCGATGACGGCGAGCAGCGCGGCGCGACCGTACTTCTCCTTGCCGGGCCGGTCCCGCTGGATGCCGTACAGCCGGTTCGCGCCCCGCTCGATCTGGCCCATCGCCGTCGTGATCGCCAACAGCGCGACGAGCAGGCCGGCGACCAGGGCGAGCCGGCCGCCGCCGCCTCCGGAGGAGAAGGCGCGCGTGAGGGCCTGCTTGATCGCGTCGTTCTTCGAGCCCGGCGTGATCGTGAGGACGGTCTCCTGCAGGGCGCGGGCGAGCTTGTCGGCGCTGACGACCTGGGCCAGGCCGATGAAGGCGATGAGCAGCGGCACCAGCGAGAGCACGAACTGGAACGCGACGGCGCGGGTGGAGCTGAAGCCGTCTCCGTACCGCATGCGGCGGAACGTGTCGACGGCCAGGGGGCGGGTGCCGGTGCGGGTGGCCGTGGCCCAGGCGTCGTCGGCCGACAGCTCCTCCTGCCCGAATCGGCTGGTCTCAGGGACGTGGGTCGCGGTGCTCATGCGGTCCTGCTCTCCTCGGAGGTCCT
>Ga0081540_1004353_pt1 | contig 10837 bp, 4 predicted proteins | sample TabmetS2T1R1_FD_71024 | JGI IMG/M metagenome (GOLD analysis project Ga0081540, IMG submission 71024) | Tabebuia heterophylla rhizosphere microbial communities from the University of Puerto Rico - S2T1R1 | ecosystem: Host-associated > Plants > Roots > Rhizosphere ... | reverse complement strand
GACCTCGAAGGATGGCCTCGTCTACGAGTTCGTCGTGCGCAAGGGTGTCGTGTTCCACAACGGCGACGCGCTGACCGCCGAGGACGTGAAGTTCTCATTCGATCGCTACCGGGGCGCGGCCGCCGCGCTCCTGAAGGAAAAGGTCGCGGCGGTCGAGGTGGTCGACCCGTATCGGGTGCGCTTCCGCCTGAAGGAGCCGTGGCCCGACTTCATGACGTTCTATGGCTCGCCGGCCAGCGGCGCGGGCTGGGTCGTGCCCAAGAAGTACGTCGAGAAGGTCGGTGACGAGGGCTTCAAGAAGGCGCCGATCGGCGCCGGGCCGTACAAGCTCGCGTCGTTCAACCCGGGGATCGAGATCACCCTCGAGGCCAACGAGCGCTACTGGCGCAAGACGCCGGCGGTCAAGCGGCTGGTGTGGAAGACCGTCACCGAAGACCTGACGCGCCTGGCGATGCTCAAGCGCGGTGAGGTCGACATCGCCTACTCGCTGCGCGGCACGCTCGGCGAAGAGGTGAAGAAGACGCCGGGTCTCAAGCTGGTCGGCCTGGTCGGCAACGCGACCCAGTGGCTCAACTTCGGCGCCGCGATGTGGGATCCGAAATCGCCCTGGCACGACAAGCGCGTGCGCCTGGCCGCCGCGCTCGCCTTCGACAAGGACGGGATCAACCAGGCCGAGACGCTCGGCTTGTCGAAGCCGACCGGCAGCATCATCCCGTCGGCGTACGAGTATGCGCTGGCGATCCCGGCCTATCCGTACGATCCGGCGCGGGCGAAGAAGCTCCTGGCGGAAGCCGGCTATCCCAACGGCTTCGACTCCGAATACGCGGCCGACGTGTCCTACGGCAGCGTCGCCGAGGCGATCGGCAACCAGCTCGGCGCGGTGGGGATCCGCACGAAGCTGCGTCCGATGGAGCGCGCCGCGTTCCTCGGCAACTGGAAGGACAAGAAGATCACGTCGATCATGTACTCGGGCGCCGGCGGGCAGGGCAACGCCGCCACCCGCATCCAGAACTATCTGGTGAAGGACGGGCTCTACTCGTTCGGCGGCTATCCCGACATGGACGATCTGTTCGTGCAGCAGGCGCGCGAGCTCGATCTCAAGCGCCGCGAAGCCCTCTTGCACCAGATCCAGCGGCTGGCCCACGAGCGCGTGATGGCCGCGCCGCTCTGGGAGCTCGGCTTTCTCAACGGCGTCGGGCCGCGCGTCGAAGAATCGGGGCTCGGGCTGATCGCGCTGCATCCGTACTCGGCGCCCTACGAGGATCTCAAGCTCAAGAAGTGATGGCGCTCGAGACGCGGCCGCTGCATCCGCTGCTGGGCGTCGAGATCATCGGCGTCGACGTGCGGCACGTCGGCGCCGATGATTTCAAGAGCATCGTGGACCGGTTCGAGGAGCATTCGGTGCTGCTCTTTCGCGACCAGAGTCTCGACGACGAGGCGCAGATCGCGTTCAGCCGGCGATTCGGTCCGCTGGAGACGATGATCCGCACCGTCGCGTCGCAGGCCCGCGAGATCTACAAGGTCGCGAACGTCGACGCCGAGGATCGCCTGATCCCGCGGGGCGATCCGCGCAACCTGTTCAACGCGGGCAATCAGATGTGGCACACGGATAGCTCGTTCAAGCGGGTGCCGGCTCATGCCTCGCTCCTCTCGGCACGGGAGGTGCCGCCCGAGGGCGGGGAGACCGAGTTCACCAGCATGCGCGTCGCGTACGCGCGGCTGCCCGAGGACCTCAAGCGGCTGCTCGAGGCCAAGGTGGGCGTGCATAGCCTCGAATACTCTCGCGGGTTGACCGGCGAGGGGCTTCTGCGGCCCGAGGACGCCGGGCAGGTCCCGCCGGTGCCCCAGGCCGCCAGCGCGGTCAGCCACGGGAGCCGTGAGACGGCGAGATAGGCGGGGCCCAGCGGCCATGTCGCGCTGCCGTCGTACGCGAGGTAGCAGAGGTAGCGACCGTCGGGGGACAGATCGCAGCGCTGCGGGTACAGGCGGCCGTGGAACCACGATCCGCGCTCGTACGTGCCGGCGCCGACGTCCCAACGCCCCACGTGCGTCCAGTCGCTCGGCCCGCGGCGCAGCACGGCGACGGTGTCGGCGTCCCTGGCGGGGATGCCGAACAGGCGCGGACCCGGATGCACGACTGGGCACGGTAACCAGTTCCAGGACGGTGTGGGTCGTGCAGAACCCGACACGCAAGCGGCCGATACCAGGCCGGCGACGGTTCGGTGAAGGGTGGCCGTAGGGAATCAAGCCACCAACGTTGACGAAACGTGAGCGACCCGCTACCGATCAGGTGAAGACTGATCCAATCGGGCGGCATGGCCTAGGCCGCGAGCAGTTGGTGAGGGGCCGCGAGGGGTCAGGGGGTTGAGGTGGCCGAGCGGGTAGCCAACGGCGTCCATGCGGATGCCGGCACGAGAGGGTCTCATACCGACGAAGGTCTCGAGCACACCGAGCGCGAGCCGGGGGTAACGAAGGCGCTGCTGCTCTGCTACGCGGGCGCCAGCCAGCCCTCCGTTGCTCTACCACTGACCGGGCTCGTGGCGGCCGCCGAGGCGCTGCAGCAGACACTGCTCCGGCTGCGGAGCCAGCCCGCGGTGCGCACTCTCACCGACCCGACTCCGTCCGAGGCCCTTGGCGCGCTAGCCGACCTCGCCGCGTCGGTGACATCCGAGGACAATGCACTCGTCTGCGTGTCCGGCTACGGCGTCCTTGATCCTTCCCACGGGCTCGTCTTCGGAGCTCCTGCCCGCGCCGGCGGCGGACCGACAAGCGGCCTGACCCTGCAGAGGCTGCGAGAGGAACTGCACGACGTCCCGGACCTCGTTCTCCTTCTCGACACGTCGGAGGCTGGAGCCGCGGCGGAGCTCGACTGGCCGCTCTCCACCGCGTTGCTGTGCTCCGTCCCGGCGAGCAACCAGCCCTACGCGGAGCGGGGAGGTTGGTTGACCGCCTTCCTCGCCGAGGGCCTTGACGCGGGCGACGCGGACGTCGACGGCGACGGGCTCGTCGACCTCGGTGAGCTCCATCGCTACCTCGCGGATCGGATGGCCTCGCACGGTCAAACGCCTCTCGTTCAATCGAGGCGCGATCCGGCCGAGGTCATCGTCGCCCCCAACCCTCGCGGTCCTCGGCGGCGGGAGTCCCGGCGTCAGACGGCGGATCGGCTGCCGGACCCGGCCCCGCTCTTCGTCGACCGCGCCGACGAGTTGGGCAGCCTCCTTGACTTGTTGTCGAGCGACGCCGACGGACTTGCTGTTGCGGTAACCGGTGCGAGCGGCATGGGCAAGACTCAGCTTGCTCTACGGGCTGCGCGACAGCTCCGCCCTCGCTTCCCGGACGGCGTCCTGTACACCACCGCCCGCGACGGGACGGCGACGGCGATGGTGGCGTTGGCGGAGGCCCTCGGGTTCCGGGGGGAAGCCGCGCCCCCGGTCGTGCATGACTTCCTTGAGACAGCGTCCCGCCGGCGGTCCGTGCTGTTCGTCGTGGACGACGTGTCCAGAGCTGACCCTGGGTGGCTCCGCCTGTGCTCGAAGAGGGGCCGGTCCCGAGTCCTACTCCTCGGCGGCGAGGAGCTGGCTGAGGATGCCGTGCGCGCCGTGACGCTCGGTCCGTTGCCTCCGGAACACGCCCGAGACCTCGCCGTCCGGCTGGCCGAGCGCGCCGGCCGCCGGCCCGACGAGGACTACATCCAGACCCTCCTGGAGCGCAGCCCCCTTTACATCGCACTGGCGGTCTCGACAGCCCCTCAGGCCAGCAGTCCGGACGCTGGCGAGTCGGAAGAGGATGCCGTCCGACGCAGCTACGAACAGCTGCCGGAGGTGGTGAAAGCCGCGTTCCGACGTGGACTGCTGGCGGACGACGAGCTTCTGGACGCCGAGATCGTGGATGTGCTCGTCGACGGTGCAACGGAAGCCGATGCGGTCGGCATCCTCGTTTCCTCGTCTCTCATGGCGGAGCAGCCGGACGGCCGCGTCGACTACGCGAGTCATAACGTGCGAGATGTCGCCAACCAGATCCTGCACGAGGTCGAGGACGAGACGGCCATCGCGGAGCGACGCGACAAGCTGCACAGGTGGCTGCTCCTCAACCGTCAGTACCCGCCCGAGCCGCGAATCGCGAGGGACTTCTGGACCCTGGACGACGAACTCCAGTACGAGGCGTACGCGGACGCAATAGCCGCCTTCATCCGGCACCGCTCGACCCTGCCCCCGCTCACGATCGGGATCAAGGCGCCATGGGGAGCCGGCAAGACCTCTTTGATGCGGATGGTGCAGGAGCGTCTCGACCCATCGGTTGGGGCGGGGGCGGAACGGCGCACGGCAACGATCAGCTTCACTGACGTTTCGCGACGTCGCCTGCGCCCGCGCTTTCCCTGGTGGGGGCGCCTTCCGCGAGCGGACGACGTGGTCACCAACGGCGAGGTCCTTCGCCGGGCTCGGCAAATGGGTGGCGACGATTCCCCCGCGTTGCTCACGGCGCAGCCCGCCGACACGCGGCTCGCCGTTCCGGACAAGGACTGGCGTGCCACGGTGTGGTTCAACCCGTGGAAGTACCAGAGTGGTGAGCAGATCTGGGCAGGCATCGCGCACGAGATCATCCACCAGGTGGCGGACCGCCTTCCCGCTGGCGACCGGGAGCGGTTCTGGCTGAGGCTGAACCTGGCGCGGTTCGACCGAGACAGCGTACGCCGTCGGGCATATCAGGCACTGTGGGAACGCCTGGTGCCGTCGCTCGTCGCGTTTACCCTCACCGCACTGATCGCCGTGGCAGGCCTCGTGCTCTCGACTACGATCCACCTGCCCTGGCTGACCTGGCTGGGACGAGTCGTCGGTGGGGCCTCCGCGTTGGCATTCCTCGGTAGCTGCTGGAGCGTGGGTAGGTTCTATCTCGGTGGCGTCGCCGGGCGCCTGGAGGGGCTGGTGAACCCCCCCGAGATCGCCGTCGGCACGCGAGAGTCGCTGCAGAAGGGCTTCGAGGGATCTTTCGACGAGGTGTTCACGGATCCGGGTTACAGCTCGAAGGTGGGATTCCTGCACCTGGTGCAGGCGGATATGCCCAGGGTGCTGAAGCTCGTGGCCAGCCCCGAACACCCACTCGTGATCTTCGTGGATGACCTCGACCGCTGCTCGCCGGGAACCGTCGCACAGGTCATCGAGGCGATCAACCTGTTCCTCGCGGGCGATTTCCCGGACTGCATCTTCGTATTGGCCCTGGAACCCGCCTTAGTAGCCGCGCACATCGAGGTGACTTACAAGGATGTGGTCGAGGCGCTCCGGCAAGGCCGGGCCCCCGGCGATTGGCAGACTCTCGGCTGGCGGTTCCTTGAGAAGATCGTTCAGCTGCCGCTCAGTCTGCCGCACCCGTCATCGTTCGATCGGTACCTCGCCTCACTCCTCGCGACTCCATCCCACGGAGACGATCCGTCGACAGCCCTGGGAGGCATCAGCACCGACCTCTCGCACGGCTCCGCGTCCGCGGAGGACGGCGATGCCGGCTCCGACGTCGTCACTGGCGCGGGCGCTGCACGTCGTGTCCCAAGCCGACGCCGTCCCCGTGGGTCCAACGAGCAGCAGCGTGGCGCAGCATCGGACGAGGATGTCATTCTGCACCGCGGCTCCCGGCTGGATCCGGATCTGATCGATCGGCTCGTGCAAGCCATCCAGAGACGACGTCCGGGTATTGCGACCCTCCCCTCGGTCGCGCGTTCGGTGCAGGCCGAGCTCATTCCCGATGCAGGAGAGGACCCGCTCCGACCCGAAACGGTTCAGGCTGTGGATCGCGTCTTTTCCGAGCTTTATAGCGACGCCGACGCCCTGGCCGCGACCGGCTGCGACCGCGACCAGGCCGGCGCCCCCACCGGGGTGGCCAGGGGCGAGGCCAACCACCTGGCCCGCCGATTCGCCCTGGACACCATGCCCGCGGCCACCCTGCTGGCCGCCCAGGACGCCGCCCTCGACCAGGCGGCCCGGCGCGGGGTGGCCTGCGTGCACGAGATGGGCGGCCCCGACATCGCCGGCCGGCGCGACTTCGAGCTGCTCCTGGACCGGGTCGAGGACCTGCCCATCGAGGTCGTCGCCTACTGGGGCGACCTGGACCTGGACTACGCCACCGACCGCAAGCTGGCCCAGGTCGGCGGGGACCTGTTCCTGGACGGGTCGCTCGGCTCCCACACCGCCGCCCTCTCCGCCCCCTCCGCCGACCGGCCCGGCACCTGCGGGGGGCTGTACCACGACGACCAGGAGCTGACCGAGCAGCTGCCGGAAGACCCGACGGTGCTGTCCCACCTGGTCGCCGCGACGGCGGCGCTCACCCTGGAAGACCGGCAACGCCTGCTGGCCACCGACGACACGGCGGGCCGCCTCGGTGCGGAGCTCCGTCTGCTCAGCCGCGAGGCCGCGCTGCTGCGCCAGGTCCGGGCGGTGCCCGTCCCGCTGCGCGAGCTGGCCGTCCCGGCGAGCCCCAACTAGTGTCGTGAGTCAATAGTCCTTCATCACTATGCTGGTGTGGTGCCGAACCCGACGCTTGCGCCGTTGACGTTGACCGATGACCAGCGCCGGACGTTGGAGGGTTGGACGCGGCGGCGGAACACGGCGCAGGCGTTGGCGTTGCGGGCCCGGATCGTGTTGGCGTGCGCGGGCGGCGGGTCGAACAGCGCGGTCGCCATGCAGTTGGGTATCGACCGGGGCACGGTGCGGACCTGGCGGTCACGGTTCCTGCGTGACGGGGTGGACGGGCTGCTGGACGAGCCGCGGCCGGGCCGGCCGCGGACGGTGACCGACGCTCAGGTCGAACAGATCGTGGTGACCACATTGGAGCAGGCGCCGCCGCACGCGACGCATTGGTCGACCCGGTCGATGGCGGCCCGGACCGGGATGAGCCAGTCGGCGGTGTCCCGGATCTGGCGGGCCTTCGGGCTCAAGCCCCACAAGATCGAAACTTTCAAAATCAGCAAGGATCCGCTGTTCGTGGACAAGGTCCGTGACGTCGTCGGGCTTTACCTCGACCCGCCCGAACGGGCGTTGGTGCTGTGCGTAGACGAGAAGAGCCAGATCCAAGCCCTGGACCGGTCCGCGCCGGTGCTACCGATGCTGCCCGGAGTGCCCGCACGGCAAAGCTTCGACTACGTCCGCCACGGCACGACCAGCCTGTTCGCCGCACTGGAACTGACCACCGGGACAGTCATCAGTTCCCTCAAACGCCAGCACCGCCACCAGGAGTTCCTGGCATTCCTGCGCACCATCGACCGGCAGACCCCGCCCGAGCTGAACATCCACCTGATCCTGGACAACTACGCCACCCACAAAACCCCGGCGGTCCACGCCTGGCTACTGGCCCATCCCCGCTTCCACCTGCACTTCACCCCGACCGGCGCCAGCTGGCTCAACCTCGTCGAACGGTTCTTCGCAGAGATCACCGCCAAACTCATCCGTCGCGGCGTCCACCGATCCGTGACCGCTCTCGAAGCCGACATCCGGGCGTGGATCAGCAACTGGAACACCAACCCACGCCCCTACGTCTGGACCCGCACCGCCAACGAGATCCTCGAATCCCTCGCCGCCTACTGCGGCCGAATTAACGACTCACGACACTAGCTGTCGGTCAGGCTGGCCTTGAGCACCGCCCCGCCGAGCAGCAGCAGGACCACTCCTTGCGCTTGCCGGTTCACAGCACGCCCGCGGCCGAGGCGACCGGGACCGCCAGGGCCGGATGGCGGGGGAGGGCCTTCGCCCAGAACGAGCGGGGGACGAAGACGGCGATCACGGCGGAAAGCACGACGCCGAAGACCAGGAACGGCACGGCCTGGACCATGACCGAGACGAACACCGTCGTCCAGGTCTGCAACCGTGGGCTGGAGATCGCCGACGACACCGGGTTGCGGAAGACGACCAGCAGCACCAGCACCGCGGCCAGGATCTCGACCGACCCGATCCGGTCGCCGAACAGCCGCCTGCTCGGCTCCGGCGACGTCTCAGGAGGAGCAGACGCGGCGGGCTGGTGACCGTCCGTCGTCGGAGCCGTCACGCCGGACACGGTAACGATTTCCAAGTCCATGCGCGACCGACGCGCGGCCCTTGTCGTCCTGCCGGAGTCGGTTCCTGGCGGCGCCCGTCTCCTGCCGGCGTAAGCGGGCCGAAGGGGTGGTCGGCCGCCGCGCGACGTCGGTGTCCGCGTCACCGGAGGTGTGGCACACCTGCGGACACCGAACCGGTAACCGTTTTCAACTAGTCCCGCAAACGGGGAAGCGCGGGATCGTCGACGGCCCGGTGGGATAATTGCCGTGTATCGGACACCTGATCGGGGGGTGGCGCCATGTCGATCGACACCGAGCACCGCGCACACGCCGAGACCCACGCGCACATTCACGGCATCGACTGCGGCCACGAGGCGTTCGAGCACGTGGGCCACATCGACTACCTGCACGACGGCCACCGTCACCACTCGCACGACGGCCACTACGACGAGTGTGACGGCGGACCACACGCCGACGAGGAGACCCACCAGCACCAGCACGGCAAGGCTGCCGCTGGCATAGGCGGCAAAGGACGGGATCGTGACGACGGCGAAGACGAAGATGATCGTCATGCCGGCGAGCAGGATGTTGAGCGCGATCTCGTTCGGCGTCTTCTGCCGCGCCGCGCCCTCGACCAGCGCGATCATGCGGTCGAGGAAGGTCGAGCCCGGCTCGGCCGTGACCCGCACCTTGATCCAGTCGGAGATCACCTGCGTGCCGCCGGTGACGGCCGAGCGGTCGCCGCCGCTCTCGCGGATCACCGGCGCGGACTCGCCGGTGATGGCCGCCTCGTTGACCGACGCCACGCCCTCGATCACCTCGCCATCGGACGGGATGAGATCGCCGGTCTCCACCAGCACGATGTCGCCCTTGCGCAGCTTGGGCGCCGGCACCTCGGTCCACTTCGTCGAGGAGGCCTCGCTGAGCTTCTTGGCCACGGTCTCGGTCTTGGCCTTGCGCAGGGTCGCGGCCTGCGCCTTGCCGCGGCCTTCGGCCACCGCCTCGGCGAAGTTGGCGAACAGCACCGTGAACCAGAGCCAGAGGTTGATCTGCAGGGAGAAGCCCAGCCCGCCCTTGCCCCAGCCCTGGCCGTTGATCAGGTCGCGCAGGAACAGGACGGTCGTCAGGGTCGCCACGACCTCGACGGTGAACATCACCGGATTGCGCACCATTACGCGCGGATCGAGCTTCTTGAAGGCGTCGATGATGGCGGGCCCCAGGATCCTGGGGTCGCTGAGAGTGGAGGCTGACCTGGTACGCATTGTCGGTCCCCTAGAAAAGCGTGCCGGCGTTCATCGCCAGATGCTCGACCAGTGGGCCGAGCGCCAGCGCCGGGAAAAAGGTGAGGCCGCCCACGATCAGGATCACGCCGACGACCAGGCCGACGAAGACCGGGCCGTCGGTCGGGAAGGTGCCGGCCGAGGCGGGTACGATCTTCTTGGCGGCGAGCGAGCCCGCGATGGCGAGCATCGGCACGATCATCAGGAAGCGGCCGATGAACATCGCGAGCCCGATGGTGGTGTTGTAGAACAGCGTGTTGGCGCTGATGCCGGCGAAGGCCGAGCCGTTGTTGCCGGTGCCCGACGTATAGGCATAGAGGATCTCGCTGAAGCCGTGCGGGCCCTGGTTGGCGGGGCCCGCCAACCCGGCATCGACCACGGTGGCGATGGCGCTGAAGCCCAGGATCGAGAACGGCAGGATCAGGATGGCGAGCAGCGCCATCTTCACTTCCTTGGCCTCGATCTTCTTGCCGAGATACTCCGGCGTGCGGCCGACCATCAGCCCGGCGACGAACACCGCGACGATGGCGAACAGCAGCATGCCGTAGAGGCCCGCGCCGACGCCGCCGACGATGATCTCGCCGAGCTGGATGTTGAACAGCGGCACCAGCCCGCCGAGCGGCGTGAAGCTGTCATGCATCGAATTGACCGCGCCGCACGAGGCGTCGGTGGTTACGGTGGCGAACAGGGCTGAGTTGGCGATGCCGAAGCGGGTCTCCTTGCCCTCCATGTTGCCGCCTTCGATACCGAGCTTGGCGATGGCCGGATTGCCCGCCGCCTCGGCCCAGTAGGCCGTGATCACGCCGCCCAGGAACAGCAGGCCCATGATGGCGAACACCGCCCAGCCCTGGCGCTGGTCGCCGACCATGCGGCCGAACATGTTGGTGAGGCCGGCGCCGAGCGAGAAGATCAGCACCATCTGCACGAAGTTGGTGATGGCGTTGGGGTTCTCGAACGGATGGGCGGAGTTGGTGTTGAAGAAGCCGCCGCCGTTGGTGCCGAACATCTTGATCACCTCCTGCGAGGCGACAGGCCCTTGCGCGATCACCTGCTTGGCGCCTTCCAAGGTGGTCGCCTCGGTATAGGCCGAGAGGTTCTGCGGCATGCCCTGCCAGACGAAGAACAGGCCGACGACGATCGAGACCGGCAGCAGGATGTAGAGGGTGCAGCGGGTGAGATCGACCCAGAAGTTGCCGATGCTGGTGGCCGAGCGGCGGGCGAAGCCGCGCACCAGGGCGACCGCGAGCACGATGCCGGTCGCCGCCGAGACGAAGTTATGGACCGTGAGCCCCGCCATCTGCACGAGGTAGCTCATGGTCGTCTCGGGCACGTAGGACTGCCAGTTGGTGTTGGTGGTGAAGCTCATCGACGTGTTGAAGGCGAGGCCCTGCTCGACCGTCGACTGGCCGGCCGGATTGAACGGCAGCAGCGCCTGGAAGCGCATCAGGGCGTAGAGGCTGAGAAAGCCCGCCAGGCTGAACATCAGCATGGCGACGGCGTAGCCCACCCAGCTCTGCTCGCGCTTCTCGTCGACGCCGCACAG
>Ga0081540_1004352_pt1 | contig 10839 bp, 7 predicted proteins | sample TabmetS2T1R1_FD_71024 | JGI IMG/M metagenome (GOLD analysis project Ga0081540, IMG submission 71024) | Tabebuia heterophylla rhizosphere microbial communities from the University of Puerto Rico - S2T1R1 | ecosystem: Host-associated > Plants > Roots > Rhizosphere ... | reverse complement strand
CGCCGCCAGCGCGTCATCAATGGCGTAGATCGCGCAATCCTGCGCGTGTTTGCTGCAGACTTCCAGCGCCTGCGCGTTCGCCTCCGCCGCGCGCAGTCCGGAGCGAAATCCGAACGCACCCTTCGGCGACACCGCGAACGCCTTGTGCGGCGCGGCCTTGAGAAAATTCGCAAACGCGGTGCGGCCCTGCTCGCTCAGGCGCGGCGGAGGCGGCAATTCGGCCGGCGCCGGCAGCGGCAACACCTCGGCACGGCCGAGATGCTGTGCACGCAGGAAGTCATCGACCATCGGCGCCCAGACCGGAATTCCGTCTTTCGAAAACAGGAAGTGGCCGTCACTGCCGAAGGCGGGGGCGTTGACCAATTGGGCGCGACCGCCGCTCGAGGTGAAGCTGTCGTGCATCCGGCGCACCAGGTCAGGCTCGAAGTAGCTGTCATTTTCAGCGTAGATCCACAGCATCGGGATTCGTGCCTTTCGGCCGAGCATCTTGTAGGCGCTGACCAGCCGGTCCTGGCTGTCGGGGCGAATCTCGAGGTCGGCCGTGCGCCAGCGCATGCCGCCGGCGAAACTGATGACAGCGGCAAGCCCCGGCGGCGGATCGGTTGCCAGCACCACGCTGGCGAGCCCGCCAGCCGAGTTGCCGACCGCGATCATGCCCTTGGTGATGACATCGGCGCGTCCCTTCATCGCCGCGATCGCGGCTCGCAGGTCGGCCGCCATGGCCTGCGTCCCTTGCTGGTAATGTTGCGGGCCGCAGCAGGTGTACTCGACATAGCTGCTGCCGGAATCGCCGTAGCCGCGCCGCATCACGACCAGCACGGCAAAGCCGCGCCGGGCGAATTCAATGGCCTGCCAGTACAGCCATTGCGGCGCCATCAGCGGCCGCTGCTTGGTGTCGAGCGGAGAGCCATGGCTGATCAGAGCCAGTGGATAGGCCTGTTTCTCCGCCGGACGGATCAGCATGGCTTCGAGGCCGCGAGGCCCTGCGGCCGGCATCGCGATGCGGAGGTCTTCGCGATAATAATCCTGTGCGGCGGCGGGCCGCGTGGCGGCAAGAGCAAGTGCGAGGAGCAGCCACGCCGCGCGCTTCATTGCCCGTCATATCCGCGCCGGAGCCAGCGCTGGAAATTCTCTTTGATTTCGGATGTCAGCGGCACCGGTTTGCGCGTGACCTGATCGACCAGCACGTTGACCGCACGCGCGGAGGCCACGCATTTGCCTTCGGAAAACACCACCTGGTCAAAGCTGACAGAGGTGCGTCCGATCTTCGCGACGCCTAATCCCAGTTCGATCTTGCCGGGCCAGTGCAACTCGGCGCGGAAGTTGATGTCGAGCCGCACCATGACCCAGCCAAAACCCTCGGGCTGCAGCCCGTTGGCGGCGTCCTTCATCAGGGTGACCCGGCTGGTTTCGAAATAGCTGGCGTAGCTCGCATTGTTGACGTGCTGGTTGATGTCCATGTCGGCAAAGCGGACATTCTCCGACAGCCGGTAGGGAAAATCCTCCAGGAGCGGCTCGGCGTCGGCACGGATGGGGGCGTTCACGGGCTAGAGTTCTCCGAAAATCTCCCCTCCCATACAGCCCAGATGTTGAGCCGCCGCAAGGGGTTGCGTTGCAGGGCTCATATTATCGCTTTCCTGTTCCCTCAGCCTTGGCTAGGAAGGCAGCAGCCCCCTGGCGCCGCCCGGCGCCGTCCACCAGAAACGGTTCAAGCGAAAAAGCAACGACATGAGCGAAGTGATCAAAACCGATGTGCTGATTATTGGCGCGGGCCCGTGCGGACTGTTCGCCGTGTTCGAACTGGGCCTGTTGGACATGAAGACGCATCTGGTCGACATCCTCGACAAGATCGGCGGGCAATGCGCCGAGCTCTATCCGGAAAAGCCGATCTACGACATCCCCGGCATTCCCATGGTCACCGGCCAGGGCATCACCGATGCGCTGATGGAGCAGATCAAGCCGTTTCATCCGACCTTCCATCTCAACGAGATGGTGGAGACGATCGAGAAGGTCGGCGATCCCCTGTTTCGGGTGAAGACCGACGCTGGCAAGGAGTTCGAGGCAAAGGTGGTGGTGATCTCGGCGGGCGGCGGCTCGTTCCAGCCGAAGCGGCCGCCGGTGCCGGGCATCGAGGCCTATGAAGGCACCTCAGTGTTCTATGCCGTGCGCAAGATGGAGCAGTTCCGCGACAAGAGCATCTTGATCGTCGGCGGCGGCGACTCTGCACTGGACTGGACGCTCAACCTGCATCCAGTGGCAAAACGCGTCACGCTGCTGCACCGTCGCGACGATTTCCGCGCCGCGCCCCACAGTGTCGAGCAGATGCGCAAGCTCGTTGCGGACGGCAAGATGGATCTGAAGATCGGCCAGGTCACGGTCCTTGAAGGCGCGAACGGCCAGCTCGCCGGCGCGCATGTGAAGGGCAACGACAATGCGGTGAGCAAGGTCGATTGCGATACCATGCTGCCGTTCTTCGGGCTGACCATGAAGCTCGGCCCGGTCGCGAACTGGGGCGTCGCGCTCGACAACAACCTGATTCCCGTCGATACCGCAGCGTTCGAGACCAACATCCCCGGCATCTTCGCCATCGGCGACATCAACACCTATCCCGGCAAGCTGAAGTTGATCCTGTCCGGCTTCCACGAGGGCGCGCTGATGGCGCAGAAGGCACACCGCTACGTATTCCCCGACAAGCGGCTCGTGTTCCAATACACGACGTCGTCCTCGAGCCTGCAGAAGAAGCTCGGAGTTAACTGAATCAAGCGGGAATATGGCCGCGTTCCCTGCGGGAACGCGTTCCGGTGCGCCATCCGCCCACTGGAACCATCCGCGAAATGGCCGTAGTCTGCGGCCATTGAATTTGTCGATTGATCAAGGTGATGACGATGCGGAATGCACGGTCTCTGTTGCTCACGATCACGACCGGCCTGGCGATAACGCTAGCCGCGACAGTTGCAGCGCGCGCCGCTGAACCATCGGCGGCCGGGCTTTGGCAGAAGGTCGAGAAGGGCAAGACGGTCGGTATGTTCCTGGTGATCGAGCGCAACGGCGTGTTCGAAGGCGTGATCGCCAAGATGTTCGCCGAGCCCGGCGATCCGCCCAATCCGGTCTGCTCGAAATGCACCGACGACCGCAAGGACATGCCGTGGCTCGGCATCCCCTTCATCCGCGACATGAAGCGCAACGGGCTGGTGTACGAAAACGGCAACGTGCTCGATCCGCGTGACGGCAATGTCTACAAGGCCAAGATGACGCTCTCGGCCGACGGTCAGACGCTCACTATGCGCGGCTTTGTCGGCATCTCGCTGTTCGGCATGGACGAGGTCTGGACGCGCCTGCCCGACAAGGAGATGGCGAACCTCGATCCCGAGATCATCCAGAAATATCTGCCGGCGCAGGCCGCGGCGCTAAAACCCGCGCCCACCAAGAAGGGACCGGCGCCCGCGCCCGGCGGGGCGATGGCGCCCGCCCGTCCGCCCGCAGGCGCAATGGCGCCGAAGCAGTGACGCGCGCGCCGGCGCACGCGAGATTCTGGCCTTCCACGCTAGGCGATCGAGCTAGTCATCTGGAATGCAAGTTCGTCACATAAAAGAGCGCTGGGACCTCTGAAGGGGAGCGCTTGTGGCGAATGCAGGTATGAGAGGCCGGCCGATCGCGCCGTTGGTGCGGAGTCAGCAGGAGCGGACGTTCATCAGCCGACCTCACCGACCTGAAGAGGCACGTCGGCTTTTTCCTCAGAAGCGGACGCTGGCGGCATCAGCAGCTAGCTTCCACTATGGGCCAACTCCGGACTCATGCACGCAGCAAATTACGCCCTCATTCGATCACCTCGTCGGCGCGGCTAACGCATGCGACGGGAGGCTCTGGCTGGAGTGCTGACAGTGTCTGCAAAATTATGAGCGTCAGGGTCGAGTCTGCCTTTCGAGATTGGATTGCTGCCGCGCTCGCCGCGGGCAAGCACGTCGCCGCGCTGCCAAGGAATGAGTTGAATTCCTTTCGTCGCATGCGCGCCCTCTCCCTCAGAGGATCACGCCTGTGGCATGGAGAGCTTGGCGGCTTGGTGGTTGGCCGCCAAGGATTGTGGCTTTCGGTAACCTCTGCTCGGCGACAACCTCGGGTTCCCGTCCTCGCCTGCCGGCTCCCGTCCGCAGGCTGAGACAAGCGGCAGCATTGCTGCTAGATTTGAGCAATGAGCATCTCCCTCCACCCGGATACGGCACGGGGTCGGACGCTAGCGGGATCGCCGGTAGCGAGCGCGGGGTTGGGAGCGGTTTCATCCGGCGCGAGGAACCGCAGCGGGCTCTTCATCAAGTACGTTGCGCTGTTTGTCGCCGTGGTTGGCGTCGCGCTGCTAGCCAACGGAAGCTTCGAGGTTTTCTTCTATTACCGCGAGCACAAGGCCTCGCTGATCCAGATTCAGCACGAACAGGCGGTGGCTGCGGCGGCCAAGATCAGCCAGTTCATCAAAGAAATCGAGAGCCAGCTCGGATGGACCACCCAATTGCCGTGGTCGGAGGGTTCAATCGAACAGCGCCGTTTTGACGCGCGGCGATTGCTGCGTCAGGTGCCGGCGATCACCGAATTCGCGCAGGTGGATTCTGCCGGCAAGGAGCGGCTGCGCGTCTCGCGCTTGGACATGAACGTGATCGACAGCGGCCTGGACCTTTCAAAAGAGCCAAAATTCACCGAGGCCATCACCCACAAGGTTTATTACGGGCCGGTCTACTTCCGCAGGGAATCCGAGCCCTATATGACGTTGGCGGTGGCCGGCACCCGCAAGGACGTCGGCGTCAGCATCGCCGAGGTCAACTTGAAGCTGATCTGGGAAGTGGTGTCCCAGATCAAGGTTGGCGAGCACGGCCACGCTTATGTTGTTGCCGCGCAGGGCCGGCTGATTGCGCATCCCGACATCAGCCTTGTGCTGCGCAACACCGACATGTCCGAGCTCGAGCAGGTGCAGGCGGCGCGAGCTGGGCAGGCGGGCGGCACAGCCGACGAACTGCAGGGCGCGCGCAATATCCGCGGACAAGAGGTGTTGACCGCATCCGCGCCGATCTTACCGCTCGGTTGGACCATGTTTGTCGAACTGCCGGTCGAGGAAGCCTATGCCCCGCTCTACACCGCCTTGCAGCGGCTAGCGTTCGTGCTGCTTGCGGCATCAGTGTTTGCTGTGCTTGCGGGAATCCTGCTGGCGCGACGCATGGTCGGCCCGATCCAGGCGCTGCGCGCGGGCGCCGCACGCATCGGCGCCGGCGATCTCGGCCAGCGCATCTCAATCAAGACCGGCGACGAACTGGAAGGCCTCGCTGACCAGTTCAACGAAATGGGCGCGCGGTTGCAGGAATCTTGTGCCGACCTGGAAAACAAGGTCGAGCAGCGAACCGCAGAATTGTGGGAGTCTCTGCAGCACCAGACGGCGACCGCGGAAGTGCTCAAGGTAATCAGCCGGTCGGCCTTTGACCTGCACACGGTGCTCGATACGCTGGTTGAATCTGCCGTTCGGCTGTGCGAAGCCGATTCCGCGTTTATCTCCACCCTCGAGGGAGAAGCTTATCGGGTGGTAGCAACCTTTTCCTTTGCGCCCGAATACGACGCGTTGATTCGAGGTCGCGTTTTGCCCGTTGGGCGTGGGAGCATGACCGGACGGGTTGCATTTGAGGGGCAGGTCGTCCACATCGCCGACATCGCTTCCGACGAGGAATACGCCATACCCGAGACGATGACGCTGGAAAACATTCACACCATGCTCGGCGTGCCTCTACTGCGCGAGGGGGTCGTGGTCGGTACGATCAATCTCGGACGCCAGCGGGTGCAACCCTTCACCGACAGGCAGATTGAGCTGGTTCGGACTTTCGCCGACCAGGCCGTGATCGCGATCGAGAATGTTCGGCTGCTCGATGAGCTTCAGACGCGAACGGAGGAACTCGGGCGCTCGGTCCAGGAGCTCAAAGCGCTCGGCGACGTCACGCAGGCGGTGAACTCGACGCTTGATCCCGAAACCGTGCTTGCGACCGTCGTCGCCAAGGCGGTGCAGCTCTCGGGTACCGATGCCGGCGCTATCTACGTGTTCGATGAGGCGCAACGGCAATTCCGGCTGAGCGCCACCTACGGAATGGACGAGGCGCTGATTGCAGCGATCCACGAGCAAGGGATCGGCGCCGGTGAGCGGCTGATGCAGCAGGCCGCTTCGGTTCGCGGACCCCTGCAGGTCCCGGACCTGCGTCAGGAGCCCTCCTCGCCCGTGCTGGAGCTCATCCTGCGCGCCGGCTATCGATCGCTTCTGGTTGTGCCGTTGCTCAGCCGCGACACCATCGTCGGCGCCCTGGTGGTACGGCGGCGCGACACCGGTACGTTCGCGGCTGGCAAGATCAACCTCCTGCAGACCTTCGCGGCCCAATCGGTCCTGGGGATCCAGAACGCCAGGCTGTTCCATGAGATCGAGGACAAGAGCCGGCAGCTCGAGATTGCGAGCAAGCACAAATCGCAGTTCCTCGCCAACATGAGTCACGAGTTGCGCACGCCACTCAACGCCATCCTTGGCTACACCGAGCTGATCCTGGACAACATCTATGGTGACATGCCCGACAAGATGCGAGCGGTGCTCGAGCGCGTTCAGAGCAACGGCAAGCACCTTCTTGGTCTGATCAACGACGTCCTTGATCTGTCCAAGATCGAGGCGGGTCAGCTCACCTTGTCGCTGACCGACTACTCACTTAGAGACATCGTACACACCGTGGTCGTCGCGGTCGAATCGCTCGCGACCGAAAAGGATCTGGCGCTCAATGTTGAAGTCGCCCCGGATCTGCCCTTTGGCCGCGGCGATGAGCGTCGCCTCGCGCAGGTGCTGCTCAACCTTGTCGGCAATGCCGTCAAGTTTACGGACCTGGGCTCGGTGTCGATCAAGGCTTCGGCAGCGGATGGCACGTTTACGGTCGCCGTTCGTGATACCGGGCCCGGAATTTCGGCAGACCATCAAATGAAGATCTTCGAGGAGTTTGCGCAGGCCGACACATCCTCGACCCGCAAGAAGGGCGGAACGGGGCTCGGCCTGTCGATCGCCAAGCGGATCATCGAACTGCACCACGGGCGGATTTGGGTAGAATCGGTCCTCGGCGAGGGCGCTACATTTTCCTTTACGGTTCCGGTGCGAGTCGAGCGACAGGCGAGGCAACCATGACCAAGCGCATCCTGGTGATCGAAGATCAGGAGGACAACCGGCGAATCCTGCGGGATTTGCTTTCGAGCGTCGGATACGAGCTGATCGAAGCCGAAAATGGCGAGGATGGCGTTGCGGCCGCCGCCGCGGATCGGCCCGATCTCATCCTGATGGATATACAGCTGCCGCTTCTGGACGGCTACGAGGCGACACGCCGGATCAAGGCACAATCGGCACTCTCCGCAATCCCCATTATCGCGGTGACCTCCTACGCCCTGAGCGGAGACGAGGACAAGGCGCGGGCTGCGGGCTGCGAGGGCTATATCACCAAGCCCTTTAGTCCGCGTGAGCTGCTCGCCAAGATCCGCGAATATCTGCCCCAATGAGCGGAGCTCCGATGCACCATCCTCCCCGCATTCTAATCGTCGACGACAGTGAGGCGAACCGCGACATTCTCAGCGCACGGCTTGCGCCACACGGCTATGAGCTCCTGCACGCGGCCGACGGAGAGGAAGCGCTCGCTGCCGCGAGAGGAAGGGCCCCGGATCTGATCCTGCTTGACGTCATGATGCCCAAGATCGACGGCATCGAGGTCTGCCGCCGGCTCAAGCAGGATGCCGAGCTGCCGTTTATGCCCATCATTCTGGTGACGGCCAGGGCCGATACCAGGGATGTCGTCACAGGGCTCGAGGCCGGGGCCGACGAATATCTGACCAAACCGATCGATCAGTCCGAGCTGGTAGCGCGTGTGAAATCGGTCCTGCGCCTCAAGGAGCTTCATGACAAGGTGCAGGGGCAGGCGCGCGAACTCGCTGACTGGAACCGCACGCTCGAGCAGCGCGTCACGGAGCAAGTCGCCGAGATCGAACGCATGGGCCGGCTCAAGAGCTTCCTGGCGCCGCAGATTGCCGAGATCGTTCTGTCCTCCGGCGAAGAGCTCTTGGACAGCCACCGCCGAGATGTGACCGTATTGTTCTGTGATCTGCGGGGGTTCACGGCCTTTGCGGAGACGGCCGAGCCGGAGGAGGTAATAGCGGTTCTGCGCGAGTACCACGCGGACCTCGGTGGGCTCATCCACAAGTTCGAAGGCACGCTGCACCGCTTTGCCGGCGATGGCATCATGGTCTTGTTCAACGATCCGCTGCCATGCGTCGATCCTGCGCTGCGCGCCGTTCGGCTCGCCGTCGCGATGCGCGACCACGTTGCCGCGCTTGCGACCAACTGGCGCAAGTTGGGTCACGAGCTCGGGTTCGGGGTCGGCATCGCCCACGGCTACGCCACGCTCGGCCGCCTCGGTTGCGAGGGCCGGTTCGACTATTCGGCCAACGGCTCGGTCGTCAATCTCGCCGCGCGACTGTGCGCCGAGGCGAAAAACGGACAGATCCTGATCGACAGCAAGGTGTTCGCTGCGATCGAGGAGCTTGCAGAGACCGAGCCTGTCGGCGGGCTCGTGCTCAAGGGTTTTCACCGTCCGATCCAGGCCTTCAATGTGAATGTGTGCGCACTTCACCCGTAAACGAAATTCAAGACTACACGCTTAGTTTCAGCGCCCCAGCACCGGCGCCGCCGGCTGCGAGATTACTTCCGGCACGGCCGCATCGAGCTGCAGCACATAGGCGGCGGCAGGCGCGGCGGCATCGGCCATCGCGGCATGACCTTCAGCGCTCGGATGCACGGCACCGCCATAGACCGCAGACAGCACGCCCCAGGTTGCGTCGTGGATGTCGGACGGCTGCATCGAGGTCAGGCCCTGCGGATAGGTCATCGCGGAAAAATAGCTGTCATTGGCGTCGCGGACCCAGCGGGCGCGCGGCAGATAGGCGCGGTATTCGCTCGGGCTGCGGCCGCACACCATCGGCTGGTTCGCCGCGGTGACCAGATCGGAATTGAAGCTTTCGCCGTTGGAGGCAAAGCAATCGCGGTCGAATTCCGGATCGGTTTGCGCGCGCATGCAAAAGCCGTGGCCGACAAAGGCGGCCTGGTGCGCATCGACGAAGGTCATGCGGTCGGCTTGCGGGTTGCGGCAGAGGATGCCGCCCTGGCACAGCGCCATCGCCTTGAGCTGCGGCAGGAACTCGTTTTCGACAAAGGCGGAGACGGCGGCGAGCCGCTGCGGCTCCGCGTTGAACGAGGGATGGATCTCGAAACCGGCGCGACCGCCGGGGCAGGGCGCGCCGCCACTGGCCAGCGTCGGGTTGGCGTAGGAGGTGTAGATCACGCGCGAGAGATCGCCGACCAGCGGCCGCAGCGCCTCGCGAACCCTGGTAAAGCCCTGCGGCAGGTCGCGCACCAGCACGCTGCGGGCATCGTCCACCGTCGCCATCACGCCGCCGCGGCGGAACAGCGTGCGCTCGGTCGGATAGTCGACGATCACATCGGCGACGAGGCCGGAGAAGTAGATGTCGTTGGCGCCGATCGACAGCAGCACGAGGTCGAGCCTGCGCTCGGGCTGACGGCGTTGTGCGGCAGTCAGCGCCTCCTTCAATTCGGCGAGCTGGCTGTTCACCGTGCCCTGGCAGGTGTTGTTGGATTTCGACGGTGGGCATTCGCGAAAGCGCTGCGAGCCGAACAGGCCGTGGTCGATGGTGGCGCCGGTGCAGGCGAGCGGCAGATAGGTCACCGCGATGTGCGGGTACTGCACGGCGAGCTGCAGCGCGGAGCGGGTCTGGTAGCTGTAGAGCGAGCGGTGGCATGCCGGGTTGAACCAGTACGCGCTCTGGCGCTGCCACACCTGCAAAAGGTCCGGCGCCTCGCAGGCGCGGCCGCCCTTGTAGCCGGCGCGGCTCGGCCGGTAGTACTGCGCCGTCGCGGTGGAGAGATAATAGCGGAAGCAAAAGCCTTCGTCGGCGAGCGCGATCGGACGATCCGGATTGCCCTCGCCGGAGGCGATGCTGTCGCCGAGGCCGGCGATCAAGATGTCGCGCACCGAGATTTCGGTGGCGGCGCGCTGGGCGCCTTCGGCGCTGGAGACATCCACCGATGTAACGGTGGTGCGGCCGTAGCGCACGCGCATGTTCACCGGTTCCGCGCAATCGAACGTCGACGTCGTCGGCCCGTCGCCATCGTCGACGGTCCAGGCGCAGGTGGCGCCGACCGGCACCGCCCCGGTGAGGCGAAGCGTAATGGGATGATCGACCGGCGTGAGATAGCTTTCCTTTACATTGTCGCGTGTGCAGGGTTCGCTGACGCGGCCGTTAACGTCGATGCAGAGCCGGTTCACCATGTTGCGCGCCCAGCCGCGGCCGTCGCTCTGCAGGGCCAGCGCCTGCTCGGCCGCGATCACGTTGCGGCCGCGGCCGGCGTCGACATGCAAGAGGAAATCGCGTTCCTCGCGGAACAGGCGGAAGCGGTTGCGTACTTCCCAAGAAATCTGCAGCGGGATCTGCAGCGGACCTGCCGTCTGCGCCTCGGCCCGCGAGGCCGGCAGCGCGCCGTACAGGTTCATGAACAGCACGGCGAGGGCGAGGATACGGAGAAGTGTTCTGGCCATGGCTCGTTGAACGTTAGCGGTAAGGCAGAAATAAGAGAACAGCCTCCGCTGCTATCGCCGGATAACGTCGCTGTTACTTCCGCACCCTTGCATCCGTCCGGCCCTGCACCGGCTGCCGCACGGCGGCCGCGGTTGCAGCCGCCGCGCAGGCCTCATTCAGCCGTCTTCGCTCCTGCCAGGGCAGCACGACATT
>Ga0081540_1004351_pt1 | contig 10839 bp, 9 predicted proteins | sample TabmetS2T1R1_FD_71024 | JGI IMG/M metagenome (GOLD analysis project Ga0081540, IMG submission 71024) | Tabebuia heterophylla rhizosphere microbial communities from the University of Puerto Rico - S2T1R1 | ecosystem: Host-associated > Plants > Roots > Rhizosphere ... | reverse complement strand
ACTCTTCTCAGGACCTAGAGAAGAAGCTGCGATCAGTCATTCGCGGTGAGGTCCGCTTCGATCCGGCATCGCGTGCACTCTATGCAGTGGATGCCTCTAACTATCGCCAGGTACCCATCGGTCTTGTGATTCCGCGCGATGCCGCGGACGTAGAAGCAGCGATCGCGGCTTGTCGCGAATTCGGTGCGCCTATATTGGCGCGCGGTGGAGGGACCAGCCTCTCAGGGCAATGCTGCAACGTTGCTGTCGTGCTCGACTTCTCGAAGTACATGCGCTCCATCGAGTGGCTCGATCCGGAGAAGAAGCTTGCGTACGTTCAGCCGGGAATCGTCCTTGACCGCGTCCGTGAAGCCGCTGAAGAGCATCACCTCACCTTTGCGCCAGATCCCGCCACGCACAGCCGCTGTACATTGGGCGGCATGATTGGCAATAATTCGTGCGGTGTCCACGCGCTGATGGGCGGCAAGACCGTCGCCAATATTCATTCGCTCGACATTGTGCTCTACGACGGGACGAAATTAACCGTCGGAGCGACGACGGAAGAAGAACTCAATGTGATCATCGCTGCCGGTGGCCGTCGTGGCGAAATTTACGCTGGGTTGCAGAGCATCCGCGACCAATATTCTGATCTTGTGCGCAAGCGCTTTCCACGCATTCCTCGCCGTGTATCCGGATACAACCTTGACGAACTGCTGCCGGAAAGCGGCTTTCACGTGGCACGTGCGCTGGTCGGCACTGAAGGAACATGCGCGACCGTGCTTGGCGCAACCCTGCATCTGAAGCCAAGCCCACCGCATCGCCGACTGGTTGGCCTCGGATTTGCCGACCCGTTCATTGCAGCCGACCATGTGCCATTCGTGCTCGAATACAAGCCGATTGGCCTCGAAGGCTTCGATGGCATGCTGGTCGACTTCATGAAGCGTAAGGAACTCGCGGTCGACGATGTTGTCCTGCTGCCCGAAGGTCGCGGGCATCTACTCGTCGAATTCGGCGGATGGTCAACAGAAGACGCTGATGCACAGGTAGAACGATTCTTGCAGGCTGTCGTGCAGACGCCCGCTGTCGTCCGCAGCTACAGCAGCGCAGAAGCACCCCGCGTCTGGCATGTTCGCGAGTCGGCACTGGGCTCGACCGTCTTCATACCCGGAGAACCACACGGATGGGAAGGATGGGAAGACGCGGGCGTACCTCCGGAGAAGCTTGGATCCTTCCTGCGTGAGACGTTCGGGTTGATGAATGAGTTTGGCTATCGCAGTCCCATGTATGGCCACTTTGGCGAGGGCTGCGTTCACATGCGTATTAACTTCGATCTCGAAAGTGAACCGGGCATCCGCAAATTCCGTGCATTCCTCGACCTCGCTACCGACATCGTGATTGCGCATGGCGGATCGATTTCCGGCGAACATGGCGACGGTCAGGCGCGAGCAGCGCTTCTGCCGAAGATGTTCGGACCCGAGCTGATGCAGGCATTTCGCGAATTTAAGGCGCTGTGGGACCCGCTGAACAAAATGAATCCCGGCAAGCTCATCGACCCGATGAACGTCTATGAGCCGCATGAAAACCTACGGTTGGGAGCAGGCTATCAATCAAAAAAAATCGATACATATTTTCAGTTTCCAGACGACAAAGGGTCGTTTGCCGAAGCCACGTTGCGGTGCGTTGGTGTAGGCGCCTGCCGCAAAAAGAATCCGGGAACGATGTGTCCAAGCTACATGGCCACGCAGGAGGAGCGCCATTCAACGCGTGGACGCGCACATCTGCTGTGGGAATTGATGGAGCGTGACGTACTCGACGGTGATTGGGGCAACGAGCAGGTACGCGAGGCGCTCGACCTTTGCTTGTCTTGTAAAGCGTGCAAACGCGAGTGTCCTGTCAACGTAGACGTCGCCACCTACAAGGCTGAATTTCTGGCGCACTACCACGAAAAGCATGGCCACCATCTGCGCGATTACGCATTCGGCTTCATGAATCGTTGGGCACACATGGCGTCCGCAATTCCCGGCATAACAACTCGCCTTGCCAATCTGCCTTTGCAGATTCCTGGCTTGTCCGGGCTGGTAAAACAATCGTTGGGTATCGCACCTCAACGCAGCCTGCCGAGATTCGCAGCGCGCAGTTTTCAGAGCCTGTTACCAGCGAGTGAGTCAGCACAGGCTCAAATTCTGCTCTGGCCCGACACATGGAACAACTACTACCATCCGCATGTGCTCCATGCGGCACGGAAAGTGCTCACCGACGCAGGGTTTCCTCCATACACACCGAAGCAACATGTATGCTGTGGCCGCCCTCTCTATGACTTTGGGTTTCTGAAGGAAGCGCGCGCATACCTCCAAAGAATTCTGCAGGACTTCGCACCGCAAATCGATACAGGATCGATCTTCGTGTTTCTCGAACCCAGCTGCGCAAGCGTATTCCGCGATGAGCTGATGAATTTCTTTCCTACAGACATGCGCGCAAAGCGGCTCAGCAGTCAAACCCTCCTGCTTAGCCAGTTCCTGGCCCAAAAAGTCACCGGCTATACGCCGCCGTCCCTAGCAGGACAGCGTATCGTTCTCCACGGTCATTGCCATCACAAGTCGCTGATGAAGATGAACGACGAATTCGCGATTCTCACCGCGACAGGAGCGCAGGTAGAAATGCTGGACTCAGGTTGCTGCGGCATGGCTGGCCCCTTCGGCTTTGAGAAAGAAAAATACGAGGTCTCCCAGACACTCGGCGAGCGTGTTCTGCTACCCGCTGTGCGCAACGCGGCACCTGACACTCTGGTCGTCTCAGACGGCTTCAGTTGCCGCGAGCAGATTGCTCAGAACACAAACCGTCGCGCGCTGCACTTTGCCGAGGTCATCAGTAATCTCCCTCGACAACATTCTTAAGCGGCTCGCCATTGGCGAATCGAGTCACCTGCGCCGCGACCAGATCAAAAGCGCGCGACATGTAGAGCGGGCTCGAACCACCCACATGAGGCGTCAGCAACAGGTTTGGCGCCTCCCACAATGGATGGCCCGCGGGCAAAGGTTCCGGATCGGTAACGTCAAGAGCAGCGCGGATTCGCTTCTCCATGAGTGCTTTTACCAAAGCATCTGTCTCGATAACCGGCCCTCGCGCAGCATTCACCAGTAGCGCTCCCTGCTTCATACGAGCAATCGCATCTGCGCCGATCAGGTGCCGCGTTTCTGCTGTAAGGGGTACTATCAGCACAACGACGTCGGCAGCAGGCAGCAGATCGAGGAGTCTACCAACCGGTTCTACTCCGGGCTTTGCCGAGCGCGCAATCCGAATGAAATTTACTTCAAAAGGTGTGAGCCGGTCTTCAATAGACTTGCCGATTGAGCCGTACCCAACAATCATGACCGTCTTGCCAGCCAACTCTTCAATCAAAACGGGCGGGTAACTATGCTTCTCCGTCTTGTAGATCGACCGGTAGTTGTCTTCCGCTGCTTCACGCGAAACCCACTTACCAATTCGTTGCAGGTCCAAATAGAAAGGCAGAAACTTGGTCGCCGCCAGAATCACCGACACGGTCCATTCTGACGTCGCTATATTGTGTGCGCCTTGTGCATCACATAAAACTGCTCCCGGAGGCACCAGGGACCGCAACCAGTCAACGCCAGCCTGAAGCGATTGCACCACCTTCACGCCTCGAAGCCAAGGTGCTACGGGTTGTGCATCTTTGAGAAAGAGAGGAGCTGCCCAAAAATCAATTTCAATTGGAGAGGATGCTGCTTTCGGTAAGACTTGAACACTCACATCCGCAGGGAATTTCGCCAGTAAGGACTCGTCAGTCCAATGCGGCACACCAACTTTCACCATGCAACATCGCTCCTTAGATTTATGGTCGGTCTACTTCATGCTAACCGACCATGAACCTATTGCCTTTGGTGGAAGATCGCGCTGTTAATATCAGGCCAGAATTCCTTAAAGACGAATGTCAGTCCATCCAGGCTTACATTTGTAAACCAGTGTTGTCCTACCTTCGTCCAAGTCCGCTCCCTGCTTGGATAGTAGAGGCTGGAAATGCCAGACGCGGCGCCGGCACCTATAATTTCCGGGGCATTGAACGTTTCATTCCCAGAATCCGTTCGAGTAATCAATACGCGGGAGAAAGAATATCCAGCCCGCTCAACGAGACCGCCACGGCCCAGAGTGTAGTAGCGCGAATCCTGCTTCAGTACGGTGGGGAAGATGAATTCGACGTTGTAGTTCTCGACTGCCTGGTCAGCAAGGGTGTGCCATTAATATCGGCCGTAACCGGCAGCGCCTTGGTGAAATTCAGGGTAAGAGTTCTGTGCCTGGCTGACACCTGCCAAAATACCTGCAAAAATGAATGCCGAATAGTCGAAGCTGTCCAGCGTTGTAGTAATGAACTTGTCTTTCATGGATTGCGGCGGCAGCTTCTGGTCGACTGAAACAGAACGAAAATTCGGGACAATGCCGAGAATACGTTTCGTCTGTTTTCCCTCCAAACTGGACGAATTTATGTCAGCCAGTTGCTGATTTTGCCCAGTGTCACGCTGCTCGAAACTCTGTGCAGTATCAGGTGCGTCAGGAGGATCGCTGGCAAGTGCAACGGATTGAGTCTGAGCTTGTGATAGCGAAGCGAATGCCAAAAAAGTAAAGGCAATAGACCTTGCTAAGAAACTGCGTAGTTGCATGTTGGGTTAGACGGAGGAGATCAATAACCAGGTGCAAGGTAGCCAATAGGCAGGTGCTCCATCATCTGAGGAATTTCAATAAGGCCTCGATACCTGCTTCGATTGCAGCCCTCGGCATTGAGTAGCCAAATCGAACATGTCCCTCACCCTGCGCTCCGAAAACCACGCCTGGAACCGTGGCGACGTGTGCCTTCTCCAAAAGAATTGCCGCCGCCTTACGGCTGTCCTTGTGAATTTTGCAGACATTGGCCAGCGCATAAAATGCCCCTTGCGGCATTTCGCATTCCAGGCCGAGTTCATTCAGGGCATTTACTAACAAATCGCGTCTCCCACGGTATTCTTCCCGGCGCGAGTCAATAAAACTTTGTGGTGTAGCTAATGCTTCGAGGGCAGCCCATTGGGAAGGTGTTGAGACTCCGTTAGCCGAGTAAAGGACAAGTTTGCACAGACCGGTTGTGAATGGTTCCTTAGACACAACATAGCCAACCCGCCATCCAGTCATTCCGTAGCTCTTAGAGAAAGTGTAGGTTGAGATAGTTCTCTCGGCCATGCCTGGCAGCGACGCGATCGACACATGATCCCCTTCGTAGACAAGATCTTCATATGCTTCGTCAGCAATCACAACGAGGTTGTGTTTCTTTGCAAACGCTGCAACTTCTTCTGCCTCTGCCCGCGAAAAAACTGCACCTGACGGGTTCTGCGGGGTGTTGTAGTAGATTGCCTTCGTGTGCGCAGTCGAGAACTGCTCCAGGGTTTTTGTGAGACCGTTGCGCCGTGCGCTCGCCGTAGGAATAAGCAGAGGTCGTGCTTGTGCGCCGGTTACCATGTCGCGAATTGGTGTCCAGTAGGGCGAAAACAACAGCAAGTCATCACCCGGGTCGAGGACCGCTTGAAAGGCAGCATAAAGAGCGTGCGCGCCACCTGCAGTGATGAGCACGTCATCCAAAACTACGTTGAGATGATTGCGTGTCCTCAACTTCTCGACCAGCGCTTCACGCAGCGGAACAATCCCCGAAGATGGCGCATATTTGGTCTTGTTCTCCACAAGCGCACGGACCATTGCGTACTTTATAGATTCAGGTGTTTCAAAAAAAGGCTCACCGCCGTGAAAAGCATGTACAAGCTCCCCAGTGCTTCGCAGTTCCATGACCTTATTGCGAATATGGACGATGTCGGAAAACCCAACTTCATCCAGACGTTTGGCCAAGCGCAAAGCGCCTTTTTTCGTAGCCATCTCATGCTCTCCAACGAAGGAATCAAACTAGCGTCGCGCCGACTCGGAGCGGCGCCAAACTCTCTAGCTTATCCGAAAGCACTGCGAAGCGAGAGTTTTTCCAGGGCAGAATCCCTAAAATGATATTCTCCACCCTATGCGTCGCTTCGTTGTTTGGCTGTTCATTGCAGTTCTCTGGTTAATCGTTGCGGTACTTGTCGCACTACGGCAGGGATGGAAACAAGCTTGGCTGCAAGCAGTGATTGCGCTTCTGTTCTTTTCCGTGGCGCTGTATTTTCGCTATAAGGACAGAATCAGGTCGTGAGCGCGCCTGTATAAATCGCCATTCCTGCAACGGCATCGACTCCGATCCGTTCCAGTGCATCAATTTCAGACTGTTCGCGAATTCCGCCGGCAACGATCAGTTGTCGATCTGTCAGGTCGCGCAGCTGCATGGCGATGTCTAAAGGAAATCCCTGCATTGTGCCTTCAGTATCCACGTGCGTGTACAGAAACGCCCCGCAAAATGGATTGAGGGCGGCAATTGCCTCCTGCGGAGTGATGCCCGTCTGCTCCTTCCACCCTTTCACGGCGACCTGTCCCCTTTTTGTGTCGATGCTGGCCACGAATCGGTCACTTCCGATTTCTGATTGAATTGACCGAGCTAGAGGGATATTCACCCCGCTTGTATCGTCCTCACCGCCAAACAACGCGGAGCCAAAGATAACACGCCTTGCACCTGCCGCCAGTACTTGTTGTGCACGCTCAATCGTGGCTATTCCACCTCCGACCTGGCAGGGCAGGCAGCCGGCAATCTGAGCGATCAAGGCGGCATTGTCTCCTTGTCGCATGGCCGCGTCGAGGTCGATCAGCTGCACCATGCCATAGGAACTGAAACGCTTGATCCAGTATTCAAAATCGTCGAAGGCGAGCTTCAGCCTTTCGCCTTGTACAAGCTGTACGATACGACCACCCATTAGATCAATCGACGGGATCAGCATGGCAACCTCACGGGAACACCTCGCCTTGCAATTTCTTCTTTAAGGGCGCGCACGTCGTCTGCAATGCCAAAGTGAAAGATACTCGCCGCCAGCGCAGCATCTGCCTTGCCCTGCAGCAGCACATCCGCAAAGTGTTCAGCGTTACCCGCACCGCCAGAAGCAATCACCGGTATCTGCACGGTCTCGCTCACGCGAGCTGTCAATTCGCAGTCGAAGCCCGATCTTGTCCCATCAGCGTCCATGGAAGTAAGCAATATCTCTCCTGCACCGCGCGATTCTGCTTCCTTTGCCCACTCCAGGACTTTACGGCCGGCCGGTTTGCGGCCTCCGTGTACAAACACCTCGGCTGCCGCAACCGGGTCCTCAGTCGATTTTGCGCGGCACGCATCGATTGCAACAATGACGGCTTGAGCTCCAAATTTGCTGCCGATCTCATCGATGAGTTCTGGTCTCGCAATCGCTGCAGAGTTGATGCTCACCTTATCTGCGCCAGCATCGAAAATGGCAGCCGCATCCTCGAGCGTACGAATACCCCCACCCACGGTAAATGGGACAAAAAGCTGCTTGGCTGTTCGCTTGACCGTTTCGATAAGAGTTCCGCGCTGTTCGTGGGTAGCTGTAATGTCCAGCAGGACGATTTCGTCGGTGCCAGCTTCCGCGTGGCGGCGTGCCAACTCTGCTGGATCACCTGCGTCAATAATATTCACAAATTGCACGCCCTTCACGACGCGTCCTTTGTTGACATCGAGGCAGGCAATGATACGTTTCGTGAGCGTCATGAAAGCCTCACAAAATTCTCAAGAATTCGCAGGCCGACAGAGCCCGATTTCTCAGGATGAAATTGCACCCCCATGACATTGTCACGTTCTACGGCTGCCGTAAATGGTGCGTCATATTCTGTAACTGCCACAGTGTCAGTTACAACCGGAGCGCGGTACGAATGTGTGAAATAGACAAAGTCTCCGTTCGAAATCCCCTTTAGCAAACGCGATGTCTTAACCTCAATCGAATTCCATCCAACGTGAGGCACTTTGATGTTCTCCGGGAAGCGCTCACAGTATCCAGTGAACGTTTTGAAGCCGACAACGTCAGGGGCCTCAATGCTTCCTTCAAAGAGCCATTGCAAGCCAACACAGATGCCCAAAAATGGAACACCGGCTGCGACACGGTCCTCAATTGCTCCTTTTAAACCGCTCTCTTCAAGGAACACCGTTGAAGAGAAATGTCCAACACCCGGAAGAACGAGTTTGTCGGCACGTCTTACGATAGCTGGGTCAGACGTGGCTGCCGCATCTGCCCCAACTGCATTGAGGGCCTTCATCACAGAAGTGAGGTTGCCTGCTTTGTAGTCGATGACGCCAATCACAAGAGACCCTTTGTGCTTGGAAGCATGTCGCCAAGCTGCTGATCTCGCATGCAAGCAAAACGTAGTGCACGAGCGAATGCCTTGAAGAGAGCTTCTACTTTGTGATGGTTTGATCGTCCATACATCGTTTTCAAGTGGACGTTAGCGCGCGCACCTCGGGCGAAGCCCTCGAAGAAATCTTCAATGAGTTCAGACTGCAGATCGCCGACGAGACGTGTTTTCACCTTTGTATCGATGACGGATGACACACGCCCGCTGAGATCAACAGCGGCAATCCCAAGCGTTTCATCCATTGTCATCAGGAAATATCCAGCGCGCATGATTCCTTTCTTATCGCCGAGAGCGTGGTCGAACGCTTCGCCGAGAGCGATTCCTATGTCCTCGACGGTATGATGCTGGTCCACATCGAGATCGCCCTTGCAGTTTAGGTTGAGATCGAATGCGCCATGACGAGAGAACAATTCCAGCATGTGATCGAGAAACCGGATGCCGGTACTAACCTGATATCTGCCTGTGCCTTCGATCGTGAGGCGCAGGATGATTTGAGTCTCCGCTGTCTTGCGATCGATCTCAGCCACACGCTTGCGACCAGCTCGTTTGATCTCCTTTGTCTTAGCCTTCATCTGGTGTCCATTTGATTTCTGCAAGAGACTCTTCAAGGGCTTGAATTCCAACGGCAGTATGCTCCAGCGTTCCAACAGTGATGCGCACGCATCCATCACAGCCGGGATCATTGGATCGGTCACGCACCAGCACTTTACGTCGACTCATCGCAGCGACCAGCTCCTTATGCTTAGGGCCAATCCTCACCAGGATAAAGTTGGCTTCTGAGGGCCAATGATGAACTCGGAGACGTCGTAATGCCGCGTTGAATAGATCGCGCCCTTGCAGCACTTCGTCGACATACCATTTCAAATACGCTTCGTCTTTGATTGCAGCCGGGAGACATGCCAGCGCGAGACCGTTCACGCTGTAGGGCGAGATCATGCGACGGATCCAGGGCATCTGCGATTCATGCGCAGCCAGCATGCCCAGGCGAAGACCTGCCATGCCATATGCTTTTGAAAAAGTGCGAGTCACCACGAGGTTTGGAGTACGCTCTACAAGGTCAAGAACGGTGTGACCGTAGAAGTGATAGTAAGCTTCGTCCACCAAAACGATCGTGTTTGGAGCATTTTCGATCACTTTTACAATCGACTCCCGCGACACGGAGCGACCTGTAGGACTGTTTGGATTTGCGATGGCGATTAGTTTTGTGGACGGGTTGATTTTTTTCAGTAGAGAGTCCAGCGGAAAGTAAAAGCTCTCTTCTGCTTGTACACAGACGACCTTTCCATCCGTGGAAGAGCCGTACACCTCATACATGGAATAAGTGGGCACGGGCAGGAGAAATTCGTCCCCCACATCAAGAAACGTCTGGCAAAGAACATGGATCGCTTCATCTACACCATTCGTCAGCAAAACCTGGGAAGCCTTCAGGCTCAGATATGAGGCTATGAGCCGCTCGACAGGCTCGCGCTCGGGGTATTTTGTTAGATCAGCGCGCGAGATGCGTCCCAAAACCTCAAGCACACGCGGGGAACAGGCGATGGTGTTCTCATTGAAATCCAGTCGTACGCCGTCCCGTGCCCCGAGTGGTGGATGATATTCCTTTGTGCGCAGGACTGCCGCGCGGGGCCTAGGGTATTCAGACATGGCCGCCTCGCACTCGGATTGCTTCAGCATGGCCACGCAAACCCTCAGCCTCGGCAAGCACAATCGCCGAAGGTCCAAGTTGCCTAATCCCGCCGCGTTGATACGTTTGAACCGTGATGAGCTTCAGGAAATCGAATACGCTAAGTCCTCCGCGTGACCGTGCGGAGCCGCCGGTTGGCAGCGTATGATTGGGCCCGGAAATATAATCGCCTAGGGGTTGAGCTGAATAACGGCCAATAAAGACAGAACCTGCGTTTTCGATCCACTCCAGATCGCGTTCAGAATCAACGGTGAGGTGTTCTGGAGCTAGGCGGTTTGTCAAATCGCGCGATTCCGTAACTGATTCTGTTACGAATATCACGCCATTATTATGAATCGCCTTCTTGGCGATCAAATTATCAGCTGCAAGCCGGATAACTTCGGTGCTGACGCGTCTGGCCAACATGTCCTTTGTCGTAATAAAAACTGCAACAGCATCTGGGTCATGCTCTGCCTGCGCCACCAGATCTGCAGCGATTCCGACGGGGTCACCGTTATCACTGGTGACGACAATTTCTGTCGGGCCGGCAAGCATGTCAATCGCACAATCAAAGGACACTAGCTTCTTTGCGGCTGCTACATATGCGTTGCCTGGGCCGACGATCTTATCTACCTTAGCAATACTCTCCGTGCCGTATGCGAGTGCGGCAATTGCCTGAGCGCCCCCGATTCGATAAAACTCTGTAATGCCGAGGAAGCCTGCTACAGCAAGAGTCTCAGGAGCGGGCTTTGGGGATACTACAACAATTCTTTGAACACCTGCGACCTGTGCAGGGATTACGGTCATCAACATGGTGGAAGGTAGTGGATGACGTCCGCCCGGAACATAGCAGCCCACAGCTTTAAGAGGTCGAACCTGCTGGCCGACCTCTA
>Ga0081540_1004350_pt1 | contig 10843 bp, 10 predicted proteins | sample TabmetS2T1R1_FD_71024 | JGI IMG/M metagenome (GOLD analysis project Ga0081540, IMG submission 71024) | Tabebuia heterophylla rhizosphere microbial communities from the University of Puerto Rico - S2T1R1 | ecosystem: Host-associated > Plants > Roots > Rhizosphere ... | reverse complement strand
ATGGCAGCCGGTCCGCTTCCGTGGGCGGCACCGCCCTCAAGATGTCGGTGAACAAGATCAAGGAGAAGGGCAAGAAGATCGCCGCTCACCTCCTCGAAGCCTCCGCGGGCGACATCGAGTACACGGGCGGGCAGTTCCAGGTGCGCGGCGCGCCTGGCAAGGCGGTGCCCTTCGGCGCCGTCGCGCTCACCGCGTACGTGCCGCACAACTTCCCCGAGGGACTCGAGCCCGGGCTCGAGGAGACGAGCTTCTACGATCCCTCGAACTTCTGCTTCCCGTTCGGCGCGCATGCCTGCGTGGTCGAGATCGATCCCGACACCGGTCAGGTGAAGATCCAGCGCTACGTCGCCGTGGACGACGTGGGCAACGTGATCAACCCCATGATCGTAGACGGCATGGTGCACGGGGGCGTCGCGCAGGGCGCGGCCCAGGCCCTGTGGGAAGGCACGGTGTACGACGATCAGTCGGGCCAGCTCGTGACGGGCAGCATGATGGACTACGCGCTGCCCAAGGCCGACATGCTTCCCATGTACGAGACGGACCGCACGGAGACGCCGACGCCGGTGAATCCCCTCGGCATCAAGGGGGCGGGGGAGACGGGCACCATCGCCGCCACGCCCGCGGTGGTGAACGCCGTGGTGGACGCGCTCTCGGGACTCGGTGTGGACCACATCGAAGCCATGCCGCTCACGCCGGAGCGGGTCTGGACGACCCTCCAGGCTGCCCAATCGAAGAAGTAAGGGAGACCCCATGTACCCAGCTCAGTTCGAGTACCACAAGGCCTCCACGGTCAAGGAAGCGCTCGATCTCCTCGGCAAGTACAAGGACGAGGCCAAGCTTCTCGCGGGCGGCCACAGCCTGCTCCCCGCCATGAAGCTCCGCCTCGCCCAGCCCAAGCACCTGATCGACATCGGCAAGGTGACGGGGCTCAGCGGGATCAAGGAGGACGGCGGCACCCTGGTCATCGGCGCCTTGACCACCCACTACCAGGTCGAAAGCTCCGCCGTGCTCAAGAGCAAGTGTCCACTCCTGCCCGAGGTGGCGGCCTGCATCGGCGATCCCATGGTGCGCAACCTGGGCACCCTTGGTGGGAGCCTCGCGCATGCCGATCCCGCCGCCGACTACCCGGCGGCCATCATCGCGCTGGGCGCGGAGATGGTGGCGGAGGGACCCAAGGGCAAGCGGACCATCAAGGCCGACGACTTCTTCAAGGCGCTCCTCACGACCGCTCTCTCAGATGACGAGATTCTCACGGAAATCCGTGTCCCGGCCGCGGCGGCCAACGTGAAGAGCTCGTACATGAAGTTCCCCCATCCGGCCTCCCGCTTCGCTGTGGTCGGGGTAGCGGCGGTTCTCACCATGGACGGGGACAAGATCGGCAAGGCCAGCATCGGGATCACGGGCGCCGGGACCAAGGCGGTCCGCGCCAAGGGCGTCGAGGGCGCCATCGCCGGCAAGGCGGCCGACGCGGCGTCGATCCAGGCCGCAGCGGAGAAGGGCCCCGACGGCGTCGACGTGCAAGCCGACCTGCAGGGCTCGGAGGAATACAAGAAGCATCTCCTCAAGGTATTCTGCAAGCGGGCCATCGAGGCAGCCGCCAAGAAGTGACCGGAGCCGAACTGCACGGGCCCCGCGGAGTGACTCCGCGGGGCCTTTTCTTTGGGGGTGAGGGTGACGGCAGCGATCGTGCTGGCCGCGGGTCTTTCGCGGCGTATGGGACGGCCCAAGCTCCTGCTCGATCTCCACGGCAAGCCCGTCATCCGTCACACCGTAGAGCGCGTGATCGCGGCGAGTCTCGAGCCCGTGCTCGTCGTAATCGGGCCCGAGCACGAGGCGCTGCGGCAGGCCCTGGACGGCCTCGTCGTGCGCTTCGTGATCAATCCCACGCCGGAAGCGGGCCAGGCATCGTCGGTAGGCGCGGGCATCAGAGCGGTGCCCGCCGAGGCGACGGCGGCCCTCATCGCCCTCGGCGACCAGCCCGGCCTGTCGCTCGACGTCATCGCACGGCTGCGGCACGCGATCGAAGCTCCGGGAAAGCACATCGCCGCCCCTCGCTACGCGGATGGCCTCGGCAACCCCGTGCTTTTCGCCGCCGCCGTCTTTCCCGAGCTGCTCGTCTTGGCCGGCGATCGTGGCGCGCGCTCCGTGGTGGAGAAGGATCCCGTGCGGCTCGCCATCGTCGCCGTCGCCGCGCCCATGCCGAGTGACCTCGACACGCCCGAGGACTACGCGAGGCTGAACGCCCTCGACAATTCGCGGTAAACTGAGAGGACCATGAGAGCCGAGATCAAGAAGATCCAGGAAATGATGGAAACAGCTGACTATGTGACGGATCCCGCCATCGCCATGTCCGTCCACCTGGCCATGACCCTCAAGAAGCCGCTCCTCATCGAGGGGCACGCCGGGGTGGGCAAGACGGAGATCGCCAAGGTGATGGCGAAGATGCTGGGGACGAGCCTCATCCGCCTGCAGTGCTACGAGGGGCTGGACGCCGCTCAGGCGCTGTACGAGTGGAACTATCCCAAGCAGCTCCTCCACATCAAGCTCGAGGAGGGCTCCACGCACAGCATGTCGGAGAAGGAGGCGGCGATCTTCTCGCCACCCTTTCTCATCCGGCGGCCCCTGCTGCAGGCCATCAGCCAGCCGGGAACGCCGCCCGTGCTTCTCATCGACGAGATCGACCGCGCCGACGAGGAGTTCGAGGCTTTCCTCCTCGAGGTGCTGTCCGACTTCCAGGTCACCATCCCCGAGGTCGGCACCATCAAGGCGACCCAGCCGCCCTACGTGATCCTGACGTCGAACCGGGTGCGCGAGCTCTCCGACGCACTGCGCCGGCGCTGTCTCTACCTCTGGATCGACTTCCCCGGCTTCGAGAAGGAAGTGCGCATCGTCACGCGCAAGGTGCCCGGGGTGAACGAGCGCCTCGCCCGGGAGATCTCACGCTTCATGGAGACGGTGCGCACCATCCGCCTCGCCAAGGTGCCCGGCGTCGCGGAGACCCTCGATTGGGCGCAGGCGCTCACCTCGCTCCACGCCGATCACCTCGACGAGGATTTGGTCGCGGAGACGCTTGGGTGCGTGGTCAAGGACGCCGACGACGTGAAGCGGCTCAAGCGGGAGCTCGCCTCCGGCGGCATCGGACGGTTCGTGACCGCCAAGAGCTAGGACCATGCCTGCTCCACGAGACCTGACGCGCGCCATGCTCACCTTCGGCGGCGTGCTGCGCGCCTCGGGGCTGCCGGTGACCACGCCCGAGGTGATGGACGCGGTCCGGGCCCTCGAGGTGATCGACGTCTCGGATCGCGACGAGGTCTACCTCGCCCTTCGCTCGGTTCTGGTAAGCCGGGTGGAGGAGCTGCCCGCCTTCGACCGCTGCTTCGAGAACTTCTGGCGCTTTCAGGCCGATCAAGGCCAGGGCCTCGACGGGCTCGTGGCCAACGTGCCGCCCACCCTCGCGGGCGACGAGCACGGCGCGGACTCGCCATCCGCCACGGAGAAGCAGGCGCAGATCGCGCTGGACGACTGGGAAGGTGGCGAGGCGACAGACGACGAGCCCGTCGAAGTGCCGGGGCTCTCGGACCGCGAAGTGTTGATGGAGCAGGACTTCTCGACCTTCCCCATCGAGCAGCTCGACGAGGTCGCCCGGCTCACCGTGCTGATCGCCAAGCGCCTGGCCCGGCGGATCAGCCGGCGCCGCAAGCCGACGCGGAAGGGCGGCGTCATCGACCTTCGCCGCAGCATGCGGGCCAACCTCATGAAGGGCGAGATCATCGAGCTCCGGCGCCGGGCCCGGCGGCGGCGGAAGGTCCGCCTGGTGCTCCTCTGCGACGTCTCGGGCTCCATGGATCTCTACAGCCGCTTCCTCCTCCAGTTTCTGTACGCGCTGCAGAACGTCTTCGGGCGGGTCGAGACCTTCACCTTCGCCACCCGCCTGACCCGAGTAACCGAGCTGCTCCGCGGACCATCCTATAAACAGGCGCTCCGCCGACTGACCGAGGTGCGCGACTGGTCGGGCGGGACGCGAATCGGCGAGGCGATACGCGAGTTCAATCACGGCTGGGGGCACTTGGTGGATCGGAGAACCATCGTGCTGATCCTCTCGGACGGCTGGGACACGGGCGAGCCGGAAGTCCTCGCCCAGGAGATGCTGACGCTCAAGCGGCGGGCCGGGCGCGTGCTCTGGCTCAACCCGCTCCTGGGCAATCCCTCCTACGAGCCGCTGACGCGTGGCATGGCTGCCGCCCTGCCGCTCATCGACCACTTCGCGGCTGCCCACAACCTGTCGAGCCTGCGCGAGCTCGCCACTCATCTCACCCTGAGGTAACGGTATGACGACCGAGCTCTTCGAGCATCTCGACCGGCTGCGCAACGCCGAGGGCAAGGTGGCCCTGGCCACCCTCGTGAACACGCGCGGGACCACGCCGCGCAAGGAAGGCGCCAAGATGCTCGTGGGGGAGGGAGGGCGAGTCCTCGGCTCCGTCACGATCGGAGGGTGCGTCGACGCCCAGGTGATCGAGGAGTCGGCCTCCGTGCTCTCCGCCCACAAGCCGCGCCTGCTCCAGCTCGATCTGGGCGACGAGGAAGCGTGGGAGATCGGCCTCACGTGCGGCGGCACCATCGAGGTCTTCGTGGAGCCGGTGGATCTGGAGAAGCGCGACGACGCCACCCTGGCGATGTACGAGCGGCTCAAGGCGCACGCGGACGCCGGCGGGCGCGGCGCCATCCTCACCCGGCTCGAGGGCACGCGCGACGGCGCCAAGATGATCGTGTTCGAGGGCGGCATGCACGAGGGCTCGCTGGGCGACGCCACGCTGGATGGCGCAGCCGTCAGCGCCGCCGCAGTGGCGATCAATGCGGGCAAGACCGCCACCCTCTCCGTGGAGGGCACCCGCATCTTCGCCGAGGTGTTCGTCCCCGCGTCCATCCTTCTTCTGGTCGGCGCGAGCCACGTGGCCATGCCCATGGTCACCATGGGCAAAGTGCTCGGCCTCAAGACCATCGTCGTGGACGGCCGCCCGCGCTTCGCCACGCGCGAGCGCTTCCCCGACGTAGACGATCTGCGTATCGGCATCCCCTCGGACCTGATTCGCGACGTCCCGCTCGTGGCCTCCACGGCTCTCGTGCTCGTGGCTCACGACTACAAGTACGACCTGCCCGTGCTGCGCCACGCGCTGGCGACCCCCGTCGGCTACGTCGGGCTGCTCGGCTCGAGCCGGCGGGGCAAGGCCATCCTCGACCTGCTGCGCGAGGACGGAGTCGCCGAGGACGCCCTCGGCCGCGTGCACGTGCCCATCGGTCTCGACCTGGGCGCGCAGTCCGCTCCGGAGATCGCTCTCGCCGTGCTGGCCGAGATCCTCGCCGTCCAGCGAGGGGGCACCGGTATGCCCATCAGCGAGAAGGTCAAGCGGGGGCTCAAGTGAAGGCCATCGCGCAGCGACGGAATGGAGCGACCGCGGCCGCGCTCGAGGGGCGCGTGATCTGCCACGACGTGCGCGGCGCCGACCGCAAGATCGCCGTGGAGAAGGGGCAGGTCCTCGACGCCAAGGCGGCCGCCGAGCTCCTCGCGCTGCCCTGGGAGGAGCTGCACCTCCTCGAGCTGGAGCCGGGGGATATCCACGAGGAGCCGGCGGGCGCGCGGCTCTCCCAGGCCGCCGCGGGCGACGGCGTGGTCGTCAAGGGCTACCACGGCGGGCAGTGGTCGCTGGCCGCCGCGCACCGGGGGTTGCTCCAGGTGCGCCGCGACACGCTCACCCACGTCAACACGCAGGAAGGCATGGCCATCTTCACCCTCTACGATCTCCAACCCGTGGAGGCCGGAGAGGTGGTGGCCCGCGCCAAGATCTCACCGCTCGCCATCGCCGAGGCGCTGGTCAAGCGCGCGGAGGAGCGCGCGTGGGCCACCGGCGGCCTCGTCATGGTCAAGGGCTTCGAGGCGAGGAAGATCGGCGCGCTGACCCGCTCGAGCCTCGAGGCGAAGCAGCGCGCCCGCTTCGAGGCCGCCCTCGCGGAGAAGGTGGATTGGCTGGGCTCGCGCCTCCTCGCCGTGCGCTATTGCGACGACGACGCGGCCACCGTGTCCCAAGCCTTCACGGAGCTGGCCGGCGAAGGCGCGGACATCCTGATCGGGGCGGGCGCCGCCTCCCTCGATCCGCTCGACTCGATCTTCGAGGGGTTGCGTTTGGCCGGCGGCCAGATGGTCCGCCACGGCGTGCCCGCGCATCCCGGAAGCCTGCTCTGGATCGCCCGCCTGCACGGGCGCCCCGTGCTCGGCATGCCCGCCTGCGGGATGTTCTCGCAGGCCACCGCCTTCGATCTCGTGCTGCCGCGCATGCTGACGGGCGAGGAGATCCGCACGGCCGAGCTGGCCGCGCTCGGGCATGGCGGCCTCCTCTCGCGCGACAGCGCGTGGCGCTTTCCTCCCTATCGCCAGAGCGCGGCCCGCGGCGAGCTGCCGGAGTAGCCGTGGTCTACAGCGATCTCATCCGCGAGCGCTTCCGCCGCCCCCGCTATCGCGGGAGTATCGAGCGCCCGGACACCGCCTTCGAGGACGTGAACCCGCTCTGCGGCGACCGCATCCGCATCGAGTGCCGCGTGAAAGACGGGCGGCTTGCCGACGCCAGGCACCACGGGGATAGCTGCGCCATCTGCGTCGCCTCCGCGGACGTGCTGCTGGAGCGCGCGATCGGCGAGCCGGTGGAGCTCGCTTCGCGCCTCACCACGGCCGACCTCTTGGAGAGCTTGGAGTCGGACGTGCGGCCCTCGCGGCTCCGGTGCGTGTCGCTGCCCCTGACCGTGCTCCAGTCCGCCCTCGAGGGCAAGGAGGCGGCGCGATGAGCCACGTGGGCGAGGGCAGCCGCGCCGATTTCCCCATCCTCTCCCGCGTGGTGAACGGCTCGCCGCTGATCTATCTCGACTCCGCGGCCTCTAGCCAGAAGCCGCGGCAGGTGATCGAAGCGATCACGACCTACTATGAGCGGAGCCATGCCAACGTCCACCGCTCGATCCACACCCTTGGTGAGGAGGCGACCGAGCTCTACGAGGGCGCGCGCGACGCCGTGCGCAGCTTCGTGGGGGCGCGGAGCCGCGAGGAGATCGTCTTCACGCGCGGCACCACCGAGGCGATCAATCTGGTTGCCCAGTGCGTGGGGCGGACGCTCCGGCCCGGCGACGAGATCATCGTCACCGAGATGGAGCATCACTCCAACCTGATTCCCTGGCAGATGGCCTGCCGCGATCACGGCGCGGTCCTCAAGGCGGTGCCGGTGATCGGAGAGGGCTTCCTCGACATGGAAGCCTTCGCCCGTCTCCTTTCGCCGCGCACTCGGATGGTGGCGGTCGCCCACGTTTCCAACGTCCTCGGGACGATCAACCCCGTGGCCGAGATCGTCCGGCGCTCGCACGAGGCGGGCGCCCTCGTGCTCCTGGACGGCGCCCAGGGCGCGCCGCACCTGGCCCTCGACCTCGCCTCGATGGGCGCGGACTTCTACGTCTTCTCCGGCCACAAGATGCTCGGGCCCACGGGCATCGGCGTCCTCTACAGCCGTCGGGAAGTCCTGGAGACCCTCGAACCGACCTGGGGTGGGGGCGAGATGATCAAGGAAGTGTGGATCGATCACGCCCAGTGGAACGACCTGCCGTGGCGCTTCGAGCCGGGCACGCCGCCCATCGCCGGTGCCGTGGGGTTGCGCGCCGCCGTGGAATATCTGGGCAAGCTGGGCATGGAGCGCGTGGCCGCTCACGAGCGGGACCTGACGGCGCGGTGCCTCGACGCGCTTGCTCGCATCGACGGTCTCACCATCTATGGGCCGCGCAACCCGGAGATCAAGGGCGCGGTGGTCGCCTTCAACGTGGAGGGCCTCCATCCGCACGATGGGGCCGCCCTCCTCGACGAGCGCGGGATCGCCGTGCGGGCGGGCCATCACTGCGCTCAGCCCCTCATGAAGCACTTCGGCATCGCCGGCACGCTGCGGGCGAGCTTCTCCGTCTACAACACGCCCGCCGAGGTCGAGCGCCTGGCCGAGGCGGTCATGGGTCTTCGCGGCGCGCTCTGATCCAAGTCGGGCCAGGTTCCTGTCGCAGGGGAGGGTGACGTGCGCAGGATGATCGTCGTGGCGGCGATCCTGATGTTCCTGGCCCGAGCTGTTGCCGCTCAAGCGGCGCCCGCTCCCGTCGCGGTGATCGAGCTCGACGGCGCCATCACTCCCGTGACGTCGAGGCTCCTCACCGCCGCCATCGACCGAGCCCAGGCCGAGCGGGACCAGGCCCTGGTGGTGAAGCTCAACACGCCGGGCGGTCTCGAGCGCTCCATGCGCTCCATGGCCCAGAGCATCCTCAACGCCGAGATCCCCGTGATTGTCTACGTGGCGCCCACGGGCGCCCGCGCCGCCTCCGCCGGCGTCTTCATCACCATGGCCGCACACGTGGCGGCCATGGCTCCCGCCACCAACATCGGGGCCGCCCATCCCGTGGCCGTGGGCGGCGGCGACACCGGCAAGGAGATGGGCAAGAAGATCGAGAACGATGCCGCGGCCTTCGCGCGCAGCCTCGCCGCCGAGCGCGGCCGCAACGTGGAGTGGGCGGAGAAGGCGGTGCGCGCCTCCGTGTCCGCCACCGAGCGCGAGGCGGTAAAGCTCAAGGTCGTGGACCTGGTCGCCGACAGCGTGCCCGATCTCCTCGCCAAGATCGACGGCCGCACCGTGAAGACGGCGCGCGGCCCTGTCACCCTCGCCACCCGGGACGCCCCGGTGAAGCTCATCGAGGTGCGCTTCCGCGACCGCTTCCTCGCCCTCATCACCGATCCCAACATCGCCTACATCCTGATGATGGTCGGCATGCTGGGTATCTTCTTCGAGCTCCAGAATCCCGGCGCCACGCTGCCCGGAGTCATCGGCGGCATCTCGCTGATCCTCGCCTTCTTCGCCTTCCAGAGCCTCCCCATCAACTGGGCGGGGGTGCTCCTGATCCTCTTCGGGGTGGCGCTGCTCATCGCGGAGATCAAGATCGCCAGCCACGGCGTGCTCACCGCGGGCGGGGTCGTCGCCATGCTCCTCGGGTCCTTCATGCTCTACGAGACGCCCGAGGTGGGCTTCCGCGTGTCGTGGACGGTGATCCTGCCCACGGTGGGCGCCACCGCCGGCCTCGTGATCTGGGCCGTCTCCGCCGGCGTGCGCGCCATGATGCGGAGCCCCGTCACCGGCTCCTCCGGCATGATCGGGCGACTCGCGGTGGCCCGCTCGGCCCTGGGACCGGAGGGGCAGGTGCAGGTCGACGGAGAGATCTGGCGGGCGGTGAGCGACGGCGGCGCCATTGCCGCCGGGGAGCAGGTGCGCGTGACGGCGGTGGACGGCCTCACCCTCAAGGTGAGCCGCGCCGCGGACAGATCCTAGCCGGCAAGGAGGCGCCTCGCCATGCAACTCGAGTGGACGCTGGGTCTGATCCCCGTGGTCCTGATCGCGCTCTTCGTGCTCCTGAACTCCGTGCGCATCCTGCGCGAGTACGAGCGGGCGGTGATCTTCCGCTTCGGCCGGCAGGCCGGCGCTATCGTCAATCCTGGCGGTGACGGCAGCGGCCCCGGCCTCATCCTCCTCATCCCCTTCGTGGACAAGATGGTCAAGGTGAGCCTGCGCACCATCACCATGGACGTGCCGCCCCAGGATGTGATCACCCGCGACAACGTATCGGTGAAGGTGAACGCGGTCATCTTCTTCCGCGTGCTCGATGCGAGCAAGGCGGTCATCAGCGTGGAGGACTATCTCTTCGCCACTTCCCAGATGGCCCAGACCACCCTGCGCAGCGTGCTCGGCCAGCAGGAGCTCGACGACCTCCTCGCCTCGCGAGAGAAGATCAACGAGGAGCTGACGCGCATCATCGACCAGCACACGAGCCCCTGGGGGGTGAAGGTGGCCGCGGTGGAAGTGAAGAACGTGGACCTGCCCCAGGACATGCAGCGGGCCATGTCCAAGCAGGCGGAGGCGGAGCGCGAGCGCCGGGCCAAGGTCATCAACGCGGAGGGCGAGTTCCAGGCCGCGGCCAAGCTTGCGGAGGCCGCGGACGTGCTCACGCGCTATCCCATCGCCGTCCAGCTCCGCTATCTCCAGACCATGCGGGAGATCGCCTCGGAGCGGAACACCACGACGTTCTTCCCCCTTCCCGTCGACCTCTTTGGCCCGCTCCTGCGCGCCCTCGGCGGCGACGCTCCGGCGCCCAAGACATGACGTCCGTTTCTCTTGTGAGGAGCAAGCAGCGCAGGTAGAATGACCGAGTCGTCACGGGGGGTTAGCTCAGTTGGGAGAGCGCGGCGTTCGCAACGCCGAGGTCGAGGGTTCGAATCCCTTACCCTCCACCATCTGAAAGATCAGCGACTTACCGATCAGATCAGCGAGCCAGTCGCGTATAGTCGCGGGTTGACGCGTCCAAGGGGGTCAGAGTGAGGACACTCTGACCCCTTCGTTCTTTGGGACTTCAGGGCAGCACGTACGTGTCGAGCCCATCCACCGCTCGCGCGTAGCGGGCGCGCTCGGCATGGAGATAGCGTTCCGTCTCTTCGACGGGCAGGACACGACGACAAAAACAACGTAGAACCAACGGGACCGCCGGCTATTCGTGAGCCCTCCGTCACTTCCCCTTCGGTTCACGTGGCTCCGCTCTCAATCTGCGGCCGCGAAAGCCGCGCCAGAGCCACGCTCCTGCCGACGCTAGTGCGTAAAATGTCAGACAGGGCACGCTCCACACGAGCGCCATCCGCCATATGATCGTCCAGCTCGTGGCGCGGGATTCGCCCTGAATGATCGTCCAGTAACGGATTGCGAAAGAGGCGACGAGAGCGAGATAGAGGATTGAGATG
>Ga0081540_1004349_pt1 | contig 10845 bp, 7 predicted proteins | sample TabmetS2T1R1_FD_71024 | JGI IMG/M metagenome (GOLD analysis project Ga0081540, IMG submission 71024) | Tabebuia heterophylla rhizosphere microbial communities from the University of Puerto Rico - S2T1R1 | ecosystem: Host-associated > Plants > Roots > Rhizosphere ... | reverse complement strand
CGTCGCGCTGTTTCTCGAGGCCAACGCCATTGGCGGGCGCCACGGCCTTGGCATGAGCGACCAGATCGAGAACCGGATCATCGAGGCCAAGAGCCGCGGCATCTACGAGGCGCCGGGCATGGCTCTGCTGCACATCGCCTATGAGCGCCTCGTCACCGGCATCCACAACGAGGACACCATCGAGCAATACCGCATCAGTGGCATGAAGCTCGGCCGGTTGCTGTACCAGGGCCGCTGGTTCGACTCGCAGGCGCTGATGCTGCGCGAGACCGCGCAGCGCTGGGTGGCGCGCGCCGTCACCGGCGAGGTGACGCTGGAGCTGCGCCGCGGCAACGACTACTCGCTGCTCAACACCGAGAGCCCCAACCTGACCTACCAGCCGGAGCGGCTGAGCATGGAGAAGGTGGAGGATGCCGCGTTCACGCCGGCCGACCGCATCGGGCAATTGACCATGCGCAATCTCGACATCGCCGACACCCGCGCCAAGCTGAAGCTGTACACGGACACGGGCCTGCTGTCGGCCGGCGAGGGGTCGTATATCCCCAAGCTCGATAGCGACAAGGACTAGTCACGGGGGTTAACACGGCTGTCGTCCCGGCCTAGTGCGCAATTGCGCACGGGGGCCGGGACCCATACGCCGCGGCGGGTGTAGCTAAGCGCGCTGGTTGACGGCTTTCGTGAAGCAATGCGCAGTCGTGGTTATGGGCCCCGGCCTTCGCCGGGGCGACAGCAACATTGCCGCAGCCCTTCGTTATGGACACGTCATCCCGGCCGGATAAATTTGCGCGCCTGAATATTGCGGTCCGGAGCCCCCGACCATGATCAAGCCCGTCACTGCCGTCACTCTCGGCCTTCTGCTCTCGGCCCCGGCCGCCGTCGCCCAGACCATCTACCCGATCGACCGCGCCGAAATCCTTTCCGGCGCGCAGTTCGATTTCAAGATCGAATTTCCCGACAAGGTCGATCCGGCAAAAATAAAAGTGACGCTCAACGGTCAGGACCATGCCACCGCGTTCGGCCGGGCCGGAACGTTCGTCGAGCGCGAGGACGGCAAGGACCAGTCGGCGCTGATGCTGCGCGACGTCGCGCTGACAACGCCCGGTCCCGTCACTGTGGAGGTCAGCGACGGCGCGCGCAGCCGCAGGGTGACATGGACGGTCTACGATACGCCCCCGCGCAAGGCCAAGAACGTGATCTTGTTCATCGGCGACGGCATGTCGCTGTCGCATCGCGTGGCGGCGCGCCTGCTGTCCAGGGGCATCGCTGAAGGCAAGAGCCTCGGCAAGCTCGCGATGGATGACATGCCGCATATGGCGCTGGTGGCGACCGCCGGCTCCGATTCGATCATCACCGACTCCGCCAATTCGGCCAGCGCCTATTCGACCGGCCACAAGAGCGCCGTCAATGCGATGGGCGTCTATGCCGACCGCACCCGCGACGCCTTCGACGATCCGAGGGTCGAGACCATCACGAGCCTTGCCAAACGCAAGCTCAAGATGGGGATCGGCATCGTCACCAACACCGAGATCGAGGATGCGACGCCGGCTGCGATGGTGGCGCATACCCGCCGCCGCGCCGCCTATGACGAGATCGTCGAGCAGTATTTCGCGGCCAAGCCCGACGTGCTGCTGGGCGGCGGCACTGCGAACTTTCTGCCGAAGGCTTCGTCCGGATCGAAGCGCAAGGACGACGTCGACTACATCGCCCGCTTCCGCGAGGCGGGCTATATGGTGGCGACCACCGCGGGCGAACTCAACACGGTGGCGGCAAAGCCAGAGACGCGCCAGCTGCTCGGCCTGTTCGCCGCGGGCAACATGGACGGCGTACTGGACCGCAAGTTCCTCAAGGGCGGCGGCGTCAAGAAATTCCCCGAGCAGCCGGACCTGACCGAGCAAGTCCAGGCTGCGCTCACCGTGCTGTCGAGGAACGAGGCCGGCTTCTTCCTGATGGTGGAATCCGGAATGATCGACAAATACGCCCACCTGCTCGACATGGAGCGCGCGGTCTACGACACCATCATGCTCGACAATGCGGTGCGCCTTGCCAAGGACTGGGCGGGCAAGCGCGGCAATGACACGCTGATCCTTGTCGTGGCGGACCACAGCCATCCCAACAGCTTGGTCGGCACCATTAATGACGACATGAGCTCAACGCCGAACGTGCCGTTCCGCGAGCGCGTCGGCGTCTACGAGAAGGCCGGCTTCCCCAACTACCCGGCGCCCGATGCCGACGGTTATCCCTCGCGCGTCGATGTTAGCCGGCGGCTCGCCATTTTCTCGGCCAGCCTGCCCGACCACTACGAGACCTTCCGCCCCAAGCTCGACGACCCGAACGAGCCGACCACGAAGGGCGACGACGCCGGCACCTTCAAGGCCAATGACAAGTACAAGGACGTTCCCGGCGCCGTGCTGCGGCCGGGCAACCTGCCGGCGATGGTCGGCGCCAGCGTGCATTCCGGCGAGGACGTCATCCTGACCGCCATCGGCCCCGGCAGCGAACGGGTCAAGGGATCGATGGACAACACCGAAGTGTTTCGGGTGATGGTCGACGCGCTCGGGCTTGGCGCGGTGGGGCAGTAGGGTCCTGTCGTCCCGGCGAAAGCCGGCAGAGCGGTATCCATTGTCGTCCCGGCGAAGGCCGGGACCCATACGCCGCGGCGGCAGTTGTTGGAGCACTCTGGTGGACGGCTTTCGCTCAACGATTCCGACCCGTGGTTATGGGCCCCGGCTTTCGCCGGGGCGACGGCCCAAACAAAAATGGCCGGGATCGCTCCCGGCCATTTTCATTTTCTCGTGCTCGCCTTACCGCGGCGGCGCGGTGCCGGGCGGCGGCGGGGGCAGCGAGGCCTGACCGCCATTGAGCAGCGGGGTGATGCGGCGGATGGTGACTCGCCGGTTGATCTCGCTCGGTCCGTCGGTCTGCTCCTTCGGATACTGCTCGCCATAACCCTGCGACGTCAGGTTCTCCGCCGGCACGTTGAACTGCTGCGTCAAGAGCGTGGCGGCGGACTCCGCGCGGCGGTCCGACAGCGAGAGATTGTCGACGTCGGAGCCGACCTTGTCGGTGTGGCCTTCGATCAAATACACCTCGCGCGGGTTGGCCTGGATCGCCTTGTTGAGGCCATCGGCGATCACCTGCAGCTTCTCGGCCTGGTCCGGCGGGATCTCCCACGAACCGGTCGCGAAGTTGATGGTGTTGACGTCGACGCTCGGCATCTGCATGCGGACGTTGGGGCTGTAGCGGATCTCGTCGAGCGAATAGCGCCGGTCGATCCGTTGCACCGGCGGCGCCATCATCGTCTCGTAAATCAATTCCGGGGGCGCCTCGTCCGCCGCGACGATGTAGCGGTTGTAGGGAATGCTGACGACCGGCGGCGGCAGGTCGACATAGAAGCCGCCGATCGCGCGCGGGTCGCGGTAGCTGTTGTCGATGATGATAACCTCGCGGCCAAAACTGTCGCGCCGGATGCGGCGGACCAGCCGCCCGTCGGGGCCGACCACGGTGATGACCTCGGTGCCATCAGGACGGATCACGACGGTGCGGGTATCGCCGCCGATCACCTCGGTGCGGATGTCGCGGGCGCCGTAGCGGAAGCGGTAGAGATCGTTGCCACGGACGTACTGCTGTCCGCTCGGGTCACGGATGATGATGCGGTCCGGCTCGTAGTAGACGGTGCGGCCGCCTTCGACGACTTCCCGCCGCTGGTTGTGCAGGTTGGCGATGGTCGCGCCGACCACGGCGCCGGCAACGACGCCCGCGCCGAAGGCCAGCGGCGTCAAGTTCTCCCGCCGCGGTGGTGGCGGTGGCGGCAGTGCCGTTGTGACTTGAGGCGCAGCCCGGAAGGCTGGTGCGACCGTTGGCGGGGCGTACTGCGCCCTGCCAGGCGGCGGCGCTGCGGCTGGCGTGCCGGGAACGACGCTTGGCGCGGCGGCACCGGCAGGCGCAGGCGTTCCGGGCGGAACAGCTGGGCGACCCTGTTGGCCCGGGCCGGCGGTCGGCGCGCCAGCAGCAGGCGGAGCGCCAGCAGGCGGCGTTCCGGCTGCCGGAGGTGTGCCCGCAGGCGGCGTCGTGCCGGCGGCCGGCGGCGTGCCGGGGCCGCCAGGCGGAGGACCGGTCCGCGGCGATGGAGCGCCAGCCGACGGAGCACCGGCGGGCGGCGTTCCGGCTGCCGGAGGTGTGCCCGCAGGCGGCGTTGTGCCGGCGGCCGGAGGCGTGCCGGTGCCGCCGGGCGGCGGACCAGTACGCGGCGACGGCGCGCCAGCCGGCGGAGCACCGGCCGGTGGCGTCGTGGTCGCGCCGCCCGCGGGCGGCGGTGGCGTGGTCGTGCCCTGCGGAGCGGGCGTCGGCGTCGTGGTCGGCGAGGGCGGCGGCCCCCTTCGGTCGCCGGGCGGCGGACCACCGGGCCCACCCTTCTGCAACGCAGGCGGGCTGGTCGGCGTGGGTGCCGTCGTTGGTGGAGGCGTGTGAGTGGGCGCGGCCGTCGGCGGTGGCGCGGCCTTGGGCGCAGCTGGAGGCGGCGGCGGTGCAGCCGGCTTTGGGGGCGGTGGCGGAGGCGGAGCAGCCGGTTTCGGCGGTGGCGGTGGTGGCGGCGCAGCCGGCCGCTGAGGCGCGGCGGCAGGAGGCGGCGGGGCCGGGCGGGGTGCAGCAGCGGGCGGCGGCGGAGGCGCGGCCGGCTTCGGCGGGGCAGCTGCGGGCGGCGGCGGTGCAGGGCGCGCCGGCGGGGCAGCGGCAGGCGGCCCCTTGGCCGGAGGCTGCTTGCTCTTGTCTTGCTCGCTCGGCGGAGCCTGCGCGACGACGATGGAATCGGTTTGCGCCTGGGATGGCACGCTTGCGAATTGCAGCGCCGTGAGGGCGGTCGTGGCAAGCAGCGCAAGGCGAAGGTTTGTCATGGTGATCTCGTTCCCCGGAAGGTTCTTGACGCCGAAGGGTTCGGCACGATCGATCAACAGCCAGCGTTAGGCCGCAATGTGGCGGCCGGAAAACGCCGGAAGCTATTTATTTTAACATCGCAACGACTTAGGCACTTCCCCGTTCATTGCCCATTCAGGCGGTGCTTTCAAAGTGAAAGTTCCATGTTGTCCCCTGCGCTTGTTGAAGGTCACGCTCCGCGATCGGTCGCGGGATTTGGCGTGCGCGGCCCATGCCCACGCGGCGGAAGTTCTGGCGGCTCGATCGGCATGACGGTTCCGGGCTGAAGGTGCCAGCAACAACCCTCAAGCGCGCGCAATGTTCCCGATCAGGAACCGAGAATCAGCATGGTGTTGCTTCTGGTCTTGCCGGCAATGGCATAGCCGCGCCCGACCATGTCGGCGATGCAGTCGTCCTGCCACTCGTCCTTCGAAAGATGCTCGATCACGACCGCGCGGGGCCACAGCGATCGCGGCGCGCTCCTGAAGAAGCCGGTCAGCACGCGATCCTCATAGCCCTCGACGTCGATCTTCAGCGCATCGACGCGCGCGGCCGCGGCCCCTTCCAGGATGCGCTGCAACCGCAGCGACGGCACGGCGATCGCCTTGCCCGAGGCATCGCCGGACACGATGTGACTGGCGCCGAGATTGTCGCCGTCGGTCTCGATCAGAAGCTCGCCGTCGTCCGCGCCCGCCGCGGCCTGCACCAGCTCCACCTGCTCGTAGCCGGAGGCGGCGGCGTTGAACGCCAGCCGCGCATGGGTGACCGGGTGCGGCTCGATCGCGATCACCATGCCATCAGCCCCGACGTCGCGGGCCAGCGCCAACGCATAGGTGCCGACATTGGCGCCGACATCGACGAACACGCCGCCTGGCGCGAGATGCGAACGCAGGAAGCGTAGTTCCTCGATGTTGTATTCGGGATTGAGCAGCGCGCCGCGCTCGGTGGCGCTGCCCTGGTGATAGAGGCGGAACGCGCCGCCCTGATAGCTCACATCGAGCGGTCCGCCGCGAAGCAGATTGAGCAGCCGCGACAGCATCGGCCGAAACGCGCCGCGCTTCAGCCCCGTGCGCTGCGCCAGCGCAATGATGGCCGCCTGCGCCGCGTTCGGGGCCAGCGCGCCGAACGGCGCGGGCGAGGGGTCGTTATCGGCTTTCAAGGTAACCTCGGTAGCAAAACCGGCGCCTGCATAGCCGGTTTTGCCCGCTTGTCCAACGCCGAAGCTACGCCGCTTTCTTCCTGCGATCGCGCAGGAATCGTCCGAGCAGCCGGCGTCCCTTGCGTGGGATCAGGTCGATGTCGCTGACGAGCTTGGCGCCGCCCTTGCGCCGCTCGAGCACGATCTTGCGGCTGTGGAAGGCTTCCAGTTCCGCGCGGTGCGCGACGCTGACGATGGTGGCCTTTGGCAATTCCTCCGTCACCATCTGCATCATCTTGTCCTGGCTTTTCTCGTCGAGCGCCGAGGTCGCCTCGTCCAGCACGATGATGTCGGGGTTGTGCAGGATCAGCCGCGCGAAGGCGAGGCGCTGCTTCTCGCCGCCGGACAGCGTCTGGTCCCAGGGTCCCTCCTGGGCGATCTTCTCCTTGAGATGATCGAGCCCGACCTTGTGCAGGGCTTCGCAAACCTGATCGTCCCGCCAGTCGTGTTCGGCGCCGGGATAGGCGATCGCGCGGCGCAGCGTGCCCGACGGCACGTAGGGTCGTTGCGGCAGCATGAACAGCCGCCGGTCCGAATGCAGATTGACCTCGCCGCCGCCCCATGGCCAGAGGCCGGCAATGGCGCGCACCAGCGTGCTCTTTCCCGTGCCGGATTCCCCGGCCACCAGCAGCCGCTCGCCCGGCTCGATCACGACCTCGGTCTCACCGACCACGGCGGTGCCGTCGTCGAGTGTGACGGTGAAGTCCTTCAGCTCCAGCATGGCTTCGTTGGTGGTCTCGCCGCGCTTGATGCGGCCGAAGCCGTCGCCCTTCTCGGCGCGCTCGAGGCCGTCGAGCGACATCATCAGCGAGGCGATGCGCCGTGCGCAGGCGTTCCAGTCGGCGAGGCGCGGATAATTGTCGACCAGCCAGCCGAACGCAGTTTGCACGATGGTGAAGGCGCTCGCCGCCTGCATCACCTGGCCGAGCGACATGCTGCCGTCGAGAAATTTCGGCGCGCACAGCAGGATGGGGACGACGGGAGCAATCAAGCTCGAACCCTGCGACACCAGCGTGGTGCGCATGTGCTGGCCGGCGAGCCGCGCCCATTGCCGCAGCACGCTGGTGAAGTTGCGGTCGATGCCCTCGCGCTCTTCCTGCTCGCCGCCGAGCAGCGCGATGCTTTCGCCGTTCTCGCGCACGCGCGTCAGCGTGTAACGCAGGTCCGCTTCCGCCTGGTTCTTCTCCTCGGAGATCTGCACGAAGCGGCGGCCGATGACCGTGATCGCGCCCGAGGCAATCGCCGCGTAAAGCACGGCGGCGACGACGAGGAAGCCGGGGATCGTGATCTGCGAGCCGCCGATCGTCAGGTTAAGCGCGCCGCCGATGGTCCAGAGCACGACGATGAAGGTCGTCGCCGAGAGCAGCGCGCTGGTCACGCCGGCGATGAAATCGACGGGAGAGTCCGTGGAAATGCGCAGGTCCTCGGCGATCCGGTATTCCGGGTTCTTGTGGTCGCCGCCGACGAGGTTGAGCTGGTAGTAGCGGCCGTTGGCGAGCCAGCGCGTCAGCACGGCATTGGTCAGCCAGGCACGCCAGCGGCGCTGGATACCCATGCGGGCATAGACCTGTGCCACGCCGACCAGCACGCTGCCGATCGCGAGCGGAAAGAACACCGCGGTGAGGAAATAGACGCTCGCCGCATCGCGCTTCTCGATGCCGTCGAATATTGCCCGGTTCCAGACATTGATGCCGTATTGCAAGGAGACATTGCCGACGATCAGGATGAGCAGCCCGATCGAGAACGGCCAGGCGAGGCGGTCGCCGTTGCGGCCCCAAAAGCCGCGGGCGCTGATCCAGAAGCGGGTCAGCAGATAGCTCTTGCGCGCTTCATCCGCTTCTTCCGGCGTCATCTCCGGATCGGGTTCGACCACCTCCGGCGGTGGCGGCTCAATGACGTCGCCGTTCTCGTCGTCGATCGCGACGATCGGCGGCTTCTTGTCGGGCGATTTGTCTGCAGGTGATGCAGCCTTCTTCTTCGCCGGTGATGCGGGCTTTGCAGCGGATTTGGCCATGCTGCGATAACGACAGCCAAATCAGAAGGTTCCCTGAGGGCGCGCTCAGCGGTGACGCCTCTTCCAGCCGGTGATCATGGCACCGATCAGGTTCTCCTTCTGCAGCACGCACATCACGAGCACGCCGAGCATGTGCACGACCACCAGCACGATGACGGCGTCGGAGACGTAGCTGTGGGTGTCCTCCACCCAGGGCACGCCGAAGAAACGCACCGTGGTGGACATCCAGCCGGTGAGGGTGGAGATCGCCAGCAGGATCAGCATTGAGACCAGCATCGCGGTGCCCGCCGGATTGAGGCCGCGATAGCGTCCGGTCCTGCCATGGCGGAGATTTGCAAGGTAAGCCGGTGCTGCGCGCAACCGCCGGCCGATGGCGTGAAAGCGCGAGAAGCGCGTGCCGAACGCACCCCAGGCGAGGCGGAAGAGGATCAGGACGATCACGGTGTAGCCCGCGAAGCGGTGCAGGCTGTCGTATTTGCCTGGCGTGAACCACGCCAAAGCTACGAAGAAGGCGAGCGACCAGTGGAAGGCGCGCAGCGGCCAGTCCCACACCTTGACCATGTCAGGCGTATCGTGATGCGCCGGCATGGTCGAGGGCGCGTCGGGTGACGCTGTGAGCGGCTGCTGCACGCGCGGGTCCGCCGGCTCAGTTCTTGGCGATGGTCTTCTTCAGGCTGAGGTCCTCGGGGCTGTAGAACAGCTCGTACAGCTTGCCTTCCTTGACACCGTAGACCTCGTAGCACGAGCCTTCGACCTTGGAGCGGCGCACCTCATAGCCGGCTTCCTTGGCCTTGCCTTCGGCCTCGCTTGCCGGCTTCCACTTGGCCTTTTCGAGCTTGGTGCAGTCCTTGAAGCCGTCGGCCAATGCCGGCGCGGCGGCGAAGATCGATACCGCGAGCACGGCCGAGACCTTGATGAGCGCTTTCATGAATTCTCCCCACATGAACATCGGCACTGATGTGCCGCATGCGGGAGCCATAGCATCGGGCGTATCGGCCAGACTTTGGAATCGCTCTTAGAGCGATTCCAGCCAGACGAAAATCGCCTGCGATTTCTGTGTAGATAGCTCGATCCCGATGCGGCCTAAAGCCTCAGTGGCCGATCAGATCTGGCGTTCGACCATCTTGAGCTTGAGCTGGGCGATCGCCTCGGAGGGATTGAGGCCCTTCGGGCACGCCTTGGCGCAGTTCATGATGGTGTGGCAGCGATAGAGGCGGAACGGGTCTTCGAGATTGTCGAGCCGCTCGCCGGTGGCCTCATCGCGGGAGTCGGTGACCCAGCGCGTCGCCTGCAGCAGCGCGGCGGGGCCGAGGAAGCGGTCGCTGTTCCACCAGTAGCTCGGGCAGGAGGTCGAGCAGCAGGCGCACAGGATGCATTCGTAGAGGCCGTCGAGCTTCTCGCGGTCCTCGTGGCTCTGCTTCCATTCCTTCTGCGGCGTCGGCGTCGTCGTCTTCAGCCAGGGCTCGATCGACGCATATTGCGCGTAGAAATTGGTCAGATCAGGCACCAGGTCCTTGACGACCGGCTGGTGCGGCAGCGGATTGACCTTGACCGTGCCGCCGTGGCCGACGTCATGCATCGACTTGGTGCAGGCCAGCGTGTTCTGGCCGTCGATGTTCATGGCGCAGGAGCCGCACACGCCCTCGCGGCAGGAGCGGCGGAAGGTCAGCGTCGGGTCGATGTGATTCTTGATCCAGATCAGCCCGTCCAGCACCATTGGGCCGCAATCGTGGATGTCGACATAGTAGGTGTCGATGCTCGGATTCTTGCCGTCGTCCGGATTCCAGCGATAGATGCGGAATTCGCGCGTCTCGGTGGCGCCCGCCGGTTTCGGCCAGGTCTTGCCGCCGGTGATCTTCGAATTTTTCGGGAGCGTGAATTCAGCCATCTCGATTGCCTTCCGTCGCCGATCAGTACACGCGCGCCTTGGGCGGGATGTACTGCACGTCGTTGGTCATGGTGTAGTTGTGCACCGGGCGATAATCGATCGTGGTCTTGCCGTTCTTGTCGAGCCACGCCAGCGTGTGCTTCATCCAGTCCTTGTCGTCGCGCGTGGGAAAATCCTCGCGCGCATGCGCGCCGCGGCTCTCGGTGCGGTTGGCGGCGGAGTCCATCGTCACCACAGCCTGCACGATCAGATTGTCGAACTCCAGCGTCTCGATCAGATCGGAATTCCACACCAGGGAGCGGTCGGAGACCGAGACGTCCCCGACGCCGCCATACACCTTGTGGATCAGGTTCTGGCCTTCCTGCAAGAGATCGCCGGTGCGGAACACGGCACAATTGTTCTGCATCACATGCTGCATGGAATCGCGCAGCTTGGCGGTCGGCGTGCCGCCGGAGGCGTGGCGGTAGTGATCGAGCCGGCCCAACGCAAGGTCGGACGAATCCTTCGGCAACTCCGGCTGCTTGCCGTTGGGCGTCAGTTTTTCCGCAAGGCGCAACGCGGCCGCACGGCCGAACACCACGAGGTCGATCAGCGAGTTGGAGCCGAGGCGGTTGGCGCCGTGCACGGAGACGCAGGCCGCCTCCCCGATCGCCATCAAGCCGGGCACTACCGAATTGTCGTCGCCGTTCCTCTTGGTAAGCACTTCCGCATGATAGTTCGTGGCGATGCCGCCCATGTTGTAGTGCACGGTCGGCAGGATCGGGATCGGCTCGCGGGTGACGTCGACATTGGCGAAGATCTTTGCCGACTCGGAAATGCCCGGCAGCCGTTCGTGCA
>Ga0081540_1004348_pt1 | contig 10846 bp, 10 predicted proteins | sample TabmetS2T1R1_FD_71024 | JGI IMG/M metagenome (GOLD analysis project Ga0081540, IMG submission 71024) | Tabebuia heterophylla rhizosphere microbial communities from the University of Puerto Rico - S2T1R1 | ecosystem: Host-associated > Plants > Roots > Rhizosphere ... | reverse complement strand
CTGCGCGCCCCAGAACGCGATGATGGGACCGTTCAGCTCGCCGGTCAGGTCGAGCGGGGCCGGCGGGGCCTTCTCGTCCGGCTGAAGCTGGCCCTCCGGGAACGGGTAGAAACTGGCGACCGCGAGATCCGCACGTTGTGCGGCCAGGTCGAGGGCCAGCGTCGCGCCGAGGGAGAACCCCACCACACCGATGCGGGAACCTACGACCTCGGCCGCCTTGAGCCAGTCGACGGCCGTGGCGGCATCCCTTATCGACTGCTGTTTGTCCAGTTGGGCCAGACGGGCCCATTGCGCCTCGGGGCACTCGTCGGGCGGCCGGCCCTGCCGGAAGAACAAGTCCGGCAGGATGGTGGTGTATCCCCGGGCGGCAAGCCGGGTCGTGAGCTCCTGGTAGAACGACACCGGTCCGGAGGCGTCATGCAGGATCACCACACCAGGTCCTGCGTCGCGTTCGGGGGCCGCCAGCAGTACCGGCAGTTGCTCGTCCGCCGGCAGCGGGACGCTGAGCTGGACCGTCTGCGCCATAGCCACACGATGACACCGCGGCCCCGACGGATACGCATGTTCGGAAAACCCGCACGGCGCGCCAGCCCCACGCCGGTCCCCTCAGGGTGCTCAGGCGCGTGGGGAGGGTGGTTCGCCAGGATTCCGGCGGGCACGCGCCGCATCCGCGGCGGCGACGGCGAACAGCACCGCCGCCAGGGCGAACGCGACGACGAGTGGCGGCACGTGGAACGTCGCCGGTGTCAGCGCGACGAGCACCAGCAGGCCGATCCATCGGGACGGGGACACTCTGGCAAAGACCGCGTGCTCCAAGCCGGCACGCCCGGCCAGGAACAGCGCCGGGCCGCCGAGGATGACCGCCACCCAGGCCGGCCCGGCGCGGCCGGATGGATGCGGGATGACCAGCTCCGCGCCGACGGCGGACACGACGATGCCGGCCACCATCACCAGGTGGGCGTAGGCGGCCGCCTCGGCGAGCCGGGCCGGTTTGGCGACCGCGGTGATGGCAGCGGACAACAGCTGGCCGGCCCGGAAGATGTAGATGCGCCACAGCAGGACGGCGGTGGTGATCGACGCGGCGAACGCGGCGCTGTGATCGAGCGCGAATCCGGTCCCGCCCAGCGTCAGGCCGGTGACCAGGACCAGTTCGCCCAGCGCGATGATGAGGAACTGGCGGTAGCGCTCGGCCAGGTGTTCGGCCACGACGGGCAGGTCGGCCGCGGGCAGCCGGCCAAGCCACGGGGTGGGAAAGCCGAGCCCGAAACCCGTGTAGCTGACGGCGAGCGCGAGGGTCCAGAGCACGGCTCGCGCCGTGCCGTGGGCCAGGGCTCCCACGATCCACGGCAGCGCGGAGACACCGCTCCACACCGTGGGCCGCGTGGCGTCGCGTCGCAGATCGCGACTCACCACGAGCACGACGAGCAGGTTACGGCCAAGCTCGGTGGCGACGTACGCGACGGCGAAGACCAGACCGCGCCTGCCGAACGCTTCGGGCAGCGCGGCCGCCATCACCAGGCTGCCGATCAGGGCCACGATGACCACGAACTGCACCGTCGAGCGGCGCGGGTCCAACCTGTCGGTAATCATCTGGGTACCGAGCCAGATGAACCAGACGGCCAGCAGCAGAACCAGCGTCTGGAACGCGCCACTCCACCTGAGGTTGCGGATCAGCCCGTGGGAGAGCTGGAAGAGCGCGACGACGAACGCGAGATCGAAGAACAGCTCCAGAAAGGTCGACCGCTCGCGATCGTCGGGTCTTCGCTGCAGTTCACCGGCGCCGCTCGTCGTCATCGCCCGCTCGTTCTGTCTGCCTCGGTCGGCCTCGAGGCAGTCGTACCACGTCGCTGGCCGGCTACGCGCAACAAGAGCCAATCTGGCGGTTCACCCCTGATGGGTGATGCCCGCTGACGCCGTTGCCGGCAACCATGATGCGCTGAGACTCACTCGGGAGGACAGAATGGTCGGCGACCGGACCGCCACCCGTAGACCCACTCCGGCCGACCCGGTACCCGGGGTCACCCTTGACGAGAGCATCCCCGCGACCGAGGGACGCAAGCTACCGCCCGAGCTGGGTCCGGACGCGATCGCCGTGGTCGAGGGCCGCACCTTCATGTACTCCGATGCGGCCGGCGACGTGCCGGCCGGCACCATCGGTGGTCTGGTCCACGCCGACAGCCGGCTGCTCAGCCGATGGGTGCTGACCATCAATGGAGCGCGGCTGCTGCGGCTGCGCTCAGCCGTGGGGGAGCACTACTCCGCCACGTTCTACCTGACCAACCCGCAGCTGCCCGGACTGCATGCCAACACCATCGGGGTACGGCGGCTGCGACTGCTGGATCGCGGCCTGCGGGAGCGCATAGAGCTGCGATCCTTTGCCGAGGACCCGATCGAGGTCGAGCTGCGTCTGTCGGTGGCCAACGACTTCGCCGACATCTTCGAGATCAAGGACAAGGTACGGGACCGCTCGACGCAGATCACCCGCGAGTACTCACCTGAGCGTGGGCGACTGCTGCTGCGGTACCGCAACGGAGACTACGAGTCATCCACCACGGTGGACGGACATCCAACAGCGACGGCGACCGATGGTGACGACCTGGTCTGGCGGCTGAACCTGACCCCCGGCCGCGGCTGGCAGTGCGAACTCGACGTGCCGCTGCCGATCGGCCCGAACGAGCCTGCACCACCCAAACACACCTTCGGCGGCGAGACGGTCGCCGGAGCCGAGGACCCGGTGAATGTCTGGCAGTCACAGGTGCCGCACATCCACGGCGATTCAACGCGGCTCAACGAGGTCGTCCAGACCGCGCTGCACGACCTGATCGCGCTACGCATCCTGGCCACCTCGGGCGAGGAACAGATCTGGCTCCCGGCAGCCGGGCTGCCATGGTTCCTCAGCCTGTTCGGCCGAGACACGATCATCACCGCCTACCAGACGCTCGCCCTCGGCCCGGTACTCGCCCGGGGCGCACTGCTCGCCCTCGCCCACCAGCAGGGCACGCAACGCGACGATTTCCGGGACGAGGAGCCGGGGAAGATCCCGCACGAGGTACGCAGCGGCGAGCTGACCCAGCTCGGCATCAAACCGCACAGCCCGTACTACGGCACCGTCGACGCCACCCCGCTGTGGCTGGTCCTGCTGTCGGAGTACTGGCGGTGGACCAGCGACGAACAGATCATCCTGTCCCTACGGGACAACGCGATGGCCGCGCTGACGTGGATCGACCGCGACGGCGACCGGGACGGCGACGGCTATGTGGAGTACCAGACCCGCTCCCCCCAAGGCCTGGGCAACCAGTGCTGGCGGGACTCATGGGACGGAATCCAACGGGCGGACGGCACTATTCCGGTACTGCCGATCGCGACCTGCGAAACCCAGGGATACGTGTACGACGCGAAGCTGCGCATGGCCGAATTGGCCGACGGCCCGTTCCAGGACCCCGGCCTCGCGCAACGGCTACGCGGGGAAGCCGCGGAGCTGCGCGACCGGTTCAACCGGGACTACTGGATCGAGGAACGAGGCGGCTACTACGCGGTCGGCCTGGACGGCGACAAACACGTCATCGATTCCCTCACCTCGAACATCGGCCACCTGTTGTGGTCTGGCATCGTGCCACCGGACCGGGCACCAGCGGTGGTCGACCGGCTGATGTCCGAAGCGCTGTTCTCCGGATGGGGGGTGCGGACCACATCGACCCTGGACGCCGGGTACAACCCGATCGGCTACCACCGTGGCACCGTCTGGCCGCACGACAACTCGATCATCGCGGCGGGGCTGACGCGGTACGGATACCGGGAACAGGCGAACCGGATAGTCACGGCGCTGCTGGACGCCGCACCGTTCTTCGGGTACCGGCTGCCCGAGGCCATGTCCGGCTACCCCCGCGAGGATGCGGACTTCCCGGTCCCGTACCCAACCGCCTGCAGCCCCCAGGCCTGGGCCAGCGGCGCCCCGCTGCTGTGCCTGCGGTCGATGCTCGACCTCAACGCAAGAAACGGCCGACTGGAGGTCAACCCGTTCATCCCCGACGACATCGGGCGGGTGGCGCTAACCGGGATCTACGCCTTCGGCAAGCGGTGGGACATCGAAGCCAACGCCACCAACGGCGACATCCGACTCTCCCGGTCAGTACCTTCCGACCGGTAGATCACGCAGACGGACCAGGTGCGGATGTCGTGTTCAAGGATGCCGACGGGAATGTACTGTTCAGGCGCGAGGTCAAGACGATCAATGGAAGCTACAGATGCTTAATGAGTCAGCCTCGATCGCCGGCACCGATCCTGACGGCAGCCACCCAGGACCGCCATTCGAGAGCTTCACAGATGCCTAATGGAGCTCTCGGCGTAGAAGAGATGGGTATAGGGGCGGTTGCCGGTCGGCCACCCTTTTGCGTGTCCCGAACGACCTCGGTTTACGCTGCAACCTTTTAGGGGGTTTCATGAGCACTCGGGCCGATCAGGCGATCGCCGCCCTGCGCAAGAGTCACGACGACCTGTCCGCGCTGGTCAGCGGCCTGACCGAGGAGCAGCTGACCGGGCCGTCGGCGGCCGACGAGTGGGACGTCTCGCAGGTGGTCAGCCACCTGGGCAGCGGCGCCGAGATCAACCTCGAGGCGGTCCAGGCGTCCCTGGAGAGCCGGCCAGCGCCGGACTTCGAGTTCAACAAGGGCGTGTGGGCCCGCTGGGACGGCATGACCGCGCTGGAGCGGCGGGCGGCGTTCCCGGAGGCCAACCGGCGTCTGGTCGAGGCGTACGAGGCATTCACACCGGAGCAGCGGGCCGCGCACAAGGTCGACCTCGGCTTCATGCCGGAGCCGGTCGACGTGGCCACCTCGGCGCTGATGCGGTTGAGCGAGTTCGGCTACCACGACTGGGACGTTCGGGCCGCGCTGGACCCGTCGGCGACCCTGGCACCGGAGGCGGCTGCGCTCATCGGCGAGCGGGTCGAGGGCCTGTTGGGCTGGGTCGCGAAGCCCGAGAACCTCGGCGGACGCACCGCGGACCTGCTGGTGCGGCTCACCGACACCGGCGAGACCTTCGGCCTGCGCCTGGCCGACACGGTGGCGTTCATCGAGGCCCCGGCGACGCCGGACGGGGAGTTGAGGCTGGCCCTGGAGGCGTGGCTGCGCCTGGCCGCCGGCCGCCTCAAGCCGCCGTACGTCCCGGCGGACGTCCAGGTGTCCGGGCCGATCTCGCTCGACGATCTGCGGGCGGTCTTCCCCGGTTACTGACGGGCCCGGTCCCGACAGTCCGACGAGCCGCGCGGCGGCGGCGTGGAGCGCTACTTGTAATCGGGTGGCCACTGTCGTCCCTCACCACGACAGCACCGTCGTCAATCCTGTGACTGGTTCTCGGCTTCGAGCTCTGCCTTTCGGTGGGCGAGGTAGGCAGGCCAGTGGACAGTCTGGCGTGAGGCCGGGTCGAAGTACGGTTGGGTTCGGCGCAGCCGGATGGCAAGCCCGTGAGCCGACAACAGCAGGACATTTGTACCGACAGCTGTCAGTGCGGCTGCGGCGATGAGTTGGCAAGGCTCCAGCCGATCGGGCAGGTTGAGCAGCGCCGCACTGATGCTGCCACAAGACCGACCTGTACCACGATGATCCGTTACGCCGCGCCCGCCGAGGACAGTATTCATTGTCGTTCCAGTGCTGGTACGACAGCGGTCGCGCCGAACCAGGACGTGTTGGTCAGCACGGCTGCCAGCGAAACGAGCCCCAGCGCAACCGGCACGCCCACTCGGTGTCCGCGACCTGGGAAGGCTGGACTGTCCATCGATTCGCGGGATGCTGCCATGTCGGGGCCGACCCGGTGCGCCACGTCCATCCGGATGAGCCCCCACTCCTTCGGTGAGTCGGTTGAGTCGGTGCCCGCAGGCACCGACGCCCGTCGCTGCCTGCGGGACTACCACTAAACGTCGTCCGGGGAGCGTTGGTCAGTGTTGCTTTGACCGCTCGTAACGCACCAGCCCGGCGACGTCCTCGGGAACGAGCCGGCCGATGGCGCCGCTGGAGTAGACGCTGACCACCACCCGGCCGTCGGGGTCGAGGACGAAGCCGGTCGACTGCAGGTAAGTCGGATCCTCGTTGAGGAAGGCACCCGTGGTCTCGGCAACCGCGCGGGCGTCCGCGCTATGACCAAGGGGAAACGTCAATCCGTGCTTGGCGATCAGGTCCTTCGTGGTGGCCTCGTCGTCAACCGACAACGCGACGGTCTTGACGTCCACCTCGGCAAGGCCTTGCTGCGCCCTCTGGAACGCGCGGAGTTGCCCGTTGCAGTACGGGCACCACGATCCCCGCAGCAGGAGAACCACGGCGAAATGGCCCGTGAACGCCTCAGGCAGGTGCAGGGTCTCGCCGCCGGGCAGCGCCACGGTGAGTGCGGGGAACCGGTCGCCCGGGTGTAGCAATGGCATGATCTGTCTCCAGCATCCGAATCGCTAACAGGTTGGCGGCGCCGCTGACGGTGGCGCACCTGTGATCTGTGTGGCGTGCCGCGCCGGCCTTACCACCGACCCTCACATTGGGCCTGAGACCTGGCTCACTCCGCGCCCAGGTGCCCACTGATGGAGGCCGTCGACACCCGGCCGGCGGCCGCAGCGTCGCTAGCATCGAAACCATGGCCTCAGCGAAGCCCACCACCGTTGCGAAGACGCCTGTCCCGGCTGGGCTCGATCCGGACTCCGCTGCGTGGCTGGGCGTGCTGACCGGTACCGGCCCGGAGCGGGAGGCCGGCCTGGCACGACTGCACGACTTGCTGCTGCGCATCGCGATGACCGAGGCGCGCCGCCGCAGCGCCGCGCACCGGATCGCTGGGCCGGAGTTGGACGACCTGGCCTACCAGGCGGCCGCCGACGCGCTGCTGGCGATCACCGGCAAGCTCGACCAGTTCCGTGGCGAGAGCCGGTTCACCACCTGGGCGTACAAGTTCGTCATCTTCGAGGTGTCGGCCAAGCTCGGTCGCCACTTCTGGCGTACCCCGGGTGTCCGGCTTGACGCACAGGACTGGGAACGACTGCCGGACCGGCTCGGCTTCGAACCCGCCCGGCAGGCCGAATGGCGGGAGCTGCTGACCGCAGTCCGTAGAGCGGTGGAGGAGGAGCTGACCCCGCGGCAGCGGCAGGTCTTCGTCGCGATCGCCGTGGCCGGCATCCCGTTGGATGCTCTTGCCGCTGAGCTCGGCTCAACCCGGGGTGCCATCTACAAGACGATGTTCGACGCCCGACGTAAGTTGCGCGCCGCCCTCGTCGCCGACGGATACCTCGATCACGACACCGGGAGGCGGCCCATGAACGACCGGTCAGAACTTGACCGCTTCCTGCGGACCGACCCCCACGACGTGGGCTGCGACGAGGCGATGCGCATGCTCAACGTCTATGTCGACCTGCTCGCGCGCGACGCCACGGCGGCACAGCGCTTCCCCGGTATCGCCGCGCACCTGCGGTCCTGTGGTCCCTGCTCGCAAGACTTCCACGGACTTCTCGCCGCGGTGACCAACGCGGCAAACGCGGTGCCGAAACAACGCAACCAGGCCGGCGGTTCCGCCCGCGCCGACGAGGCCACCACCGGCGCCGTCGGGCCGGCCGCGCAGTTAGCTGGCGACGTCGACTCGGTGTCCCCGCACCCGTACGGATGACAGAGTCAGGCGTTGCACCTGCGGCGGCAACTGAGGCGCGACGCTGAGCCCATCGTCGGATGGATCGAGCCCGAGCATCACCCGGATGAACAACAGCGGAGACCCGGACGCCCACGCTTGAGGATTGTTCGAACTGGGGTAGGGCAACGCTATCCCGATGCCAGCACGGTCCTCGCCGGCGAACGTTTCGGGTAGCCGAAAACCGAAGATGGGCGCCGCATCGATGATCCCGGCCACGATGCGGCTGGCCTGGCTACGTCGCCCGTACCGCCACAGGCCGGTGGCGACGATCGCATTGTCCTGTGGCCACAACGCACCGACGTGGTAGCCCATCGGGTTGTACGCCGCCTATCCGGTGGCCACCGTGCGGATCCCCCACACGAAAAACATGTGGTCGCCGAGCATGTGACCGACGAGAGCGTCGCCCCGCTCGTCGGGCACGATTCCGCTCCACCAGGGCGACGACCTCTTCGTCCAGACCGCGCCGGTCCCGCCCGGTGGGCGGGTAGGTCCACCGACCGGGGATCAACTCCCGGTGCCGGCGCAACAGCGTTGCTTTGGCACATAACCTGACCTGCTATGCGACGGAAGGTTCGGGCGAGGTGCCGGGTGGTGGGCTCGCGCCGTTCCGCGCTGGCGCATACCTCTTGGGAGCACAGGGGAGTGCCGGTGCTCTCGACACATCGCTACACCATTGCATCGAGAGGATTGAGCAATGGCTGATTCCGGCAAGCCCCGGGTGGATTACTGGCATCTCTACACGGACGATCAGGGCGTGAGCCGGCAGAGGCGCTGCGCCTTCACGGACTTCGAGCGCCGCTCGATCAGCGAGCCCGCAAGCCCCCAGTGGGTCGGACGCCGCACCCGCGCAGCGGTCTCGACGCTCGTGACCGTGCTGCCCGCGGGGTGGATCGGCGGGTGGCACGAGAACCCTCATCCGCAGTGGATCATTCCGCTTTCCGGCCGTTGGTTCGTCGAGTCGATGGACGGCCAGCGCATCGAGATGGGGCCGGGCGAGCTTTCCTTCGGTGCCGATCAGGGCACGCGCGAGCTGAACGGCCGCATGGGCCATCTTTCGGGCGCCGTCGGTGATCTGCCGGCCGTGCTGTGGCTCATCCAGCTCGACGAGGCGTCCGCGCCGCAACTGCCGTGCCCCTTTTCGTGACTGCGACTCCCGTGCGCGGTGGGGTACTGGTGCGTTTGGCGCCCTGCCCGGCCGGGTGGCTATGAAGCCGCGCCGGTCGCAAGGATTACTACCGGTTCGAATCCACCGCAGCGTCCTCGCAGTCGGCTCGATCACCCCGGCGAGGCCTGCCCGTTTGCGGCTCGCCTGCGGGTAACAGCCGCTGCGATTCACTGGATCTGGTATTCGCCGCCGCATGCCTCGGCGAGAGTCGGCCCGAACAGCGCCGCCGGCGTGTACGCGCCGGGCTTCCCTTGCCCGTCCAGCAGCCGCCGGACCACCTCGGCCGGCACTGTCGCCGTCAAGGACTGGGCCTCGCCGACCCGTAGCCAGCCCTCGCGGATGCTGCCGTCCGGCCACTCCAACACGGCGTGGCCCCAGGAGTGCTCACGGGGCTTCGGCCGGGCTTTTGTCGGTACCGCGGCCAGCCGTCGGCGGGCGAAGGAGCGCACCGGGCCGATCGCGAGCAGGGCGGTCGCCACGGGCAGCACCGCGCGGACGATCGGGGAGGACGGGGCTTCGCTCGACGCGGCGAGTACCTCCGCGGCGCCGCTGGCCCGCTGGGCGGCCATGAGCTCCCCCAGCGGCATGCTCGCGGTGGTCACCGTGGAACCGTCGGGCAGGACCAGTGTCATCGGGTCCCCAGCCAGACGGGCTGGTGCGAGCCGTCCGTTGCGGTACCGGCGGCTCTGGAACCGCCCGCCGCCCTCAACCCCGGGGATGCCCTCCACGAGGGTACCGGCCAGAGCGTCGCCGACGACGCCGTCCTCGGCGGCCAACGAGGGCACCATGTCGACCCGCACGCGCCGCGGTGCCGGCCGCCCCTCGCACAGCTTCACCACGACGCTCTCGGTGGCGGTCACGCCGAACCCGGCGCCGGTGACGGCCGTGCGCCCGGCGGCCGTCAGCTCCCCGTCGCGGCCGAGGATCGCCGACACCGCCGCCAGATCGTTGGCGAGGTCGAGGTAGTGGCTGGCCGGAAGGCACGCGCTCAGCAGCGGAGCGGCCGTCTCGATGAACGGTCCGACGGTGTTGACGACCACGGCCGGCCGCTGTCTGCGGATCGCGGCCGCGGTCTCGCGGACCGATCCGGCCACCATCGTCGGCAGACCGCCGGCCGCTGCCTTCAGCCGTTCGGCGTCGCGGCCGACCAGCACCGGCTCGATGCTGCGGCGCCGCAGTTCGGCCGCGATCGCACGCCCGCTGCGGCCGGTACCTCCGAGAATCCACACGTCAGTCATGGCACAGCTCCGCCCTGGTGCGGCGCCCGCCCCGGTGACGACACGCCGTGTCATCACCATAGCTCCAACGACACGGGATGTCATCACGGCTACATTGGTGTGATGGCCCGATGGCGACCGGACGCTCGCGAGCGCTTGCAGCAGGCGGCGCTCGAGCTCTTCGCCGAGCAGGGCTTCGCCGCGACCACGGTGCCGGCGATCACCACGCGGGCCGGCCTGACGACGCGCACGTTCTTCCGGCACTTCGCCGACAAGCGCGAGGTGCTCTTCGCGCAGGAGGCCGAGATCCCCGCTTTCGCCGCGAAGCTCATGACCGGGGCGCCCACCGGCGAACCGCTGACGATGATCGTCGCGGGCCTGCGCATGGTCGCCGAGACGTACTTCGAAGGCCGCAAGGATGCCCTGCGGCAACGGCGCGCGATTGTGGCATCCGACCCGGGACTGCGCGAACGCGACCAGCACAAGCGCGCGACGCTGGCCCAGGTGGCGCGGGACGGCTTGCGCGCCCGCGGCCTCGACGCGGTGCGGGCCAGCCTGCTCGCCGAGACGGCGGTGACCCTGATGTACGTGTCCGTCACCGATTGGCTCGACACCGACGACGACCGCCGGCTCTGCGACATCATCGACGCCGCACTTGCGACGCTGCGCGCGGAATTGGACGGCTGAGACCCTTCCCCACGCGGTTCAGATTTGTCACCTCTACAGTTCGATGGGCGTGCTCGTTGGCGCGGCCTGGCCAGTTGAGTCGATGTCGAGGGATTCAGCTGGTTAAGGACGCTGCTACTGGCCG
>Ga0081540_1004347_pt1 | contig 10850 bp, 8 predicted proteins | sample TabmetS2T1R1_FD_71024 | JGI IMG/M metagenome (GOLD analysis project Ga0081540, IMG submission 71024) | Tabebuia heterophylla rhizosphere microbial communities from the University of Puerto Rico - S2T1R1 | ecosystem: Host-associated > Plants > Roots > Rhizosphere ... | reverse complement strand
GGCGGCGATCGTCTCAACTTCCGTCCGCAGGCTTTCCGCCACGAGGCGCTCGAGCAAAGCGACATCCTCGAGCCAGCCGCCGCCGTCCTCTTCGAAGAGATCGCGCAGGATGTTGCCGCCGGCCGCCTCGTAGGCCGCGAGACCGACGAACCGCGCGCGCTTGTCGGAGGCCCGAACCGCACGCTCGGTCAGAAGACGCCTGATCTGATATGCTTCGTTGTAGCCCGACTTGTTGACATTTTCCCACACCTGTTCCTGTCGGGGATGATCGGCGGTGACGGAGAAGGCCATCAATTGCTCGAGCGACATGCCGTCGTCGGCATAGACGTCGAGCAGCTTCGGGGAGACGGCCGCGAGCCGGAGCCGCTGTTTCACCACGTTGACCGAGACGAAGAAGATAGCTGCGATATCCTCCTCGGAACGCCCTCGTTCGCGCAACGTCTGGAATGCACGGAACTGGTCGAGGGGATGAAGCGCGACGCGATGCACGTTCTCGGCAAGCGAATCCTCTTCCGCGGAAATGCTGCCACCAGCTTCGCTGACGATGCAGGGGACCGGCGCGGTCTTCGCAAGGCGCTTCTGCTTCACCAGGAGTTCGAGCGCGCGATAGCGGCGGCCCCCGGCGGGCACCTCGAACATGCCGGTTTCCTGTCCGTCGGCCTCGAGGATGGGCAGCACGTAGAGACTCTGCAGCAATTTTTCGCGATGGGCGATGTCCTCGGCGAGATCCTCGATCGAGATACCGGCCTTGATCCGCCGGACATTCGATTGGGACAGCACGAGCTTGTTGAAGGGAATGTCGCGCGACGGCGACAGCTTGATCTTCTGAACGGCCTTTGCCATGTCAGTTTCTCCGGAACGGGCGGCCGGGAGCCTCTCTCTCGGCCTCCAACCCGTTCAAGGAGCGAAGCGCCGCCCTCTTGCTCTCAGAGGGCAGCGCCACGAAGAAGACGAAACGGAAAAACGCGGAAGAAGCAAAGCCGGGGACACGGGAAGTTGGCATCCCCGGCTTCGCGGCAGTCAGGCGACGCGATCCAAGAGCTTCTTCGCCTTCGCCTCCATGTCCAGGCGCGCGTCCTGGTGAGACTTGTCGCGGGCGACCGCAGTAATGCCCTGCACGAAATCGAAGATGCTCTCGGGCGGCCGACCTTCTTCGACCAGCACCGCATCGATGATCTTGCCTGTCTCGGCCTTGGAGAAGCCGCGGCGACGCAGGAACTCGGTGCGATCGTCGTCGTTACGCGCCACGATCCGCTCGCGGCCGGCTTTGATGCCATTGACGAAGGGCATCGGCGAGGAGTTGGCGAAGTTCAATAGCGCCGGGGCGGCTTCATGGGCGAAACGATTTGCGGCGTATTTGGAATGGCGGATGGTGATCTCCTCGAAATCTTCCACGCCCCACAGATTGCGATTCTGACAGACCGCCCGGTGATAGAAGCTCGCCATACCGAGCGTCTTCGCCCCAACTTCCGAGTTCCAGCAATAGAAGCCTCGGAAAAAGAGGTCGGGCGAGCCGTCACGGAGACGGCCAGCTTCGATCGGATTCAGGTCATCGACCAGAAAGAGGAAAACATCCCTGTCCGATGCATAGAGGGTCGTCGTGTCCTTGGAGATGTCAACACGGGGATTGTAGATCCCGGTCGACCAGTCGAGCACACCCGGCACCTTCCACCGCGTATCGCCTGTGCCATTGCCGGCGATGCGCTGCACGGCCTCAACCAACTCGTGGTCGAAAATTCGACCATAGTCGGCGCCGGTCACGGCGCGAAGCTCGACTCGGCCATCGTCAGTTTCGAGCGTCTTGATCTGTTCGGCCCGATTGGCGGTCAGGCCATATTGCAGGTTGATGCCTGCGAGTGCCGCAGGGAGCTGGCGCAGATAGGCGGCCGGGGCGCCAACCTGGCTTGCGAGTTGGCCGAAGCTCCAGAGGGTCGGTGCGACCGGCGTGTCCGAGCCCGGCAGCATCAGCGCCAAGCGCTCGGGGTCGGCACGGCTTGCTTCCACATGGATGAGCGCGCTTTCGACCACGCGCGTCCGGCTGCGGTCCGCACGATCACGCACCGTGCGGGCCAGTTCGTTGAGTGACAGATAACGCTGATCCGCCGGACGGGAAAACCACTCCGAGGATACCCGACCGACGCGCTCGCCGCGACTTACATCCACCCTGTAACCGCCGCTGGCGTCGCGGCGGGCATCAAGAACCTGCGTATTCATGGGGGCAATCTCCATGACGGGCGCCGGAAGACTCTCCTCCGGCCCTCAACCCGTCACGGCCAGCGCCGCCCCACTCTTCCTCTCCTGCATCGTCTATCGCCGACGCCGACGGAATTCCGCTCCCGCCGCATCTTCCGTCAGGGATGGAAGCCCGAAGGGTGAAAACCCGGCTCAAGCCGGGGTTTCAGCCAGCCGACAGCCCGGTCCCGCAGGGAGACGGCAAACCACTGGGCTGCCGATCAGCAAAGTCTGTCAATGAACCTACTCCGCTATTCTTAAGCCACACGATTCTGCCTGCCTACGGGCATTCCCATGTGGACACTTCAGCAAATGAGTGTCGTCACAGCGGTTGCCCCTCCAAGCTGATGCGAGACTCACGTTAGCTCAACGTCCTCGTGCGTCAGTGTCTGCGCGTCATAAATTCTGATTCTGAGCATGGGAAAACGCTTCTTCAGCTCTTCCGCGCCCGTCTTGGCTCCGTCCCTGGTCGCAAATTCGGCCTTGAGTCGACCGTCGACTTCCAGCGCATAACCTGAAGCCGGCAAATCACGGGCAGCAGCAACCATCTCATTCCCTTTGTGCAGTGAGGAGGTGATGGCAGATGCTTAGCGCGAGTCGCACAAATCGCGCCAGCTCACTCCGATGTTGATTTGGCCCTCTTAACTGTTGAAGCTCCGATTCGCTGCATGAAGGCGCATTCAGGGATGTGCGTTCGCATCATCCGAACAGTTGGTCGGGGTGCCGCCCGCCCTGATGCACACGCGGAATAGGCATGGCTCCGCGTAGCTGCCTGCCCACATGCCGCGGCCCGCACGATCGGCACTCAGCAGCGGCATACGTCCCTTTCGAATATTGCGGCCAATCCAACGCGAGACCATTGCGAACAAGCCATTCCCCGAGATCGGTGCCGCTGATCGAACAGGTCGCAACCGCACGCCCATATTGATCCTCGGATACCGAGGTGCAACTAAAGGCCGGCGCGAATGCGTGACGTGACAGCGCCGCTTGCATCCCATTTGTGCTCCAGATTAGCCGAATTCCCTCCGTCTAGCGCGCGCGCTTTTCACCTTCGTTCTTGTCTGCTCCCATGTTCCCCATTGACTTCGGTCAAAGGAGAAAAAAGTGACGCGGCGTTGCGGACGTATGCATTTGCCCCTGCCGAATCCTCCACAGGGGATAGTGCCGCCCTATTCTTCGGCCGAGGTTGCGATGGCGATCGGCGTATCACTGGACACCTTCTATCGCACGCGCCAAATCCGGCACGAGCGCGACGGCTTGCCAGCGCCGATTAGCGAACGCGGGCCACTTAAATGGGAACGTACTGGCTTCGACGCCTGGCTGACTCGGCATCATCCTATGCGACCGAAGACGATCGCTAGTGACGCATTCGCTGCACCGCCGGCAGCAAGCGATGAAGAACATCGTGAGCGGCTGAGAATGGCCTATGGGGATCATGACGCTTGACATTCAAGGTCGTGCTAGATTCCAATGGGTGCCTTCTTACTTCGGCACCGAGGCTTTCTATGGCCGATCCGAAATTTCCGTACGTGAAGTGGCGTGACGGCCGTCCGCGCTCATCACATGGTGCTTACGCAAGGGCGCTCGGCTTTGTTGACGCTGACCTGCGCCATCCGCCCCATGATGACAAGGGCCGCCCTGTCGGCGCGTGGTTCAACCTTCAGGAGGCCTCCGATTTTTCCGACAAACGAAGATCGGAAATCGAGGCAGCGCGCCGCGCTGGAACACCGCCAAAAAGGATTACGGTACGGAAGCGTACCACGATCGAGGATCTTCTGGACGACTGGAGCAAATCGGCCGAGTTCAAGGCGCTGTCGACCGCCTCGCAATCGTCCTACCGCAAGTGTATCTCCGCCATCCTTTACTGCCCGCAGACACGCGAGGCCGCCGCGAAGATGCGTGCCGAGGTCCGCGCCGCCAAACTGCTCGGCGTGGCCGAGCCCACGCGCGAGCTCGAGGCGATTGCCACCGCAACACCGTCGTCGATGGGCAAGCCGGAGCTCCGCGCGTTCTATAACTATGCGAAGTCGGTACGCGGCCATCATATGGCGCTAGCGATGATCGCGACGCTGTCAGCCGCATTCACTTGGGGCCAGGAGAGCATCTTGTGGCGCCTCGGACCCAACCCGCGAGAGGGCATGGAGTTCGATCATCCGGACGGCCGCATCGTACTGGTTGCGATGCGGGAATTCTCCGCCTGGGTTGCCGCAGCCGATGCAATCGAACGCTCTTCGATCGGCGACAGCTTCTATCTCGCACTGTTCACCGGTCAACGCCAGACAGATCGCCTGATCATGCGCAATGAAACCGACGTCGAGGGACGGCACGCATTCCGGCAGAGCAAGACTGGCGAACTCGTCGACATCAAGGAGGCATCACAACTCACTACACGGCTCAATGCGGCGCGCGCACGGGTGAAGGCGCTCAAGTTGCGGCTTCAGCTTGAGAAGGTGCCGCTGGAACTGGTCGTCAACGAGGACAATGGCGAGCCTTATGACGAGAGCACCTATCGGCATTGGGTGTCGACTGCGCGCGCCATTGCCGTGTTCGGTTTTCTCGCACGTGATACCGTGCGCCAGGCAATCGTCCGCGCGGAGCGACTGACTACTGAACTGATCAGTACCGTCGACAGGCTGTTCGCACCTTTCCCTCTCGATGAAGAGAACAAGGCGCGGCGCGCCCGCGCGGTCGATCAGCGCGCACGCGTGCTAGCGGAATGGCTGGATGCGCAGGCGGCACGCGACAGCAATGGCGATGACGGAGCATGGCGCCTGAAGCCTTGCCCGTCGCTGATGTTCATCAATGGTGCCGGCGAACTCGATCAGAAACACGACCAGGACCTGCGCGATACCTGTGTCATGCTGCTCGATCGCGCCGGCTGCGACCTGCTAACGATCTGCGACATCACCGGGCACTCGTACCGAAGCGCGCAGACCATCGTGAAGCATTACCGCGCCCGCAATGCCGATCGCGCCGATGCCGGCATCGACCGGCTCGAATTGCAGGTACGCAAGGAGGGGATGAAGGGCTGATCGCCAACTTGACCGAATCTCATTTCGGCGCCGGCTCGCAGCCGTGCAAGGTGTTGTGGTGCTTGGCGTAGCGCTATTCAGGATCCTCGGTGATGGCGAACGCCAACTCCGCGATCGCCCTACCGAGCGCCACGGATGCGTGCAAGGCGCGTGCCGCGGTATAACTGCTCATTCTGCGCATTGCGCGTGGTCCCTGATCGGCGTCGCCGGTCCCCCCTTTTTAGCGGGCTAAGGTGCGCCGCGGCGCGATTGCGCTCTCGTGCGCCGGGCGAAATTTAGCAATCTTTGCCGACAAAGTAATTTCTGCGTAGTGTCGCCTCAGCGCGGCGAGCCTTGAAGGTTCGAGGGCCCGTCAGAGCAGGAGCAATTTGCATGAGCAGGAAATCCGAGCAAGATCGTGCCGTTCTGTTCGGGCAAAATCCTCACGCGATCCGTGAGAGCCGGGAAAACAATCTCGAGTTGGCAATCGGGCACGAAGTGCGAACGCTACGCAAGAGGCTTGGGCTTACCGTCACTGATCTCGCCAATGCGACCGGAATCTCGTCGGGAATGCTGTCCAAGATCGAGAACGGAAACATTTCGCCTTCGCTTGCCTCGCTTCAGGCTCTGTCTGGAGCTCTCGGCATTCCACTTACCGCACTCTTCCGCGGCTTCGAGGAGCGACGAAGTGCAAGCTACGTTAAGTCCGGCGAAGGGCTCGACATCGAACGCCGCGGCACGCGCGCAGGACACCACTACAGCCTGCTTGGACACATCGAGAACAACTCCAGCGGAGTCATGGTCGAGCCGTATCTCATTACGCTGACCGCGGAGTCCGACGTTTTTCCGGCCTTTCAGCACGAAGGCCTGGAGTTCCTCTACATGCTTTCGGGCGAAGTGGTCTACCGGCATGCCAACCTGCTCTACCGCATGCGGGCCGGCGACAGCCTGTTCTTCGATGCGGACGCACCGCATGGTCCCGAACAGCTCGTCCGCCTCCCCGCACGCTATCTGTCGATCATCTGCTACCGCCGAAACCAGATGGAATAGTTTCTCATCGACCGCGGTATACTTTCCTGACAGGAAACTTTTATTCTCAATGATTGATTTCCGCGAAGGCTCTGCTCTACTCTTTCTTTGCCGGACACAAGTGAAGAGCACCTGATCGGTGCGATTGCGTCGCACTGTCGCAGCTTGCTCGCACGACAGGAGGTAGAGATGACGTTGAGGGGCAAAGGAAGGCCGGCCGCGACCTTCCGTCCGGTATCCAGGCGCAAGGCACTGAAGATCGCAGCAGGCGGCGCGGTCGCGGCCGTCGCAGGGCTCTCGGCTCCCTCGCTCATCGCCGCTCCCGGCGACAAGATCCTGATTGGCGTCCCCTCATCCCTGTCGACGCCCTACGGCGTCGCCGACGATACCGACCATCTCAATGGCACCAAGCTCGCAGTCGAGGAGATCAACGCCGCAGGCGGCGTGCTCGGCCGTCAGATCGATCTGTTCGTGCCCGACGTCGACAAGCTCTCTCCCGAAAGCTGTCGTCAGGCGATAGCGGCTTGCATCGACAAGAAGGTGCACGCCATCTCGAACGCATTCCTGTTCGCGCCGATCCCGGCGATGGACGAGGCCTCCAAGTACAAATGTCCCTATCTTCAGGGCAACACGCAACGCAACGCGACGCTCGCCTACAAGGCGGATCCGAAGAAATACAGCAGCATCCTTCAGACCGACCCATCCGAGGTCAACTACGGCTGGACCTATCCGCTGTGGCTAACAAAGATGGAGGAGACCGGGGTCTGGAAGCCGAAGAACCGCAAGATTCATATCGTCGCCGAGCAGGTCGGCTATTGTCAGACCATCCTCAAGGCGGCAAAGGAAGCCATTCCGAGATACAAGTTCGAACTCGCCGCCGTGACCGACATTCAGTACCCAGTGAACGATTGGGGCCCGGTCATCCAGAAGCTCAGGGCAACCGACGCGGCCGCCATCATGATAGATCACTGGGTCGCGGCGGAGTATGCGGCCTTCTGCAAACAGTTTTCCGCCGATCCCGTCCCCGGCTCGCTTGTCTATCTGCAATATGGTCCCTCGCAGCCCGAATTTCTCGAGCTGGGCGGATCGGCGACCGAAGGCTTCTGCTGGAGCACCGTGCTCGGCGTCTACGGCGACAAGATCGGCCAGGACTTCCGCGCCAAATATCTCAAGCGCTTCCCGAAATTCGTCGGCAACATGGGCCTCGTCTACACCGGCAACGGCTACGACATCGTGCAGTATCTCAAACGGTCTTGGGAAGCCACCAAGAACCCCGACGACTTCGAAGCCAACTGCAAGTGGATCCGCGAAAATCCCTACCGCGGCGTCTGCGGCATGATGAACATGAACAACGAATTCCAGGAGGCGCTGCACTATCCCGACAACGGCTTCGGCAACCAGGCCACGGAGCTCGAGAAGGGAATGAGCCAACTTTTCGTTCAGGTGCAGGACGGTCAGCACAAGATTGTCTGGCCCAACGAGATCTCCGAGTCCAAGCTCCGCGCCGCGCCCTGGTGGTAAAGAGAAGGCCGGGGGTTCATGCGGGCGACACCGTTCTTCTCTTGCGAGGATCTGTCGCTGGACCTTGGCGGACGCGAGGTTCTGAGAAACATCGGCCTCGAGCTTCACCGGGGCGAAGTGCTTGGGATCATTGGTCCCAATGGGGCTGGCAAGACCAGCCTGCTTGAAATTCTGTCAGGACGCTATCGTCCCAAGACCGGCAAGGTGTTCTTCGAGGGGCGCAACATCAACGGGCTGCCCCTTTTTGAGCGCGCGCGGCTCGGGATCGGCCGGACCTATCAGACGCCCCTCGTGCCGGAAGAACTCACCGTCGGTGAAACCCTGAAGGCCGCGCGTCAAGCCTTCAAGCCCTGGCTGACACGCTTCGATGCCGAGTATGGTGCCAATCTCGTCCACTTTCGTGCGGCTCATGACAGGCCAGCGGTCGGTCTGAAGACCTTCGAGCGGCGCAAGCTCCTCATGGCGTCCATTCTGATGCGTCAGCCCAGGCTGCTCCTGATGGACGAGCCGGCGGCCGGTCTTATCAATGCCGAGATCGATGAGATCGATCAGATCCTGCGCATGCTCTCGAAGGAAATGAACGTCGGAATCCTGATCGTCGAGCATCGCATCGAGCTTCTCGAGTCGATCGCCGACCGCGTCGTCGTGATGGACGCCGGTGAAATCATCGCCCGCGGCGAAATGTCCGAGATCATCAACAGCCCCGCTGTTCGCGCGGCCTATTTCGAGACGCACTGAGGGACATGACCGAAGTCCTGAAAATCGAGGGTCTTTCCGCAGGCTACGGTCCCTTGAGGGTGATCCACGACCTAGACCTCGTCATTCATCCGGGCGAACGGGTGGGTCTCGTCGGCCTCAACGGCCACGGCAAGACCACGCTCTTCTACGCCATTGCCGGGCTGACAGGCTGGCAGCGTGGGTCCATTCTCCTCAACGGCAGGCAGATCGGGCGAACGCGCAGCCAGGGACCGGGCCGCTACACCCATCAGATCGTGCGGCAAGGCCTCGCCATCATGCCGCAGGGCGACGAAATCTTCCAGGGACTGACCGTCGAAGAGCATCTCGACTCCGGCGCTTTCACCACCGAGGCCTGGCATACTCGCAAGCAGCGTAAGGAGCGCGTGCTCGGCATTTTCGAGCCGCTTCGCAAACTGATGAAGATACCGGTCGGGCGACTTTCCGGAGGCGAACGACGGATGGTCTCGATCGGACGCGGCCTGATGACCGATGCGAAGCTTTACCTCGCCGACGAGCCGTCGCTCGGACTTGCGCCGAAGATCGGAATCGGCGTCATGGAGGCGCTGCTCGCCATCGATCTCAAGGACAGTGCGATGTTCATCGCCGAGCAGAACGTCGCCTTGCTCGAAGGAAGGGTTGATCGCATCATTGGAATGCACGCCGGCAAGCTGAAGGGCGAAGCTTCATCATCCTTCCGCCTCTCAGGCAGTCACTGAGCGCCCGCGGATGGATATCGCCTTTGTCATCATCAATGCCATCACGGTGGCCGCGATCTATGGCCTGATCGCCATAGCGGTTTCGATCACCTGGTCCAGCCTTGGCCTCATCAATCTCGCCTATGGGTTCATCTTTTCCTTCGCTGGCTACGCGGCCTGGCTGGCCGCGACACAAATCTCGAAGAACCCGTTCCTGATCGCGGGCACGGGCATCGCCGCCGGAGCACTCGCCGGCATCATCGTCTGCCTGCTGGTCTTCATCCCGCTGCATGACAAGCCCGCTTTCACCTCGCGTGGCATGATCGCAACACTCGCCATCAGCCTTATCGGCAGCCAGCTCTTCCTGATGTTCTTCGGTCCCACGTCAAAATCCCTGCCCGATCTTTTCGGGCGCTGGAAGACAAAGATTTTCGACATCACGCTGACGGCCGACAAGATCGGGATCGTCGTTTGCTCGGTGATCATGCTCATCATCGTGGTGATGTGGATGCGCTCGAGCCGGCGAGGCCTGGAGATCCGGGCGATGATGATGAATCCGCACGCCGCATCCATCGTGGGCATCGGCATTCGCCGGACTGGCATCTACGTGATGGGGCTGACCGGGGCAATGGCAGGACTTGCATCCGTGCTGTTGTCGCAGACCTATTACATCGCGCCGTTCTCGGGCCTCACGCCGCTGATCAAGGGAGTGTCCATCGCGCTGTGCGGCGGCCTGGGCTCGGTTCAGGGCGCCGTGATCGCCGCAATCCTTCTCGGGCTGGTCGAGGCATTGACCAATAAATTTCTGGGTGGCCAGTATGTTCTGATGACCCAGTTCCTCGTCATCATCATGGTTCTCATCATTCGGCCGCGCGGCATTTCCGGACTGGTCGACAAGGCTCGCGAGCAGTGACCATGACCGATCAAGCGCCTGACAAGCCCTATACCTGGAAAAATCCGCTTGCTGTCTGGGGGACGGATACAGGCAATGCCGAGGTGCCGACCGTTCGCGCGTCCGATCCGCGAGACGTCTGGCGAAAGGCAACGGCTTTCAAGGCCCCCATCTATCCCGTCGGCCGCCTGAAGTACTTCGTGATCTGGCCGAACCACGGCGAGAAGACCTGGGATCGCACGCGGTGGTGGCCGACGCGGCGCAATCTCCTCAACATCAAGGGCCTATACAACAAGAAGACCGCGATCGCGGAAAAGAAGATCCTCGATCGCCGCCCGATCTATTGGGTCCTGTTCCTGCTTCTGCTCCTGATCGGCCCGTTCCTGTTCCCACAGGCGCAGATGAACGCGCTGCTGACGGCCGGTGCGACCTTCGGCATTTTCGCCGCGATCAACGTGTGCTGGACACTCATCATCGGCACGGCATCGATATTCTCGCTGGCAACCTATGCCGTGGTCGGCACCGCGGCCTTCGTCACGTCCTTGCTGTCCATCAACTATGGGATGCCCTGGTATACCCTGCCCCCGATGGGCGCCGTGATAGGGCTTGCCTTCGGCGTGCTCATCGCCGCGCCAGCGCTCCGGCTCGACGGCTTCTACTACGCCCTGCTGACGCTGGGACTGAACGAGCTCTTTCGCGTCTTCTTCACGACGTCAAGGCAGTTCGGCGCCG
>Ga0081540_1004346_pt1 | contig 10851 bp, 4 predicted proteins | sample TabmetS2T1R1_FD_71024 | JGI IMG/M metagenome (GOLD analysis project Ga0081540, IMG submission 71024) | Tabebuia heterophylla rhizosphere microbial communities from the University of Puerto Rico - S2T1R1 | ecosystem: Host-associated > Plants > Roots > Rhizosphere ... | reverse complement strand
CTCGCCCTCGGATCACTGAACTGGGAACTCTCTTTAATTTGAAAAAAAGGCTTATTCGCAGTTAATCGTTTTTTCATACTTGACTTTCTTATGATTTTTCCCCCGAGGGTGACTTCACTACCTCGGTCCTCATCTCTTGAACTCGTTCTGGTAGCTAGTTGAATGAGACCGGCATCTCATCTAGTCTAGATCGATTCCCTAAGACTTTCTTCTCTAGAAGGCGATTTGGCCCATTTTCTCTTTCCTCTTTCTCTTCCCTGGTAATACACTCACGACGGCCTTCCTTTCTTCGGAATTCATTCGTCTCAAAAGAATAGTCGAATTGTTGAGCTAGAGATGCTTGTCGGTCTTAAGGCCGACATGAAAATGATACCCGTCCCCCTGGTGAACCCCCTTTCGCTACCGCAATACATTGGCAGGAGAAGGTCTTGATTAGTCTGTCTCGTACCTCATCTCGATTAACCTTCCCCCGCGAAAGAAGGTTATCAAGAGGTACTTTCGAAGGGTATCGGGACTCAATTCAATTTAGTATCACCCTTCCCACCAGTCTGCCCTTCCGAGCCGAGGGCTTACCACTAGCGGCACACTTACTATATCGACGTTTGAAAGAAGACGCTCTTTGAAAGGTAACTGCAGTCGTCAGGGGCGTAGCCTTCGTAAGACCTCCAAGAGGAAATCCTTTTTTTTTACGTATAGTTGTACTGAGCTAGGTAAGTATAGCAGTGAAGTAAAGCGGCGGTCTTCTCTCTTTCTACTTCATTTCTTGGTATACTCAATGAAGTTTTAACTGCTAATCTTAGGGGAAGAGGAAGGCGACTCATTCTTCAACAGGCACGCGGTCAGAGCCCTGGGCTCCTCCCACTGCTTGGGAGCTTACGGTTTCATGTTCTATTTCACTCCCCTGCTCTGGTAGCAAAGGCAGAAGGAAATTAGTCACCAGTTTCATACGAACTCACGAAGGATGCCAAAAAATCCCGACTTCTCTCGTCTTAGTGTAGTGGAACTCAAATACCCGAGTGAAGGAAATTCAATAGTAAGAGTGGTGCAACTCACTGATATTCCTGGGTTAGGGGAAGGAAGGCCAGAGAATCTAGACCCAAAGGACTACTTCTCGTGATGAGCTATTTGAAGGAATCTTTCGCGGTATGACCTCTGAAGCTTCTGCGAATATATTTCCCTTTGAGCAAGAGGAACCGCGAATAGCTCTTTGCCTTTCTGCTTCTTCAAAGAAAGAGGTGGGGAGAACAATCAGTTGGAGCACCCATAAAGCTTGGGAAATTCCTTTTCTGAGCCGCTTACCTATCCGCTACTCTCATTGATTCTCTCATAAGGTGATCAGACAGGCTAGTCTAGCTCACAAGCAGCTGTGGAACGTCTTCCCCGATCTCTGATGGTGTGTAATGCCAGTCAAGGTATAGAACAATCTATCGAGATGGTGTATCATAATCATTCAGTAGTGGACTAGCCCTAGCGGCGAAAGCAGTTCAGCCAGAACAGCTCTAGGCTGCGCACTCAATCAGCGAAGGCTAGAAGACAGAAGCAATAGTATCCTCTCAATGGATTGCACTAGCTATGAAGATTTGAGCTTAACGACCTTTTCCTATAATGTTAGGCGAGGTGCCTTCTGCTCTCTTCGATTTAGCAAGCAACTGAGTGGCTTTCGCTCCTACAAACCTCTCCTAAGCGCCAGGAAGTTTTCAAGAAGTTCTTGTTCGATGCCCGAATGAAGTCGAATCATGCCTTCATGTGTTGCGTGACTGCAGGTTAGCAAAAAAAGTCTGGGAAGCCTTGTTGTGTCCGAATGTGAAGAGAGATTTTTCAACTGGAGTAGTTCCGAATGGCTCATGCATAATTTGAAGAAGCAACTGGGAGTCAGAGGAGAGTATGAATGGCCCTTAGTGTTTGGAGTTGCGGTGTGGAAGCTCTTGTTTTGGCGAAATAAAGCGGAATCACAATCTATCGATTCCTCGTATATAAATCTCATCCCCAGTGCATAAGCACGGGATCAATAGAGGTCTTTTGACATCATTTTACGCTTGGCCAAGAGCCTTTAATATGCATATGCCTGCTTCAAAGCCGTTCAGTAAGCTCTCTTGTCTCCCGAAGGTCTAAGGATTTATACCCGTACTCAAAGGTGCGAAGCGTTTTTGACTCGTTGAGCTTTATATGCTTCAAGCGCAAGAAAGACGAGGGACTATTCGGCAAGCAAGTCAGGCCTTTATTGAATAGACTTCAACCGTCCCTAGGTCTGAAAGCTAGTCTGAAAAAGAGAGGTCATCCAAGTCTGAATGAAATAGGAATAGGAGAGCCACCGAGTCCTCGTGTAGCAGAAGTTCGTTCTCCGCCGAAGAAAGAGTCAGAGTCCTGGGTTCCCTCTTTAAGAACCGTCGGGCTCATGTCAAAGGAGAAATTCGCCTTTCAAGGCAGATAAAACAGCGATTGAGAACCTTACTTCCCATAGTGGATTCTAGTCTTAATGAAGCCAACGAAGGAGGTCCCCACTCTGATGATGGATCCGCTTCAACCGGAATCGTTGCCCGACCAACTGTTCATTCCGTCTTTACCTCATTCGCTGGGGAGTTTTGAGCTCTGTCCCTATCTGAAGTACAGGGAGACCCCGTTCCATCGGTTGATACTTAATAAGAAAAAGAGGTTCCTAGACAAAGTGCATCCGCCGAAGCAGCAAGACGAGTGAATGAAGGTGCTGTAAGCAGTAGTGAATACTTGTTCCATGGAGACAAAGCCCTCCGGCGGAAACGTTCCCTCACTATAGACTGAACTCGCTTCCTTTGGAAAAAGAGTAAGAACTGATAGTCATCGCTAAACCCTTTCGACTGGCATTCTCACACCGCCATCAACACAAATTCAATAGCAGCTCCTAGCCCGCCGATTCCAAGACCTGAACCAGGTTTGAAAGTTCAAGCAGCCTTGATCCACTATAGGAAAGTACCTGTTTTCCACAGTGACAAGGACTTCATTTATTGGAAGTCTCATGGTGGCAAAGAAAGAGCGAAAGAAAACCACGAAATAAAGCCCTTTTCGTTAATACGATATTATATAAGCAAGCTAACTAAGAGAAGGGCGCGCAGGGACCGAAGGTTTGGTTGACCTTCTTTCTTTTCTTGCTAGCTCTGCTCTCAGATGGAAGGCCGGTTGTTGATGAAGGAGAAGGAGATACCGACATAAACTCCATAAATTGGGTCATTGACGAATGGACCACAGACAGAGGAATTACCAACTCATGGGACTCACATGCGGGGATATTAAGACCAGGATTGATGCCCTGAGGGACGCCCAGCAGAATTAGAAAAAGAATAGGGGACTTAATCAAAGACACAGAAGGAAAGAACTCTAATACAAGAAGATGAACTTTAAGATTGTTCGTGCCACATAACGTTTGAGGCACTTTCTCGGCCAAATGATAGAGGCGCAAGAAATTCATTCGGGTTCTCAGCTAGCTGCCATCTAGAGAGCTTCCTGCTTCATTTCCGGATAACTGAACGGAGAGGTGCCCAGAAATGCGGAGCCCTTAGACCGATTGATGTACTTGACTTCAGTCACAGTACTGAAAGACGTGACTAAATCAACACCTGGTACTGACGAGCTAGCCCTTACCGAAGATGGTGGGGAAAGTCACTTCGTACCCTTCCCTAGCTCTTGAGTTAATGAGTTCAGGAGTAGCTGAGTTCTGACTTCTTACCGAGCTATGTGACTCTATACCCGAACGAGGGGAGGTTGAAACAAGATGTGAGCAAAGAAGAAGCTCTCGTCGTAACCGCAGTTGGAGGATCGTCATTACCAGCCTTGTCTCTTGTTGAATCTGTTTCCTCTTTCGACTGTGATTTCTCTCCGGAAGTTTCATTTGCTTTGGTGTGGTTAAGCTCTTCCTTATCTTAGGACGAATCAGCAGAGAAGGGCCTTCGAACTCTCCTGTTTAGGAAGAAAGTTGCCATTGAACTAGGCTCCCATTTAGCATTGAAACTAAAGGGTGAGTGAGATTCCGATTAAGCGAGGGAAGGAACCCCGGGGTAAATAAAGTTTCGTATAACAGAACCATTAGCTATTCTCGCTCTTGTCTTATCTGCTGCTGTCTCTGACTGACGAAGAAGGAGTCCCACTACATGAAAAGAAAGAAGGTAGGAGCCCATCCCGGGTGAAATGGTTGATGGTTGAATGAATGTGACCAAGCCAAGAATGGCTTTTGTTGACAGAGAGATTCTCTTTTATAGGAAGCAGAATAAGCACAGTTAGCAAGATCCCCTGGGCTTAGCAAGATATGTCATAACCTCACGAATCAATCCCTTCAATTCAAACTTTTCCTTTCAGCTCGAGCTTGTTCTCACTTAATGACGCTTCTCATAAGTGCCATATATTTACCTTCCTCAGACCCCAACCCCGCCACAACACTTAAGAAAGAAGACCAGCAGAGTTCTTACTGACTTAGGGGTCTATGTTCCCAACAAGCAGGGCCGCGGTTACAACATGAGTCCCTTCTACATAGTGATTCCTTTGTTTCGATAGCACTTATCAAATATGGATACTTCTAGATCTAGATAGATCTTAGCCTACGCTGGGAGAATAGCACATCTTCAAGAAACCTTAGTAGAAACTATTCATACTTGTCTTTAAAAAGAACAGAAGCTAAAAAGGGCTTATTATCCCCATCATCCTATCAGTCATGGTAACGGATTGAGTCTTTCTCTTTCGGTAGCTGGTTTGACTCTTTGTGATCGAACACAACCTAGGAAGAGTTGTAACCTACCTCCCAGACCAAGGGAAGAAGGTATCAGATCAGTGTAGTTCTAGACCCCTTTTGAGAAAGCAGTTCCTGTACTTTGAATGAATTCAAGCTAGTAAAGTAATCTGGTAGAAAGGAGCCCGCTTGTAGCAAGTTCTTACAGGACGTAGCTAAACCTTCCGAGGGACATCCTTCTATGTCAAAGAAATCTTACCCCACAATGCCAGTAGTTGATAACCATTATACGGATTAAGCCCGAGGCTTGGATAACAGATCTTAATTCCAGTATAAGCAGTTGATCTCTACTAAAGAGGGTAAGCGAGACATAGCCCAGAAGCTCATGCACAGATTGACGAGGAAATGCTCTTTATCTACCTTGCTAAATAAGAGATAGCTGGTTCGAATCGGTCGTCTACGATCGTGCCAAAGGATCTCATTGGTCGACACTGTCCAAGCTCTCTCTTCGGTCTCCTAGGGACGAGATTTGAGAAAGTTGTCCCGCTAGTTCCATCAAAGTCAAGAACGTAAGGAAGGTTTTCTCAATCTTAAGCTCGTGCAAACAATAAGTTAAGAGATTCCATAACCTAACTATATCCCACCTTCCTTGACTGCTCTAGACTGCTTGGCTTGCTCTTGCTAGGGCTTGCTTGGCCCTGCCGGGGGACTGCTTGATGAGAGAGAAGAGATTTACAGTCCGTTTATATCGTAAAGTGATGTTCGAAAACACTGATGCGCTTAGATCGTTCCAACTAGGTTCTTAGTCCCGTAACCTCTTGAAAGCCCCAGCTCGAATCCTAGAATTCCTTAAGGGCGAAGCTGACTTCCAGCGGAAGCCCCTAGGTAGGCTATGTGACCAGCAGTCTCTATTTCTCTTTCAAAGAGACTGTATTCAATTGAATAGTTGGAGTCAAGCATTCTCCGAGACCGATTGGTAGCTATTCTATCGTAGCGACTCCGAACGAATGCTTAGTTTGACTAAGAATTGCCATCGCCTGAGGCCTTAAGGTTAAGGAAAGGCTACTTCTTTCTTTTCTTCGTTTTGGTACCGGGATAACTGATTTAGTAGTGAAAGAAGCCAAGTCAGGATACTTTTTTTTCAACCCCATATCTTTCGAGATAAGCAGTCCAGGTGCAGCGCAAGCTAAGACTCAGACAGAAAGTCCAAGGCAAGTTTTTTAGGAAGATGGTTCATGCTGAGAAGAAGAATCTTTCTCTAGATCGAATGCAACCTAGAAAGATTCAAGTACTTCCTGGCGAGGACAATCAAGGTAACTCGGAATACTTATTCAAAGAAATTTGCGTTTATCCCATTGATTACGATGCAATTTCATGAGAGAATGCGCAGTAATTGATTCACGAATTTCAAAGTCACTATATCTATCATAATAGAGCTAGGATGAATTAGCTAACGAATTAAGTAAGGCTTAATAAGGTTTTCCTATGGGCTACTCCGCGCTCTCTTTGACCACGACTCACGGATTAGCTGGGAATCTTTTTCAGCTTCAGTTAGAAGTTCCGCTCGAGTGGAACGTTTGTTGGTGCTCTATTTCATATCCTCCACCTGTTGGTGAGTTACCTCTTCCCTTCCGGAAGAAAGCAATAGTAGGATTAGGATTTCAGTCCCGGATTTTGAGTACTAGTTGGGATTTTCTCCATCAATGGCAGAAGGAATCAGTCATTGCCAAATATGCGCTTACGGCAAGGGGCAGCATTCAAAGCATCTTCCCGGGAAATGCTTATTCACGAATAAACCGATTCCCTCCACTCAGGACAGGCAAGAGACATAGCTAGAACTCAGTCTTTTTATTCCACAGACACCCCATAGCAGGGAGTTTGAATACGACTTTCTTTTATAGTGGGAGATGGGGTTATTTAAAGAATTCTGTTCAACAGCCCAAGGGCATAGGTCCGATCTTCCTGTTCTTAAAACTCCATTCCCTGCGCCAGTACTGACTTCCCAAAAACCTGCCTCTAGTTCGAACTTCTAGTACGACAAGACAAGTTGTGGTTATAATAATTATTGTAGTCTAAGTAAGAATCGATTCAAGAGGTCTCCAAGCAAGAGCTGCTTCATCTAAGAGTTCAGTCCTTAGGCTGACATTCAATAGAGAGACTGGAGTCAACCATTTAGCCTTGCCCATTCTTTCGTGGGCATGTGCTAAAGGAAGCGTAGAAGTAGGAGTAGCAGGTCTTGACCCTTACAATTAGACTGAATGAGTGGTAGTACTTTCCTGATTACTTCTTTATCGCGTTGGGTCGGGATAAAAACGACTTGGTAAGGATATACCACCAAACCAACCTCAACTGATTGAACTCAAGCAATCGCAGCTACTTTCTCTTCCACTGCCTTCTCTAAACCAGCAACAACTTCTTCGAAGAGAAAGCTGCTGCCCTTCTATAAAAGAAAAAGTCTTGTCTTATCCTACTTTCAAACTTCCTTCAGGGTCGCATCAAAAGAGTTCGGTAGAAAAAAAGTTCTTATTAAGGATCCTGCTTTTATATTATAGGGTGGGTAACGTAATAAGAAATTACCTCGGGTGGTTTTCCGCGAACTGATGTGTACGAGCCTTGAGTCTGCTAACCGACCTCAGGCCCAAGCTATGGACACTTCCCGGTCTTCGTGCTCTTTGGTGATTCTTTCTTTTACTCATCTCTTCAAAACATGGTAAGAAAGACACGAAAAAAGGGTACTTTTCTTTAACCAAAACCACTTTCGTCGGGTTAGGACCCTATGCTGATAACAAGTCCTAAAATAGCCTTCGTGTCCCATACCCATATGGAAATGCTTTAGTTCACTGCTCTTTCTGAGGCCTAGATCTTGATTCCCAGTTTTTGTTCTGATTCTTAAACAACTTGCGCTCCGAATGGACTAGCTTGCTGCTTGGTCTACGCTGCTCACTGGGCTAACTGAACTAGTTAAGTTTTCCTCTTTACAATCATGCCTTGCTTATTCAAGCACTGGGATTATTGAGCGGACGTCACTCGTCTGTATCAAATTGATAAACATCCTATATAAGTCAGAAAATAAGAATAGAGAATATAGTTTCCAAGTCAAAGACTCTCGTTTTCAGGCGGGACCCCTGCTCGCCTTAACGAAGTGCCTTTCTTTCACTTCGAAAATTAGGGCCGGAAAAGGACTCGTTCTTGAAAAAGAGAGAGAACTCAAAAACCCTCGAGTCCAAGCCCGGTGAAGAAATTCAAATTTCAAAGATTCTGTGAGTGAGAAAAGGAAAATAGGATCTTGCGTCATGGAGGTGGAGCAGTCAACATCTTACCTTGTAGGACGATGAAAGAACTGGGAGACGGAAGAATTGTATAATAGTAGCTTTCTGATCCAAGGATTCAAGAAAGGGGGGAAGTAGCTAGCAAGGCTAGGCACCTAATGCATGTGAGGGGAAGGAAGTCTCTTTGTCACGTATGAGTAGCAGAGCGGAGTGACAGGGCAAAACGATTCTACAGTTGATGCCGCTTGAACTAAAGGAAAGGACTGAGGCAATGAAAAAGGCATTTAGGCCAACTCGGGGACACCCAATTCCTATACAACATCGAATTCCGCGCCAGGGGCGATATCAGATACTGAGTAGGTAGCAGGAGTGAAAACGTCTGAGAGAGCGGAATACTTGTAGAAGGAGCTACATCCCTCTCAACATTTTGATACGTTAACATAGATCTTGCCCTGACGGTCGAGTGACCGGGACAGTACAATTCAAAACTTCTCTCTGTTTGAGGGGCTTAAAGGATCTAGTAAAGAATGGGTTTCAGTTCTACAAGAGAAGGGGCTACTGTCCGTATCTCCCGATCGATAAGGTCAAAGGTTGGTCTTCTACGTCTATTTCTCTTGCTTTAACATTGTCTATAGGGGGATTGATTCAATAGCGTTTAAAAAAGAGTTTTCTTAAAGAGAACTTCATTCTTTGTAGGTCTTAGCACTATTTATTTATCATGTGTGATGTTGAAGGAGAGCTTGAATCTCTGCATTCATTGCTTCAACCTACTTTTATTAGAGAGTCTAATTTAGGTTCTGAATCTTGAGAGCTGGTAGAAAGAAAAATAGAGTTTGTGACAGATTCTTTACCTTGTGCTTTGGTGGAGGATTGCTCTGTTATGGTGCTCCCTTGGAGTGCCCAATTATCTATAGGATAGTCTCGCCTTGGTTGAAGACTGCGGGAGGATCGTCGTGGAGTTCTGCAGGTTCAACCGGATCACCTCCTTGATGAGGAGTATGTGGCAAACTAGCACTTTCATTGGAAGAATCTGATGACTGAGACTAGGTTTGGAGAGTTAAAGCCAAGGAAGAGGGCAAGAATTGGAATAGTCCCTTCATTCCATCCATGCTATGGCATTTAGGACTTAAAGAAGGGTTGGTGTGGCGAGCCCTGCCGACTAGAAGGTGTGTGCCATTAAGGCAATGAAATCGGTCAGTCAAGCAAATAACTATCCTGAACACTAATCTAAAAGCATTCATACACGAATCCCGAAATTATGAGCTTCGGCAACAGGATCCATACCCCTTCCGATAAGCTCGAAAAGCATCTGATGGGAAAGTGGAAGCTAAAGATAGAAGGCTACCCCCCTCTAAAGATCTAGATACAGAGTCGAAGAAAAGGTAGGTTGTTTCGGTTTGGAAATAAACAACTCGGAAAGCTTGACCTGTGACGTCGCATAGCTCTTTATCTTTAGGAGGTCAGTAAGAACAAGATTCCATATAGAAGCGCCAGACAAGAGCAGGAAGTTCGTTTACACAGTACGAGAAAAACAATTCTAAAGAATGGGGCTAAGTCTTAAGCAACTTTTTTAGATTATATTCTAAAATATAGCATCAACATAACAATAACATTATAAAGCGATATAGGCCATCCATCAACCGAGAAAGACACCCGCGTTACACTAAAAGTTCACGCGCTTCTTTATTAAATTAAAAAAAAATACATTATGAAATGAATCCACATATAAACGTGGGCCGGTCTGCTCATTATTTGTGTTCGTACATTTATTCATTATTGCAATACAAATAACACCTCCACTTTACTAGTGATGTAAGGGATTCGCGCCGGATGGAACAAGGCGCTTCGAACCATATACTAATGTTGCTGGAATGAAAGGCAGCCTCGGAACAAAATTATGCTGCTTGCTTGGCCCTGATGGGGGAACTGGCACTTTTTGGGGGAAGAAAGTGGTCGGCAGAGTGGGCAGCATCGCTTTCACTCGTGTCGCTGTGATGCTATTCAGAAAGAACACAAGAAGAAGAAAAAGCAGTATTTCGCGGATTCTTGCCATCGCTGGAAAACAAATTGAGCTGTAGGCATCAAGGTAAGGGACCGAGATTATATGCTGCTGCAGAAGCACGGGGGGTGCATGATTTAACGGATCAACACATATAGAAAGCATGATAAAGCCGTTAACGGCTGAGTCCATATCGCATGATTAACAGATCATCAATATCGCGCCGTGGCACGGAGAAAGAAAGCATGAGAGCACTAACAGATCAATTTGATATCGAAAGCATACACGATAGAGAAAGCATACGGGATCACACACTTTAGCCCGCTTTCTTTTTGACTCTTGCCCATGTCTGTTTTTTTATGAAGGCTTTCTGATCAGACGGTTAGGATCATAGGATCAACCCTTGATTTAGATCTTCTATTCTAGCATTGGCTAGCGAAGCGGTAGTGGCAGAGGTCGAGCTGGTAAGCTAGCTCATAGCAGCACTTCCGAGTTCGGTTACTTAAGTACAGAGATTGGAACAACTTAGCGCGGGAAGTCCCATATCTTGTCTTAGCCTCGCCTATTTCCTCATAACGAAGATCAAAATGAGATAGAATTGGATCTCAAGTCTTAGGGGCTACCACGTTCCCTCAGACGAAAAAAAAGAATACCTAGACCTGTTGGACCCGCAAAGTAGGATCAGGCTTAGTCTACTAGAAACAGAGGAGAGCGAAAACTAAGTAAAAGGCGTTAAGAGCTGGCTAATGAGCCTACAAGTAACATGGGGCACCTCGGAAATGTTCTCACTGAATACTAAGCCAATCTCGACAAAGAAAATGAAAGTACAAGCAACTCCATCCTTAATGGCCTCTATTCCTGACGTGAATGGCCGCTTGATATTAGCTAGA
>Ga0081540_1004345_pt1 | contig 10856 bp, 10 predicted proteins | sample TabmetS2T1R1_FD_71024 | JGI IMG/M metagenome (GOLD analysis project Ga0081540, IMG submission 71024) | Tabebuia heterophylla rhizosphere microbial communities from the University of Puerto Rico - S2T1R1 | ecosystem: Host-associated > Plants > Roots > Rhizosphere ... | reverse complement strand
GCAGCACCGGCTCGTACAGCGCGCGGCCGACCCCGCCGGCCCGTCGGGTGAGCACCAGGTGCAGGCCGACGTCACGGGCCTGCGGCAGGAACTCCAGCAACGGCAGCAGCGGGTTGGTGCCGCCGGCGACCAGGTCGTAGTCGTCGACGAGCACGAAGCACTCCGGCCCGGTCCACCACGATCGGTCGCGCAGCTGCTCGGCGGTGACCGCGAACGGCTTCCCCGGGTTCGGGATCGACTCCATCACGACCGACCGGCCGTCGGCGTAGTTCGCGGCGACGGTCACCTGCCCATAGAACGACAGGCCGGCCACCATCGGTGTGGTCGCCGTACGGTTGGTGCAGAACAGCACCACGCGCTTCTCGGTCGTGTCCGGTAGCGGCTTCTCGGCCAGCTCCCGCAGCGCCGAGCAGTCGGCCGGCGCGTCGGTCGCGTGGATGTACATGTCCACCGTGAGGTGCCCGTGCTCACGCCCGGACCCCAGGTTGATCACGGCATACGCGTTCGGCTCACTGCCGTAGTCGCACCACGACCAGCCGGACTGCATGACGTAGTCCGACCGCGTCGGCAGCGCCGCGACGATCGTGCGGACGAAATCCGGCCAGTCGGCGAGAGCCACTTCCTTCACCCTGGCGCTCACTGACGGCGCCTGCACGCAGGCGGCCGGCTGGACCACGCCACCCGGCGTGGCGGAGGTGCCGTTCGCCGGGCCGGCGAGGGTCGAACCGCCGTCCGTGTGCGTGCCGCCAACCAGCGACACGGCGAGTGGGACGGCCGTGGAGACCACGAGCGCGGCCGCGCCAGTGACCGCGGCGTAGCGCCGGCGCCGGTTGCGGCCCGCCTGCGCGATCGCGCGGTCCGCGAGGTCGGCCGGCAGCGGCCCACCGGCCAGTTCGTCCAACGCCGAGCGCAGCCTTTCGTCGTTCCGGGTACTCATATCAGCTCCTTTGTCGATGCCAGCTCGGGGCACAACTCACGCAGTCGGGCCAGCGTTCGGTGCGTCTGGCTGCGTACCGTCCCGACGGAGCAGCCGAGGATCCCGGCCACCTCCCCCTCGGGCAGATCGTCGTAGTACCGCAGGATGACCACGGCCCGCTGCTTCGGCGTCAGCTGGCGCAGCACGGCGGCGAGCGTCAGTCGCAGGGCGGTGTCCGCTGCCAGGTCCCCGTCCCCCGGCACCTCGGGCACCTCGGCGAACGCGTGCTCCCGGCGGTTTCGGCGCAGCCGCCACCAGCTGATCCGCTGGTGGTACATGGCTTTGCGGACGTACGCGTCGGGCGAACCGGTGCGCTGGATCGTCTGCCACCGCGCCGCCAGCCTCGCCAGCGCGGTCTGCAACAGGTCCTCGGCGTCCTGACGGTTCCCGGTAAGCAGCACGGCCGACCGGTACAGCACGGCCTGCCTCGCGGCCACGTACTCGCGGAACTCTCCCACGGCGAGTTCGTTCACCAGACCTCCCTTCACTGTCAGATACGCCCGGACGAGGTCGCCACTATGTCACCGGTGCCGGGAATTTCATGCGGCTCCGATAGGGTCTTGCCGCGATGATCGTGCTGATCCAGACCTCGAAGACGATGCGCGCGGCGGCCGCCGGTACGCCCCCGACGGGCAAGCCCGCGCTGCTGGACCGGGCTGTCGAGCTGGTCGACTATGTGCGTACCCTGTCCGAGGAGCGGTTGGCCGCCGTCATGGGCCTGTCTGGGCCGCTCGCGACGCGAACGCATGAGCAGTTCGCCGCCTGGGGCACGGACGGGCAGGGCGCGGCGGTGGAGAGCTTCCTCGGGGACATCTACAGCGGCCTGCAGGTCGCCGCGTTCGCCGCCGACGACCGCGAGCACGCCGACCGCCACCTGCGGATCCTGTCCGGCCTCTACGGCATCCTGAGCCCGTTCGACGCCATCAGTCCGTACCGGCTGGAGATGGGCTGCCGGCTGCCCGACCCGCGCTACGCCAGCCTCTACGCGTACTGGGGCGGTACGATCGCGGACCAACTACCGCGTACCGGATCGATCGTCAATCTGGCCGCCGGCGAGTACAGCCGCGCGGTGCTGCCCCACCTCGACGCGGCGCGGGTCGTCACCCCGAAGTTCCTGTCCATCGACGCGGCGTCGGGAAGGCCCAGGTTCGTCGCCGTCCACGCCAAGATCGCCCGCGGCGCGTTCGCGCGCTGGCTCGTCAGGACGCGACCCACGGGCGGCATCGGCGCCGTCAGCGCCTTCTCCGACCTGGGCTACCAGCTCGACCCCTCCCTGAGTACGGACGCGGAGCCCGCCTTTGTCTGCGAGGAGTTCCTCGGCAAAGGCCTCAGCGTCCGGCTGACCTGACGAAGCGCAGTAGGCCGGGCGCGGCACCATCGACGTTCGTACAACCCGTACTGGACCGGTTCCACAGCACGGACTCCCCGCGGTTCTCGCTCTGCCGCTCGGCAGCCCGGCACCCACGCCGGGGCAGCGTGCGAACAAGGACCTATCGGGCGGCGAGTTGATCGGCGAGGATCGCCAGCCGCGCATGGACCTGCGAGCGGTCGTAGCCGCGCATCCGCGTCCGAAGCTCCGGCTTCCGCAACCTCCGCTCCACCACGGACCGGGCAGCCGGATCCGTCGACGCCAACGCCCGGTTGGCCTGCTGGACCAACTCGTCGACGTCGGCTGGGTCGTACCCGCGGAGAACAATCGTGAACTGGACGTCCGGCATCTGAGCAGGCTACCCGTTCTGCGCAGCGGTGGACGACGGCGCTCATGGTTGCGGCCGACCGTCAGTGGTGTCGTCTGACGGTTCAGGTTGCTGTCCTGGCAGGGGCGGCGCCGTTCGCGCGCGCTCGGGACGGTGGCCGCCGACGGCCCGCAGTGCGCCGGTGTGGGCCCGCTCGTGTGGATGGGTACGCGCACGCAGCAGGCTGGCCGCGATCGTCGCTGCCAGCACGATGAGGATCACCGCCAGCGACGCCGGGGTAGGGATGGTGGGCACCCCGGCTGACACGTCCTCGTGCAGGAAGACCAGGATCAGCTTGGCGCCGATGAAGGCGAGGATTACGGCCAGCCCGAGTGCGAGGTAGATCAGCCGTCGCAGCAGACCCTCGATGAGGAAGTACAGTGCGCGTAGGCCGAGCAGTGCGAAGGCGTTGGCGGTGAACACGACGAACGGGCTCTGGGTGACTCCGAACACCGCGGGGATTGAGTCCAGCGCGAACAGCAGGTCGGTGCTAGCGATGGCCACGAACACCAGGAACAGTGGAGTCACCGCGCGTCGCCGCTCGACGCGGGTGATCAGCCGTCCGCCGGCCATGTCGGCGGTGGTCGGCAGCACCCGCCGCATGTAGCGCAGCAGCGGGTTGTCCTCCGGATCGGGGTCGTCGTTTCGATGGCGTACCAGCTGGACGGCCGTCCAGATCAGCAGCAGCCCGAACAGCAGGAACGTTGGGGAGAACAGGTCTATGGCCGCGGCGCCCACCGCGATGAACGCTCCCCGCATCACCAGCGCGGCTGCGATGCCGAACAGCAGTAGCTTCTGTTGGTACTCCGCGGGGACTGCGAACCGGCTCATGATGATGACGAAGACGAACAGGTTGTCCACCGACAGGCTCTTTTCCACCAGCCAACCGGCGAAGTACTCCGTCCCGGTTTCCGATCCGGCGGCCCACCACAGGATGAATCCGAAGACCACTGCTACGCCGATGTAGAACACCGACCAGGTGGTGGCCTCGGCCAGACCGACCACGTGTGGGCGGCGGGCCGCCACCACGAAGTCGACGAGAAGCAGCGCCAGCACGAGGCCGATCGTGACGGCCCAGGCCCACGCTGGTGCACCGGCCACCGTGCCTCCCTTCCGCCCGTGCCTGGTCGGGGCGGCCAGCTCCTTGCGGCGTCAGCCGTTGCCGGACGCTGGTCATGCCACTGCGGGCCTAACTCGCCCGGCCGTACCGTCAATAGTGCGCCGCGACCAACCCGACGATCGCGCGCGTGCGCCGGAGCATCTGTCGGCATCCGCTTCCACATTGTTGCAGGGCCCTACCCTCGACTGAGCTGCGAGATAGCCGGAGGGTACCCGGCTTGTCGCCCAGCCCATCCAGCCACCCTGAGTAGGAGGCGCGGGTGGTGGGGGTGACTCTGCGGCATTCACCGTTGGAGCACCTGTCGTGTGCGCGAGTAGCGGCGCTAGTCGAGCTGCGACACCTGATAGTGGTCGATCAGCCAGGTGTCGACGACGCGCCGAGCGATCACGGTCAGGTAGACGGTAAGTGTTGGCCGGTCGGTGAAAGAGAAGTCAACGCTCAGGTATCCGAGAACCAGGTCAGGCCCCAGTCGCCGGACCTCTTGGATGGTGTACGCGGCGGTCATGCCCAACGGCTGCGCCGCGTAGTACTCGGCAACGCCGGGGCGTCCCACGGTGTACGGGTGGAGGCCCTGAAAGATGGCCTGCTCGGTGAAGACGGACGCGACGGCCTCCGGTTCATGTGCGCCAACGGCCGCCTTCCATGGATCGAGAACGGCGCGTAGTGCGGCCATCTCGTCGGGCGCGGCAGTGGTCATCGGAATCTCCTGTCGATTCTTGCTAGAACGGTGGTCACCATGTCGACCAGTAACTCCACCATCGTCTCCTGTCCTGGGCGCCTTCCGCTCAGGCCAGAATATGAGTTCCCTCGGGCCCGACCAGCGCAATCCGCTTCGCCGAAGTTCATGGATGCCTTGCCGGGTGAGGTCATGGTCGCCCCTTTCCACGCCCTCCAGCCCGGCTGCCCCCACCTCCTCAGTTTCTACGGGCGGGTTGGCGGTGCGTTGAGGACCGGCTCACGGCAGTGCTCGTAGGGCTGTCGAGGCTCGTCGGTTAGGTCCGGGCGACAACGGCGAGCCGCTCGGTCGAGATGCAGGAGACGAGGTTGCGCTCTTTAGCGTTGCCCATGAGTTGTGCGGTCCATGTGGTGAAGCCGCCATCGCCAAGCTCGACGACGTGGTCGCCGTGGCCTGCGGTGATTCGTAGAGCGGCATCGACGTAGTATCCGCGACCACGCTCACGGTCCGGCTCCTCAACGACGGGTACCGTCCGGGCTGCGTTTCCGAGATAGCCAAGGGCGGGAAGGACGGTGTCATTGATGCGTTCGCGCATCACAGGACCGTCGAGGACGGTGAAGCGCAACTGCGGGCTCGCGAAAGGCACCAGGGTGGCGAGGACCCGGTACCAATAATCGAGGTGGAGCGTGAGCAGCCGTGCCTGGGTGGTGCCGGAGCCGACATCGCGGGCGCTCGAGACCAGCGTGAACAGCCGGAAATGCGCTGACATCCCGGCGTGCACGCGTTGGGCTCGCAGCTGGCGATGACTGGCGGCCAGGTGTACGTAACCCGTCGCGGCCTGCCGCTCGCGCCGGTCCGCGGCCTCAATCGCCAGGGCGTTGGTGGAGTCGCTGAGCACCTCAGCCGACCGCATGGTCGTGACTATCCGGTTCTGGCTGACTGGGCCGAGTGCCGATGACGTCCCCAACGGTGCGACCGGAGACAGCTCTACGCCTTCGACCCCACTGGGTAGCAGTTGCCACAGCTGAGTCTCAATCGCTGCCAGCTCTCGCGGGTCGCATGCGGCCGGACGCACGAAGCGGTCTTCCCGCCAGCGGCGCAGCACATCAGGCGGCTTGACGCGGGCGGCGCGCCGGCGCGCTACTGACAGCAGTACCGTCTGCAGGTCTGTGGCCGGCAAGTCGATGAGCGCTCGACAGGCGCCCTCCGGCAACCGGGCGCACACGCGCCGCTCCACGTCTGACATCTCATCCTCGCTCACGCTGGCCATGATGAGGTACGAGCTCGAGGTGGTCACCAAGATTTGGCGCCTCCGAACCCGACTGCCAACCCATCCATAGAAACCGAGAAATGGTACACCTGTGCGACTCCTCGGCCTTCTGTGGGTCGCTTTGCGTGATCTGCCGGGGGAAATCTCTGTACTAGTTGCGTTGCTGCTGCCTATCGTCGATTCGTTCGTCTCGTCGATCGGGTGAGGAGGTGACTGATGGCTCGTAGGAGTCCACAGGAGAAGAAGGCGCTGAGCTACGCCAAGGACCGCCGTAACGACTACGGCGAGAACGATAAGAGTTCGCGCAAGAACATTCGGCGCAACAAGCGCGTACCCAACCGGGCTGACCGGCACCGGGAGCACCAGGTCCTCGCGAGCGCCGCCGGTGTCACGATCGCTGATGAGGTTGTCGAACAAGCTGAGGCCAAGCTGCTTGCCAAGAAGTCGATGTGGATGACCAAGCGGTGGCGCAAGTACCGCGACGCACCGTTGGCGAACATCATCGAGAATCGGCTACGGCGACGGGTCCGGCTTGGAATGGAGGACCCGGACACGGCCGAGGCGCGCATCGAGCGTGTCCGCCAGCGACGCGTCGGCAAGTAGCGTTCGCAACGTCCCTCGTTGCCCGTCAGGGTTCCAGGGATCCTTCGGCCTGTCACGGGCACCACGACGAGCCTGCTGCCCCGGAGATCGGTGCGTTGCCAGGCGGCCTCGACGTCGCTCAGTAGGACCTTCACCACGTCGACCGTCAGCTCGCCGGACTGCGCCCACGTCACGATCTGCCCGTACATCTCATGCATGGTCTGTGGGCCGAGCCCTTTGGCCGCGCCGTAGATCTCGACCCCGGAGGTGCGCAGGCTCTCCGCAGCCAGAACGAGTCCGGCGCCGGCCGATTCGCCGATCTGGATCAGCCGGGTCGGCTTGGGGAACGCGAATGACTGCGGGACGAGCGACCGCAGCAGGATCTCGGTGGGGCGGCCCCAGAGGTAGTCCACCACGACGTCGTAGCCGTCCCCCTTGGCATCGAGGTACGCCTGCGCCAGCGCGTCGTCCGGTACCGCGGTGTTGATAACCTCATCGGCGCCAAGGGCTTGCACCTCACGCAGTTGGTCGTCGTCGCGGCCGGTGGCGATGATCCGTCCGGCGCCGAGCAGCCGCGCCACCTTCACCGCGAGTCGCCCCGCAACCCCGGTGGCACCCTGCACGAGCACGGTCTCGCCCGGCGCGAAGTCAGCGGCGGTCTTGATGGACATGCCGGTGATCGCCGTACCCAGCACGGTCGCGATCGCCGGATCGATACCCTCCGCGATCGGGACGTACGCGCCCTTGGGTACGACGGTCTTCTCGGCGAGCGCGCCATAAGGCCGGCGCGGGCTGCCGAGCCCGACGACGGTGCCGGGCGGCAGCGCGCCGACGCCGTCGAAGGCGGGTATCGCCGGCAACAGTCCGGTGTACTGCTGGCTCGCATAGTGCGTGCCGGCCGCGATGCGCTGTCGACGTTCTCGATCGCGACCGCCTTCACGTCGATGACCACCTCATCGTCGCCGGCCACGGGATCCGGGAAGTCCTCGTAGCGAGGGATGCCACCGATCTCGTGCAACACCGCCGCCTTCATCCCAGCTCCCGGCCGAAAACGCCGCGATCCGACGCTGCCACGCCGGCACGAACCGGGGTGGGCGGGCCGGTGAGTGATTTCCACCTGGGGCTCAGCGAAGGGTCAGCCGCGATGCTGCGCCCCTGCGACCGGCCCTGGACCGCCGTGCCGTGGTGTCCGGCCGGCCGCTCGGCATGCGTAGTGCGGCAACGGTGGGAAGAGTCCCGGTCCCCGTCGTCCACCGATCCAGGTGCCTCGCCGATCATCGATCGCCCACTGAGTCATCCCCAGTAGACGCTCGTGCCCTGGAAGACCAGACGTCCGCTCACCGGCATAGCCGCTCACGTCCCCGGAGGCCAGCACGCCGGCGTTGGCGGCGAACTCCGGCCCTCTGGCGTCGATGCGCCTCGCGTGGGACATCTCCGGATCCTGCCGCACTGCATCCACATAAAAGGAAGGACTCTTTACAGTTGGCCGAATTTGCGGTATGAAAAAAGTCCTGAGAGATCCGGGTCAATGTTTCCGTCCCACCGTCGCCCTCACCAGGAGCATCACCATGGACAGATCACGACCGGCGCGCCTGCGCCGGGTGCTCATCGCGGCAGCCGCCGCCGTCCTCGGCACCTTCATCCTCGTCCCGGGTACCGCGTCCGCCGCGGGCACCGGCGCGATCACCGGCTACGGCGGCAAGTGCGTCGACGTCTCAGGCGCCAACACCGCCAACGGCACCAAGGTCCAGCTCTGGACGTGCAACGGCACCAACGCGCAGAACTGGACCGTGGGCACCGACGGCACGATCCGGGCGCTCGGCAAGTGCCTGGACGTCTCCGGCGGCTCGACGGCCAACGGGGCCAGGGTCCAGCTGTGGGACTGCAACGGCACCGGTGCCCAACAGTGGGTCGCCAACGCCGCCCACGACATCGTCAACCCCCAGGCCAACAAGTGCCTGGACGCCACCGGCCCCAGCTCGGCCGATGGCACGCCGTTGCAGCTCTGGTCCTGCACCGGCGGCGCCAACCAGAAGTGGACGGTCCCGGGCGGCGGCGGGTCGTCAAGCGGCTTCGTGGTCAGCCAGGCCCAGTTCAACCAGATGTTCCCGAACCGGAACTCGTTCTACACGTACGCCGGGCTGACCGACGCGATGAACAAGTACCCCGCGTTCGCCACGACCGGCAGCGACACGGTCAAGCGACAGGAGGCCGCGGCGTTCCTGGCCAACGTCAGCCACGAGACCGGCGGCCTGGTCTACATCGAGGAGATCGACAAGTCCGGCAACTACTGTGACGCCAGCCAGTCGTACGGCTGCCCAGCCGGTACGTTTGCCTACTACGGCCGCGGGCCGATCCAGTTGAGCTGGAACTTCAACTACTACGCCGCCGGTAACGCGATCGGCCAGCCACTGCTGACCAACCCGAACCTGGTCTCGACCAACGCGTCGATCTCATGGCAGACCGGGCTCTGGTACTGGATGACGGGTACCGGCAACGCGGGTACGACGTCGCACAACGCGATGGTAAACGGGCAAGGCTTCGGCACCACGATCCGGGCGATCAACAGCATCGAGTGCAACGGCGGAAACACTGCCGAGATGCAGGACCGGGTGAACCTCTACAACCAGTTCGTCGGGATCCTGGGTGTACCCGCGGGTGGCAATCTGACCTGCTGACGCGCACGAGCGACGTCATCGACGGACCGGTCACGCCCACGGTGCGACCGGTCCGTCGCATCCGTGGACCAGCTGGAGCCCACCCGACGCTCGCGACACACTACTTTCGGCTTGTCGGACAGCCTGGACAGGCCGCGTGCGGCAGATCGCCGTTACAGCGAGCGCCATCTTCGCTGGCGTTCGGCGCAGATGGACCCCGATCGCCGTGCGGCCCGATAGAGGGTGCCGTCAGCGGGGAGTAGGGCGATAGACGAGTTCCTGGGTGTGGCCATCGAGCGTCCGGCTCTCGAGCAGCTCGAGGTCGAAGTCGCCCGCGCCGCCGAGAATTGGGCTCGTCCCGGTCCGTCCGGAGATGACGGGGAAGATTGTCACCTGGAGGCGGTCGACCAGGCCGGCGGCCATCAGCGCCCAGTTCAGCGACAGGCTGGCCGGCGAGCGAAGCGGCACGTCCGACTGCTGCTTGAGCCGGGCGACGATGTCCACGGCGTTGCCGCGCACGATGGTCGCGTCCGGCCAGCCGAGGGTGTCCTGCAACGTGGCGGAGATGACCGTCGCCGGATTGCGCATCGTCCGGAGGTTCCACTCGTCGAGCGCGTTGGGGTCGATGCCTGAGGACATGATCTCAGCGGTCTCCCGGAAGGTGGTGGCCCCGAACACCATCCGCTGCTCGGTGTCGAAAAGGGCGGCGCGGTGCTCGAGCAGCTCGGGGCCCTGCTTGCCCCAATAGCCGCCCCAGTCGGCGCCCTCGGCGAACGAGCCGTAGCCGTCGAGTGTGGAGAAGACGTCCCAGGTGTAGAGGGCGGTCATGACAATCCTTCCTGCTTCGCGGTCGTGGTGGGCCTTCACTCCCACCACGAAGGACTTGCCCCGGATCCGACACTCTTCCAGAGGAAATTTCTGCGGAGCTCTCGGAAGCCCGCACGGTCATCGGCATGAGGGCGCCCGCCTGCACACCGCCGCCAAGAGGGTTTCGAGCAGCTCGCGGCTGTGCGGCGCACAGAGTGACGAGGAGCATCGTCGTGCTGCCAGCCGTCCGCTCCGGCGTGATCCAGTCTCGAATCTTCATTGGCCTACCCGGCAACCACGATGGCGCGGTCTTGCGTCTTGGTTGGCAGCAGTAGCCGGGCAAAGCTGGCGCCCGCCCGACCGATGACGGGAGATCCGATGACGGACCGCGCGCTCTTCGCGGATGGCCCGGCCGACCCGCTCTCCACCGTCAACCCGAGGCTGGTGCGCGTGGACCGACTCGCGACCGAGTTCGATTCATTTGTGCGAGGACGGACGCCCGCGCTGCTGCGGGCCGCCTACCTCCTCACGGGGGACCAGCACCTCGCCGAGGACCTCGTCCAGTCCGCCCTGGCCCGCATCCATCGGCGCTGGGCCCACCTGCACCACGAGGGCAACGCCGAGGCGTACACCCGCAAGACCATGTACCACCTGTATGTGTCCTGGTGGCGCCGGCGCAACTTCGCCGAGTCAATGCCCGGCGACCTGCCCGAACCCCGCCGAGGCGGCTACGACCACGCCGAGGCGACAAGTACCCGGATCACGCTGCACCGGGCACTGCTCAGGCTGACCCCGAAGCAGCGGGCGGTGCTGGTCCTGCGGTTCTTCGAGGACCGGTCGGAGGCGGAAACCGCTGAGCTGCTGGGCATCGCTGTGGGGACGGTGAAGTCGCAGACCGCGAAGGCGCTGGCCCGGCTGCGGGCGGTCGCGCCGGAGCTGGCCGAGCACTACTCCAGGGAAGGAAGCGCACGATGAGCGCCCGGCTCGACCGGCTGCACGCCGACCCCGCCGACCCCCCCCACCAGGGGACAG
>Ga0081540_1004344_pt1 | contig 10857 bp, 9 predicted proteins | sample TabmetS2T1R1_FD_71024 | JGI IMG/M metagenome (GOLD analysis project Ga0081540, IMG submission 71024) | Tabebuia heterophylla rhizosphere microbial communities from the University of Puerto Rico - S2T1R1 | ecosystem: Host-associated > Plants > Roots > Rhizosphere ... | reverse complement strand
TTCCGCATTGCTGGCGACGGTCTCCTTGTAGAGTTCAGGGTTGGTGAGAAGGAAATTGCTCGGGGACGCCGCTGTCGTGATCTGCTTGACGTAGAACGTCGCCTTGTGCCGGGTATGTTCGTCGAGCCCCTCGGTATTATCGACCAGTTCTGCCGCCCAGCGGGCGGTGACGAGATAGGCCTGCTTTAGAAAATCGAAGAAGGCGTTCTTGCCCCAGTCTTCGTCGGTGAAGCGCTTGTCGCCCGCATCGGGCTTGGCCACGTCCTCGACTTCCTCGCCACCCATGCGACGAATGGAGTTGGACCAGATGGTGATATAGCTCGAAAAGAGCCGCGTCTGGGCTTCGAGCGCGCGTCCGGGTTCGGAGAGCCAGTATTCGGATACCTTGGCAAGTGTCTTGACCACGTCTGTAACCGGATCCGCGAGCGTATCGCGCTTCAGTCCCTTTTCGCGCGGCTCCACCCAGGCGGAAGCTGCCTTGCCGGCCTGCTCGATCATGTGGGCCACATTGCGGGCAAAGGCTTCGGGATCCTTGATGACGTAATTGTCCAGGTTTGTCGTCTTACCGATCTTGTCGCCCTGATTGTCCATCCAGTCGCTTCCTCCCCATGATGCACAATATTGACATCATATCACAAATTGGTGCTATCCCTCTAACGTGCAAATCTTATCGTCATTATGAATGGTTGTTCGCAGTCAGGATACACAATGAACTTGCCAGTCAAAAACATCATCCGTCTGTCGATGGGCGCAGTTCTGATTTCCGGGCTCGCTGCCTGCGCTGATCCGCCGCCGCCGGTGATGGCGAACTCGCCGTTGACCGGTCCGGTCAATACCGGAACCTATCCGCATTTCACGCCCGACCCCAAAGGGGAGACCACACAGTTTACGCCGGAGGAAAAGCAGGCGCTGGTCGACAGGACAACCACTGCGCGCACTTCAGCCCAATCCGGTCCCTCGGCCGATCCGGCCGTCGCGGCAAAGAAACAGGCGGAAATGCAACAGCTGATCAAGCAGCAGGCGGAAGATCTCAAGCAGATCGAAGGCAAGAAGCAGTAGTCGCCCCGCGGGCGGCGTGCGGTCAGTCGGCGGTCAGGCCCTTCTCGCTGCCCTTCTTGAGTTTTCGGGCGTCGCGCAGTTCGAGGAACGGCTCGTCGGACGGGTCGTGGCCGGCGGCTATCGCTCGGCCGCGTTCGAGCTCGGCGTCCAGTTCGGCGCCGAGGAGGGTGGCGATGTTGGAGATCCAGAGCCAGACCAGGAAGGCGATGACGCCGCCCAGCGTGCCGTACGTCTTGTCGTAGTGGGCGAAGTTGCCCAGATAGATCGCGAACGCCGCCGACGCCACCAACCACAGCACCACGGCGAAGATGCCGCCGGGGCTGATCCAGCGGAAGCCGCCGGTCTTCGCGTTCGGGGAGGCCCAGTACAGGATCGCGAACATCAGACTGACCAGCACGACCAGCACCGGCCACTTGGCTATGTCCCAGGCGGTGACCGCCACACCGCCGAAGCCGAGCTTTTCGCCGACCACCTTGGCCAGATCGCCGGTGAAGATCACGATGAACGCCGACGCGATCAGCATCACGCCGACCAGGGCGGTGACCCCGACCCGGATCGGCAGTGTCTTCCAGATCGGCCGGCCCTCCGGCACGTCGTAGACGGCGTTCGACGCCCGCATGAAGGCGGCGATGTAGCCCGACGCCGACCAGAAGGCGATCACAATGCCGACGATCGCCGTGAAGCTTGCCGTGCGTGAGCCCTTGACCTGGTCGAGCACGGTGTTCGCCAGGTCGCGGATCTGCTGGTTCGTGGTCAAGTCTTTGATCGTGCTGTCGACGGTGTGCCGGCCGTCCGGGCCGAGGAACCCGAGGATCGACACGAGGACCAGCGCCCCCGGGAAGATCGACAGCACCCCGTAGTAGGTAAGCGCGGCCGCCCAGTCCGAGATGTTGTCCTCGGAGAACTGCTTGAACGTGCGCCGCACCGCCGCGAAGATCCCCTTGAACCGCAGTTCGCTCGGCTTGCGAGGGCCGGCCGACGGCGGCACCGTTTCGCCGATCTCGTTCGCGTCCGACCCGGTCCGGGTGGTGGCGGCAGCGGCGAGGTCGAAGTCCTCGGCACCGCGATCCCGCGCCTCGGCGGCCTCGGGCGAGGACGACGCCGAGGACGACGCCGAGGGCGATCCCGAGGGCGAGGACGACGCCGAGGGCGAGGGCGACCCCGAGGGCGCGGTGGCGTTGCCGGCACTCGACTTGTCGTCAGCGGTGGCGTTGCCGGCACTCGACTTGTCGTCATCGGCGTGGTGGCGGAGCTTCATCGTGCTCTCCTACAGGCAGAACAGCAGGTGTACGGCTCTCCGAAATGTTTGCCCCTGTGCAGGCACCTCCTAACTTCAAAACTCAACATCCGTTTCGGAGTCCCGGGCCCGAGGCGAGCCGGTCCCGCCACGGTTGGACGGGCGGTAGCCGGTGAGGGCCTGGCCCTGCAGCTAGCCGGTAGGCCACCGCTCCGGGCCGGAAGCCGGCGACGGCCCGGCCCTGCAGCGAGCCGGCCCGCCTCGGCAGGACGGTCTCGATGCGGTTGAGGGGCGGCTCAATCGCGTACCGGATGAAGGGGTTTGTAGGAAAGCAGAGCAATCGAAAGCAAGGGCGCCCCGCCAACTTTTGGTTCCACCGACAAAAGTTGGAGAAGATCTTCTGGAAGGTATGGACTCTTGCGGCGGAAGGGGCCTACTGTGACGGGCACAACAGCGCCACGTAACGCCCGGAGGTTTCCGTGTTTTTGGCCGACGCTCCGCACCTGCGGATTCTGCGGCTCCTTCGGGACGAGGGGCCGGTGTCGCGGGCCGAGTTGGGGGACCGGCTCGAGCTGACCCGGCCCCGCCTTCTTGCCGAGGTCGAGCGGCTGGTGACCGGCGGCCTGATCGCCGAGGCGGGCATGGCCGCCTCGCGTGGTGGCCGCCGGTCGACGCTCGTGGAGATCCATCCGCGTCTGCGGTTCGCGGCGGTCGACCTCGGGGCCAGCTCGATCGACATCGAGGTGACCAACGGGCGGCTGGAGCCGGTGGCGGCCTATCAGGAGCCCGCCGACATCCGCTCGGGGCCCAAGGTGATCCTGCAGCGGGTCAACGAGTTGCTGTCCAAGGCGCGCATCGACGGCGCCTACGAGCGGCTCGACGCGGTGGGGATCGGGGTGCCGGGGCCGGTCAGCTTCCGCGACGGGGTGCCGGTGTCGCCGCCGATCATGCCGGGCTGGGATCGGTATCCGGTGCGCGAGGTGCTCGCCCGGGAGCACGGCTGCCCGGCCGTGGTGGACAACGACGTCAACATCATGGCGATCGGGGAGCGGCACGGCGGGGTGGCCCACTCGGTCGACGACTTCCTGTTCGTGAAGATCGGCACCGGCATCGGCTGCGGCATCCACCTGGCCGGCTCGGTGTATCGGGGGGTCGACGGATGCGCCGGCGACATCGGGCACATCCAGGTCGACGCGAACGGGCCGGTCTGCTCCTGTGGCAACACCGGATGTCTCGAGGCGCTGTTCAGCGGGGCCGCGCTGGCCCGTGACGCGCTGGCGGCGGCGCGGGCGGGTGAGTCCTCGGCGCTGGCCGAACGGCTGGCCGGCGGCGAGGAGCTCAGCGCCAAGGACGTCGCCGACGGGGCCGCCGAGGGGGACGTCACCTGCATCCGGCTGATCCGCGAGGGCGGCCGGCGGGTCGGCGGGGTGCTGGCCACGCTGGTCTCGTTCGCCAACCCGTCGATGATCGTGATCGGGGGTGGGTTGGCCCAGCTCGGGCACGTGCTACTAGCGGAGATCCGGAGCGTGGTCTACCGGCGGTCGTTGCCGCTGGCCACCGGAAACCTGCCGGTGGTGCTCTCCGAGCTGGAGGGGCGAGCGGGGGTCACCGGCGCGGCCGTGCTGGCCAGTGACATGGCATTCGAGCAGGCATCATGAGCGAGATCGTCCTGCAGCTCACCGACGTGGTGAAGACGTTCCCGGGCGTGCGGGCGCTCGACGGCGTGCAGCTCGAGGTGCGCGCGGGTGAGGTGCACTGCCTGCTCGGGCAGAACGGCGCCGGCAAGTCGACGCTGATCAAGGTGCTGGCCGGCGTGCACCACGCCGACGGCGGGGAGATCACCTGGCTGGGTGAGCCGTTCGCGCCGGCCACGCCGCAGGCCGCGATGCGGGCCGGGATAGCCACCATCTACCAGGAGCTCGACCTGGTCGACGACCTCTCGGTAGCGGAGAACGCGTTCCTCGGGCACGAGCGTTCGCGGTTCGGGTTCACCCGGCGGCGCAGCACCGCGTCCAACACGCGCGCCATCCTGGCCCGGCTGGGGCACGCCGAGATTCCGCCCGGCGAGATGGTGCGCAAGCTGCCCGCGGCCGGCAAGCAGATCGTCAGCATGGCCCGTGCCCTCTCGCACGACGCCAAGCTGATCGTCATGGACGAGCCCAGCGCCGTGCTTGCTCATGATGAGGTCGCCAACCTGTTCCGCATCATCCGGGAGCTGACCGCGCAGGGCATCGCGGTCATCTACATCTCGCACCGGCTGGCCGAGATCCGCGAGATCGGCGACCGGGTGACGGTCCTCAAGGACGGCCGCACGACCGCCGCCAACCTCCCGGCCCGGACCACCCCGACCCGGGAGCTGGTGGGCAAGATGACCGGGCGGAGCATCGAGTACGTCTTCCCGCCCCGCCCGCCCCGGCAGGAAAGAGATCCCGTACTGGTCGTCGAGAACCTGACCAGGCACGGCGAGTTCGCCGACGCGAGCCTCACGGTCGCGCCCGGCGAGATCGTGGGAATCGCCGGCCTGGTCGGCTCGGGCCGCTCCGAGCTGCTCGAGACGATCTTCGGGGCGCGCCGGGCGGACGCCGGCACGGTCACCTTGGACGGTCGCCGTATCACGGGGGTCGGCGGGGCGGTCGCCCGCGGCATGGGAATGGCTCCCGAGGAGCGCAAGAGCCAGGCGCTGCTGCTCGACGAGCCGGTTTACAAGAACATGACGCTCGCCTCGTTCGCCGGTTTCGCGCACGGCGGCTTCACCGACGCCCGCGACGAGCGAGCCGCCGCCCTCAAGACCGCCGAGCTGCTGGAGCTTCGGCCGCTCGACGTCGACCGCCCGGCGCGCACGCTCTCCGGCGGCAACCAGCAGAAGGTCGTGGTCGGGCGCTGGCTGCTCGACAAGACCCGCCTGTTGCTGCTCGACGAGCCGACCCGGGGCGTCGACGTGGGCGCCCGCGCCGAGCTCTACCAGGTGATCCGGGGGCTGGCCGCCGACGGGGTGGGCGTGCTGCTGGTCTCCAGCGAGGTGCCCGAGGTGCTGGGCATGGCCGACCGGGTGCTGGTGATGCGGGAGGGCCGGCTCGTGCACGAGGCGCCGGCCGACGAGTTGGACGAAGACACCGTGCTCGACCTCGTCATGGCGGGGTCGTTGCTGGAAGGGGAGCCAGCGTGATCACCGAGACGGCGCCGGCCGAGGTGCGCCCCGCCAAGAAGCGTCTCGACGACAACACCGTGCGCAACCTGGGTCTGGTCGGGGTGCTGGCCGTCCTGGTGATCATCGGGATCGTCACCAAGCCGGAGCTGTACTCCGACCCGACCTGGGTGCGCAACAACATCCTGACGATCCTGCAGCAGGCGTCGGCGATCGGCGTGGTGACGGTCGGGATGACATTCGTGATCATCGGCGGCGGCATCGACCTGTCGGTCGGGGCGATCATCGCGCTCGCCGGGGTGTGGGCCACGACGCTGTCGACGCAGAGCTACGGCGCCGGCGGCATGATCTTCACCGCGCTGGTGGTGGGGATCGCGGTCGGCCTGGTCAACGGGGTGCTCATCTCGTACGGCCGGCTGGTGCCGTTCATCGCGACCCTGGCCATGCTCGTGTCGGCGCGCGGGCTGGCGGCGCAGATCTCCGGGAAGCAGACCCAGGTCTCGGCGAACGACTTCATCAACAGCATCGCGACGACCAAGCTCATCGGGATCCCGCTGCTGGTGTGGATTCTGGCCGCGGTCGTCGCGGCCGGGTGGGTGCTGCTGAACCGAACGACCTTCGGCCGGCGCACGGTCGCCGTCGGCGGCAACCCCGAGGCGGCCCGGCTGGCCGGCATCAACGTCAAGCGGCACACCCTGCTGCTCTACGCGCTCTCCGGCCTGTGCTGCGGCATCGCCGCGATCATGCTCACCTCGCAGGCGACCAGCGCCCAGGCCGCCATGGCGAACCTGTACGAACTGGACGCGATCGCCGCGGCGATCATCGGCGGCACGTTGCTCAGCGGCGGCCGCGGCACCATCATCGGCGCCCTCTTCGGGGTGCTGGTCTTCTCCACGATCACCAACCTTTTCGCGATCAACAACCTCTCCACCGAGGTCCAGAACATGGTCAAGGGCGGCATCATCGTCGCCGCCGTGTTGATCCAGCAGTTCCGTTATCGCTCGCTCACACAACTCCTCAAGCGCTGACCGCTCCTCGGCCCGCTTGACGGGTCCCCCTTGGAGGAATCATGTCCGCTTTGTCCCGTAGGCGCGTTCTGTTCGGCGGCGCGGCCGTCGGCGCCGGCGCGCTCCTGACCGCGTGCACCAGCAACGACCCCGGCACCGACGCGCAGGTGAAGACCAACGCGAGCGGCGACGCCAACGCCGCGACCGGGCAGAAGGTCACCATCGGATTCTCCGCGCCGGCCGCCGACCACGGCTGGATCGCGGCGATCACCAACAACGCCAAGGCCCAGGCCGGCCAATACTCCGACGTGGAGCTGAAGACCGTGGAGGCGGGCGCGGACGCCGCGGCCCAGCGTGCCGCCCTCTCCACGCTGATCGCGCAGAAGCCCAACGTGATCGTGATGCTCCCGTGGGACGGCAAGGAGCTCAACTCGGCCGGCCTCGAGGCGATGCGGGCCGGCATCCCGGTGGTCAACCTCGACCGTGCCTTTCCCAGCGCCGCGGCCTACCGGCTGCAGATCAAGGGCGACAACTACGGCATGGGGCTGGCGGCCGGCGCGTACATCGGCGAGCAGCTCAAGGCCAAGGGCGTCAGCAACCCGATCATCGGGGAGATCCCCGGCATCGACTCGCTCGAGCTCACCCAGGAGCGCACGCAGGGATTCAACGCCGCCCTCCAGGTGTACGGGTTCAAGGTCGCCAACCGCCGGCCCGCGGAGTTCACCGCCGACTCGGGCCAGGCGGCCGCGACCGCGCTGCTGCAGGCGCTGCCCAAGATGGACGCCCTGTGGAACCACGACGACGACCAGGGCATCGGCGTGCTCGCCGCGATCAAGCAGGCGAACCGCAGCGAGTTCTTCATGGTCGGCGGCGCCGGCTCGAAGGCGGCCATCGACGGGATCACCGCGGACAACAGCGTGCTGAAGGCGACCGTGACGTACAGCCCGTCGATGGCCTCCTCGGCGATCTCGCTCGCCCGGCTCATCGGGCAGGGTAAGGGCATGAGTGACCTGGTGGAGCTGCAGGTGCCCAAGGAGATCACGCTCGCCTCCGAGACGATCACCAAGGCCAACGCGGACAAGTACGCCAAGCTGGGTTTCTGAGGGGAATTTCATGTCGGAACAGCTGCGGGTCGGCATGGTCGGCTACGCGTTCATGGGCGCCGCGCACTCACAGGCGTGGCGCACCGTGAACCACTTCTTCGACCTGCCGCTGTCGGCACGGATGCAGGTGGTGAGCGGTCGCTCCCCGGCAGGGGTGGCGGCCGCCGCCGCGAAGCTCGGCTGGGAGTCACACACCACCGACTGGCGCGCGCTCATCGAGCGGGACGACGTCGATCTCGTGGACATCTGCACGCCCGGTGACACCCATGCCGAGATCGCCCTGGCGGCGCTGGCCGCGGGCAAGCACGTGCTCTGCGAGAAACCCCTGGCCAACACGGTGGCCGAGGCGCGCGAGATGGTCGCGGCCGCGGCGGCCGCACAGGCACATGGCGTACGGGTGATGTGTGGCTTCAACTACCGGCGGGTGCCGGCCGTGGCCCTGATGCGGCAGATGGTGGCCGGCGGACGGATCGGGACGATCCGCCACGTGCGGGCCACCTACCTCCAGGACTGGATCGTCGACCCGACGTTCCCGCTGGTCTGGCGGCTGCGCAAGGAGGTCGCCGGGTCGGGGGCGCTGGGCGACATCGGGGCGCACATCATCGACATGACCCAGTTCGTGACCGGGCAGTCGATTGCGTCGGTGTCGGCGCTCACCGAGACGTTCGTGCGGTCGCGGCCGCTCCCGTCCGCCTCCTCGGGGCTGGCCGCATCGTCCGACTCGGCCGAGCACGGCGAGGTCACCGTGGACGATGCCGCCCTGTTCCTGGCCCGGCTCAGCGGGGGAGCGGTGGCCACCTACGAGGCGACGCGGTTCGCCACCGGGCGCAAGAACGGGCTGCGGGTCGAGCTCAACGGGTCGCTCGGGTCGCTGGTCTTCGACTTCGAGCGGATGAACGAGCTCTCCTTCTACGACGCCACCCGGCCGGAGGCCGAGCAGGGCTTCACCCGGATCCTGGTGACCGAGCCGGACCATCCGTACATGGCGGCCTGGTGGCCGCCGGGGCATCCGATCGGCTACGAGCACACATTCACCCACGAGGTGCGCGACCTGATCGAGGCGATCGGCACGCAGACCGACCCGGCGCCGTCCTTCGCGGACGCCTTGCAGGTGCAGTTGGTGCTGGACGCGGTGGCCCAGTCGGCCCAGTCGTCCCAGTGGACCAAGGTCGAGCAGGTCTGACGTCCGTCGCGGGCCGGCGAGGGACGGCGCGGTTGCGCCCCGCGCCGGCCGGCTCGTGGCGGGGTGATTGATGGCCGCCCGGGGCATCCTGCGCCCGGGCGGCCATTCGCGCGCACTCGCACGGGTGATCGTCGCGTGCGCGTCCGAGTGTGCAGATAGCGCACATAGATAACGCTCTCCGGTGTCCGCGCCGCCCGCGCGCACGTCCTCCTACCGGCAGGTCACCCTAGCCGCGCGCATTCACCGCGGCCGATGAGCCGGCGGCTCTTAGATCATGTTCGGGCCGGTCACCGCGTCGCACGGCTCGTACGCCGCTGATCCCGCAGGCGCATGACGCTCGTATCCGAGGTCGGAACGACCCCACGGATGGAGGCGTCATGGCAACCCCACGGACCGCCCCGCATGCGTCGAGCAAACGCGGCGGCATGGTCCATACTGGACGCCCAAGCACGCGCCGATGCACGTGCAGATGCACCGGCACCCTCGCCCGGGGAGGACTCTGATGCGGCTGAGACATCCTTCCGGCCGGATCGTGCACCTCAGCTGTGAGATCGCGCCGCGACCCGAGAGCAATCTACCCGGGGTCATCGGGCAGCTCGACACGTACGGCGCCGTCCGCGGCCGCCTCGGCGTGGACGCGCTCGGCGTCAACCTCTGGCTTTCCCCCTCGCTCGCCGCCACCCTCGCCGTGGAGAGCCGCGCCCGCACCCGGCTTCGTGCCGAGCTCGACGCCCGTCGCCTCGAGGTCGTTACGTTGAGTGGCGCGCCCTTCGGTGAGGGTGGCGGCGAGCGGCCCCCCGCCTGGACCGAGCCCGCCCGCCGGGAGTACACCCTCGACCTCGCCCGGATCCTGCTCGATCTCCTCGACGAGGAGGCCGTGCGCGGCGCGGTCAGCAGCATCGGGCTGGGCCCACGGGCCGGCTGGGCCGAGCCCGACGACAAGGCGAGCGCCGGCATCCTGCGCCGCCTCTCGGCCGGCCTCGCCGATCTCGCCTGGCAGAACGGGCGCGCGATCCGGGTCGGCTTCCAGCCCGCGCCCGGCTGCGTGCTCGACAGCGCCGCGCAGACCGTCGCCGCGCTCAGCCGCATCGACAAGGAGCGGCTCGGCGTCTGCCTCGACCTCGGTCACGTGGCCCGCGCGTGGCCCGACCCGGCCGCCGGCATCGAGTCGCTCACCGACGCCGGACTGTCGCTCACCGAGGTACGCCTCGCCGCGGTGCCGGGCGGGACGACCGAGGCGTGGCGGTCCGCGCTGCGGCAGGTGTTCGGGGCCGGCGGGCCTCTCACCGAGTTCCTGACCCTGCTCGCCCGGGTCCCCGATCCCGGGCCCGACCAGGTGGCCGGCGACGTCGCGTACCTGCTGGCCGAGCTCGCCGCCCTCGGCCTCGCGCCGGAAAACGAGCCCTGCCCCGCGCGGTGATTTTTCGATAGGGTCACCGTGGTGCTGCCGTGACGGGCGGACCGGCCCGGGAGGCGCAACCCGGCCCGGCCGTTTGGCTGGTCACGGCGGTCTGCGATGTCCGGCCGGCTTCCCTCGCCGTCCGCCGTTTCCGGCTGCGACCAGGGAGTTTCGCCATGGCCCGACCCATCACGCTCTTCACCGGCCAGTGGGCCGACCTGCCCTTCGACGAGGTGTGCCGGCTGGCCTCCGAGTGGGGCTACGACGGCCTCGAGATCGCCTGCTGGGGCGACCACTTCGAGGTCGACCGCGCGCTCGCCGAGCCCGACTACATCGACCGCAAGCGCGCCGTTCTGGAGAAGCACCATCTGAAGGTGTTCGCGATCTCCAACCACCTGGTCGGCCAGGCCGTCTGCGACCACCCGATCGACGAGCGGCACAAGGACATCCTGCCCGCGGCGATCTGGGGCGACGGCTCGCCGGAGGGCGTCCGGCAGCGTGCCGCCGAGCGCATGAAGGACACCGCGCGGGCCGCGGCGCGCCTCGGGGTGCAGACGGTCGTCGGCTTCACGGGCTCGTCGATCTGGCACACGGTCGCGATGTTCCCGCCGGTGTCGCAGGCCATGATCGACCGGGGTTACCAGGACTTCGCCGACCGGTGGAACCCGATTCTCGACGTGTTCGACGAGGTGGGCGTGCGCGTTGCGCACGAGGTGCACCCCCG
>Ga0081540_1004343_pt1 | contig 10858 bp, 8 predicted proteins | sample TabmetS2T1R1_FD_71024 | JGI IMG/M metagenome (GOLD analysis project Ga0081540, IMG submission 71024) | Tabebuia heterophylla rhizosphere microbial communities from the University of Puerto Rico - S2T1R1 | ecosystem: Host-associated > Plants > Roots > Rhizosphere ... | reverse complement strand
TCTCGCACCCACGAGGCGCCGACCGAACCCAGCTCGTCAAGGTTGTCGCGAAACCGCGCCGCCATAGGCCGGGTCGCCGGTCCGAGCACACTGCCCGCGACCTTGGCCTCCTGCGCTGCCTGCGCTGGCTCCCGCCACAGGTCGTTCCGATATGCGCGGCCGAGCGTTCGACCGTAGGCGCGCACGGCTACCCCAGTCCGGCTTGCGCCAGCCGGCGCATGAGTGGCGGCTCGCACGGCGGACCGCATGCCGCGTGCGGCCCCGGCGAGCGGCATCGCACCGAAGGCGTCGAACGCCAGGTCGACGGCGGTGACGTGCTCCCCGAACTGCGCGCTCCGGTCAAGGTCGGCGCCGAGTGCGACACCGGACGTCACCATCGAGGTGGCGAACAGCGCCGGTGCGGCCGGCGGACACGCGGCGAGGGCCACGACGCCGAGTACCGCGGTGATCGTCGACATGTCCCCGAACACCCGAGCGGCCGTGTCGACGGCCGCGTGCCAGCCGTGTGGGTTGTGCAGATGGTCGGTGTTGTCGACGACAGCGAGCTGGTCCACGCAGCGGTTGACGTCCGCGACCCATTGGTCGTAGGCCCGCTGATATCGGCTGGCCGCGAGCAAGCACGCCTGCTCGGCGTCGCGGACGGCAGCCGAGGGCGGCGCGCCGGGTCGGGCGACGATCACTCCATACGCGCGCACCGCGTCGGCGGCAGCCGACTGCGCAGCAGCCAGATCACGGTGGGCCCGGTCGACCTGGGCCGCATAGCTCGACAATGCCTCCGCGTACCCGTCGTATCGGGCTGGTACCTCGTCCAAGCGGGCCTCGGACGGCTCGGCCAGCTTCGCCGAGAAGGCGCGACCCGCCGCGCCGCACCAGAGCGAGCCGGGCTGGGCGATGCTGCGAAGTTGGCGCAGCGCGCGTCGCAACGCCTCCGCGGTACCACGCAACGCAGCCGCGATCGCGCGCAACTCGTCCCCGTAGCCAGCCGGTGAGACCAGGGCCGCGCACATCGTGGCCGCCAGCACCGGGCTGCCGAGCGGCAGATCCAGTGGCTTGGCATGCAGCCTCATCGCCCGCCGCCGATGACGGCTGCGCGACCGACCCCGGACTCCACCGTCGCATAGGCGACTGCTGCTTGCCGGACGGTGGAGCTGGCGGCGTCAAGGTAGCCGCAGATGAGTTTGCGCTTGCGCGACCAGTCCAGCTGGACGTCCTGGAGCGCAGCGGAGACGAGTGGATCGGGACAGCGACCGGCCAGGTCGCTCCCGGCGTCGGCCGCAAGCCGCGCCCGCACGTCCGCCAGCCGGGTGGCGAGTAGCTCCAGCCCGTCGAGGTCGACCTGGATCATGCTCATCGACGCCTCCTGACGGTCCGCGAGCGGTGGAGGACGAATGTAGGCGGTGATCCTGACGAGGAGGCTGGGGTTGTCCACAGGCCACGTGGATGTCCACAGGGCCGCGCAAAACGCCCCATCGCGGGGCCGCGCGGGTGTCCACTGAGACGCGTGGATGTTCACCCCGGCCGCGGGGTGTCAGGGTGGCATCCGCGACAGCGGGTCATATCGGGTGACACGGGACGCGATGAGGGACACCACCGACCGGCGCGGTGGGGTTTTCCGTAGGATGTATGAGGCGGGTTTACGACGCCGGGACGACACTACGGTTCCCCGACCGGCGCCGCCGGCCCGTCGCTTTCCGGCGGCCCGCTGCCGGGACGGGGTTGTCATAAACTGGGGAAACCGGAGGCGATCGTTCGCAAATGTCCAAGAACGTCGAGCAGCTCGACCGCGTGGTCATTCGGATCGCTGGGGACTCGGGCGACGGCATGCAGCTCACGGGTGATCGCTTCACCCAGGAGACGGCGAGCTTCGGCAATGACCTGTCGACGTTACCGAACTTCCCGGCCGAGATCCGCGCTCCCGCCGGCACCCTGCCCGGGGTCTCGTCGTTCCAGCTGCACTTCGCCGACCACGACATCCTGACGCCAGGCGATCGCCCTGACGTCCTGGTGGCCATGAACCCGGCCGCGTTGAAGGCAAACCTCGTCGACCTGCCCAAGGGCGGCACGATCATCGTCGACACCCACGACTTCACGGATCGGGCGTTGGCCCGGATTGGCTGGACGAGCAATCCGCTCGAGGACGGCACGCTGGACTCGTTCACCGTCCACGCAGTGGATCTCACCCAGCTCACGCTCGACGCGCTCGCGGGAACGTCGCTGTCGCGCAAAGACGCCGGCCGCAGCAAGAACATGTTCGCGCTGGGCCTGTTGTCATGGATGTACTCACGCCCGGTCGAGGGAACCCTGCAATTCCTGCGGCACAAGTTCGCCAGCCGACCCGACATCGCCGATGCGAACATCACCGCGTTCAAAGCGGGCTGGAACTTCGGCGAGACGACCGAGTCCTTTGCCGTCGCCTACGAGGTCAAGCCCGCGCCGCTTCCGGCCGGTGTGTACCGCAACATCACCGGCAACATGGCTCTGTCGTACGGGCTGATCACCGCGGCCCAGCGTGCCGGTTTGCCCTTGTTCCTCGGCGCCTATCCGATCACGCCAGCGTCAGACATCCTGCACGAGCTGTCGAAGCACAAGCGATTCGGCGTACGCACTTTCCAGGCCGAGGACGAGATAGCGGGCATCGGCGCAGCGATTGGAGCAGCCTTCGGCGGATCGCTCGCCATAACGTCATCCTCCGGACCCGGCATTGCGCTGAAAGGCGAATCGATCGGCCTCGCGGTATCTCTCGAGATACCTCTAGTCGTCTGCGACATTCAGCGCGGCGGACCGTCGACCGGATTGCCGACCAAGACCGAACAGTCCGACCTGCTACAAGCCATGTTCGGCCGCAACGGTGAGGCGCCCGTGCCGATCGTCGCCGCGCAGTCGCCGGCTGACTGTTTCGCGGCCGCACTCGAGGCGGTGCGCATCGCGCTCTCCTACCGCACGCCGGTGTTCCTGCTGTCTGATGGATACCTGGCGAACGGATCCGAGCCCTGGCGGGTCCCGAACGTGGCGGATCTGCCCGACCTCTCGGTGCCGTTCGCGACCAAGCCGAACGGCACCGACGGCACGTTCCTGCCCTACCTTCGCGACCCAGACACGTTGGCTCGACCGTGGGCGATTCCGGGGACACCGGGCCTGGAGCATCGGTTGGGCGGCATCGAAAAGGCCGACCGCACCGGCAACATCTCCTACGACCCCGACAACCACGACTTCATGGTTCGCATGCGGCAGGCCAAGGTCGATGGGATCGCTCGCACGATCCCACCGCTGACGGTCGACGACCCGGATGGGGACGCGCGGGTACTCGTCATCGGCTGGGGATCGACCTACGGAACGATCGGCGCCGCGGTGCGCCGGGTGCGCCGGGCCGGATACGCCATCGCTCAGGTGCATTTGCGGCACCTGAACCCGTTCCCGTCGAACCTGGGCACCGTGCTGGCCGGCTATGACAAGGTCGTACTGCCGGAGATGAACCTTGGCCAGCTCGCGACGCTCATTCGTTCGAAATACTTGGTAGACATCATCAGTGTCACGCAGGTCCGTGGCATGCCGTTCCGCGCGGCCGACCTCGCCGAGATGCTGCAAGGAGTGCTGACTCATGAGTGACCCGGCTGTCCCAGGGGGAGCCCGGCTTGACCTCAAGCCCAAGGACTTCAAGACCGACCAGGAAGTGCGTTGGTGCCCGGGGTGCGGCGACTACGCGATCCTGGCCGCAGTCCAAGGTTTCATGCCCGAGCTTGGCATTCCTCGGCACAACATCGTCTTCGTCTCCGGCATCGGATGCTCCTCCCGGTTCCCGTACTACATGAACACCTACGGCATGCACTCGATCCACGGCCGAGCACCGGCGATCGCAACCGGACTTTCCTCGACTCGGCCGGATCTGTCGGTATGGGTCGTCACCGGCGACGGCGACGCGTTGTCGATCGGCGGTAATCACTTGATCCACGCGCTCCGGCGCAACGTCAACCTCAAAATTCTCCTGTTCAACAACCGGATTTACGGGCTCACCAAAGGCCAATACTCCCCCACGTCCGAGCAAGGCAAAGTCACCAAGTCCACACCGTTCGGCTCGCTGGACAACCCGTTCAACCCCGTCTCCCTGGCCCTCGGCGCCGAGGCCACGTTCGTTGCCCGCACGCTGGACTCGGACCGCAGGCATCTGACGTCCGTGCTTCGCGAAGCGGCACACCATCAGGGCACCGCGTTCGTGGAGATCTACCAGAACTGCAACATCTTCAACGACGGGGCGTTCGAGATAATCAAGGACCCGACGACTCGCGACGAGTGGATCATTCCGCTCCAGCACGGCCAACCGCTGCGCTTCGGCGCCGAGGGACGAAGGGCAGTCGTTCGTGACCCACAGACCGGCGCGCTCACGGTAGCCGATGATGTCGCCGAGGATGATCCACGAATTGTCGTCCACGACGCCCATGCCGACGATCCGGCGTATGCCTTCGCGCTGTCACGACTGTCATCGAATGACGTTCGCTACGCGCCGATGGGCGTTTACCGGGATGTGACTCGGCCCACATATGACGCGCTGATGGCCGCGCAGCTCGACCACACACTGACCAAGGAGACGGCCGACACCGCAGCTCTCGACGCGTTGCTGCACGGCAAGGACACCTGGACCATCGCCTGATCGCCGGCTCGACAAGGCCACCGGAACCGCAATGGCCCGAGCTGCCGACCGCTCGAAGCCGTAACTTCGACGCGGTGGGCACCGACGCCGAGACGCGCCGTGGCCTGGTTTATGGAGCGGCGGCATATCTGCTCTGGGGCGCATTCCCGCTGTACTTCCCGCTATTGGAACCGGCCAGTCCGCTGGAGATTCTCGCTCATCGGATCTTGTGGTCACTTCTGTTCGTCACGCTGGTGCTATGGCGCACGCGAGCGTGGCGTTCGGTGCGGCGGCTTCTGGCCGATAGCCGTCGGCGTACTTTGCTGATCCTGGCCGCATCGGTAATCAGCGTGAACTGGTGCACCTACATCTGGGGCGTCAATTCCGGCCATGTTGTTGAGACGAGCCTTGGCTACTTCATCAATCCACTGATCACCGTCCTGCTTGGCGTCTTCCTGCTGCGCGAGACGTTGCGAAAACCGCAGTGGGTGGCAGTGGGTATTGCCACGATCGCCATTGTGGTTCTTGCCGTCGACTACGGGCGCCTGCCGTGGATCGCCCTCGTGTTGGCGATGTCTTTCGGCATGTACGGGTATTTCAAGAAACGAGCAGCCGTCGGGGCGGCGGAATCGCTCGCCGTCGAGACTGGTGTGTTAGCGCTGCCGGCCCTAACCGTGCTGATCGTGCTGCAGATGCAAGGCACGCTGGTCTTCTCGCACGACGGCGGAGGCAACACCGCCCTTCTCGCCACGACTGGCGTCGTGACCGCCATTCCACTTCTGTTCTTCGCCGCCGCTACTCGCCGACTGCCCCTCTCGACCGTCGGCCTTCTGCAATACCTGGCGCCGGTACTGCAGTTCGCGGTGGGCGTCGGCATCGACCACGAGGCCATGCCTCCGGTCCGGTGGATCGGCTTCGCGCTGGTGTGGATCGCGCTGATTGTTCTCACGGTGGACGGAATACGCAGCCAGCGCCGACGCATGCAGAAGGAGCCGGTCGAGGCGGAGCCCGACTTGATCCAGTCCGGGTCTACCCCTTGATGGGCAAGCCGGAAGGATGGCCGGATGCGGCTATTCGTAGCGGTGTGGCCGTCAGCTCCGGCAATCGCCGACCTGGCGTCGGCGGTCGCGGCGCTGCACGTGGACGGCGTAGCGCCGCGATGGCTGCCCGAAAATCGCTGGCACGTCACGCTCACGTTCCTCGGCGAGGTCGAGGAAGCGACTGTGCCACGACTACGCACCGGCCTGGGCCGGGCCGCCCGGCGAGGGCCACCTACCGAGCTCCAGCTCAAGGGCGCCGGGCGGTTTGGCCAGGGTGTGCTTTGGGTAGGCGTCGCCGGTGATGTGGCGCCGCTGACCGAGCTGGCCACCCGTGCCGCGGCAGCCGCGCGACGCACTGGCATCGAGGTGGAAGATCGCCGTTTCCATGCTCATCTCACCATCGCGCGTGGCCGCCCCAGGGCTGATTTGCGGGCCTGGGCCAAGGCGCTCGTGGCGTACGGCGGACCGACGTGGCCCATGGATCGGGTGAGCCTGGTTCGGAGCGAGCTCGGCCCGCGGCCGACCTACACGGAGCTGGCAGCCTGGCCGATTGCCCGTGGCTAGGGCAACATGGCGGCCGTGACGTCCGCTGATCTATCCACTCGGCTCACGGCGATGCGCGCGTCAACGTCCGCAATGATCGCCGACTTCAACGGGCAGCGCTGGGCCGACACGGATATGGCCGCGCTAATCGCCTTGCCGAACTGGACCCGCGGTCACGTGTTGACGCACATCGCCCGCAACGCGGATGGCATCGCGCGGGCGTTGTCTGGTGCGTTACGCGGAGAGATCATCAAGCGCTATCCGAACGGCCCTGACGGCCGGGCGGCCGACATCGAAGCCGGCGCCGGACGCCCGGTGCTCGAACAGCTGGCCGACGTGCGTGAGTCGGCCGACCGGCTCGACCGGCTGTTTGCCGCGGTCGCCGATGCGGATGCCTGGGAGGCTACCGCGGACAGCCGTCCAAGCCGCAGCTGGATCAGGGCGCGGTGGCAGGAGGTCGAGGTGCACCGGGTTGACGCGGATTCGGGGTACACCGTGGACCAGTGGCCGGCCGATTTCGTCGCGCTGCTCCTACCTCGGCTCGCTGATCGGCTGCCGGATCGCGCCCGCGGACCGCTTCGGCTCGAGGTGACGGCTGACGGGTCGCTGAACCCGGAGCTGGTCGGCCGCGAATGGGTCGTACCAGGCGAGGATCCGGCCCAGGATACGGGCCAGGCTCCAGGCGAGGAGCCGGTCGACGTGCGGGGTCCGGACTGGGCCGTACTGGCCTGGCTCACCGGACGAACATCAACCGTCGGCGACGCCATGACTGCACTGCCAGAACTTGCTCCCTGGATGTGATCGGCTAACCGGCACCACCGACTCAGCTAGTGCGAGCGACCACCACGTCGGTCAATGCCTCCAGCGCATCCCGAGCCGGCCGAGCGGGCAGTCCGGTCAGCAGGGCCCGGCTGGCGTCGGCGTAACTCTGCAGAGTGCGTCGCGCTTCGGCCACCGCCGGCGAAACACGCAGCAGCTCCAATGCCTCAGCATGAAGAGAATCGTCAACCAGCGGACCGGAAACCAGCTCGCGCAACCGCGCATCATCGGGATCCGTGGACCGCAACGCGTACAGCACCGGCAGGGTACGGACGCCCTCACGCAGATCCGTCCCCGGCGTCTTACCTGATTCGGTCGACTCGGAGGCGATGTCGAGGATGTCGTCAGAGATTTGGAAAGCCACCCCGATCTGCTCCCCGAAGCGCCGCAACACGTCGACGACTGACGGGTCAACGCGAGCGAACTCGGCGCCGAACTGGGCGGACGTGGCGATCAATGATCCGGTCTTGTCGGCGAGCACCTGCAGGTAGTGCGTGATCGGGTTAGTGTCCCCCGGCCCAACGGTTTCGCGGATCTGGCCGGCGACCAGCCGTTCAAAGGTTCGGGCCTGCAGCCGGACCGCCGCTGGACCGAGGTCGGCGAGCAGGTCGGATGCGCGCGCGAACAGGAAGTCGCCGGTCAAGATCGCGACGGTGTTTCCCCAGCGGGCGTTGGCCGACGCCGCACCGCGTCGCACGACCGCCTCATCCATGACATCGTCGTGATAAAGCGTCGCGAGATGGGTCAGCTCGACCACCACTCCAGCTGTGATGATCTCCGGGGCGCCCGGGTCGCCGAAGTGGCTCGACAGGAGGGTGAGAAGCGGACGGAACCGCTTCCCGCCGGCGTCGACCAGGTGGCGTGCGGAAATATCAAGGATCTCGTTATCGGAGCGAACGGCAGTCCGCAGGCCAGTCTCGACCTCGTCCAGTCCTGACCGAACCGAACGCTCCAGCTCAGCATCCTCGAAGACGACGCCGATGGGGGCGGGACTCACCCCGGTAACACCGTCTGCAGGTGCGCCGCGTTGTTGGCCAGGTCGAGGATCGGCTGAGGGAAGAGGCCGAGCCAGATGGTGACCGCTGCCGCGAGGGTGAGCGCGATCGTGGTCAGCGGTGAGGGAATCGTGATCGTGGGGCCGTTCTCCGGCGGCTCCGCGAAGAACATCAGCACGATGATGCGCAGATAGAAGAACGCTGCGACGGCTGAGGACAAAAGAGCGATGACAACGAGGGGCGCAGCGTCGTGGTAAGCCGCACGGAATACGTAGAACTTGCCGATGAAACCGGCCGTCAGCGGAATGCCCGCCATCGACAACAACAGAATCGTCATCAGCGGGGCCACCACCGGGCCCTTGCGACCCAGCCCGGCCCACTGCGACAGCTGAACCGCCTCGCCGTTGGCATCACGAACTAGGGTGACGAGACCGAACGCGGCGATCGTGGCGAGCCCATACGTGACAAGGTAGAAGAGCGAGCTTGCTATGGCATCTCGGGTTACCGCCACGATGCCGACCAGGATGAACCCAGCGTGAGCAATCGAGGAGTAGGCGAGGATCCGCTTAATGTTCGTCTGGGTCAGTGCGAAGACGGCGCCCACGACCATCGACGCTATTGCGACGGCCCAGATGATGGGCCGCCAGTCCCACTTGGTCGATGCGAAACCCACGTAGAGAACTCGGATGATCGCACCGAACGCTGCGATCTTCGTGCACGACGCCATGAATGCCGTGACGGCGGTGGGTGATCCTTCATAGACGTCCGGGGTCCAGGTGTGGAACGGCGCGACGCTGGCCTTGAAGAACAACCCCACCAAGAGCAGGGCGAGCCCGAGGTAGAGCAGGGCATCGGGCTTGTTCGACGTGGAGGCGGCCGCCAGTATCGCGGAGAGGTCGACGGAGTTCGCATACCCGTAGAGCAAGGCGATTCCGTACAGGAAGAACGCCGAGGCGAACGCACCGAGCAGGAAGTACTTCATTGCGGCTTCCTGCGACAACAGCCTGCGGTGCCGCGCCATCCCGGCCATCAGGTAAAGCGGCAGGGACAACACCTCGAGGGCGACGAACATGAGGAGCAGGTTGTTCGAGACCGGGAAGATCAGCATGCCGCCGACGGCGAACATCGCGAGCGGAAAGACCTCGGTCTGGATCCGGCCGGTGCGAGCCAGTTCCCGGTCTCGGGATGATCCCACGACGACAGCAGCCTGCGCCACGATCGGACTGCGCTCGAGTGATCGCTCGGCGATGAGTAGCACGGCCAGAATGGCCATGACGAGGATGGAGCCCTGGAGAAACAGTCCGGTGCCGTCAATGGCCAGGGCACCGGCGACGGTGGTCAATGATGTGCCGCGCAGCAGAATGACGGCAATGAACGCGGCCACCAAGCCCGCCATGCTCAGGCCCAGTTGCGTGGCGTACCGCTCGGTGCGCGGGACGAACGCCTCGATCAGCACTCCTACGCAGGCGACGCCGAGCACGATGAAAATCGGCCACAATGCGTGGTAGGCGATCGAAGGCGCATTCAACTGCGCCGGGGCGGCGGCGAGAGTCACTTCTGTCCTCCCACGGCTGTGCTGGACGCGGGCGGTGGATCAACCTGGCCGACATTCGCCAGCGTGTCCCGGATCGCCGGATTGATCACGTCGATGACGGGCTTCGGATAGAAGCCCAGGAACAGGATCAAGACGATCAGCGGGGCGACCGCGAAGGTCTCGCGCAAGTTGATGTCCTTGAATTTGCGGACCTTCTCGCTCACGACGCCCTGCATCGTGCGTTGGTAGAGGATCAGCACATACAACACGGCGAGGATCGTGCCCGCGGTCGCGAGAATCGCCAACCCCTTGTGCCGCGTGAACGTACCCACCAGGACCAGGAACTCGCTGACGAACGTGCTCATGCCGGGAAGCGCGAGTACGGACAGGCCGGCCGTCAGGAACAGCCCGCCGAGAATGGGGGTGACTCTCGCCGCACCACCGTAGTCAGCCACCAGGCGGGACTTTCCGCGCGCGATCAGGATGCCCACGACGAGGAACAGCGCCCCGGTCGAGAAGGCATGGTTGACCATGTAGAGGACGGCTCCGGTGCCGCCCTGCGTGGTGAATGCGAAGATGCCGATGCCGATAAATCCGAAGTGCGCGACCGAGGTATACGCGACCAGGCGCTTCATGTCGCGCTGGCCGATCGCGAGGAAGCCGGCGTAGAGGATTCCGACCACGGACAGAATCAGCACAGTCGGCGCGAAGTACCGAGACGCCTCGGGGAACAGCGGTAGACAGTACCGAAGGAAGCCGAACGTACCCACCTTGTCGAGCACGCCGACGAGTAGTACCGCGCCACCGATCGGAGCCTCGGCGCCAGCATCCGGCAACCAGGTGTGGAACGGCACGAGCGGTGCCTTGATCGCAAACGCGATGAAGAATCCGAGGAACAGCCACTTTTGCGTAGCGCCGGTCGGCACGTGGCCGACGAGATCCGAGAACGCGAACGACCCGGTGCCCGAGGTCACGTACACCCCGATCACTGCGGCCAACATCAGCAGACCACCGACCAGGGAGTACAAGAAGAACTTCATCGCGGCGTACTGGCGGCGCGGGCCGCCGAAACTGCCGATGATGAAGTACATCGGCACAAGCATCGCCTCGAAAAAAACGTAGAACAGGAAGACGTCGGTGCTGATGAACACGCCGATCATGAAGAACTCGAGCAGCAGCACCAAGCCGAAGTAGGTGCGGACGCTGCGGGGCTTGGCGTTGAGCTCCTCCGCGTCCGTCTCAGTGTCGAACGAGTTCCACGATGCGAGGACCACGACCGGGACGAGAACCACGGCCATGGCGA
>Ga0081540_1004342_pt1 | contig 10859 bp, 11 predicted proteins | sample TabmetS2T1R1_FD_71024 | JGI IMG/M metagenome (GOLD analysis project Ga0081540, IMG submission 71024) | Tabebuia heterophylla rhizosphere microbial communities from the University of Puerto Rico - S2T1R1 | ecosystem: Host-associated > Plants > Roots > Rhizosphere ... | reverse complement strand
GGCGGCCATCCCATGGTGCTGCGGCCGGACGAGATGCAGCTCTCCCGCGGCGAGCCGGTCAAGGACACCGCGCTCGTGCTCTCGCGCCACGTCGACGCCGTCGGCGTGCGAACGGGGCCCGACGAGCTGCTCGAGGAGCTGGCCGCCGAGGGCTCGATCCCGGTCTTCAACATGCTCACCGCCAACCACCATCCGTGCCAGGCGCTCGCCGACCTGCTCACCCTGCGCGAGGCGTTCGGAAGGCTCGAGGGGCTCAAGCTCGCCTACGTCGGCGACGGCAACAACGTCGCCCGCTCGCTGGTCGTCCTCGGCGCCATCGCCGGCGTCGAGGTCGTGGTCTCCTCGCCGCCCGGCTACCAGCTCGATGGCGTCGAGACGGTCGAGGACCCCACCGAGGCGGTCGCCGGCGCGCACGCGGTCTACGTCGACGTGTGGGTCTCGATGGGCGACGAAGCGACGGCCGAGGAGCGCCGCGCCGCGCTCGCGCCGTATCGCCTCGACGAGGCGCTGCTCGACCGCGCGCGGCCCGACGCCATCGCCCTGCACGACCTGCCGGCGCACGTCGGCGAGGAGATCACCGCCGAGGTCCTCTACGGGGACCGCCAGCGAATCTGGGACCAGGCCGAGAACCGCCGCCACGCACAGAAGGCCCTGCTCGAATGGCTGCTCCCGAGGGGTGCCGAAGGCGGCCATGTGGCCGCCTGAGGCGGGCCTCCTGGTCGCGTGAGCGACATGGATTCGATCTACGACCGCATAGGACGCACCTACACGGCGACGCGTGCGACCGAGCCGCGCATCGCAAGGCGCATCTGGGAGGGGCTGGGCGACGCCCGCACCGTGGTCAACGTCGGCGCGGGCGCCGGCAGCTACGAGCCACCCGATCGCGACGTGACCGCCGTCGAGCCCTCCGAGGTCATGATCGCCCAGCGCCCGCGCGACGCCGCGCCGGCGGTCCAGGCCAGCGCCGAGGACCTTCCGTTCGAGGACGACGCCTTCGACGCCGCGATGGCCGTCCTCACGCTGCACCACTGGAGCGACTGGCGAGCGGGGTGCGCCGAGCTGCGGCGCGTGGCGCGCGAGCGGGTCGCGGTGCTCTCGTGGGACCCGACGTACCGCTCCGCGCTGTGGCTCATCCCCGAGTACTTCCCGGACCTGACCCGGGGCGTCGCCGAGGGCTTCCCGTCGCTCGCCGAGCAGGCGGCCGAGCTGCAGGCCGAGGTCGAGGTCGTGCCGGTGCCGTGGGATTGCGCCGACGGCTTCTTCAGCGCGTTCTGGCGGCGCCCGGAGGCCTACCTCGACCCCGCCGTGCGCGCAGGCATCTCGACGATGTCCGGGCGCGACGAGGAGCTCGCCCCCGGGATCGCCCGCCTCGAGCGGGACCTGAGGAGCGGCGAATGGGCCCGCCGCCACGCCGGCCTGCTCGAGCTCGACGAGCTCGATCTCGGCTATCGCCTCCTGATGGCTAGCCTGGACGCATGACCGCGCCCACGAGGACCCGGGTCGACCGGGGCCAGGAGCTCGAGCTGACCATCGACTCGCTCGCCTTCGGCGGCGCGGGCGTCGCGCGCCTGGACGGCTACGTCGTCTTCGTCCGCGACGCGATCCCCGGCGACAGGGTGCGCGCGGTGGTCACCAAGCGCAAGAAGGCCTACGCCGAGGCCCAGGCGGTCGAGCTGCTCGCTCCCGGAGCCGAGCGCGTGCCGCCGCTCGCCGATCATCCGGGCGCGCCGTGGCAGGTGCTCCCCTACGAGCGCCAGCTGCAGGTCAAGGCCGATCAGGTCCGCGACGCGCTGCAGCGCATCGGCGGCCTGGACGGCTACGAGCTCGAACCGATCGTCCCTGCGGTCGAGCAATGGCGCTACCGCAACAAGCTCGAGTACTCGTTCGGCACCGACGACGCGGGCGCGCTCATCTGCGGCTTCCACGCGCCGGGCTCCTGGGAGCGCATCGAGCATGTCGAGGACTGCCTGCTGGCCTCCGAGCCGGGGAACCAGGCCCGCCGCGCCGCGCTGCAGTGGTGCCGTGCTCAGGGCCTCAGCGCCTACGACCGCCGCGCCCAGGCGGGCCTGCTGCGCAACCTCGTCGTCCGCGAGGGCCGTCGCACCGGCGAGCTCCAGGTCCGCCTCGTGACCTCCGACGAGCGGGTCGGCCTCGACGGCTTCGCCGATGCGGTCGGCGCCGGCAGCGTGCTGTGGACGCGCGCCCAGGACGTCGGCGAGACCACCGCCGGCGGCATCACCGAGGTCCTCCACGGCACCGACTCGATCGACGAGGAGGTCGGCGGCCTGCGCCTGCGCATCAGCGCCGACGCGTTCTTCCAGACGAACACCGAGATGGCCGAGCGCCTCTACGCCGTCGCCTCCGAGTACGCGGGCCTGCAGGGCTGGGAGCGCGTCTACGACCTCTTCTGCGGCATCGGGACGATCGGGCTGTCCCTGGCCACGCGCGCCGGCGAGGTCTGGGGCCTGGACATCGTCGAGGAGGCCATCGCCGACGCTATCGCCAACGCGCGCCTGAACGAGATCGACAACGCCCGCTTCTTCGCCGGCGACGTGCGCCTCGCCCTCGGCGAGCTCGTGGAGCGCGCCGGGCGTCCCGACGTCCTCGTCGTCGACCCGCCGCGCGCCGGCCTGTCGGCCAAGGTCGTGCGCCGCGTGATCGAGGCGGCGCCGAAGCGCATCGTCTACGTCTCCTGCAACCCGACGACGCTCGCCCCCAACGCCGCCCAGCTCGTCGAGGCCGGCTACGCGCTGCGCCGCGTGCGCCCCGTGGACATGTTCCCGCAGACGCCGCACATCGAGTGCGTGGCGCTGCTCGAACGCTCCTAGCTCTCCTCGCGCGCGTCGTCGAACGGCGGGTCGGATATCGGCTCCTCGACGCGCTCGAGGATGCCCAGCAGCTCGGTGACGCGGCACACGAGCAGGCGCTCCTCGTCGACCTCGACCCACGCGCCGGCCGACGCGGGGAAGACGACGTGGTCGCCCGGGCGCACCGGCATCTGCACGCCCGCCGACTCCCACCAGTCGACGCCCTGGCCGACCGCGAGCACGATCCCGTGCTGCGGCGGCGGCTCGTGCGAGCCCGGCGGGACGACGAGCCCGGACTGGCGCATGCGGTCGGGCTCGAGCTCCTTGATGACCACGCGGTCGAACAACGGGCGCAGGTGGTGACGGGCCATGCCCTGCAGAGCCTACGACTCCGCGCGGCCGTGCCGTCCCGGCGACCGGACGATTCGTGCGTCACGGATCGCGCGGCGGGGTACGTTGTTGCGCCGTGGCAAGCGCTGCGGACCGCACAGGGCCGCGCGCGCCGCGCATCCGTGACGTCGCCGAGCGTGCCGGCGTCGGGGTTGGCACCGTATCCAGGGTCCTCAACGACGCACCGGGGGTGGCGGCGGCGACGCGGAAGCACGTGCGCGCGGTCATGGACGAGCTCGGGTACCGCCCGAGCTCGACGGCGCGCAACCTCTCGCTCGGCCGGACGCTGACGCTCGGCGTCGTCGCGCCGTTCTTCACCAGCCCGTCGATCGTCGAGCGCCTGCGCGGGATCGACGACATCGTCGGCAACAGCGCCTACGACCTGACGCTGTTCAACATCGAGACGCTCGAGCAGCGGCGCGACGCGATGCGCCGGTTCGCGCGCCGCACGCGGGTCGACGGCGTCATGGTCATCTCGCTGCCGCTGACGGCGGGCGAGGTGCGTGTGCTCCAGCGCGACCGGCTGCCCGGGGTCTGCATCGACGTCGCGAACTCGCCCCTGCCCTTCGTGGCGATCGACGACGTGGAGGGTGGCACCTTGGCCACGCGCCACCTGCTCGAGGCCGGCCATACCCGCGTGGCGTTCGTCGGCGACGTCAAGGATGTCGCCTTCGGGTTCGCCTCCAGCGAGCGCCGCCTGGAGGGGTTCCGCCGGGCGCTCGACGCGGCCGGCGTCGCGCTCCCGGCGTCGTACGTCAAGCGCGGCCCCTTCGGGCGCGAGAGCGCCGGGCGGCTGGCCCGCCAGCTGATGGCGCTGCGCCGCCGGCCGACCGCGGTCTTCGCCGCCTCCGACGTCCAGGCCTTCGGCGTCCTCGACGCCGCCGCGCGCGCCGGCCTCGCGGTCCCCGACGATCTCTCGGTCATCGGCTTCGACGACATCGAGCTCGCTGCGGCCATCGGGCTGACGACCGTCCGTCAGCCGCTGCGCGAGTCCGGGCAGCTCGGGGCGCGCATGCTGCTGGGCGAGATCGAGGCCCGCCCGCACGCCGGCGAGCCATTACCGGAGCTCGCGGTGGTGAGCAGGCGTACGGTCGGTCCGCCTGGCTGAGGGCACCGGCGGCAACTTCGACGCCGCGGCTCTTGACACCGCCGCGTTCGGCGCTAGTGTCGGAACCGGTTCCAAGTTGCTCGACACGCTGGCCTGGAGGTGGCCGGCGAGAAGGGTCCGGGTCGTGCGAACCAACGCTCCCCACATCCGTTCGGGCGTGGGGCGGGTCGAAGACGACCTGCTCCAGCGCTACGTCGCGCACCGCGATCTCGCCGCTCGCGAGGAGCTCGTGGCGCGCATGCGGCCGATCATCCGGCGCCTCGCGCGCCGCTACCGCCACAGCGGCTACGTCGAGGATCTCGAGCAGGCCGCGGCGCTTGGGCTGACCAAGGCGCTGGAGCGCTTCGATCCTCGCTTTGGCACCGATCTCGTCCGCTACGCGGTCCCGACGATGGTGGGCGAGATGCGCCGCTGGCTGCGCGACCACTCGTGGGCCGTGCGGCCGCCGCGCGAGGCCGCCGAGACGTGGCTGGAGCTCGTGTCGGCGACCGAGAGCATGACCGCCGTCCTCGGCCACGCGCCGACCGCCGACGATCTCGCCGCGCACCTCAACCTCTCCTCCGAGCGCGTCGTCGCCGCGATGGAGGCGCGGCGTGGGCGCTGGACGGTGTCGCTCGACGCGCCTCTCCACGTCGACGCGGAGGACCGCACGATCGCCGACTCGCTCGGCGTTGAGGACGACGACCTGCAGCGCGCGTTCCAGCGCGCGTGGCTCGACGAGCTCGAGGCGTGGCTCGACCCGCTCGAGCGCGACGTGCTGCGTCTCTACTTCGAGGAAGACCTCTCCCAGCGCGAGATCGCCGCCCGCATCGGCATCTCCCAGATGAAGGTCTGCCGCGTGCTGCGCCGCGCCGTGGACCGCCTGCGGGCGGCCGACCGGGCCGCGGTCGCCTAGAGGGGTGCCGGAGGCGGCGCCGGAGGCGGGCCCCCAGGCGGATCAGCTGTCGGCGCCCTTGCCGCGCTGGCGCGAGAGCCAGTCGCCGAGCTGCTGGCCGACCTCGCTCATCGACGAGCCCGCCTGCTGGAAGGCGTCCGACACGCGCTTGGCGTAGTGCTCCTGGGCGGCGTCGGCCTCGTCGCGCAGCGGCGGCTCCTGGCCGCGGCGCAGGTACTCGCCGCCGACGATGCGGTCGTAGTCGCCCTCGCGGACCCATTCGAGCAGCTGGCGCACGCGGCGCACCGGCATCGGATGGGTCAGCTGCATGTCCTGCATGAGCCGGGTGAGCTTCTCCAGGCCGGTGCCCTCCTCGTAGTCCATGGCCTGGGCGATGAACGCATCGAGGTTGAGGTCCTCGGCCGCCTCGCCGGCGCTGATGACCATGAGCGTGCGGCAGACTGCGAGCGGGTCGCGGGTGATGAGCGCGGCGGCGCGGTCGCAGCTGAGCTCGGCGCCCCGGAACCACTCGAGCAGCGCGAGCTGGATGGCCAGCAGCGGCAGGCCGGCCAGCCATGGCAGGCGCGCGGAGTTGCCCAGGCGCAGCAGGATGAGCAGCGCGGTCTGATAGAGCACGTGACCGGAGTGCACGTGCGCCGCCTCATGGGCGAGCACGGCGCGGCGGCCGTCGTCGCCGAGGATCCGCACGAGCTCGGAGTTGAGGACGACCACGGGCTTGTCGATCCCGATCGTCGCCGCGTTGGCCATCGGGAACTGGGTCAGGTACAGGTCGGGGACCTTCTCGATGTCCAGTGCGTTGAAGCACTGGCGGTGCAGGACCCAGATGTGCGGCAGCTGCTCCTGGCCGAGACGGACCCCGGCTCCGAGCGCCGAGGCGCGCAGCGCGCGCTCGTAGCCCAGCGCGATGAGCTTGCGCACCACCTCGTCGAGGTAGGGCACCTTCTGCAGGGCGGCGGTCGCGGCGCGGTCGGCTGGGTGCTGGTAGGCCCGCGGCGAGATGCCCTCGAGCCTCCATGCCTCGACGGGAAGAGCCATGGCCAAAAGATAGGGTGCCGCGCATGCGCGCCGCCACCGTCAGCGACGGCAAGCTCCTCGTCGCCGAGCATCCCGATCCCCGGCCAGGCGACGGCGAGGCCCTCGTCCGCGTCCGCGCCGCGGGGGTCAACGGCGCCGACCTGCACCAGCTCGCCGGCCGCTACCCGGCGCCCGCGGGCTCGCCTCCGGACATACCGGGCCTCGAGCTCGCCGGCGAGGTCGCCGCGCTCGGCCCCGGAGCGCAGCGCTTCTCCGAGGGCGACCGGGTCATGAGCATCGTCGGGGGCGGCGGCCAGGCCGAGCTGGCCGTGGTGCACGAGCGGCTGTTGATGCCGGTGCCACGCAACCTCAGCTGGATCGAGTCCGGCGGCGTGCCCGAGGTCTTCACCACCGCTCACGACGCGCTGTTCACGCAGGCGGACCTCCGGTCCGGCGAGCGCCTGCTGGTCCACGGCGCCGCCGGCGGCGTCGGCACCGCCGGCGTGCAGCTCGGCGCGGCGGCCGGCGCGCACGTCACCGCGACGGTCCGCAACGGGGACCTGCACGACGCGGTCCTCGAGCTCGGTGCCCACGAGGTCGTCGAGCCCCAGGGCTTCGAGGAGCGCGGCCCGTTCGACGTCGTCCTCGAGCTGGTCGGCGGCCCGAACCTGCCCGGCGACCTGAAGGCTCTGGCCACCCTCGGGCGGATCGTGGTCATCGGCATCGGCGCCGGGGCCAAGGCGGAGATCCATCTCGGGGAGCTCATGGGCAGCCGCGGGACGATCCGCGCGTCGGGCCTGCGCTATCGCCCGCTGGAGGAGAAGGCGCTCACCGCGCGCGCCATGGAGCGCCACGTCCTGCGGCTGTTCGAGCGCGGGGCGCTCAGCGTCCCTGTCGCGGCGACCTTCCCGCTCGAGCGGGTCGCCGAGGCCTACGAGCGCTTCAGCGCCGGCGGCAAGCTCGGCAAGATCGTGATCGAGATGCCATGAACGCCGCGGAGCGGCTGTGGCGCGCCCTGGAGCGCTCCGACTGGGAGGCCGTGCGGGCCCAGTTCCACGCGGCGGCGGTGATCGAGGTCGTGGCCGGCACGGAGGCGGAGCTCGGCGTCGGCGAGTACGTGGCCGAGCACCGCGAGCAGGCCGCCCGCGGGCTCACCGCCGAGGTCGTGCGCACGCTGTCGGGACTCGGCAACATCGTCGTCGTCGAGGCACGCGCGGGCGACGCCCGCTGCGCCGGCTTCTACGACCTGCACGAAGGACGCATCGCCCGCGCGACCGAGTACTGGGTCACGCCGCGTGGCGCCGGATGAACGCCGCGACCGTGGCGGCCAGCGGCGACCACTTCGCGGTCGTCCCGAAGAGCATGTCCCAGCCATGCCCGGCCTCCGCGGGAAGCACGATCACGCGCCTGGTCGCCGACCTTGTCCGCCGTGCCACGGTCCGCATGTCCTGGGGCGTCACGTAGCGGTCGCTGCGCGCGACCGCGAACAGCGCCGGCGCGGTCACGCCGCGCGCGGCCTCGCCGGCGTTGGCGTCGATGCCCGGCGTCAGCGAGGTGGTGTCGCGCTCGCCGGAGAGGTCGACGAGCGCCGCCGGGTGCAGCCGGGCGGCCGCGACCACCGCGATCGAGCCGCCCATCGAGGCGCCGACGAGCGCCACACGCCGCGCGCCGCGGCGGCGCAGCTCGGCCATCGCGGCCGCGACGTCGGTCGTCGCGTGGCCGCGGCCGCTGGGGCACGGCGAGTTGCCGAAGCAGCGCAGGTCGAAGAGCAGCGCCCGCACGCCGTGAGCCGACAGGTACTCGGCGTAGGGCCACCAGCCGCAGAGGTCGCGCGGGTACTCGTGGATGAGCACCGCCCCGACGGGCCCCGAGCCGACCACGGCGCCCGACAGCACGAGCCCGTCGCGCGTGCGGAAGCGGATCTCGTGTGCGGGGAGGCCGGGCTCGTCGCAGTGGCGCTTGTTGGCGCTCTTGGCCGCGGCCGTCGTCGTCGAAGCGGCCTGATGGTGGGCGGTCGTCTCCGAGCCGCCGCCGCACCCGGCAGCGGCCAAGAGCATCGCCGCGAGCAGGGCGAGCCGGCGCCTCACGCCCGCCGACCATAGACACCGGCAGGTTCGGTCGGCTTAAAGGTCCTCTTCCAGGTCCGCGTCGGAGACCGGCACTTCCTCCTGCGCGTGGATGTTGCACAGCACCGGCCCGCCGGACTCGAGGACCTGCTGGAGCTCGCGCTCGGTCAGCTTGGCGCCGCACTCCTCGCAGCGATCGCCGATCTCCTCCAGGGTCTTCTCCTCGAGATCCATGACCCCCACGTTACCCCTCCGCAGGACCTAGTAAGGCGGAAGTTCCTCGTACCAATCGCCGAGCACGCGGAAGGCCGCCCAGAAGTCGCGCTTGGCGGACTCCTCGTCCAGCGCCTCGTCGATGTTGGGCACGAAGAGCGCGTCGCAGGAGGGGGTGAAGTGCTGGATGGCGCCGAGCTGCGGGTCGACCTCGCGGGCCAGCGGCACGTCGAGGTCGTTGAGCGCGCCGAGCGCGTCCTCACCCATGACCACGACGATCTTCGGCGTGACGATCGCGAGCTCGGTCGCCACGCGCGCCACGCATGCCGGGTCGGCGATCGACGGGTCGGCGACCGGGCACTTCGCGCACAGCGTCCCGTAGACGGCGAGCGGGTCGATGCTCAGCCGCTTGAGCGACTTCATGAGCGCGGTGCCGCTGCGGCCGTAGAACGCCACGCCCTCCTCGATCTCGCTCGGCGCCGGCGCGAACTTGAGCAGGAAGACGTCGGCCTGCGGGTGGCCCGAGCCGAGGACGGGCATGAGGTTGCCTCGCGGGCAGTGCTCGCAGGCCTGGACCTCCCGGGTGAGGGCGTTGAGCTCGCGGATGGCGCGCTCGAGGTACTTCTCGCGGATCTCGTCGTCGGTCGCGGGCATGGGTGCTGCGGGCTTCAACGGCTCCGCAGGTGACCCTTCCGCGTGCATCACGGCTTGCGGATCGCGCGGCGCACGCGCCGCTCGCGGCGGCGCTCGCGCGCCCCCGGAGGCGTGGCCTTCGTCTCCAGGAACTTCAGCGCCTGCACGTAGAGCAGGCTCGACGGCTTGGTCTCGATCTCGGCGCCCCGCAGGGACTCGAGGAACTCCTCGGGCCCGTCGAAGTCGCGCATCCGCACCCGCACCGAGCCCAGCCCGGGGGCGACGTGCGCATCGGATCCGGCGCCGGCCGGGATGCGGTACTTCGCGGCGAACCGGGCCGCCTCCTCGTTGAATGAGGCGATCGCCACGCGCGGGTTGTAGACCTCGATCGCGTCGATGTCCTCGACCACGCCGAGCAGGTGCTCGTAGTCGGGCACCGCGTGCATGCGGTCGAACGGGTGGGGCACGTAGACCACGCCGCCCTGGCGGCGGATCTCGGCGACCGTCTCGGCCAGCGACATCCCGCGCGGGATGCGCTCGCGCAGGAACAGGCCGATGACCTCGCCCTGGCTGGCGGTCTTGACCTCCTCGCCGACGATGACCTTCACGCCGTAGTCGGCGGCCTTCTCCGCCGCCTCGAACGCGCCCGAGATCTCGTTGTGGTCGGTCACCGCGATCGCGCCCAGCCCCTGGTCGCGCGCGGTGGCCAGCAGCACCTCGACCGGCGTCGCGCAGTCGCTGCTGTGGTCGGTGTGCATGTGCAGGTCGACGTCGATGGTGCGCCGGTCGCGCAGGCGCCGCGCGGCGTGGGGGTTGCCGCGGGTGTCGTGCCGGCGCGCGGCGAGGGTGCGGTACAGCGCCTCGATCTCGTCGGCCACGTCGCTCCACGGCCGCACCTCGGCGCGCGCGCGAAGGCGCGCGCGCAGGTCGGGCTCGCCGACAAGTCGCGTCAGCTGCGCGGTCAGCGTCTCCACGTCGTTGGGCTCGAAGAGCAGCCCGGCCGCCCCGTCGCGCAGGGTCTCCTCGTAGACCGGCAGCCGCGAGGCGACCGGCACCGCGCCGGCGGCCTGCGCGCGCGCGAGCAGGCCGGGTGCGGGACCGACGCCGTCGGACGCGGCGACGAGGACGTCGGCGCCGGTGAGCGCCTCGAGCGGGTCCGCGACGAAGCGCACGCGGTCGTGCATGTCGGCGCGCAGCGGGATCGACGACGACGGGCCGCGGTCGGAGTGCACGACCGCGTCCCACGGCAGCTGTGGGTCCAGGCGCCGCAGCGCGCGCAGGAAGATGCGCAGCGCCCCGCGCTCCTCCTGCTCGACGAACGCGATGCGCACGCGATCGCTCTCTCGCGCCGGGCGCGCGATGCGGTCGGCCCCCGGCGCGACGACCTCGTAGTCGCCGGGGAAGAAGCGCCCCAGCAGCTCGGCGGTTGCCCCGTACGCCGCGGTACGCACGTCGAGGCGGCCGAAGACCAGTTGCACGACCTTGCGCGCGACCTGGGTGGCGACGATCCGCTCGGTCGGCGCGTGGAAGGTCCCGACGTTCAGCGCCCGCGAGTGGCGCAGGGCCGTGCTCGCCACGCTCGGCGCGAACGGCTCGTGCACGTGGCAGAGGTCGAGAGCCGCGCGCTCGAACAGGTCGGAGATCGTGCGCGCGACGTCGATGGGCAGCGCGGCACGCCCGCGCCCCGTCAGCGGCGGGGGGGCCTCCCCCGCCCGGGGCACCCGCGCCCGGCC
>Ga0081540_1004341_pt1 | contig 10864 bp, 8 predicted proteins | sample TabmetS2T1R1_FD_71024 | JGI IMG/M metagenome (GOLD analysis project Ga0081540, IMG submission 71024) | Tabebuia heterophylla rhizosphere microbial communities from the University of Puerto Rico - S2T1R1 | ecosystem: Host-associated > Plants > Roots > Rhizosphere ... | reverse complement strand
TACGCTTGACCCGGCTTGGCGGCTCTTGCACCATGGCCTGCAATCCAACCTCGTTGCTATTGTACGACAGATCAGATGGGATGCCCACCTAGGCTGATGTCGCCTATTGGCCCCAAGCCGACATGGTGACCTGCGGCTGCCATGTCCGCTTCTAGAAAGCTAACCGGACGTGGGCGGATAGTGCGGCAATGGGCCCCGCATTTGCGAGTCCTTGAGCAAGATCAAGTGTTGGGTCACTTAGAGGACCAAGGTCAGAGCCGCGCGGACAAAAGCCCGCGCGCGATTTGTTTAATTCAGAGACCGGAGGAAAATTGCTATGCATTTCTGTCTCACTGCACAATATACGCCGCAAGCTCTCAACAACATCATGGATAATCCCACGACCAATCGTTACGAGGCGGCCAAAAATCTGGTCGAAGCCGCTGGCGGAAAATTGATTTCAATGTACAGCACCGCTGCCAACGGTCCTGGTGTGCTGGTAATCATTGATGTGCCGGACCCCGCTGCAGCACCGGCTATGACTGGCGTTTTGTTAGCATCAGGTGCCGCACACAACGCAACCCTCACTCGTCTGTGGACGCAGGACGAAATCAAGGAAGTTCGGCAAAAGGCAAGTCAGCTTCGCGGGGCATACAAACCTCCCGGCAAGTAAATCGTATGGCCAGATCAGCAACGCAAACCTAAACCCACAGGGATTGCGGAAGGCGGCGCGCCTCGCGCACATATGATGCACAACCAACCTTCTCGCTAAATCGGCACTGTTCAGCTTGTCAAGATCAGTGGCGACGCGGACTCAAAGCGTCGCCGCTCCGTACCGCCTTACAAGGGCTTGATTTGCACCTTACGGAATTTGATCGTTCCCGCGCCGTGTTGCAGGGCGATCGACCCTTCATCGAACATTCCGTTCCGCAGTTCGGCCGTCTTCTTTCCGTTGAGCACGACCGTGATGTCGCGCCCCTTCGCCGTGATCTCGAAGGCATTCCAATTGCCGGCGGCCTTCGGCATCGGATTGATCTCCACATAGCGTGTGATCGCGCCAGTGCCGTAGCTCGGATCGGGGCGCTGATCAAAGATATTTGCTTCGTAGCATGTTCGGTCGGTGATCTTCTTGGCATCGAGGCAGCGGAAATAAATGCCACTATTTGCATCATTGCTCGGCCAGAATTCGACGCGCAGGACGAAGTCCTTGTACGGCTTCTTGCTGACGAGATAACCGGCCTCTTTGCCGTCCATCTTGTCGGCAATCACCGTGCCGTCCGCCAGATGCCAATTGGATGTCCCGACCTGATCCCATTGTTCGAGGTCTTTGCCGTCGAAGAGCGAGATCCAGCCGGCTTCCTGGGTTCTATCCTGCGGCAGCGCCTCGCTCACCGCGAAACTCGAGACGAGGAGCGCAAGAGCGAATTGCAAACAACACCGTAACGTCAGTGTCATGATCGACTCCTCCCGGTCGCCGCCGGTTGTTTCTCCGGGCGGTAGCCTTTGATGATAAGGCCTTGCACAAATTCTTGCTAGCTTCCGCTTTCGCATTCAAAAAATAGGGGGCACCGATGGCGTTTTCGCTAGCCGTGGACGCGCGCTTAGCGGACGCGGCTTCGGCCGCTGACGAGGTCAGCTTGTGACCCATCGCGTCATTTCGCTGCTACGCAACAACCCCGTCGCTTCAAGAGCAAGCGGACAAAGCAGGGTGCGCCGGAGCTTGCCGCGCCGAAGCGTACTGCCGATAGTCTATGATGCGGCAGCCACCGGCATAAGATATCGCCTCTTCAGTCCGCCAACTGAATTCCGCGCAACGCGATAACTCGAATTTTCGCTTCTGGCCCGAAGCCGACGTGCTCGCTGGATGCATCGACGTCCGCCTCCAGGGGTGGAGCGGACCTGGACGAGGGCGGGTCAGGACTTCTGGTTCTGACCCACAACGGACCTCAGTTTGCCCTTCATGTTGCGGTAGCGAAGCAACCGCAGCGGTTCAGCGTGCGCATGGTGTCTTCGTCGCCGTTCGGCCAGTGCTCGCGCATCGAGGTGCCCGAAAATTCGTGGTCCTTGGAGTTGCCTTCACAGGCCGGGTTTGACCCGACCGAGTGATGCGAGTCAGTCCGGTATGCGAACCTGACCTCCACTGAAGGTGATCAGCGCAGACGGGGCAGGCGAGTCCGAAATCGGCGGCACATTGGCGATTGTGATAGGCGGGGGCAGCGGTGCGCCCCCGCGCGGCGTGGTGTGCACCACCTGGCTCGGCGGCAAGGGCCGGCCCTGCTTCAGATGGGCATACATCAGATCCATCGCCTGAATGAAATAGCGATGCAGCGGGACGTACTTGTCGTTGTAACCAGGGAAAGCGTTGAAGCTGTCCAGGTGGTGCGCGTTGGTAACCTCATAGTAGCGCAGCGAGCTCAGCGAACCGTCGACGATGTTGTTGAGCCCGAAATAGGCCCGCGAGGCAAAATTTGGCGGCAGAATGCCGTCGTTGCGTCCGGTCACGAAGATCGCCGGTACGCGCCGCAGGCGGCCGGTGGCGAGCACCTCGCCCACGCCATCCGCGATGCGGTCGGCCTGTGCCTTCTGCGTGCCGGTCAGCGGCGCGCCGGTGACGGCGTTCTTTCCCGTTGCGAGCGAACGCAGGCAGAGCGCGCCGTCAAGGTTCTGGTTCGCGGTGGAGCCACGTTCTTCCTTCGGGCCGCCCGGTGCAGCATTATTGATGAGCGCGATCCCGGAGGCAGGCGGGATGCCGTTGCTCGTGCCAAAGATCTGCGCCTCGTTTGTAGCCGCGAGAGCGATGGGCGGGCCGCCCGGGACGCCGCCGTTTGCCGCCATGCTGAAGGCGCACAGGTTGTCCAGCACGCTGAAGCGTCCGTAGGCGTTCGCATAAGTGACCGAGATCGACTGTGCGACGTTTGCAAAGGAGTAGCCGGGCTGAACGAGGTTTTGCTCGGGCAGAATGCCGTAGGCATTAATGACGGCCTGCGCTGAGTTCGCCTGCTCGATGAGCGTTGCCCCGCTCACAAGATTCAGCACCTTCAGATCGGCACAACGCGCCGCACTACTGGCTAGACCGGGTATATTGAGGCCGGCCGTGCTGTTCGCCGGGGCAAGGCTGGCGCAGCTCTGGAAGACATTGACCAGCGTGATGTAGTCCATAAGCGGCTTGCTGTGGGCGAAGAATGGCGCGCCGCCCCCCTGCACAATCGAAAAATCCGACCTGAACACCGGATTGATGTTCGGCTCACCGACCGCGAGACCCGAGATGAGCCCTTCCTCGTCCTGCTCGACCGCGCGCACCGAGGCGCCGCCGCCGTTCGACACGCTCGAGGCAATCACGATCGTATTGCGCTTGCTGATCTTCATTCCGCGCCTGGCGAATTTCTCGTTCAGCAGATCAAAAGCAAATTCGATTGAGCGGAGGACGTTCTTACCCCAATCCTTCTCTGGATTGAGTTGGGAGTGCGCGTGCTTGAAGGCGAAGCGGTTCGGCGTCGCGTCATTGAAAGCTGTGCGCTGGCTATCGGAAACATCCGCAACGAAATTCGCGTCGTCGCCAGCCGCTACTACCTCGGCACGTTCGCCGCGCAGCAGGTTGACAGTGTTGGTCTGGAGATTGTGCGCACCGGTGCCGGTACCCTTGTCCGTGTAGGCGACAGCGCAGCCGCGCTTGAGACCCCACTCTCCGGCAGTCGCAATTGCACCATAAACCCCGCGCGATCCTGAAGATGGCGCCGCGACGATGCAGCCATTCGAAGGATCGTAGCTGTCCGGTATCTGCACCATCATGGTGACGCGCGGGCGCCTTCCCTGGGCTCGCTCGAAGCGGATGTATTCGTCACCAGCGATCTTGCCTTCGCCCAGGGTGTCGCTGCCGTCCGGCGCGATGCTCGGGCCGTAGATGGTGCCATAGCCACCGCCGGGAGCCATATCCACCAGGGCGCGGTAGTTGTTGTAGATCGCGGAGCGTCGCAGCTCTTGCGCAGTGGGTTGCGTTGGATTTGCGAAAATCGGTGCTGGACCGGCGAGCCCCGCTTTGCCGAGACCGGCGGTCAGGAGATCGTTGGTGGCGCCATCATAATGCGTTTGCACGATACCGTTGTCCGCTCGCGCCTCCAAGGTCCAGACCGCGAAAAACGCAACAGCCGTCGATGCCAAGCATGCCGCAGTGCGTCTCAATACATCCATGGACCATCCCCCTTTAGAGTGCGCTTGCGTGGCAAGACTGGCAGGGATCAACAGGTCACGCAAGGTTGAATAAACGACCTGCTGGTCGCATCGCCGCAACGTTTGCGCCAGACGGTCGGCGACCCCGGTCACGCAAGTGTCACGCGGCACACCTAAGCACCCTCGAAAGGATTCGCTGCTACGATGCAGCGCGGACGCCGAAGAAACCTTGTCGATCACTGACAACGACGAGCCAATCTGATGCAATTCCTACTTTCATTCTTGGCCCGTAGCCGACCTGGCTGCTATGACAACGGATGGCCGCTTTCAGAGCGGACCGGGAGCAGGGCCCTCGGCGACTTGAGCCGTAGTGACATCCAAACCAGCTGGCGCTATGTCCGCTCTTGGAGGCAGACTAGACGTGGCCTGATAGCGCGGGGATATCTGCAAATGACCCCAAGCGGAAGTCTTACGATCAGTCAGGGCATTACCGCTCGAACCCGGGCATGAGTGGGTCTCTTGCCGCCATGCACGGCCTGACCTGTTATACTTCGCCCGTACCCCTTCCGTTGGTGGGGGCCCATGAGGGACACGAGTCAATTGCGATGCTGGGCGGCGCGGTGTGACGTGGCCGCTCGCGGCGTGAGCAGAGCGGCCACTCAAGCCTTAGTCGATGCTGCCCTGGCGAAGCTGGGCGCTGGCTGTTAATTCCCAGGGAAACTGGGCGACCGGCGGTCACCAAAAATCCCGAGATCCAGAAAACCTGGGCGACGAAACAGCTGCTGCGAGGCGCCATTCGGCTCTCGATAACTCGAGAAAGGCCGGTCCGGGCTGATAAGGCCAAGGGATTGGACGCGCGGAGGGACTCTCGGCAATTGCGCAAACGCGGGATGTGTCATGGCGCTAAAGGCGAGGACCGCAACGGTGAGGAAGGCGAGAACTTTGGTCATCTCATTCCTCCATGGTTTCGACTTATTTCATTTAAATCCCGCCGAGCATTCGCTGTCTTAGTTTGCTTGCACATAACGCCGTTTGACTTACTTTTGCACGGCGCTCGACGGCTTTCCCCGCCCTGGAACTTCAGTTAGTTGTTTGAGTTTCTGCCGAAGGTCTTGGTCGGAATCGACAAGCTCGCGATAGAGTTGCCCCGCATTCACGCACGCTTTTGGTGTCTTCCCGTACGCTTGAACATAGTATACCCACTTAGAGGTATATTCGCGAAATCGATTGAGAAGCAACTCGCGCTGTTCGCGAAATGTGTCGGCTCGATCAAGCCAATTGTAAAAGCTTTCCACGTTTCCGGCCACCGCAAGACACCCCGCGTAAACCGCGGCAACAGCACTCAGCAGAGCCGGTATCCACGCTGGACTTTTTTCGCTTAGGAACTGCAGGGTGGCCAAGACATTGATCAAGGCTAGGATTCCTATCGCGATAATCATCCAGAACCGCCACCGGACATGCGATTGAACAGCATCTCTGTAAAACGCTACGGCCTCGTTCGCCTGCAGTCGGTAGCTATCGACAATGTTGAAAAACTCGGCCTCTGTCTGCTCGTAATATGTTTCAATCGTTTGCGGATCCTGACTTTGCCAATCCTCGAGTGATGGCTGAACGAGATTGTAGGTAATTTGCTTATATCGTTCCGCGGAACGCGTCGGCTCTGGTTGAGATCCCTCAGATCCGGCCGCGTGCGAGGGCTCCCTGTCGTCCGGTCCCTTTTTGGCGGGGATTCCCGAAAAAACAGACGTAGTCGACATAGCGTGCCTCCCTGATGAGGCGGTCTAAATCCCTCGAATGCAAACCCTGGCAAGAACATTATAGCAAAGCGTTCCGTAAGCGAACGTGAGCTGCTTCACACTGTACTTGAAATCGACCACATCGGCTTCCTAGCAAATAGCGCGATCCCACTCTCAGCTATCGCGCTTTTCCAGCTTCATCGGCCCGCAAAATTGAGCCAGGCGCCGACGAGGTCGGTCGAATAGTATGCTCTTTGGCTGTTGTGAATGAGTCAGCTTCTGGCCCATAGCCGACCTGACATCTCGACCCACCGATGTCCGCTCTCAGGGGTGGAGCGGACGTGGGGCAAGAGGGGTCGCGACTTCCGGTTTTGACCCATCTCCGACATCACCCTTCCGGCACCCCGGCCATGCGCATGCCCTTCCCAACACGCTTGCCTCCGACACGAAACGTCGGATCGTCGGAATACCAAGCATTTTTCATCCGACGGATGGTGAAAGTTGGATCAAGCGCAAGTCCCTCTCTTCTAGCAGCTAGCGCCTCATCCGTCTTTCCGAGAAGCGCGAGGGCAGCAGCGCATAGGAAGTGCGCTATGGGATAGTTTGGGTTGGCCTTCAAACTTCGACGCAGCCACTCAATTGCTTCGGCATCGGCTCCGAGGTGCAATTTGGCTAAGCCAACATAAAACATCCACCGATGTGCAGCTTCATCGCGAGGGGACACACGCAGCGCTTCTTGTACATGAGCCTCCGTTTCTGCGGCGCGACCGACAATTAATTTGGCCCCACCGATGGAAGCATGGGCTTCGGCCAAATTCCGGTTCAAAACCAATGCGTGTTCGAATTCGGCAACTCCTTGCGCCGCGCGGTTCGTACACAATTGGACGTTACCCAGAAACAAGTGAGCACGGGCGTGCTCCGGATCCAAGGATAGCGCCTTGATTAAGGCCGCTTCGGCCGCCGCGAAGCGCTGGTCAGGGTCATCAGCCAGAAAAAAACCAGCGGTTGCCGTATCCACCATCGCGATGCTGACCAGCGCCTCGACATTGTCAGGATCGAGCTCCAAGGCCCGCTCGAAGAAGCTTCGCGCCTGCGTCATGTAGGCCGGGGTCCAACGTTTGTTCCAACGAGCCATCCCCTGGAAATACAAGTCTAGGGCGCTCGGGTGCAATGAGCGTTCCGCTCGCCGCGCTTCAGCGGCGATGAGCTGACCATTCAACGTGTTGGCGAGCCTCGATACGATTTCATCCTGCATATCGAACAGATCGGCGACGGGTTTGTCGAACCGATCGGCCCAAAGATATTTGCCGCTTTCGGCATCGATCAGCTGTACGTTCACCCGTAGCCGCTTGTCGTTGCGCTGCACTGAGCCTTCGAGCACGTAGCGGACGTTTAACTCGCGGCCGATCTGTTTGAGATCAACCGCCTTGCCTTTGTAGCTAAATGCGGTGTGTCTGCCGATCACGAATGAGTCTGAGATGCGCGACAAGTCCGTGGTCAGGCTCTCGGTTACACCATCAACGAAATATTCTTGCGCTGGATCGCGGCTGAGGTTCGCGAAAGGCAGCACAACGATGGAAAGACGGGGAGACGAAAGCGCGTCCGGACCTGCGCGCTCAGGCTGTAAGGCCGGATTAGGTTCATCCCAGACCACAGCGTAGGTCCGAACCAGGCGATCAATGTTTTTCAGGGCCTGCTCGCCGAGATCGGTGAACTCAACCCCGACCTTACCGCGAACCTGATCATAGGCTGAAGCTGAGATGCAGATGCTACCGGGTTCTGCGATGCCCTCAAGTCTCGCCGCGATGTTGACGCCATCTCCAAAGATGTCATGGGGCTCGACAATTACGTCGCCGATATTGACGCCCACGCGCAAAGCAATGCGTCTGTCTTCCGCGTCACCAATTGAAAGTTCCTTGATGCGGGTTTGAAACTGAACAGCAGCCCGAACTGCTTGGACCGCACTCGGAAAGTCCGCCAAGAACCCGTCCCCACTGTTCTTCACCACGCGGCCACCGTGCTCGGCGATACTCGGTTCAACAGCGTCCGCTAGGAGTGCCGTCAGTTTGGCATGCGTCGCTTCTTCGTCATGGTGCATGAGTCGCGAATAGCCAGCCACGTCGGCGGCCAATATCGCCGACAACCTGCGCTCGACCCGGACCGGCCGCTCTTCTGCCATGGCACGCAATCCAACCCACAGCACACTGTATGACGGATCAGACGTCAGTGCCAAGCATGCCCTAGCGGGATGCCAGCGTTGATGTCGGCTATTGACCCTGTTGAGACATGCCGACCGGCCCCGACGATGTCCGCTTCCGGGGGAAGACCGGAAGTAGTCTGCCGACGGCCAAAGTGACGCGGTTGACCCAATGTATGGACTTGACCGGCTTCCTTACAGATCTGCGCGATCTCAAAAATTTGCAGCCGCCGCTGTGAGCCGGTTCACATCGACCCCGCACGTTTTGGTCCCACAGTCAAGTGGGGCACTTCAACGTGGGAGGAACAATGCGTACCCTCTTTCTTGCCCTCGCGACGTCTGCGACCATCTTCGCAATTGGCGTAAGCCCGGTCGCAGCAACCGAGTATCGGTATTGCCTGCATGGCGACGACTATGGTGGCGCTGGCGATTGTGCATTCACCAGCTACCAGCAATGTCAGGCTAGCGCATCGGGCCGCACGGCCTACTGCGGCACCAATCCTTATCTCGCGAACGCCGCCGTCCTAACAATTCCTGCCAAGCAGCGTCAACATCGCTGACGCCGTGCGTCACGAGCAAATCAGATGGCTTGGTCTCCGCCGTGCATTTGCCGTACGGCGCGAAATCGATCATGTGATCGCAGCGGCCAAGTCCGGAACTGGCCCGTAGCCGACAATCGCACGGAGCCTGCTCACGTCCGCTTACCGGGGTGGAGCGGACCGAGCTTTGACTTGTCGGGAATGACGCCTTTTGGCCAATACCCGACATCAGCCCGGTAGGCCTTTCACCTGATCTGTCGTAGAATCACATCGAGGTTCGAGTGCAGTCATGGTGCAAGAGCGGCTAATCCGAGTCGAGCGCAGGTTGTCGGCGATTTTGGCCGCAGACGTGGTCGGCTATTCGCGTCTTATGCACCACGACGAAGAGGCTACACATGCCAAACTGACGACGCTCCTAGTAGAGACTGTCCACCCTGCAATCGCTGAGCACGGTGGCCGCATCGTTAAGAGCACCGGTGATGGGCTTTTGGCCGAGTTTGCGAGTGCGGTAGAAGCGGTCCGAGCTGCGATGCAGTTCCAGACCCGCATTCGCGAACTTACAATCGATGAGGCGGAAGGCAATCGCATTGCCTTCCGGGTGGGCATCAATATCGGCGACGTAATTGTCGAGCCGCATGACATTTTTGGGGACGGCGTGAACATTGCGGCGCGGCTTGAAAGCATCGCAGAGCCCGGGGGCATCTGCATCTCGTCTTCCGCCTACGATCACGTCCGTGGCAAGGTCGGGGTTGAGTTCGCCGATCTAGGCGAGCAGAATCTCAAAAACATCGCCCTTCCGATTCGGGCCTATGCGGTGGCCCAGAATGGGCGAAGCTCGGCGACACATGTTGATTGCGCAAGGCAAAGCCCCCGTTCACCGGCTCGTCTTTCCATTGTTGTACTGCCTTTCGCCAATCTCAGTGGTGATCCTGAGCAAGACTACTTTGTCGATGGCGTCACTGAGAGCCTGACCACAGACCTCTCGCGCATCGGTGGCTCGTTCGTGATCGCACGCAATACCGCCTTCTCATACAAGGGGAGGGCAATTGACGTACGGCAGGTCGGGCGGGACTTGAAAATCCGTTACGTGCTCGAAGGCTCCGTGCAGCTCAACGGCAACCAGCTTAGGGTGAACGTGCGGCTCGTTGATGCCGAAACAGGAAATCACCTTTGGGCCGAACGCTTTGATAAGCCCGTCGCTGATTTGTTTGAATTGCAGGACGAAATCGTGTCGCGGCTCGCCAACACGCTGGAAACGCAGCTTATTGAGGCCGAAGCCCGGCTAGCGGAGCGTTCGCCGCATCCCAATACGATGGACCTTTATTTCCAGGGCATGGCTTGGTTCAACAAGGGGCCAACCCCCGATCACCTGGCGCGAGCACGCAACTTCTTCGAACAGGCCCTGGTGCTTGATCCAGAAAGTGTCGAAGCGTTGGTGGGCTTGGCGTATCTTGACGGAAGGATTTCTGCCACGGATGACAAGTTTGCACGATTCGCTGCGGCCGAAGCAGCCGCTACCAAAGCTCTGTCCTTGGCGCCAGACAATGCTTTGGCCCACATGGCTTTAGGCTGCACCAAAATTTGTACGAACCGCGTGGCCGAGGGTATTGCCGAATGCGAGCGAGCGTTGCAGCTGAACCGAAATCTGGCAGACGCGCACGCAACCATCGGTGTGGCCAAAGTTTTCATCGGGCGCGCTGGTGAAACGGAAACCCATGTCCGGGAGGCGCTGCGTTTATCGCCTCGCGATTCCAATGCATTCCGGTGGCTGCACTGCGTTGGCGTCGCCAAGTTGATGCTTGGCGCTGATCCTGAAGCGGCTGCATGGCTGCGTAGGAGCCTTGAGGCCAACCGAAATTATCCCCTTGTACACTTCCATCTGGGCGCCGCGCTTGTGTTTCTCCAGCAGCCAGATGAGGCCCGTGCCGCCATTCAAGAAGGCCTGACACTCGATCCCACGTTTGCGATCCGCCGCATGCGGCGGCTAAGCGACCATCCAACGTACCGAGCTGGGGGCAAACGTATTCGGGATGGTATGCGCATGGCCGGCGTTCCAGAAGGGTAATGAGAGCGGACATAGGACCGCGCGGCGAGTCAGCTAAGGGTCCCAAAGCGGACGTGCGCAGGGGCTTCAAGGCTGCATCCCCGCCTCTTCAAGACCTTCGCAGGTACGGTCGAGGTAAGAAGCGTTCCATGGAAGGCTCGAGCGCACCTCTCCGATGGTCAAGCCCGGATAGTGGCGCATG
>Ga0081540_1004340_pt1 | contig 10865 bp, 6 predicted proteins | sample TabmetS2T1R1_FD_71024 | JGI IMG/M metagenome (GOLD analysis project Ga0081540, IMG submission 71024) | Tabebuia heterophylla rhizosphere microbial communities from the University of Puerto Rico - S2T1R1 | ecosystem: Host-associated > Plants > Roots > Rhizosphere ... | reverse complement strand
TGCTGACGCGCGGGATCGCCTACGCGCCGCTGCTGTTCATGGCGGCGCTGCTGTCGTCGGTATTGGTGCATCACAATCCGCACAGCTTTTCCGGCACTATCGCGTCCAGCGCACTCCTCGCTCTCGGCTATATCGCCTTTGCTCTTGCCCTGCGCCGGGTTGGTTTTCAACTGCGGCGTGGCGGAATGCAGGATGTGGTCTCGCTGCTGCTTCTGGCGCCAATGGGCGCGTTCGTCAGCGGGGCGATGGTTTGCGGCTCACTCGTCCTCACCGGCGACATCCCGCGTGATCGGCTGGTAACTGCACTGATTCAGTTCTGGGTGGGCGATACGCTCGGCATCACGATTGTGATGCCTGCAGTTGCCGCCATTCTCATACTGAGGGATCGCGGCATTGAGCGTGCCTCCGCATCGATTGGCGTGGACATCGCCGTGTTTCTCATAGGCCTTGGCCTTGCACTCTGGTGCATGTTCGGCCTCAGGAGCACCAATGATCACCAATTCTTCTATGTGCTGTTCCTCCCCGTCCTCTGGGTGGCGATACGAGACGGCTTCGCTGGCGCCGCACTTGCGGTTCTCCTCTCGCAACTCGCCCTGCTCGTTGTGACGGAACTGGTTGGCTATCCGGCCAGCGAGTTCATCGGCCTGCAACTGCTGATGCTGGCGCTCACTGCCACGGCCCTGTTGCTCGGTGCTTCCGTTTCAGAGCGGCGGCTCTCGGAGGCCCGCGCGAAAATCCAGCAAGCCGAGCTTGCGCGGATGGCACGCAATACGACGGCCGGGGCGATGGGAGTCGCCCTCGCCCATCAGATCAGCCAGCCATTGTCGACGGTCGCGACCCATATCCATGTTGCCCTCCGGCAAGCGTCGCAGCGGCCAGGAGATGAAACTGACATCATCGAGAGCCTTACCACAGCCAAAGCCGAGATGCGCCGCGCTCAAGATGTGCTCGGCCGGCTGCGCGAGTTCATCTCCCACGGCAAGAGCGAGACTGTGGCGGTCGATTTCTCGGCTTTGGTGATCCGGCTGGCGGACGTGCTGCGAGCCGAGGCGGAACGGCAGAATGTGCGCTTCTCCTTCGATCTGGCCGCCGTTCCCGCCATCGCCGCCGATATCATCCAGATGGAGCAGGTGCTGCTCAATCTCGTGACAAACGCGGTTGAGGCTGCTGCCGAGCGCGGCGATGGACGCGGCCGCGTCCTGATCAGAACAGCGGCCGACGCCAGCGGCGTTCGCTTGATCATTGAGGACAATGGCGGAGGCATTCCGGCCGATATCGCCGAGCGACTGTTCGAGCCGTTCATTTCCAGCAAGGCGAGCGGCATGGGGCTTGGCCTTGCGCTTTCACGCCAGATCGTAATCCATCATGGCGGACGGCTGTGGTGGGAGCCGCTGTCTCCTCAGGGTACGCGCTTTCTTGTGGAATGCCCTCTCGGCAAGGAGGACTGAGATCGTGTCTTCGGCTCCGCCGGTCTATATCATCGATGACGATGCGAAAGTCCGCGAGGCGCTCACTCTCCTGCTCGCGAAATCAGGCATTGCCAGTCAGCCATTCGAATCCGCCGAAGATTTTCTTGCCGCCCTGCCTGCAGGCCAGCCGGTATGCGGCCTGGTCGATGTCTGCCTGCCGAATATGAGTGGTCTGGAACTGTTGAAGGCGCTGCGGAAACGCAATCTCGAGAGCGCGCTGATCATGATCAGTGGCCATGGCAATGTGCCGATGGCGGTCGAGGCGATGCGTCACGGCGCCGTCCATTTCATCGAAAAGCCCTTCGATCCCGAAACGCTGCTCGATCTTGTTGCCGAGGCCCGAGCGCGATTTGTCGAGCGCGAGGACGAGCGGGATAAGACCCGCGTTGCCCGGAGCCTTTACGAGACGCTGACCACGAGAGAACGCGAGGTGATGGCGCTGTTGCTCGAAGGACTGCCGAACAAGCTGGTGGCAGCGCGCCTCGGGATCAGTACCCGCACGGCCGAGCACCACAGGGCCGCCATCATGCGCAAGATGCAGGCGCGGGCCATCTCGCACCTGTTCCAGATGGCTGCACTTCTGGCGAAGGATGACGGGCCGGCTTAGCACCCCTTCTCGTCATTGTTAGCGAGCTGAATGTCGTCGCGCCCTAGTTGGCCGGAAAATCGCGATCCCGTGCCGGTGGTGCGGCCCGATCGGCTAGGCTCCGCAGCAGGCCTTGTAAGCGCTGCTGAGCTCGCTCCGCAGCCGATTTCGGGTCTTGCCGTTCGATCGCGACGTCCACAACCATATCCCGCAGAATGCCGGAGTTGAGCACGTCGAGCAGATAGGGCTTCTTGGTGAGATCAGACCATTCTGTGACAAGGGTGGGCTTGGCGTAATCGTTGTCCAAATTGATCTGCTGCACATCTATCCAGGATTTCCAGCGTTGCAGCATCTCGTTCTGCCTATACTTGTCGGATCTCCGCAAAGACAGAGTGATTGGAAGCAAGTGAATGGGCACCGTCGCGACATAATCGAGGTAGTGCTCGTCGCGATAGAAAAACTTCAAGAATTCAATGGCGTCTTTAGGGTATTTGGAATCTTTGAACAGCATCCACGGTTCACCATCGATCTGTGCTGCCGGGCTGCTTCCGCTTGGCCCATGCGGCTTGATCCACACGCCGAACTTGTGCTCAGTGACCATCTCCTTGGATAGCGTCCGCTCGATCAGGCCGGCGCCGCGGCCGTAGCCAGAAAGCAGGATCGCGGTCTTGCCGCTGATGAAGTTCTGATAGCTTTGCTGATAGCTTTGACTTTGCCAGCCGGGAAGTGCGTAGCGCAGCAGAACCTGAAGGAATTCGAGCGTCTCGATCATCTTCCTGTCGGTGAGCAGTGGCCGGTCTTCCTGATCGAACAGGGCGCCGCCATTGGCTTTGATCAGCTCGCCAAGGATAATATTTACAAACAGGTTGTCGCCGGGGAGATTGACACCATAGATGTCCGTCTTGCCGTCACTATTGATATCTTGGGTCAGCGCTTCGGCCGCAGTTACAAGGTCAGCCCAGTTGTGTGGCTCGGTGACACCCAGTCTCTCGGCCATATCTTTGCGGTAGATCAGAAGTGAGGTGGCGACAGCGTGGGAAAGGCCGAACTGGTGGCCATCGAACTGGCCGATGCGTTTCATCAGCGGCGAGATGTTCTGCGGCCCGATTGCCTCGACGACCTCGTCCAACGGTAGGAGCTGCCCCTTAGCGTGCAACGCCGCGCAAGTGATCGGTTGGCCGTGTGACAACTCCGGCGGCAGGCCGGCGGCGAGCGAGGCGGCAATTCTGCCCTCCAGTTCGCTCCAGGCAAGGGCTTCCGTCTCGATTTTAGTACCTGGATGCTCAGCCTCAAACCGTCGGGCGATATCGTTCATCACCTGCACGGTTCGCGGCTCGGATTCCGTGTGCCAGACCCGGATGACTTTCTCCTCTCCGAAAACCGGTGAGACCACACAGGGCCACAGAAGCAGAAGAACACCAATAAGAGCATGGTGAGGGACAGATTTTCTGGGCAACATACTGGCCTCACGTACAAAGTCGCGGGGGGTCGGTAATATGGACTGGTAAAATGTAATTGTGTTGAGTTAAAAACTATAACCAACATCATGACTTAAAAATATTTAACTGGATGCACCTCGGTCTTCCGTTGATTTTAAAGGCGTGGAAATCGATTTCCTTTACATTCCTTCTCTGCCGCTCCTGTTTCGATGAAGCGGTGCGAACAACCGCAGGCCGCTGAGAGCGGCACGGAGCGGAGCACCATATCAGGGCATGAACGATCGTCAGGATACAGGCGAGGCTTCCCCTCAACTGACGCTGGCTGAATTCGCCAGGCGTGAGCGGGCAATCCTCACTCTGGGTCGCAAGGTGCTGCTCGCGTTCTCCTGTCTCGTCATCATGGGCGGCGCCTGCGGTGTCGTCGCGGTCACCTTCTTCGAGCGCATCGCCGCCTCCGTATCGGTCCTGTCGACGGTCAGCACGCCTCTGCTCATCGAAAGCATGGCTCTGCAGCGCAATGCCGATCAGATGCGGTCGGTGCTGTTCGAAAATGGCGGCTACACCAAGACGGCCGACGAGCAATTGCGGACACTCGATCGCCTCGAGTGGGAGGGGCGTCGGCGCACTGAGCAATTGAAGACGCTCGCCGCTTCTGCGGGACTGCTCTCAAAATTCGAGATAGTCGAGCAGTTGCGCTACGAATTCGCCGCGACGCTGAAAGACATCGTGCAGGCGCGGGCGCGCCTCATGGAAGCGGAAACAAACCTATTTGGGCTCTACACCGATATTCACGCCGTCATCTCCGTCGCTGAGGATCGCGCGATTGAGATCGCCCGGCTTTCGGCAGGGGGGAGCGAGGCAGCGCCGAACAGATTGATCGCGCAGCAAATCACCGCCGCTCACAAGGTCGCGGCTACGGCACTGGCTATTGAGAGCGATTTTGATCTGAGCCGGTTGGAAACTGCCGTCGAGGCGTTCAATGCGGCGATGTACGGATGGCTCCAGCGCCTGAAAGTTTCCGTCCGCACGATCCAGGACCAACAAGCATTCGAGGAAGCTGAAGCCGCCGTCCGTGCCGTCAAGAGCGGTATGACCGGTCCAAGCGGCCTTCTACCTATAAAGGGGGAAGCCCTCGCCGCGACCGCGGTGTTCACTGCGCGTTCCAAGAAGTTGAATGAGATTGAGACGCGCTATGCGCAGCTTCTGTCCAGCGTCACCGCTGCAGTCTACAGTCAGAATGAAACATCACGGGCGCAAACCGCGAGCACGATCGGGCAGGGCCAGACGGCGGTGGTCGCGCTTGTCGGTTTCATGGCGCTTCTGGCGTCTGGGGCCGCTGTTTTCCTCACCCTTAGCATATCCCGCCCGATCGCGCGTCTGACCATCCATGCACAGAATGTGCGGGAACGTGGCGAACCGATCCCGATCACTGACCGGGCGCTGCTGGCTTCGGGGGACGAGCTCGGCGACTTATCACGCATGTTCAACGGCATGATTCTGGAGCTGGCTGAGGCGCGCCAGCAATTGATCACCAAATCGGAGGCGGAGATCAGCAAGCAGGTCGAGCGGCTGAAAGCCGCGGTCGGTAATATGTCGCAAGGTTTGTGCATGTTCGATCAGGACCAGCGGCTGATTATTTCGAATGACCGCTACGCCGAAATCTATGGGCTTTCACCCGAATTAATTCGGGTTGGAATAACCCTCAAGGACATTCTGAAACTGCGCCTTAGCAGCGGCGGTTATCACGGAGATCCGTCGACCTATGTCGCGCGCAAGATCGCGGCTGATCTGGAGAAGCAGGCGGACCATACTATCTTCGAGCTGCACAACGGCCGTATCGTGCAGATGGTGAAGCAACCGCTGAAGGACGGGGGCTGGGTCGCCACTCACGAAGACATCACGGAGCGTCGGCTTATCGAGGCCAAGATTGCCCATATGGCCCATCACGACGTTCTGACCAACCTCCCCAATCGCGTGCTCTTCCGAGAGAGAATGAACGAAGGGCTGGTCAGGGTATCGCGCGGCGAGATGCTGGCCGTGCTATGCCTCGATCTCGATCACTTCAAGGCCGTGAACGATACGCTTGGGCATTCGATCGGCGATACGCTGCTTCGGGCGGTCACGACCCGGCTGCTCAATTGCGTGCGCGAGATCGACACGGTTGCGCGTCTGGGGGGCGACGAATTTGCCGTCATCCAGGCCGCCTTGCATGACCCGCACCAGGCCATTGCGCTGGCGCAGCGCATCATCGATGCCGTCGCTGCCCCATTTACACTGGAAGGTCATCAGGTCTGCATCGGCACCAGTGTCGGCATCGCGCTTGCGCCTAACGATGGACGAGGGGTGGACGAACTGCTGGCGAAGGCCGACCTTGCGCTCTATCGCGCCAAGGCCGACGGCCGGGGCAATTGCCGCTTCTTCGAGCCGGGAATGGATGAGCAGATGCACGAACGGCGCACTCTCGAAGTCGATCTGCGCAATGCGCTGGCAGGCGGCGAGTTTGAGCTGTTCTATCAGCCGCTCGTCGATCTGAAGAGTGAGCGGATCACCGGCTTTGAGGCGTTGCTTCGCTGGCGCCATCCCAAGCGAGGCCTTGTTGCACCCGGCGAATTTATCCCGTTCGCCGAGGAAATCGGGCTCATCGTTCCGCTCGGCGAATGGGTGCTGCATCAGGCCTGTCGGGAAGCCGCGACTTGGCCCGCCAATGTGCAGGTCTCGGTGAATCTGTCGCCCGTACAGTTCAAATCCCGCAACCTGGTGCCGGCGATTGCCCATGCTTTGAGCAGTTCAGGCCTTGCGCCGGAGCGGCTCGAGTTGGAGATCACTGAATCTGTGCTGATTTATGAGAATGATGCGGCGCTGAAGACGCTGTTACAAATCAAAGCGCTCGGGGTCAGGATTGCCATGGATGATTTCGGGACCGGCTATTCCTCGCTTTCCTATCTGCGCAGCTTTCCCTTCGACAAGATCAAAATCGATCGTTCCTTCATCCGCGATCTGACCAACAGCGAGGATTGTGCGGCGATTGTCCGCGCGGTCACGTCTCTTGGAAGCAGCCTTGGCATGAGCACGGTTGCCGAGGGGGTCGAGACTGTCGAACAGATGGAGCGATTGCGCCTCGAGGGCTGCGCTGGCGTTCAAGGCTTCTTGATCAGCCCGCCGAAATCCGCAGCCGAAATCGCCCCGATGCTCGCTGACTTGCGCGGTCGCGATGATGCGGCGGCTTAGGGGGGGCCACGGGGACTCGCGGCACCCCCTAAGAGCGATGCGTGTCTACTAACGCCCTCAATTGCGAAGCACTCAGGCAGTCGCGGCTTCCGAGAAAGGCGGGTTATGCGGGGCGCGGCCTTCGAGCAGTCTCATGACTTGTCGTATGTTCGAGCGGCTGACGGGAACCGCGACGTCGCCGCGGGGATGGAGCAGGAGGATGCCACCATCGCCCTGCCGGCGAAAGCTTTGAACATGCTCGATATTGACGATGTGGCTGCGATGCGAGCGGACGAACTGCGGGCTGCTCAGCAATTTGGTAAGCGCTGAAATCGAGCTTTCGCAGAAATATTCATCGATTTCGCCATTGTCGGATTTGAGCGAAATCCGCGAATAATGCCCTTCCGCGCGAACCGCCAGAATTGCCCATGGCTCGGCGAACAAGACGGTCTGATTACGTCGCAGTGGAATGCGGATCGGTGGTGCTGGTGGCCCCGCGGGTAATGCTGCTGCCACACGGTCATCCATCGCATCTGCATGCGCATCGCCACGCGTTGTTTGGTTTGCGCGCTTTTGATCGGGGAGCGCCAGAACCAGAAACAGCCCGCAGATGAGAAAGGTTGTGATGGCGACGATAAAAGCGAGATTGTGCAGTGTCAGTCCCGTCGTCCTGTTGACGAGCACGATGTCGCCCGCAGCTGTAAAGCTGGTGGATGCCATCGCCGCGTAGTGCATACAGGAGATTGCAAGCCCCAAAGCCACCGCCCCGAGCGCCGTCTCCCATGCACTTCGCTCACGCAGGGTGAACCAGAGTGCGAGTGTTGAAACAGCCATGCCGATCATAACGGAGGCCGCCACGCCAAGTGGGTCATAGCTGACGATGCAGCTCGCGCGGATCGCGCTCATGCCGACATAGTGCATTCCCGCAATGCCGAAGCCCATCAGGAGGCCGCCGACCGGGATTGCATAACGCGCGATGTGGCCGGAACTCGCAGCGTACAGGCCAAGTCCCGTCAACAGGATGGCCACAAAAACTGAGATGGTTGTGACGAGGCCGTCATATTCGACGGGAACGGGCAGACTCAATGCGAGCATGCCAATGAAGTGCATCGACCAAATGCTGCTACCGATCGCTGCGGCACCGGCAACGATCTTCAGCTTATAAGACGCACGAGCAAAGGCACCACTGCGTGCCGTTAGCAGGAGGCCGGCGTACGATCCGATAATCGCCACCACGACGGATAGAAGAACTAGGGTCGAGTCATATGACACAATCATCGGGCACGTGGACGGTAACCTCTCACCGCTCCCCGCAATCATAGTTCAATCTATCCGACTGACCGCCACTCGCGCAATATTTCCGCCGTTCGTGCAGATCAAATATGCACGACCTGACCGCAGCCGCTCCCAGAAAGCTTGAGTTGGCCGCAGCTTGTGAGTGTCGAACAGATGCTTTGCTGCTGAGCATAGCCTCGTCACTCATGCCCTATGTTCGCCGTTGGTGAACCACCCCAGCAAAGCTCGCATCTTTTCGGCTAATCTCGAATGGCGAGGTGGGTCGCCGCGTTTTCTGGGGTTTGGCAAAGCCGAGTCGCGGCTCGCCTCACACACCGCTCCCCGCAAGAGCGGTAAAGCTTCGCCCGTCACAAACTCCAGCAATCAATATTACGCGCGGGCGGCATAGGGAGGCAAACGTGATCCCGGGTAACTTCCAATACCATCGGCCTGCGAGCAAACCCGAGGCACTGCAACTGCTTGGCCAGTTTGGAGATGAAGGCAGGATCTTAGCGGGTGGTCACAGCCTCGTTCCAATGATGAAGCTTCGCCTCGCCAGCCCCGCCCATCTCATCGACATTACCCGCATCAGCGAGTTGAAAGGCATCTCCGTCGGAACCTCGCATGTCGAGATCGGTGCACTGACGACACAGCACACACTGATCGCGTCGGGGGAGCTGGCGAAAGCCTGCCCGATCATCCGCGAGACATCGAGCCAGATCGCCGATCCGCAGGTGCGCTATTGTGGCACGATCGGGGGCAATGTCGGCAATGGTGATCCCGGCAATGATATGCCCGCCTTGATGCAGTGCCTCGACGCGATCTACATTCTGGAGAGCGCCGGCGGCACGCGCCGGGTGCCCGCGCGCGCCTTCTATCAGGGGCCGTTCTTCACCTCGCTGATGCCCGGCGAGATGCTGACCAAGCTCCTCATTCCCATCCCTCCCGCTGGCCATGGCTGGGCCTACAGGAAGCTGAAGCGCAAGGTCGGCGACTATGCGACCGCGGCCGCCGCCGCGATCCTGGAGATGTCGGGCGGCAAGGTGCTGAGGGCTTCGATCGCTCTTACCAATCTCGGCCCGACCCCGCTCTACGCGAAGGATGCTGGCGACCGCATTACCGGCACGACGCTCGATGCGGCCGATATCGATGCCGCCGCTTCTGCCGCCGAGGCAATCACCGCTCCCTCCGATGACGGGCGTGGCTCGGTCGAATACCGGCGCAGGATGGCCGGTGTGATGGTGAGGCGCGCGCTCGCCGAGGCGAAATCCCGCGCCGGCGACATCCCGCCAGCAGCCCACACAACGACACCCAAATCGGGAGGAGGCATGTTTGGATGGCTAAGAGGCTGATTTCCCTCACCGTGAACGGCGAGACTTTCGAGCGCGCTGTGGAGAACCGCACGCTCCTCATCCATTTCCTGCGCGAGGATCTGGAGCTGAAAGGCGCCCATATCGGCTGCGAAACCAGCCATTGCGGCGCTTGCACTGTCGATATGGACGGCCGGTCGGTGAAGTCCTGCACCGTGTTCGCCGTGCAGGCCGAAGGTGCCAATATCCGCACCATCGAGGGCATGGCCGCGCCGGACGGCTCCCTGCACGCTCTACAGGAGGGTTTCCGTCAGGAGCATGGCCTGCAATGCGGCTACTGCACGCCCGGCATGATCATGCGCGCCTACCGCCTTCTTCAGGAAAACGCCAACCCTACCGACGATGAGATCCGCATGGGCATAGCCGGAAACCTGTGCCGATGCACCGGCTATCAGAACATCGTCAAGGCGATCCGCCATGCGGCAGACCAGCTCCGCGTGAAGGAGGCCGCCGAATGAACGACCAGACCACTGTTACCGACCGCGCGGCCAAGCTCGAAGGGATCGGGTGCCGGCGCAAGCGCGTCGAGGATATCCGCTTCGTCCAGGGCAAGGGCAACTATGTCGATGACATCGCCCTGCCGGGCATGCTGTTCGGTGATTTCGTTCGCAGCCCGCATGCCCATGCGCGCATCAAGGCGATCCGCAAGGAGAAGGCGCTCGCGCTTCACGGCGTGAAGGCGGTGCTGACGGCGGCCGATCTCATTCCGCTCAACCTGCATTATATGCCGACACTTGCCGGCGACGTGCAGGCGGTCTTGGCGCATGAGAAGGTGCTGTTCCAGAACCAGGAGGTGGTGTTCGTCATCGCCACCGACCGCTATATCGCTGCGGATGCGGTCGAGCTGATCGAGGTCGACTATGAGGAGCTGTCACCCCTCGTCGATCCGATGAAGGCGATGGCGCCGGATGCCCCGCTCCTGCGCGAGGACATCAAGGACAAAACCACCGGCGCCCACGGCGCGCGCAAGCATCACAACCACATCTTCGCTTGGGAAGTAGGCGACAAGGGCGCGACAGATGCCGCCTTCGCCGCCGCGCCCGTGACCATCAAGGAGCTGGTCTCCTATCAGCGCTGCCATCCCTGTCCGATGGAGACCTGCGCGTCGGTCGCCTCGATGGACAAGATCAAGGGTGAGCTCACGCTCTGGGGCACCTTCCAGGCACCCCATGTGGTGCGCACGGTCGCCTCGCTGATCGCCGGCATTCCCGAGCACAAGATCCGGGTGATCTCACCGGACATCGGCGGCGGTTTCGGCAACAAGGTCGGCGTCTATCCGGGCTATGTGATGAGCGTGGTCGGCTCGATCGTGCTTGGTAAGCCGGTGAAGTGGGTCGAAGACCGGATGGAGAACCTGTCCGCGACGGCCTTTGCCCGCGACTATCACATGATGGGTGAACTGGCCGCCACCGCTGAGGGTAAGATCACCGCGCTGCGTGCCCATGTCATCGCCGATCACGGCGCGTTCGACGCCTGCGCGGATCCAACCAAATTTCCCGCGGGGCTGTTCCACATCTGC
>Ga0081540_1004339_pt1 | contig 10865 bp, 12 predicted proteins | sample TabmetS2T1R1_FD_71024 | JGI IMG/M metagenome (GOLD analysis project Ga0081540, IMG submission 71024) | Tabebuia heterophylla rhizosphere microbial communities from the University of Puerto Rico - S2T1R1 | ecosystem: Host-associated > Plants > Roots > Rhizosphere ... | reverse complement strand
TGAGGCGTCCCCTCGGCTCGAGCTGCTCGTACAGCAGCTCGGGAAGCCCCGGCGCCGCGGCCGCGACCGCGATCGCGGTGAACGGCGCCTCCTCCGGGAGGCCGAGCGAACCGTCGCCCACGTGCACCTGCACCCGGTCGTAGCCCGCGGCGGCGAGGTTCTCGCGCGCCGTCTCGGCGAGCGCCGGGATGCGCTCGATCGTGTGCACCTCGCCGGCGAGCTCGGCGAGCACCGCCGCCTGGTAGCCGGTTCCGGTGCCGACGTCGAGCACCTTCTCGCCGCCCGTCAGGCCGAGCACCTCGGCGATGCGCGCGACCATGTAAGGCTGCGAGATCGTCTGTCCGTGCCCGATCGGGAGAGCGGCGTCGGCGTAGGCCCGGTGTTGCTCGCCTGCGGGGACGAAGAGCTCGCGCGGCACGCGCTCCATCGCGTCGAGGACCCGCTCGTCGACGATGTCCCGCGCGCGGAGCTGCTCGTCGACCATCCGGCGCCGTGCGTCCTGGTCAGCGCTCATGCGAGACGCCGAAGTGCTCGAGCACGCGCGGCGTGACGTCGACGGTCCGCGCGGGAGGCACGCCGGCTCCGATCGAGAGCATCGGCACCTCGGAATCGCCGGCGTCGAGGGAGCCGTGGCTCCCGCCGCCGGCATGGTGGCGGCCGCCGAGATCCGCGAACTCGACTCCCGGTGCCGCCGAGACGACGAGGTCGCCCGCGTTCGGGTTCGCGAGCGCGGCCCATGCGCGCTCGAAGGCGTCGGGCTGGCCGAGCACGTCTGTGGGGCCGCTCGTCTCCCAGCCGTCCGCCGACGGTGCGAAGCGAAGCTCGTCGCCGTCCTTTCTCGCCACGACGGACCCGTCTTCCCGGAACAGGACGACGTGACTCTCGCCGTCGAGCCGCCGGGCCAGCTCGCGCGGAGTCTCACGGCAGCCGGGGAGCCGGTAGACCATCCCGGCCCGGTTGGACGCGGTCACCGCCAGCTCCGCGGCGTGTCCGTTGCCCCTGTGGAAGAGCGAGAAGTCGGCGAACGCCTCCTCGAGCCGCGCCGCGCGGTCGACCCGGGTCTGCCCGTGGTCCGAGCAGAGGAGCACCGCGTAGCGTGAGAGGAACTCGTCCGGCCCGCCCGCAGCCTCGAACAGCGTCGCGATCGCGCGGTCGGCGTGCGCGAGCGCGGCGTGCGCGGCCTCGGGGCCGGCGGCGTGCGAGGCGAAGTCGTAGTCCGGGAGGTAGAAGACGAGGAAGTCGAAGCCGTCGCGCGTGACGAGCCAGCGGCCGACGACCCTCGCGTAGTCGTCCACCGACCCCCGCGCGCGCGTGCGGACCGCGAGCGGCGCGCCGGTCACGTCCGACTCGAACAGGTTGAAGTAGAAGAACCGGCTCGGCCCGTAGGCGGGGCGGTTCAGCCACGGGACGATCGGCGCGTGCCGCGCGGGCCCGCGGTAGCAGACCATGTTCACGGCGGCGGTCACGAGCCCGTCGGCCTCGAGCGCCTCGAACACCGTGACCGCGTTCGTGGAGAGGTGCTCCTCGTTCAGATTGAAGATCACGTCGCGGATCGTGCGGGTCGTGCCCGCGGCCCGGACGGCGCCGAAGGACGATCCGTACTCGACGAGGCGCTGCTCGCCGCGGTGGTACCAGACGAGGTGCGGGATCTCGTGGACGTCGGGGTGCGCGCCGGTCGCGATCGAGGAGAGGCAGACCGGGGTCAGCGACGGGAAGGTCGTCACGGCGCGCCGGTACTCGCCCTGGCTCATCAGGAACCGGAGCGCGGGCACGTCCTCGGACTCGACGGCGCGCTCGAGCATGGCGGGCGTGAGTCCGTCGATGACGATCAGGACGAGCTTCTTGGCCATTCGCTAGTCCCGCGCGAGCGTGCGGAGCCCCGCGTAGCGCTTCCCGGAGCGCTTGCGCAGGCGCATGCCCAGGGCGGGAACCGCCACGAGCTCGACGTAGCCGACGACCGGGATGAAGGCGAGCCCGGCGACCATGACCGCCGCGCCCAGCACGAGCAGCGCGGTCGCGAGCGGCGTCCCGCCTCGGGCGAGTGCGCCCCGGACGAGCTCGAGCGCCCCGGCGCCGCCGAGGATTCCGCCGACTCCCGCCGCCGCAGCCTCCGGTGCGTCCGCGAACGCGACCCCGAGCGCGACCCCGACCACCGCCGCCACGAACGGCGCCGCCAGCGCGAGCCGCCGGCCGCCGAACACGCCCGCGGCCGCGACCCCGAGCGCCACGCCCAGCCCCGCGAAGACGCCGATCGAGTACCAGTCACCCATCGCGGTCAGTGTAGTTCGCCGGAGTTTCGTGCTCGCTGCGTGCGGGGACAACGTGACCGATGACCGGCCGATCCGGAACAGCCGGCCGCAAACGGCGCAACCTGCTGGTCTTCTTCTCCGCCGGGCACTCGGGGCCCGCCCGGCGGATGGAGAGCCTGCTCGCGCATCTCGAGCGCAAGGAGCGGCATCGGCTGAGCGTCAAGCGCGTCGACGTCGAGGACGAGCCTGAGTTGGCCGAGCGGTTCGAGGTCCGGAGCGTGCCGACCCTGATCCTGGTCAAGGGCAAGCGCGCAGTGGCCCGGCTCGAAGGTAGGGCGAAGGCTTCCGAGATCGAGGAGCTCGTCGACCTGCATCTCGGCGGCGCCGCCGAAACCGGCCCCGACGAACACCCGTAATGACCTACACAACCCTCACGGGGAGGAGAAGCATGCGCAAGGTTGCAGTTGCAGTCGCACTGCTCGTTGCGGCCGGCCTGCTGGTGTTGGCCGCGGCCGCGTTCGCAGACCACGGTCACGGCCGTGGCCATCATGGTGGGAACCGCGGCATGACGTTTTCGGCGAAGCTGATCGGGTTCGAGGAGACACCGTCGGAGTCGACCCCGGGCCGCGGCACGTTCAGGGCCAGGATCGTCGGCGGCGACACGATCCACTACAAGCTCACGTACCGGGGCTTCGAGTCGGGCGAAGGCGCGACGCTCTTCTCGCACATCCACTTCGGCCAGCCCGGCGTCGCGGGCGGCGTGGCCGCGTTCCTGTGCGGCGGCGGCAACAAGCCGGCGTGCACGGACACGCAGGGCACGTTCGAAGGTGACATCGTCGCGTCCGACGTGATCGGTCCGACCGGGCAGGGGATCGACCCCGGCCAGATGGACGAGCTGATCACCGCGATGAGCAAGGGCTTCACGTACGCGAACGTTCACACGACGCTCAACCCGGCCGGACTGATCCGTGGACAGATTCACAAGGGCTCCGGCCACGGTCAGGGCGAAGGTGGAGGCCGCAAGCACCGTTAGCCGCTGACTCTGCCGCTCGAGGAGGGCCCGGCTCCGGCCGGGCTCTTCTCGTGTCTAGGCGCCTTCGAGCCGGCGGATCACTGCGAGGCCGAACTCGGCGGCCCGGGCGCCGTCGACGACGCGGTGGTCGAAGGTCACCGAGATGTAGCCGGTCTGGGCCACCGCGAGCTCGCCGTCCCGCACGACTGGGCGCTCGGCGATTCGGCCGATGCTGAGGATCGCGACCTCGGGGTGGTTGACGATCGGGGTCTGGAGCAGGCCCGCGAGCTTGCCGGCGCTCGTGACGGTGAAGGTCGACCCGCGGAGCTCCTCGGGCTTGAGGGCGCCTGCGCGGGCGGCTTCCGCAAGGCGCGCGACCTCGGCTGCGAGCTCGTCCACGGAGGCGGAATCGCAGCCGCGGACGACGGGCACGACGAGGCCGTCCTCGGTCTGGACGGCGACCCCCAGGTCGTAGCGCTCGAGGTACACGATCGTGTCGCCCTCGAGCCGGGCGTTCAGCTCAGGGAAATCCTTCAGGGTCTCTGTGGCGGCTTTGAGGACGGTAGGGACGAGGAGCTTGAGGTCGACCCCGGAAAAGTCGCACTCCTCGACCCAGGTGACTGCCGGCACCTCCTTGTGCGCGCGGGCCATGTGCTCGGCGATCAGGCGGCGGACACCCCGGAGCGGCTCGCGCCGTCCCTCGCCGGGCCCTGCACCGCCGGCGGCGTCGCGCACATCCTGTTCTGTGATGCGACCCTGCGGGCCGCTCCCGGCCAGCGACTCGAGATCGACGCCCAGCTCCTGCGCGAGCCGGCGGACGAGCGGCGTCGCCCGCACCTTCTGCGGCGCCTCCTGCCGCGGCTCTGGCTCCTTGGCAGTCGGAGCCGCCCCATCGCCGCCGATCACCACGAGGATCGTCCCGACTGGGACGACGGCGCCCTCGTCGACCAGGATCTGCGCGACCTTGCCCGCGGCCGGAGACGGGATCTCGACCGTCGTCTTGTCCGTCTGGATCTCGACGAGCGGCTGGTCCTCGACGACCTCCTCGCCTTCGGACACGAGCCAGCGTGCGACCTCGCCTTCGGTCAGGCCCTCGCCGAGGTCGGGAAGCTTGAACTCGTACGCCATCGCGCCCGAATCTATCGCGGCCGACCCACCCAGGCGTCCGCCGGCACGATCAGGACGCGCAGGCCGCCGTCCGTTCGCCAGAGCGAGACGGCCTGCTCGTCACCGGCCACCCGAGACGTGTCGTCCCGAGGCACGTAGCCGACCTGCAGCGTCCGCTCCTCGTTCCAGATCCCGACGGCGTTCGGGTCGTGCTCGTTGTCGGGCTCGGGCACGAGCGCCAGACGTCGGCCAGGGTCGAACGACGCATCGTCGAGCGCCTCCGGGCGGAAGGAGACTCCCGCCGCCGCGACCACCAGGATCCTCGGATCCTCCCAGTGCACGACTTCTCCCGTCTCCGCGTCCCGGAGCCGGTATCCCGACCCGGCGCCCTCGAGCAACAGGCGCAGCCGAGCGCTCAGAGCTCTGCGGAGTAGCCGCGGATCGCACGCTCGTAGCGAGCCATGCCCGGCGCGTCGGCGCGAAACAACGCCTCGACGAGCTCGCGCCACGCTCCGCCCTTGTCGTCCCGCTCCCAGCGCGTGAGCGCGAGGAAGAAGCGCAGTGCCGCGTCGTCCGGAAACCGCGTCACCCCCTCGCGCAGCACTCGCTCCGACTCCTCCAGGTCACCGACGTTGCGCAGCGTGCTCCCGAAGCCGAGGAGCGCGCCGGGCAGATCCTCGTCGTCGATCCCCGCCTCGAACGCGGCGCGATACTCGACGACCGCCTCCGCCTCACGGCCCGCGCTGTCGTGCTCCCAGGCGCGCCGAAGCGCTTCCGAGCCCGCCGACATGCGGCCAATCTACTGGGACCGAATCGCGTCGTCGCGCAGCACGGCGTGGATGCCCTGCACACCGTTCACAAGCTGAGTCACCCGCAGGTCGACGACGACGCTCGCCAGCGCCAGCGCGTCACGTCGCTCGAGCCCCAGCTCGCGGCCCATGAGCCGGAGCATCCCGTCGACAGCCTGTGCAGCCGCCTCGTCGAGATCTTCGTCGAAGCCGAATGTCAGCCAGGCGCCCTCGATGCGCGCGATCGGATGCTCGAGCTCGTAGTCCGCGAGCGAGACTGCCAGGCAGGCCCGCTCCATCGGCGCCTCGATCGCCAACTGCGAGACCTCGCCGTCACCCTGCCGCGCGTGCCCATCGCCTGCCGACAGGAGCGCACCGTCGAGCGGAATCGGCAGATAGAGCGTCGCTCCCTGGACGAGCTCGGAGCAGTCGATGTTCCCGCCCCAGCGCCGCGGCGGCGGCGTCGAGTGCACACCCGGCTCCGGCGGAGGCATCCCGATCACGCCGAGAAACGGCCGGAGGTCGACCTCGCGGCCGAACTGGTCGCGCCCGGTGCGCGCGTCGGCGTCCAGCCGCCAGACGAGCTTGCGCGTCTTGCCGTCCGCCACGCCCAGACGCTCGTTGAGCGGAGACGGCCAACCGCCCGCGTTGGTGACGCCCCAGGTGCCGACGCGCAGCTCCTCGACGTGCACGGCCAGCGTGCCTCCGGCTCGTGCCCCGCGCACCTCGATCGGCCCGAGCAGCGCGTGGCCCGCGTCGAGCTCCTCGTCGCGAGGCTCGAAGAACTCGCGCTTCCCCGTGTCGTCGGTCGGCGGACCGATCCCCCAGCCGGCGTCGGGCACGAAGAAGGCGACCGAATCGCCCGGGTCGATCGTCACTGCGGGCGGCAGATCGGGCGAGAAGTGGCCGTGCAGGTTCTTGCGCTCGAGCGGAAGCTCGTGGAGCACTAGTACTCGAGCAGCTTGTCGACCGCGTCCACGACCCGCTCGACCGACGGCATGTACGCGTCCTCGATCTGCCAGTAGGGGTACGGAACGTCGTAACCGGTGACGCGTAGCACCGGCCCGCGCAGGTCGAGCATCGCCTTCTCGGCGAGGATCGCCGCGAGCTCGGCGCCGTAGCCGGCGGTCCGTGGCGCCTCCTGGATGATCACGACGCGCCCCGTCTTCGCCGCGGCGGCGAGCAGCGCGTCCTCGTCGAGCGGCTTCAGCGTGCGGATGTCGAGGATCTCGGCCGAGGCCCGGTCCGAAAACGCGTCCGCCGCCTGCTCGGCGAGCGGGACCATCGACCCGTAGGCGACGAGCGTCACATCGTCGCCCTCGCGGACCGTGCGGGCCTGTCCGAGCGGGACGACGTGCTCGCCCTCGGGCACTTCGCCGCGCATCGTCCGGTAGTGGAGCTTCGGTTCGAAGATGACAACGGGATCGGGATCGCGAATTGCGGCCGCGAGCAGGCCTTTTGCGTCGCTCGGCGTCGACGGGATCGCGACTTTCACGCCCGGCGTGTGCACGTAGTAGGCCTCGGGCGAGTCGTCGTGCAGCTCGGGAGCGCGGACGCCCCCGCCGTACGGCATCCGCACGGTCAGCGGGAACGCCATCTTGCCGCCGGTCCGCCAGCGGTAGCGGCCGACGTGCGTGATCAGCTGGTCGAGCGCGGGGTAGCTGAAGGCGTCGTACTGCATCTCGCAGACGGGACGGAAGCCGGCCATGCAGAGCCCGATCGCGGTCCCCATGATCCCGGCCTCGGCGAGCGGCGTGTCGACGCAGCGGTCGGGGCCGTACTTGTCGCGCAGACCCGCCGTGGCGCGGAAGACTCCGCCGGCGCGGCCGACGTCCTCGCCCATGACCATCACGTCCTCGTCGCGCCCGAGCTCGATGTGGAAGCAGTCGTTGATCGCCTCGACGAGGGTGAGCTCAGCCACCGAGCACCCTCCTCAGCTCGACGAGATCGGTCTCGAAGCTCGCGGGCGGGTCGACCAGCGCATGCTCGAAGAGGAGGCCCGGGTCCGCGGGCGGCTCCGCTTCGGCGGCCGCGATTCCGTCGCGCATCGCCTGCTCGGCCTCGGCCCGAATCGACTCTGCCATCTCGTCCGTGAGGATCCCCGCGCGCCGCAGGTAGCCCTCGTAGCGGCCCACGCACTCGCGTCTGCGCTCCTCCTCGACCCGCTCGAGGTCGATGTAGGCCTTCGGATCGTCCGCCGTCGCGTGCGGCGCCGCGCGGTAGCTGACCGCCTCGACGAACGTCGGCCCCTCGCCTGCGCGCGCCCGCGCAACCGCCTCCCGCGTCGCCTCGTACACCGCCAGGATGTCGAGCCCGTCCACCCGCGTGGCGGGTATCCCGTAGCCGATGGCCTTGTCCGCAAGCGTCTCCGCGCGCGTTTGCGCCGCCACCGGCGTCGAGATCGCCCACCCGTTGTTGTTGCAGAAAAGGACGAGCGGCGAGCGCATGACCGCGGCGAAGTTGGCGCCCTCGTGGAACGAGCCCTCGGACGTGGCACCATCGCCGAAGTACGCGATCGCGCAGGCATTCTCTCCGCGCAGCCGCTTGCCCCAGGCCAGGCCGGCGGCGTGCGGCACGTGCGTCGCGATCGGAACGCAGATCGAGGCGACGTTGTAGTCCGCGGGGTTCCACCAGCCCGCCGGATGACCACGCCACCACGAGAGGACGGTCGACGCGGGCATCCCACGCAGGAGCCCGATCGCCGATTCGCGGTAGCTCGGGAAGATCCAGTCGTCGTCGGAGAGCGCGTACACCGAGCCGGCCTGCATCGCCTCGTGGTTCCAGTAGATCGCGTACGTCCCGATCCGCCCCTGGCGGTGGTAGACGACCGATCGCTCGTCGTAGGTGCGGAGCAGGACGAGGCTGCGGTAGAGCTCGACGAGATCGTGGTCGGTGAGCCCGTCGACCTCGCCGTCGGGCGACGCGTCGCCGTCGCCGATCACGCGGCGCACATCGCGTTCGGCGGGAAGAATCTGAGCCATGCCCTGGATTATGCCGTGGGCAAAATTCGCTCTAGCCGTCTACAGCCGTGCGCCGCACGAGCAGGCCCAGCAACGCGAGTGAGCCGATGACGGCCGTGACGCCGGCCGCCTCGAGGCCCGCCCCGCCCGTGCCTCCTGCCGCGGCGAGCACGAGCACGAACGCGGCGAGCGCGGCGGCGCCTGCGCAGACAGCGAGCAGGTACCCCAACCGCCAGAGGACGAGCTCGTTCTCGCTCCAGGCCTCCACACGCCGCTCGATCGACCAGTACGCGAGCTCGGCGACGAGCAGGAACGTCGCTGCGTAGAGGGGCGTGTACGCGTCCAGACGCGACCCTTCCGCCGCGAACAGGACGGAGTATTCGCCTCCCACCGCGACGAGCCCCCACACGAGCAGCGCGCTCGAGCGCAAGAGCAGGCCGCAGGCCAGAAGAGCCAGGCCCAGCGCCGCCAGCGCCAGGGCGAGCGCGTGCAGGCGCAGGTCTAGCGCCGCGGGATAGCCCGCCAGCGTGGCCGCCGCCACGAGCGACGCCGCCCCGGTCGCTACGCGCGCACGACTCGGGCGTGGCGATTGAATCCCCGCACCTCCTCCATGACGGCCTCCATCGGCACTCCCTCGTTCCACTCGGCGATCGCGACCCCACGCGCCGCGTACCTGGCACGCAGTCCTTCTCGACGGAGGCGCCACAGGCGGTAGGCGAGCTGCTCCGTCTCGCTCGGCCCCTCCTCCACGAACGGGAAAGGGGACAACTCGAGCACCGCGAGATCGAAGCCCCGGGCCCGGAGATCGAGGAGCGCGCCGACCGCGCGCTCGTCGAGCAAGGAGCTCAACGCGATCACGAGCGCCCGCGGCGGCAGCGTCCGCACCGGCAGCACGTCGATGTCCTTCCAGGCGTAGCTGAGGAAGATCTCGGTGTCGAGCAGCGAGTCGAGCACGCGGTAGAGCTGGACGATCCCGCTCGAGACGGTCAGCCAGTTCAGCACGCCGCCGAACGCGACGAGGCCGACGCGGTCCTTCTCCTGGATGTAGTGCGCGGCGAGCGAGCCGGCCGCCTCGACCGCGAGGTCGAGCGTGCCGCTCGCGCGGTCGCGGGCCTCGGCGAAGGTGTCGAGGAAGATGACGACGTCGGTGTTTCGCTCGGGGTGGGTCTCGTTCACCCACGGCTCACCTCGCCTCGCCGTGGCTCGCCAGTTGACGCGGCGGACGCGGTCGCCCGCGACGAACGGGCGCAGGTCGGCGAACTCGATCCCCTCGCCGCGGACGCGCGGGGTCTGGCTGCCGGCGAACGACTGCGTCTCGAGCGGGCGCAGCAGCCGCTCGACCTCCTCGCCGCGCGGGTAGACCTTCAGCGGGCGCGGCAGCTTGAGCTGCTGCTCGTAGACCAGCAGGCCGAAGCGGTCCTGGGCGCGCAGCACGAAGTCGCCGACCAGGTAGCCGCCCCAGCGCTCGCAGCGGATCGGGTACTCGAGCTCCGGCCGGTCGCCGGCGTAGAGCCGCAGGATCCGCGGGTTCGGCGCCTCCGTCGCGAGGCCCCGCGGCAGGTCGAACAGCAGCTCCAGCTGGACGACGGTGTTCTCGGCGCGCAGCTCGAGCAGCGCCTCGACCGGCTCGCCCTCGACCTGGCGCTCGGCGTCGAGCTCGAAGAGCGCCCCCACCCTCGGCCGCTCGGCGAGCGAGAGGCCGACCACCAGCAGCAGCGCGAACGGTGCGGCGAGCGCGGCGGGCTCGGGCCGGCCGAGGACGAGCGCGGCGATCAGCCCGGCGCCGGCGAGCGCGGCGTAGGCGCCGAGCTTCGTCGTCGCCGCGCGGGTCACTCCGCCGCGGGCTCGGGCTCGGGCGCGGGCTCGGGCGCCGGGGTCGGCACGCGGCCCAGCAGCTCGACCACGATGTCGTCGGGCCGCAGCCGCTGGACCCAGAGCTCGGGCCGCAGCGCGAGCCGGTGGGCGAGGGCGGGCACGGCGACCGACTTGACGTCGTCCGGGGTCACGTAGGTGCGGCCGTCGAGGGCGGCGCGGCAGCGCGAGAGCTTCAGCAGCGCGAGCGAGCCGCGCGGGCTGGCGCCGACCTGGACGCCGCTCGCCGAGCGCGTCGCCGCGACGACGTCGACCATGTAGAGCCCGACGCTCCGCGCGACGTGCACCTGCTCGACCGCCCGCTGCATCTCGAGCAGCTCCTCGCGCCCGACGACCGGCTCCAGCACGACCTCGTCCGAGGCGCGCTCGAGGCGGCGGGCGAGCACGTCCCACTCCTGCTCGCGCTCCGGGTAGCCGACGCCGATCCGCAGCAGGAAGCGGTCGAGCTGCGCCTCCGGCAGCGGGTAGGTGCCCTCATACTCGATCGGGTTCTGGGTCGCCAGGACGAGGAACGGCCGTGTCAGCGGGCGCGTCGTGCCCTCGATCGTGACCTGCCGCTCCTGCATCGCCTCGAGCAGCGCCGCCTGGGTCTTCGGTGGGGCGCGGTTGATCTCGTCGGCGAGGAGGAGGTTGGTGAAGATCGGGCCAGGCCGGAACTCGAAGTCGGCCTCGCGCTGGTTGTAGATCGAGGCGCCGGTGACGTCGGAGGGCATCAGGTCGGGAGTGAACTGGACCCGGGTGAAGCCGATACTCGTCACCTGCGCGAAGGCGCGCGCCATCAGCGTCTTGGCCAGGCCGGGGAAGTCCTCGATCAGGACGTGCCCGTCCGCGAGGATCCCGAGCAGCACTAGCTCCAGCGCGTCGCGCTTGCCGACGA
>Ga0081540_1004338_pt1 | contig 10867 bp, 9 predicted proteins | sample TabmetS2T1R1_FD_71024 | JGI IMG/M metagenome (GOLD analysis project Ga0081540, IMG submission 71024) | Tabebuia heterophylla rhizosphere microbial communities from the University of Puerto Rico - S2T1R1 | ecosystem: Host-associated > Plants > Roots > Rhizosphere ... | reverse complement strand
TCAGGACGCTTTGATAGCAGTTGCGTGCCGCCGGGAATGACTGCACGCGCGCGCCGATAGAGTTGCTGGCCTGTTCCCGACATCCAAATCTCCCGCCTAGACGCCTGCGGGAATACCTTATAGCCCTGTGTCCGGCAAGGTGTCGCAGTTCGCCGGTGGCTCCACGGTGCTGCTCCACGGCAAGGTCAATGGCATCTCGGCCAAGTAGGGCCGCCATTCGCCCGCATACCAGCGGAAGGCACGCAGGCATACTGCGCGCTTATATCCAATACGCCGTCAATGGGGGTGGATCAGGTTTGCGCGCCGCTTCACTCCTTTAATGAACTGACGACCATGCGATAGCGCATAAGCGCGGCTTCCTCACTATACTTTTCAGCCACGATAGCCGCGCGAAGTCCTTTCTGTCTTGTGGCTGAACGATCCCTCGCTGCTTCTCTGATCGTACACGCAAGTTGCTGCGGATCCTCTGGCGGTACGACCCAACCAATTGCTTCCTCGCTAAGCTCGATCGCTGCCTCGGAATGCGCTTCGGCAGCAACAATAACTGGTCGGCCGACCGCCAGCAGATTGTACAAACGGCTCGGAATCGATACACCGGCGATGTTCCGCCGATACGGGATCACCCATACGTCCGCTGCGGACAAGAACTCGACGAGATCTTCCTGGGGCACGGGATTCAGCATGGTAACGTTCTCGAGCTTTTCGAGGGCTACCAGTGCGTTCAACTCTTTCCAGCCCACCCCCCATCCGGAAAGAACGAAGTGAATATCCTTTTCCGCCTTCAACAGTTTTGCGGCCTCAAATAGCGTTGCTGGCGCGTGTGTGAAGCCTAAATTTCCCGATAATCCAACAACGAACTTTGAATTCAGCTGCGCACGGAATCGGTTGCGAGGATCTATCTCCCTGTAGGCAATAGGAAGGAGCACCCAATTGGGAATGAACTGAATCTTGTCCTGCGCAACCCCCGGATATCTTGCGAGCAGGGGCGGCACGTCTCGGCCAATCACGACAATACTGTCTAAGCGCCGAAACAGAAGCGTGTTTGCGAAGCGCAACAGCCGCGCCGCAACGGAAGTGGATTTGACAAAACCCGCCGCCTCAAGCGCTTCAGGATATAGGTCGTAAATAAGCAATAACGCAGTTGCCCGTCGTAATTTCGCCGCGAGGACTACACCATATGGGAGAGTGAACGGTGTTGTTACGCAGAAGACGATGTCTTTTGATCCGGTTCGCTTGACCACGGAAAAGAACATGCGAACGGCGAGCGCGCAGACAGCGATGCCTCGTTGAATCAAGGCAGACTTATTGGGATTCCAACTGGCTATTTCGATGACCGTCGGATTGCTTGCAACGTTTCCGCTGCGTGAGCTCGAATTGGGAGTGGCGCTAATAACGATTACGTTGTTTTCTGCGGCGAGACCTTCGGCGATCTTGCCAAGATAAACTGCTGTCGTGCTCGTGTCAGGCGGGTAGAATTGGGTCGCAATGATCAACTTTGCGGAGGTTTCCATGGTTTAAGCAAGCCTAACAAAGTTGGCAAATGCGAGCGAAGGGCTCAATGTATTATGGGTCGCGGGCTTCGTCATGTGGATCTCGGCACCGGCTGGAGCTCGAGGCCCGAAAACAAGTAGTTCTCCTGGAGTTAGATTGGAAGAGCTTTCGCAGCCACACGTTGCTTCGTGGGCCAGGGGCGTCCGTTTGTATATCTCATCGAGGCTCACACGCTATTTTTCCGGCCTGTAGGACAGCTTTTGCCAATACAAATCGGTTGCTGTACGTTTTGAAATTTGTAGCCATTGTTCCTATGACCGTCCCCTCCAAAGCCACAAAGTCGGCCTGCTTTGCTGCTGCAGTTTGCACCTATTTTGTTGCAGCGCATTGGCTGCAGGCAACCTACGAGCCAGATCCAAACTTCGCTTTTGGTCCTGACGTTTCGGGTGAAAAGATCCGGCTCGTGCCGCCATTTGCGCGGCTGGAAGGCTCGAAATTCGCGGTTGCAAAGGAGAGATACAAATTGTTCGACGAGTTGGCCGATTCCGAAGACAACAATGGCCGCTCCACCATCGAACTTTATGAGAATAACACGCGTCTTGGACCAGCCCACAGTGATCGTTCGGACATCGCCAATTTGGGTCGCGGCCGATTTTCTCATTGGAGGAAGAACGGTACGACGATGTATTGGTCTTCAAGCGACAATACTGATCCGGCGACGAATGGTAGAGCTTATTGGGTCGTTAAACCCTCTCAATCTGAAAAATATCATACTTCTTACTGACAATCCGAACAATGTCGTCGACGCTCATCTCTTGTCTCCGGCCGTGCCTTGATCGGTGTTAGCGCCGCATCATTCGGTCTAGCAATCGGGGTCGTTTGACGAAGTATCATTCCAGGATCGATTTCAAGAAATCTTCGAGGTTATTGCCCTGAAACAAATACCCTTTTATCCCTGCTGCCCGTGCTGCTTCCAGATCGGTGAGCTTGTCTCCTATGAGAATGCTTCGACTGGCATCTACCGGAAACCGGTCGAGGAGATCGTTGATCATGCCTGGGGCTGGCTTGCGCCGATCGCTTGCTTGACGATATCGCTCTATCGGGGCTTCGGGATGATAAGGGCAGTACTCGAACGCATCTATGTGAGCGCCAATGCTGGCCAAATCGTCCGCCATCCATTCATGTAGCGCTTCAACATGACTTTCCTCGTAGAAGCCTCTAGCGACGCCTGATTGGTTCGTAATCACGAATACAAAATATCCAGCGTCATTGGCGGTCTTTACCGCTGCGCGCGCGCCATCTACCCACTTCAGTTTGCTGGCTTCGAAGACGTAGCCGCTATCTTCGTTCAGTACGCCGTCGCGATCAAAGAAAATTGCTGGTCTCTTCATTACGCCGCCTTCAGGCGCGAAGTGCCGTCATGCCAAAGCCGTCTGGATTGTAACCTTGGCTGAAACTGCAATCTTGTCCGTGAACAATAGGGCTGCGAGGAAAGGATTGTCTCAGGATCTCGCCCTGCCAAGACAAACTCCTGTTGCCTCCGAAACCTGTCAAGAACGAGAACGGCTCGCCAATGTGCCAATGTATTAGCTGCCGCGAGCGCAATTCGGTCGCTCAAGTTGGCTCCCAGCCGATTGAAAGTAGCTTTGTTGGTGGAGCTACCAGTGGCCGGCCGATCCGCTCCCAAATCGAAACCTGGCCCATTGCCTTGAGGCCTGCCTCGATCCAGCTTGCGGGCATGGGTATCAAGCTTGGTCGTCTGCCGAGGGCGGCACGGTGACGCGCGATGAGGTCCGCGACCGTGACTGGTGTCGGGTCCGATACGATAAATGTCTCTCCCCGCGCGCGGGGGTTACTCAACGCAGTCTCGACTGCCGAGTTGAAATTCTGAATCGACAAAACGGATCGCCGTGCGGTTAAGGCGCCGAAGGGTAGCGGGACTGGCAGCCGCGAAAGCCGGTGGACGGTAGCGAAATTTCCTTTCTCGCCTTGGCCATAGATTACCACCGGTCGCAGGATGGTGAACGAAATACCCGCCGAGCGAATCGCCTGTTCACCGGCAAATTTGGATCGCCCATACGCATTGCTTGGTGTCGGAAAATCATCTTCAGTCAGGTCATGATCCGCATAGGGACCGGACTGGGCGGCGATGGACGAAATGAACACCAAATGTTTCGTCGCGCCGCGAGATATGGCGCGCGCCAGTGCCGAGGTCGCGCGATGGTTGATGCGATCGTAAAGGGTGTCATTGGCGTCCTTGTGAGCGATGCCCGCAAGATGAACGACAGCGTCGCATTGGCCAAGAAGGGGGTGCCAGTCGAACAGCTTGGAGAGATTCGGCAACGGGATCGCGGCGACGTTCGGATTCTCGAATGTGGTTGTCGCCCTCGATGCGGCAATCACCGTGTATCCCCGTGCGGCAAGAAAGGGAACCAGGTGCCGCCCGATGAACCCGTCGGCACCCGTTATTAGCACTCTGGGTTTTTCCCTGCCGGGGCTTGCATGCGAGCCAGACGCGGCGGAACGCGTTTGCGTGTCGGCAGGGCCGCGAGCAGGCATCGCTTGTGAGGCCATTCGCACAGAGATACTCACCTTCCGCCAAATTTCCTGCTGCATATACCCCGCGAACAAGGTTCGTGAAGCCAAATGAAGGGCACTCACTTCAGTATAGCCGTAAGAATCATCCCGGGGCAACCGAGCCACGGGTTCCCACCTCATCGACGTGAAGGCGGATTGGTTCGGTTCTTGCCACTTTCTGCGGCCCGTTGTGAGTACAAGTGGTCACTCCGGTCCGAGCTAAATTTGCTAAGGCCCGGACGTCAGCGCGGCTAGGGCCTCTGACAATTGCTCTTATCATCGGGTGTGGGAGACTGGAGTGCTTCGCGACGGCAGACGCAGCATGGGGATTGCTTAGTGGAACGTAGTCGGGAGAGACAGTTGCGTTCCAACGCTACTGGTCGGCCCGCCGAAACAATGACGCCGAGGCGACTTTCGTCTCGATCTGCGGCTCAAACGCTCAGAATTACTACTCCGGCATTTTTGGTTTGGTACCTCGCGCCGGTATTCGCTCGTCTCGTATTTTAGTCGCTGCGGCGTACCTCCCGCCTAGGTTCGATTTTGAATTCAAGCATCTTCCCAATGTCTCCAATTGGTTGTATAGTGAAGTATATACGACCTTGGGGAGGCGCGCAATGGCAAGAAGGTTGGGTGCTTTGTGGCTGGCATTCGCTGCAATATCGATCGCTTGCTGGTCCGCGAGGGCGCAAATCCCAGTCCAGCCGGTCGATCCATCCCAGCGCCAAGTTTATCTCGTACGGCAAGACCAGTCGGACTGCAGCAACAGTGATGTAGCCAACGTAGATTCCCCGCTTGTCGCGGGGAATATTTGGGTAACACGGCTGCATGACGGCAATACCAGCATCAAGATCGCAACCACGGCCAAACCAAACACAACCTATCACTTCTTCCTGAAGTGCGTTCGCAAGCTCGCCGACATCACCACCGACGATGAAGGTGTGGCCAATATTTCAATTGCGGTACCAACCAGCGTGACCGGGGACACTTTCGCTTTCGATATGTATCCGGAAGGAGCGCCTGCGGGTAATAAATTTCAGAGTGCCCGCGTTGCGTTCAGATAACAAGGGGCCCGCTCTCATCCGGTCTCACATACGGTAATTCATTTCTGAGGGACGCATTATGTGTCGCACACTGATTTCATCCGTTTTCACGGCAACAGTCCTAGCCTTCCTTTTCACCGGCTCGGCAAGTGCGCAGGCTACTCGCACCTGGGTTTCAGGCGTCGGCGATGATGCCAATCCGTGCAGCCGCACAGCGCCGTGCAAGACATTCGCCGGGGCAATTTCGAAAACTGCCCGTAACGGAGAGATCAATTGTCTCGACCCAGGTGGATACGGTGCTGTGACGATAATAAAATCCATAACGATAGACTGTCATGAAATTTTCGCGTCGATTCTTAATAGCGGCACGAACGGGATCAACGTTTCGTTCGACAACTTCGACGTCGCCGACGTCAGGAAAACGGTACGTCTACGCAATTTGAACCTCAACGGCGCAGATACCGGTGTGAATGGCATTCGGATAACCGGCGGTTCGGTGATTGCGGCGGGCGTGGTTCTGATTGAGGATTGCTTGATCGATGGCAATTTTGGCGGGGCGGCGCGCGGAGTCGCGGATGAACGTTCCAACGGAGGCGAGCTCTACATATCCAATACAACCATTCGCAATGTTGGTACCTTTGGTGTCGTCGTCAGCCCGGCGAATGGTGCGTCAGCGGGCCAACGGATCGATGTTGCGCTCGACAATGTAAGGGTTCAAAACGCCAATCATGGCGCGGTGTTTGGATCCAACGTCCGAGCCATGGTTAACCGTTCGGTCTTTTCCGGAAACGCCGCTGCCGGCATTCTGCTTGGTACGGCATTTGGAGCCGTCGAAGCTAACTTGAATGCGAGTTCAATAAGCAATAATGCCGTCGGTGTATCCAACGGTGGAGGGGCCGTTACCATACGGCTCTCCAACAATGATATCACTTACAACGGAACGGCCCTAAGTGGTGCGACACAGTCCTATAATAACAACCGCGTTGACGGCAACGGCGCGCTCGGCACGGCATCGACTGTAATTCCTCTTCGCTAGCAATCCGGTCATCGGGGAACAGATTTGTCGCATGACAAGGATAAGCGCGCTGCTTCGAAGATTAAGAACGTCGCGCGCCAGCAAGTAGACTTGCGTATGAGTGCAATTGAAGCGGAGCAGTAAGTCGCAGGGTGCGTCTTGATTTCGTATCCTGTCCTCGCATCTAATCGCCCTGTTCCGGGCGTTCCCCTTGGATATGGCGCGCGGGACGTCCTCCGTGTCGGGCGGCAGTCCGGCGAGGTCGATATGACGCAGAGCCTGTCCGCTAGCGACCGCAGAGTTCCAACAATATCCTACCGCGATGATCGACAGCGGTGAATCTCTCATGATAATTTCACCAAGTCGTCCGCCAGCAGCGATTCGGGTCACGGAGCGGCAGCGAGTTCGGCAAACATGTTTGACGCATCAGTTCATATCTTTCGAGTGTTCCACCCGGCTCTGTTGCTCGCTTTGCGGTTGTGGTGGTAGAAGCGCTCCTGTTGGAGCATCGGATGAGAATTTTTGCTGCAATTTCGATCTTGTTCGCCGTCTACTTTCCTGCTGCTGCGATATACTCGCAACTCTTGCCCATGAGTCCGACTGATGGTGACTTGCGTCCACTGTCAATCATGAGCGTAGCTGGAGATGGCTCCTGCGCATCGATTGCCTGGCTCCCGGCCGAAACGACCAGAGTCGCGATCTATGGGAACGGCGTTAGATTGGGGTACGCAAAGAAAGTGTACGATGACCCTGGCCGCTTAAGTTGGAATACTGGTGGTCAGCGCTGGAAAATGATCGAATTCTTTTCGTGTGAAGAAGGATTACCTACTCAGGCGCTTCATGCTCTCGCGGTCAGGTGATTCTGATCGGCTTGTAGGGTGTTCGTTCTCGGAATTGTCCGGAAGAACTTGCTGAGGCAGACCGACGTCCGGAGGTTAGCCGCGCTCGTCCGCGATCACCTTGCCGTCGTTCGGCAGCGCGCCGGCTCCAACCAGTTCCACGTTGCCGCCAAGCTTGGTCACCGCACGCAGTGTTGCGGCAAGTTCATCCTGAAGAGTTCCGCTTGCCGACGCCGTCTCCGCCTTCAGCGTCATCAGATCGCTCTCGCCGGATCGCGTGACGACGAGGCGGAGCCGTCCGAGCTCGGGATGGCGCTTGCCGATCTCGGCGATCTGCTCGGGGCGCACGAACATGCCCTTGACCTTGGTGGTCTGGTCGGCGCGGCCCATCCAGCCCTTGATGCGCATGTTGGTGCGTCCGCAGGGGCTTGCCCCCGGCAGCGTCGCAGTGAGATCGCCAAGCGCGAGCCGGATCCAGGGATGCTGCGGGTCGAGCGAGGTGACGACGATCTCGCCGACGTCGCCGGGCGCGACGGGATCGCCGGTGCCGGGATGCACGATCTCCATGATCAGGTCCTCGTTGACGACCATGCCCTCGCGCGCCGGCGTCTCGAACGCGACCATGCCGAGATCGGCGGTGCCGAACGCCTGATAGGCGTCGATGCCGCGCGACTTGACTTCGTCCTGCAGCGATTTCGGGAAGGCCGCGCCGGAAACCAGCGCGCGCTTGATCGAGGAAACGTCACGGCCTGCGCTTGCTGCGGCGTCGAGTAATATCTTCAGGAAATCAGGCGTGCCGCTATAGCCGACCGGCCGATAGGCTTCGATCAGCTCGAACTGCTGCTCGGTATTGCCGGGGCCGGCCGGGATCACCGCGCAGCCCAGCGCCCGCGCCGAGGCGTCGAAGATGAAGCCGCCGGGCGTCAGATGGTAGCTGAAGGTGTTGAGCACGACATCGCCGGGCCGGAAGCCTGCCGCGAACAACGCCCGCGCGCCGCGCCACGGATCGGTATGGACAGGCTCGGGCTCGAAGATCGGACCGGGCGAGGTGAACAGCCGCCCGAACGAGCCCAAAGGACCCGCGACGAAGCCGCCGAACGGCGGAGCGGCCTTGTGCAGGGCAGGGAGTTCCGACTTGCGCAGCACCGGCAGGCGCGCCAGCGCGGCCCGGTCGGTTACGGAAGCGGGATCGATGCCTTTCAGCCGCTCCGCATAGGCCGGCGCGGCCAGCGCCTTGCCCAGGACGTCCGGCAGGCGTGAAAACAGTTCCGTCTCGCGCGCGGCCGGCGCACGCGTTTCGAGGGCGTCATAGTGATCGGTCATGGCTGATGATCCCGCAAGAAGGGGCCGATTGCGTGCAGCCGCTGACGTGGTATCAGACGGCTTCTACCGGTGTTGCTCGTGTTCCAGGGAAAGCAATGGTTGAAGGACATACCGCTGCGACGGAAGAGGCCGTCAATTCGGCCGATATCGTCGCCAAGCTGAAGCTTCGCATGGTCGAGCACTGCTTGCCGCTGTGGTCGACCGAAGGCTGGGACGACAGCGCAGGCGGCTTCATCGACCGGCTCGATCCGGAGGGCCGCGCCGACAGCCTGGCGCCGCGCCGGGTGTTCGTGCAGGCGCGCCAGATCTATTGCTACGCCAAGGCGGCGCAGATGGGCTGGTATCCGCAGGGGCGCGCGATTGCGCTGAAGGGGCTGGAGCACCTCCTGGCAAAGGCGAAAGCGCCCGACGGCAAGCCCGGCTTTGTGCACACGCTGAAGCCGGATGGCACGGTCCTGGATCCGCTGCGCGATTCCTACGACCACGCCTTTATTCTGCTCGCCCTTGCAACCGTCTATGGACTCGATCGCGATGCGCAGATCCGCGCCGAGATCGACGCGCTGTGCCACTTCATCGACACGCAACTGCGTTCGCCGCATGGCGGGGTTCACGAAGGATTGCCGGTCTCGATGCCGCGGCGGCAGAACCCGCAGATGCACCTGTTCGAAGCGATGATTGCGGCGTTCGACGCCACGCACGACACCGTGTTCCAGAACCGGGCCGGCGATTTCTTCGCCGTGTTTCTGGCCAACCTTTACGACAAGCAGCGCCAGGTGCTCGGCGAGTACTTTGAGGAAGACTGGTCGAAGATCGAGCCTGTCAGCGTCGAGCCGGGGCATCAGGCGGAATGGTGCTGGCTGCTGAAGGGCTTTGAACGCATCACCGGCTGCCCGACCGGACGCTACCGCGGCGAATTGCTGGCATCGGCGCTGCGCTATCGCGACGCGACCGGCTGCCTGATCGATGAGGGCGACGCTGGCGGCAACATCAGGCGGCACTCGCGCCGGCTGTGGCCGCAGACGGAAATCGCCAAGGCGTGGATTGCGCAAGCCGAAGCGGGCGAGGCGGGGGCTGCGGATGAGGCGCGCGCGGCGCTGGCCCGGCTCGAACGGCACTACCTCAGCCATCCCGTCGTGGGCGGCTGGTACGACCAATTCGATCGCGACGGCAACTCGCTGGTCGCTACGATCCCTGCGTCTTCGTTCTATCATGTTCTTTGCGCGGTTGCAGAAGCGGAGCAGGTGCTCGACTGAACACCTGAAAACGCTCACAGCCACCGCTTTCGCCGCTTGAAGCTCTTGAGGTTCTTGAAACTCTTGCGCTGGTCGCCGGCGCCGCCGAGGTAGAATTCCTTGACGTCCTCGTTGTCGCGCAATTCATCGGCGGTGCCGTCGAGCACGACCTTGCCTTGTTCCATGATGTAGCCGTGGCTCGCGACCGATAGCGCCGCGCGCGCGTTCTGCTCCACCAGCAGGATGGTGACGCCAAGGTCGCGGTTGATCTCCTTGATGATCGCAAACACTTCCTTGACCAGCAAAGGCGACAGGCCCATCGAAGGCTCGTCCATCAGGATCATCTTGGGGCGCGCCATCAGCGCGCGGCCGATCGCCAGCATCTGCTGCTCGCCGCCGGAGAGATAGCCGGCGAGCCCGGTGCGCTCCCTCAATCGCGGAAAATATTTGAACACCATGTCGATGTCGTCGCCGACCTCGTTGTCGGTGCGGGTGAAGGCGCCGAGCTTGAGATTTTCGATCGACGTCATGTCGGCGATGATGCGGCGGCCTTCCATCACCTGGAAGATGCCGCGACGGACGATCTTGTCGGGATCGATGCCGTCGATGCGCTGACCGTCGAACAGGATCTCGCCGCGGATGACTTCGCCGTCCTCGGTCTTGAGCAGCCCCGAGATCGCCTTCAGCGTCGTCGACTTGCCGGCGCCATTGGCCCCGAGCAGGGCCACGATGGCGCCCTTCGGCACTTCGAGGCTGAGGCCGCGCAGCACCAGGATGACCTTGTCGTAGACCACTTCGATGTTGTGGACGCTGAGCAGCGGCGCGGCTTGGGCGGCTGATGGTGCAGGACGGTTGATTGTGGTTGCTTCAGTCATGTTTCCGATCCTGGCGTTGTTGGTGGGGCGGGTCATCCGCTCCACCCACCGCCGTCATCACCCGCGTATGCGGGTGATCCAGTATTCCAGAGGCGCCTGCGATCAATCGAGAAGCCGCGGCGTACTGGATCCCCGCTTTCGCGGGGATGACAGTTGAGTGTTGAGGCGGCGCGCCTGGCTTTACCAGCCGAGCCAGTCGGGCTTGCGCGGCAGGTCGATCGTCTTCACCTTCTCCATCTTGATGCCGCCGTTCTTGACGAGATCGTTGAGCGGGGCGTCGGTCGCGCCTGCGACCTTCATGCGATAGAGATCGACCTTGAGCGTGCCGCGATGATCGGTCTCGGTGAAGGTCGAGGGATTGCAGATGCCTTCGCCGCCGGCGGGTACCCAATCCTTCTTCTGATAAAAACCCTTCTTGACGTTCTCGCCGGTGGCGCCGCCGTTCTTGGCAGCCCATTCGACGGCTTCCTTCATG
>Ga0081540_1004337_pt1 | contig 10867 bp, 8 predicted proteins | sample TabmetS2T1R1_FD_71024 | JGI IMG/M metagenome (GOLD analysis project Ga0081540, IMG submission 71024) | Tabebuia heterophylla rhizosphere microbial communities from the University of Puerto Rico - S2T1R1 | ecosystem: Host-associated > Plants > Roots > Rhizosphere ... | reverse complement strand
CTCGTAGCCACAATGCGCAGCCCCCTCAAAGCAGCTCCCAGCGTCAAACTACGGGCCGGCCTCACCTGCGCCAAGAAACTGCGACGTCGGCGGTCGCGATGGTTTGCTGCTGGCGGTGAACGGGCCGTTGGTGAAGTCGCCGTATCGTTCGGAGACTGCGAAGCCGGCTGCCGCGAGATGCTCGTCGAGTGCGTTCACGGACAGGAAGCGCAGGCTGGCCCGGTCAACCCGCAGCGGCGCACCGTCCCTGGTCGCGGTGGTCTCGGTGAAGGTGACCACGTCACCAAGTTCCGCTTCGACCTGGTAGATCACCCGCCGTTGGGGACTGTGGTGGTCGACGACGTCCTCGCCAGCTGCTCACGGAGTGTAGACAGGGCGATCGACGCGGGTACATAATCACGGCGCGCTATCGAGACAGGTCCATGGTTTACACCTGATCGTTTGCACGGGGGCAACAATGCGCAATCGATACGTCGGTCGTGCCCTGCTGGCGACCGCACTTGTGGTCTCACTCCTTCCCGCCGTCGCCTTGACGAGGCCGACGCCTGCCCAGGCGGCTACCGAGATGCCGAGTCGCCCGTGCTCCGACATGACCGCGCCGGAGGAGAACCACGCCTCCATCCGGCTGCGGGTCGACCAGCCGGCGAGCGACGCGCAGGTCGCGGTCGACGAGCACGGGAACATCACGATCAGCGGCATCCTGCACAAGCAGGCGACCATGGTCGAGGTGTCGGACGTCCCGGTGACGTCGTCCGACTTCGTCCTGGGCCCACCGCCGGACGGGGTTTCGGCCTGGGCGTCATCGTGGACCACCAGCGTGCGTCCGCCGCACCTCGGCTCGAACAAAGTGTGCGCCCGCGCGATACGCGATCCGAAGCGGTCCGCGCGGATCCAGCGCTCGTTCACGGTGGTCGACCTGATCCCGCCGAGCGCGGTGCCGGACCTTTCGGTCGGCAACATCACCGCGACCGCGGCCACAGTGAGCTGGGGTGCGGCCACCGACAACTACGGTCTGGCCGGGTACGGGGTCAGCGTCGACGGTGGGGCGGTGCACCGGACCACCGTCGGGACCCGTTCCTACGCGATCACCGGGCTGGCGCCATCAACGCATCACACAGTGTCGGTGGTGGCCATCGACCTGGCCGGTAACACCTCGACACCGTCCACAACGGACTTCACCACGGCCGCCGCGCCGCCGCCCCCCGGCAGTGATCTGACCTTCGACCCGCATGAGGGTGTCGCCGAGGCGGCGTGGCATCCCGATCCGGAAGACGTCACCTACCGGGTCTTCGTGGACGGTCAACCGTTCGCGGAGTTCCCGTTCGAGCAGTACTGCCGGGACGCCAACCACAACCCGGCCAGCCCGTGTACCAAGCAGGACACCATCAACTATGCGATCGAACCGCTCGACCAGGCCACCCCGTACACGTTCCAGGTCGACGCGCTACGCACTGACGGCACGGTGGTGCGCAGCCTCTCCGGCTCGTTCACGACGTTGGCCACCGTGGACGCGGTGCCGCCAGCGGTCGCGCAGCAGATCGCAAGCGAGAGCTCGCAGTGCGCTGGGATGGGCGGCCACTTCTACGTCTCGCCGAGCCAGCGCGGCAAAGTACCGGTGCCGGCGGGGAGCACGCAGAAGTTCGACGGCTGCTACACCGTGCCGAACAACGGCTGCATCGACCGGTTCCTACCGCCGTCCGGCGACAGGCTGCTCGACTGCACCGACGACATCACCAATCTCGTCACCACGGTGGCGCCTTCGGGCCACGGGCCGGTGATCTCGTCCCTGGACGGCGTCGTCGACTACGGCACGTCGGCGGCGGCGGCGCTGCGTGACCCGGTGAAGCCCGTGGTCGAGACGATCACCTGGTGTGTGCACAACGAGGCTTGCGTGGTCGTCGTCGAGGGGGCGGCGGAGGTCGTGGCGGAAGAGGCGGTCATGGGCGCGGCCGAGGCGGGCGTCGACTTCCTCGCGGTGCTGGGCGGGGGGATTGTCCTCGGGCTGGCGTTCTTCGCCCTGTACGAGATTCTGTTCCCCACGCCGATCTCGTTCGCGGGTCTGCTCGAGTACCCGATCCACTTCGACACCAACTTCGACACCTTCGACAACTGGGGTGGGCAGAAGGGCAAGTGGATCGACAGCTTGAAGATCTTTGCCGAGATGGTCAAGACCACCAACCAGGTGGCCGGGCGGAACGGCATCCCCTTCAGCTGGGACGCGACCAAGGAACGCCAACTCAAGGAGATTATCGACTCGGCGTGCACGGCCCAGCAGAACGCACCGGTGGGTGCGTTCGCCGGGTGTGGCAACGGCTTCTCGGTCTACGTCCCCGGCGCTCAGAATTACCGGCTCGCCCCCATGCCGCAGACTGGAACCCACATCGCGGAAGCGATGAGCAACGGGACCGGCGGATTCCCGACACCCGACCGGGTCCAGTGGTTCTACCCGGCATACAGCCGCAACGGCAGGCTCGCGCTAGCAAAATACTCTCGCGTCTGGTACGACCGAGAACCGTTCACCTCGATGCCGACGAACCCGTGCCCCGGCCGGGGCGGGGATGTCTGCGACGAGTTCCCGTTCTTCTCCACCAACCAGGCGGTCGACCTGTCGGGCACGCTTGCCGACCTCCGCGTCGTGCCGGTCGCGGAGCGGGACCCACAACGTGATGACCTCGCCGGCTTCTACGGCAAGTGTAAGGTGAAGGACACCGACCGGTTCCTCATCCTGCCGCTACCGGCGTGGATCGCTGCCGGCGGGCCCAGCTTCGGGTTCCAGGTCAACCAGGGCGGGACCGACCTGTGCATGGAGCCCAAAGGACCGTGATGCTCGACGACATGACCGTTCTGCGTGATGCGGCGGCAGGTTATCGCGCGGCGGCGACGGCGGCCGGCATAGTCTGGCTCGATCCCGTCGACCCGTCCGGCGGCCCGCCTCCCGACCTGGTCTACCGGCTCTGCGACGTGGACCACGTCGCCGGGCAACTGACCTGGCTGTACGCCCAGGGATGGATCTCCCGGCGCCTCCTACCCGAGGGCGCATACCTCCTGCCCTGGCCGGCCGACCTCGACGAGACACTCAACAGCCTGCACTTCTCGGTCGGCACCCCGTTCCCTTGGCGGCAGCAGCTGCCGCTGCTGCGGCACGAGAGCATCGTGTACACCTTCGTGCTCGAGGGCGACCGCGAAGGCGAGATCTGGCGCTACGAAAACGAACCCGACGCTTGGGCCTCGGTGCGGGCCGCCATCAGCCTGGCCGCACTGTTCACCGAATGGACCAAGGGCATCGACGCAGGCGTGGTCGCCTACGACCACCACGCCGGCTGGCTCCAGGTGGGCCGGGACAGCCATGATCCGTTCAACGCGATCCTGGATCGAGCTCCCGGCCTCGATCCCCTCGCCTTCCCGGTGTCGGCCCTGTCGAACGAGCCGCTGTTGCGGTCCCGGCAGCGAGACTGCGGTGTCGACATGAACTGCATCGATCGTGGCTTCGACTGCTACGAGGAGCTGCTTGATGCCATCGACGCTACCCGTGCGTCCCTTCGCACGTGATCGGGCAGCTCTGCCGTCGCGGGCGCTCGGCCCGGCGCGCGCGACTAGCACTCGATGCACCTCCGGACATCCTGTCGCAATCAAAGCCTGCGGCAGACTCGGGGATCGCCGGGGGCTCAGTGGCAGAGCCAGCGGACGGGGACGATATCGCCGTTGGTTAGATTCGCCTGACCGCCGATGGTGTGCCCGTTGTCGCTGATGGTAGTTGCCACGAAGCCGACGCCGTCTGCGGTTCCGGGCGGCAGCGGCAACGGAATAACCTGGTCGTCTTCCTCGGCGGCCGGTCGGTGCTCGGTGGACGTGCCGACGATCCAGCCATACCGGTTGATGTCCCAGCCAGCTGCGAATAGCTTGGACGGGATCAGCTTCCCGGACCGCAGGTCCCAGCGTACGAGTGGGAGACCTTCAGTGTGAAAGGGAACAACGGTGCCAACGTTGCCGCCGAGCACCCAGCCGTCCTGGATGCGGTTTGCGAACGTTGGCTGGTCACCGCTGTGCAGTCGCTCAGTGGTGCCGTCCGGGCGCCATACGGTGGCGATGCCGCTGCCGCCGCTACCTCCGACTACCGTCCCGTCGTCGTCGATGTCTCCGACGAACCTCACGTTGTCCGAGCCGGGGCCGCTCAGCTGCCGTGTCGAGCCGTCGTGGCCGAGCACCTGCAGCACTATGGGGCTGGTAGACCCGGAGACATGGTCCAGATACCGTGACGTTCGCTGGACGAGAAGGTCACCGTTTTCATTGACCGCGTACACCCGGTAGGAGTAGTCCGCGTCGCCCAGACGGGTCACGGTGCCATTCCGGTAAGTCCAGCTGACCTGCTCGTCGACGTTGTCGTGGACGTCCAGGCCCGATCCGGCCACCTCGCCGTTGGAGTTGACCGTGATTCTCTCGTCGTCGGCGGGCGCGTTGATCAGCTTCGGGGTGCCGTCGGTCCACAGCACAGTGCCGTATGCCAGGCCATGCCCGAAGACGTAGCCGACCAGGTACCGCCCGGTGGGGTCACCTCCGGTCACCACACCCGAGGTCGCTCCCGCCGGCAGAGTCAGGCGTTGCCCGGTGCAGGAGGCCGCGGGCGGCGGCGACACGGGCCTCGTGGGCGGTGGGGACGACGGTGAGACGGAACGGTGGACGCCGGACGGAAGGACGGCCGCGGAGTTCGGCGCGGGGTTGGACGCGGGTGACTTCCGCATAGCCGCTGGTATGCCGATCGCGGCTGCCGCGGCTACCACGGCGATGCCGACACCGCTGGCGGTGACCAGCCTGCGGCGCCGAACCCGCTGTCGGCCGGTCGTAACCGCCCGGTCGATGCGGACTACCGTCGCTTCAAGTTCCTCGTTGTCGAGCTCGCGGAGCAGCCTCTCGACGAGGTCGTCAACGTCACTCATGGCTGGTTCCCTTAGGTAGTGTGGCGAGCGTCGATTCCCGAAGGTGGCGACGCAGCGCCGCGAGACCATGCGCGGTCTGGCTCTTGACTGTGCCTGCGGAGCAGGAGAGCAGCTCCGCAACGTCGTCGACGGGCAGATCGCACACGAACCGCAACACGACCACGGCCCGCTGCCTAGGCGGCAGCCGCTTAAGCGCGACGCGCAGCATGAGGCGGTTGTCCAGATCGGGCTGCGAGATCGGCGCGGGTTCGGGCGGTTCGGCCGACAGGTGTACCCGCGATGACCAGGCCAGTCGCCGCTGTTCGAGGAAGACGCGGACCAAGATGGTGCGCACGTACGCGTCCAAGTTGCGGGCAGTCGCCGCCCGCCGCCAATGCACGTAAAGCCGGATAATAGTTTCCTGGACCAGGTCCTCGGCGTACTGACGCTCACCACACAGCAGCCGAGCGGTACGTCTCAGCGGCTCCAGCCGCGCAGTCACGTACTCGATGTAGTCCTGCTCGACCGACTGCTGCAACGTCCCACCCTTCGCGCGGAGTGCTCTCCACTCTCTAGATGAGGCCGGCAGGGCAATCGGTTGTAGGCCGCGGACCCACTCGCACACCAACGGCCGCTCGCGACCAGGTTCGAATCTCTACCTCGTGAGGACGCGCGGCGCGGCGGTGGCGACGTTCACGCTCACCCGTTGAGCCGATCCGCAGTCCGGGGTCCGTCAAGCAAGGTGGAGACCTCTCCCAAGCCCACGACACACAGAGGGGGGCCGTTCGTTTCACAGTCCGGGCGCGTGCGCCGCCGCGTGGTGCCTGGCACGGCGTCGCACGCTCGGCCCGGAGACTCAGCTGCCGTACAGCAGGCACTTGTGGTCGATGGCGAAGCCGGTGGCCGCGGTCGAGCTGCCCGGTACCAACGCCTGGAACTGCTGGGTGGCGGTGTCATACCGGGGCCAGGCTGGGCTGCCGGGTGCGTTGGGGTTGCCCGCCCGGGCGAACTGGGTCCAATAGCGCACCATCGTGTGCGACAAGCTGGCCTGGTCGGGATCCAGCGCGGGTGGCGTGCCACGGTTGAGGCCGAACAGGTACTGGATCTCGGCGGCATGGTAAGCGCCGGTCGGAAAGGTCACCGACGGGAAGAAAAGTTGCGGCGCATTCGGGTCGTTGAACTCGTACTGGTAGGTGGGCACGTGCTGGGACAGCAGCCCGGCCGCGCGGCGGGCGTTGCAGGCGAAGATGGCGTCCGTGCCGACGGCGCCCAGCGCGATGCTCGGGCTCGGATAGGCAGCCAACGGGTAAGCAGCGGTGAGCGCAGTCGCGGCGGCGATCGAAATGCCGAGCGTGGCCGACACGGTCGGCACGTACGCGGCGGCGCTGAGCGGTACGCCTGATCCCGCCTCGGCCTGGGCAACGAACAGCCGCCACTCGTCGTGGTTACTGCCCTGGATGACCGGTACCCGGTTGAACGCCCCGCTGGCGAACGCGGTCCCCAGCGACTGGGTCAGCACGTGCCTGTCGACGGTCGGAGCGGCGCCGGACTGGCTGGCGAGCATTGCCTGTACCGGCAGCGAGCGCAGGCACGCGGCCGTCTGGTCAGTGCATCCGGCCTGGCTCGCGAAGGCCGAGCCGCTCGCCTCGGCGGCGGCCAGGGTCGGCTGGCTGAGCTGGTATGCGCCGCTCTCCACGATGGCCCGGTTGAACAGCCCGGCGGCCAGTGGCGAGGCGAGTTGCGACTGGACACTCAACCCACCGGCCGACTCCCCGAAGATGGTGACGTTGTCCGGGTTGCCGCCGAACGCGCGAGCGTTGCGCCGTACCCAGCGCAGGGCGGCCTGCTGGTCGAGCAGGCCGAAGTTGCCGGACGCGTGGTTGGGTGATTCAGCGGTCAGCGCCGGGTGGGCCAGGAAGCCCAGGGCGCCGAGCCGGTAGTTGAGCGTCACCACGACGACACCCTGGCGGACCAGTGCGGCCGGGTTGTAGTCGTCGCTTTCCCCGGTCACCAGCGCGCCGCCGTGGATCCACACCATCACCGGCGCGGGTGGCAGGCGGGGCGGGATCGACGACGGGGTGTACACGTTGAGGTACAGGCAGTCCTCGCTCGTGCTCCCGACGCCGTACGGGGATGCGGCCTGGGCGCAGTGCGGCCCGAACGCGGTGGCGTGGCGGACCCCCGGCCATGACGCCGCCGGCTGTGGCGGACGCCAGCGCAGGTCGCCTACCGGTGGGGCGGCGTACGGGATGCCGAGGAACGAGCGCACGCCGTCGGCCCGGGTGCCGCGTACCAGTCCCGTGTCGGTGTGTGCGATGACGGAGTTGTCACCACCCGCGCTAGCGGCGCTGGCGGGGAGCAGAACGGTGGCGGCGACCAGCACGGACACCAGTGAACGTGCCCATCGAGTCGCGCGCCGGACGGTTGTCGGCACCGGTGTCTCCTTAGGCCACGGAACTAACAGTGTTAGTTTTGTAATGTAGATCCCACCCGGTGCAGGGGTCAATCGGGCCCATTCGATGGGTCTCGGGGTTGTCCCGCCGGCTTGGCGCGACACGTCGAGAAGGGCGTGCCGGCGCCGGGGCCAAGCCAGGAAGTCTCTACAAGATCCAGGGCGGTACACGGCGCGCGGCAGTGGAAACCTTGTCGCAGACAAGCATCCAGCTTCGGCGGGCGGTGAGCGAGGACACCGTGGACCCTGCCGAGGAGCTGCGTGCGGTTGCCGGGCCAGCAACCGCGACTTTCAATCAGCCGGCGGCCCGCAGGAACGACTCAAGATGCGCGATGAGGAAGGCGTGATCCTCGGCCTGCGGAAGTCCTGATACCGCAACGGTCGCCACACACCCGACGTCCCGAACGTTGATCGGGAAAGCGCCGCCGTGGGCAGCGAAGAGGTTCGGGTCCAGCCGTGAGTCCTCGTCGAAGGTTCTTCCCCTTGCCAGGAAGCTGGTGCCGACAAAGTAGGAGGAATGGCAGTACCGCTGTGCGACGGCGGACTTGCGGTCGAGCCAGGCGTCGTTGTCCGGGGTGCTGCCCGGCAGTCCGGCGTGGAAAAGCCGCTGGCCGTTACGCCGTATGGCGATGGCCACTGGGAGATTCGCCGACCGCGCCGCTTCGACCAGGTGCACGCCGAGCCGCCAGGCGTCGTCGTTGTCGAAACGGCTGAAGACGAGTCGCTCCTCCTGCGCCGCAAGTTCGGCCAGCTGTTCGGCGTAGGAGGACTCGGCCACGTCAATTCTCCCGACTCACGGCGTTTGCCGCCTGTTCTGGTGGCGGTGCGGAGCGGTATCTCCGGTGTTGATCAGCTTAGCGTGCCTGGTCGCACGGCCCGAAGGTCGCCGCGTCGAGTCCGTAGCCGGGGACAGGTCGACCTCGCGCCCACATGAGATGCGGCCGTCGACCATGTCCTCGATCGAGGCGTGCAGCTCGGTGGCGATTTCCTTCGGGCGAGCAGCGGGAACCGCGCGAATGGTGGCGGCGACGTAGCGTTCGGTCAGGGAGGTTCGCACTGCGGAAAGGTCAGCGAGGAGCCGGTCCAGCACCGATTCGCCTTCCTCGCTGGCCTGGTAGAACCTGCGCGGCCGGCTCTCCTCGGCGTTCCACTCGCTGGTCAGCAGCCTCTGTTCCTCCAGTCGCCGCACCAGCGGATAGAGGGCGTGTTCGCGTCGACCAGGAAGCCGTGGTCTGTGAGGCGCTGCAGCAGTGCGCGGCCGTATTCCTCTCGCGCAGGGATCGTGTCAGGCCGGGCCGAGCGCGGGGTCGAGGGTCTGCTCCGGCGTCGCCTCGGCCGTCGGGGTCGGCCTGGCGCAGGTCGGCAGCCGGTCGACCTCAGCCCACACCCCCGCGTCGGACCAGTAGCCGGAGTGCCGGCCGAGCGCGGGCGGGTCCTGCCCGTAGATGAACCAGCAGGTCTGCGGATCCTCGCGGCGCTCGTTGTTGACTCCGCCGCCGACTACCTCCCCGCCGATGTAGTCGGTGAGGTAGTAGAAGTTCACCCACTTGTTCACCCTCGGCCGGTACTTGTCGAGTGCGGCTCGGCCGAAGTAGGCGGGGAATGCCCACGCGTAGAGCTTGGTGATCGGCGAGCCAAACGTCACCAGGGCGGTGCAGTCGTCGTCCGGGCGCCGGTCGGCCTGCACCAAGGCCGCGAGGGCGATGACGCTGCCCTGGCTGTGCGCAGCGAGCACTGTCCGGCCGCCCTGGTCGTGCAGGTACCACAACCGGCGCTGGAGCTCCGGCACGGCCCGCTCGGAGTAGGACGGCGGGGCGAGCGGGTGGTATGCGCGGGGCCAGAACGTCGCCACGTCCCAGATGACGCCGATGTGCTTGCGGCTGTCCAGTCCGCGCCAGCCGGACCGCAGGAGCAACAGGACGCCGATCGGGGCGGCCGCGGACAGCCAGGTCGACATGGTCAGCATCCAGCGCGCGAAGTATGGCAGGCCGTGGCGAACCCAGATCATGTACCACGCGTAGCCCAGGAAGACGACGGCGAAGAACGTCATGAGGGTGAGCAGCTTGTCCACGTCGTGCGGCATCTCCGCCAGCCGTCGTGCGCGGGCGGTCGTGGCGGTCCACTTGCCGGCGTACCGCGCGGCGAGCCCGCTGCGGTTCCATAGCCGGTCCAAGTCAGGCGGCGCCATCCGGTCGTAGACGGTCGTCGGGCCGCGGTACCTGGCCCAGCCCGCCCGCCAGTACGTGATCAGCTCGAACAGGCCGAAGAGGATCAGGATCGCCAGTGGTACCAACGTGAGGTACGGCGTGACCGCGTAGACGATCTCGTATACGTACAGCGGATTGGGGCGCTGGCTGGCCGTGTCCGGGTTGGGTACGTTGCCCAGCAGGTCCGCGATGCGAATCATCGTGCCGATCCCGACGCCGTTGAGTATGACCACGCCGAGCGTGAGGGCGACGAACGGCCCGGCGGCGAAGAAGCCCCGCTCCCGCTTGCCGTCGGCGAGCACGGCGCGATTGCTCGGGCCGATGGTGGCGAGCCCGACCGCGAGCACGGCGCCGATGCAGAACCCGTAGGCGATGTTGATACTCAGCCGCATCCCGGGCAGTTCGCCAGGCGCGCTGTCGACGGCGAGCCCGGTCGACACCGGCTGGGCGAGCGCCAGCACGGCGGCCAGGACGAACGACGCACCGCCCAGGCAGAGCGCGGCGATCGGTAGGGGCCGGTCGAACGCGCTCCAGAACGGCAGGACCACCGCCAGGACCAGGGCTGCGGCGGCGCACGCGAGGCTCGCCCAGAACAGCGGTTCCACAGCGACGTCAAGGTGCTCGCGCAGTGGGACGGCCCTCGACGTGTACGCCGTGACCGCGCCGAGGAACGCGAGCGCGCCGCCGATGTGCAGCCATGCGAGGTACGTCACGCTGCGCTTGCCGTTCCAAAAGTTCGGGTCCGCCAGGCCCACGCCGGCCCGCGCCGCCGTGGTCTTCGGCCAGAGGACGGACCGGTCGTCGGGGGTCCCGTGCAGGTGGCTGGGGCCGGCCTCGTCCAGCCGGTCCTTCACCTTGTATGGAGGGTCGACGTCCTCGTAGCGACCTAGCGACCGGCGGGCCAGCAGGAAGAGACCGATCAGCAGCAGCAACGGCACCGCGGCGCCTACCAGCACCCGGGCGCTCGGGTGGTCGGCCAGCGGGCGGGCCCGCAGCCAGCTCAGCCACCACTGGTCGGCACAGTCCGGCTGTGCGCCGCACTGGTAGGCGATCACGTCCATGCTGCTCATCGCGGTGACCAGGACGAGGTTGACTGTCATGCCGAGCGCAGCCAGCCGCACGAGAGAGCGGTGGATGAGGAACCTCCGTCCGCTATTCCACGTACCCGGGCTGCACATCCAGCCAGCCAGGTTCGCGAGGGCGAACGGTAACAGCAGCACCCACAGCACCCGCGACGCGCTGCGGGAGGTGAGGCCGCCCCAGGAGTAGGCCTCGACGTGGCGCCCGGCACGGTC
>Ga0081540_1004336_pt1 | contig 10868 bp, 10 predicted proteins | sample TabmetS2T1R1_FD_71024 | JGI IMG/M metagenome (GOLD analysis project Ga0081540, IMG submission 71024) | Tabebuia heterophylla rhizosphere microbial communities from the University of Puerto Rico - S2T1R1 | ecosystem: Host-associated > Plants > Roots > Rhizosphere ... | reverse complement strand
CCACGGCGAGCACCGCGCGGAGCCATCGGCCGGCGGCGGCCGTTCGAGTCTTGCGGATCGATGCCATCGTCATTCCCCCTATCATCGTGACGGCGCGCGAGCGTGGGCGCGCCGGGCTCGATGCGGATCGAGTTACGGATCAGGGCGAAGGAGCGCGCGCGGATGTCTCATGCGCGAGGATGCGAGCGAACGCTCGCCGCGAAGGGGCGATCAGGACGCGAAAGCGGGTTCCGCGGCAGCCGCCGTCGCGACGCGGCCGCGCAGCGAATTGCTGAGCGCTTCGGTGATCGCGACGTCGACGAAGCGGCCGATCATGCCCGGCGCGCCGGCGAAGTTGACGTAACGCATGTTCTCGGTGCGGCCGGTGAGCTCGTTCGAGCGCTTCCTGCTCGGGCCCTCGACGAGCACGCGCTGCACGCTGCCGACCATCGCCTCGGCGATGCGACGCGCGTTTGCGTTGATCGTCGCCTGCAGGCGTTCGAGGCGCCGGTGCTTCACGGTGTCCGGCGTGTCGTCGGCGAGGCTCGCGGCCGGCGTGCCGGGGCGCTTCGAGTAGATGAACGAGAAGCTCTGGTCGAAGCCGACGTCGTCGATCAGCTTCATCGTCTTTTCGAAATCGGCGTCGGTCTCGCCGGGGAAACCGACGATGAAGTCGGACGAAATCGAAATGTCGGGACGCACGGCGCGCAGCTTGCGGATCTTCTGCTTGAACTCGAGCGCCGTGTAGCCGCGCTTCATCGCGGCGAGAACGCGATCGGAACCCGACTGCACCGGGAGGTGGAGGAAGTTCGCGAGCTTCGGCACGTTGGCGTAGGCGTCGATCAGCGAATCGGAGAACTCGAGCGGGTGCGAGGTCGTGAAGCGGATGCGGCCGATGCCGTCGATCTCCGCGATTGCATGGATCAGGAGGCCGAGGTCGGCGATGCCACCGTCGTACGTCGGCCCGCGATACGCGTTGACGTTCTGGCCGAGCAGCGTCACTTCGCGCACGCCCTGCTCGGCGAGCGTTGCGACTTCGGCGACGACGTCGTCGAACGGCCGGCTGATCTCCTCGCCGCGCGTGTACGGCACGACGCAGAACGTGCAGTACTTCGAGCAGCCTTCCATGATCGAGACGAATGCGGTCGGGCCTTCGGCGCGCGGTTCGGGCAGGCGGTCGAACTTCTCGATCTCGGGAAACGAGATGTCGACCTGCGGTCTGCCGGTCGCGCGGCGCGCTTCGATCATTTCGGGCAGGCGATGCAGCGTCTGCGGCCCGAACACGAGGTCGACGAACGGTGCGCGCTTGACGATCGCCTCGCCTTCCTGACTGGCGACGCAGCCGCCGACGCCGATCACGACGGCCTTGTTTTCATGCTTGAGCGCCTTCCAGCGGCCGAGCTGGCTGAAGACCTTTTCCTGCGCCTTTTCGCGGATCGAGCAGGTATTGATCAGGATGACGTCGGCCTCCGCCTCGTTCTCGGTCAGGACGAGACCGTGCGCGGCGCCGAGCACGTCGGCCATCTTGGCCGAGTCGTACTCGTTCATCTGGCACCCGTGCGTCTTGATGTAAAGCTTGCCGGCCATCGTCAGAAAATCCCAAGCGGTCCAATAGTTTACGTTTTCATCGCCGGCCTCGCCAGAGGCCGGGACGGGCCGCCGCTGCGCCGGGGCCGCTTGCACCGTGATCCAGCCTATGGAAACTCTGCCGCCGGGAAGGGTTCAATGATGTCCATGCCGCACCGCCTTGCCATGCCGTTGCTGACGCTCGTCCTCGGGACGGCGGGCGCGTTTGCGGCGATTCACGCGCAGGCCGGCGTCCTCTACCGCTGCCAGGGACCGAACGGCTCGATCGCGTACACGAACAAGACCGCGACGTTCACGCAGTGCGTCGAGCTTTCGCGCTACGCGGATGCGCCGGCGAAGAAAGCGGTGTCGCACAAAACCGTCGCGAAAGCGCCGGCGGCGGACACGACGCCGAAGGCGAAGCCGGGCACCTGGGAGTATCGCGAGAACGTTCCCGAGAAGCCCGAGTTCAAGACCGCAGTTGCCGGCGTCGCGAGCACGGCGACGTCGGCGCGTGCGACGTTCTCCGGCGTGGCGAGCACCGCGATGCCGCTTCGCGCGACGTTCGCGGGCGTGACGAGCACGGCGATGCCGCTCCGCGCGACGTTCGCGGGCGTGACGAGCACGGCGATGCCGCTTCGCGCGACGTCGTACGGCGTCGAGAGCACGGCGTCGCTGGTCCGCACGATACCGGCCGTGCCGATGCCGGTCGCGACCGAGGTCGCGAAGGTCGAGAGGCCGCTCGACACCACGCCGAAGCCGAGGATCCTGCGCGGCGCGGTCTATCGCGTGCAGCGCGCCAACGGGATCACCGAATACACGAACGTCAAGCCGGGCGGCGGTGCGGCGTTCGCTGTGCTGTTCACGTACATCGCGACCTGCGTCGCCTGCGACGTGCATTCGAAGATCGACTTCGCGCGCACGGCGCTCAATCTCGATGCATTCAAGGACGAGATCGCGGCGGCCGCCGGGAGTACCGGCGTCGACGTCGCGCTGCTGCGCGCCGTGATCCATGCGGAGTCCGCGTTCAATCCGATGGCCGTGTCCAACAAGGGTGCGCAGGGCCTGATGCAGCTCATGCCCGGCACCGCGAGCGATCTCGGCGTCAACGACGCCTTCGACGTGTCGCAGAACATCGGCGGCGGCGCGCGCTATCTCGCGCAGCTGCTGAAGGATTTCAACGGCAACACGCAACTCGCGACGGCGGCGTACAACGCCGGCGAGGGCGCGGTGCAGAAATATGGCGGCGTGCCGCCGTATGACGAGACGCAGGTGTACGTGCAGCGCGTCGAGCAGTTGCGCGATCGGTATCAAAAAGCGCTGTAGTTTTTCGCCTCTCCCGCTGCGCGGGAGAGGCCGCGCCGTAGGCGCGGGTGAGGGAAGCTTTTACGTTCCCGCTTCGGACGTGGAACCACGCTTGCCCTCACCCTAGCCCTCTCCCGCAGGCGGGAGAGGGGAAAGATCAGGCGCCGGTCGTGCTGGGCGCCGGCCTCTGCACCAGCGTCAGGTCCGCACCAAAGGGCACGTTCCGTCGCAGTCCTTCGACATGCACCTTCGTGCCCGGCGCGATCGCGGCTTCGCGATTCAACAGGTCGATCGCGTCGACGATCGGCGTGCCGTCGAGCGTCTGCAGCACGTCGCCGGGTTGGAGAGCGGTCTGCGCCGCGGGACTTTCCGGAATCACGCGCACGATGACGACGCCGCGCTGACGCTGGCCCTGCGGCGTGCGAAGGTCGGTGTAGTCGGCGCCGATCCAGCCGCGGATCACCTTGCCGTGCTTGACGATCTGCTCGAGCACGGTCTTCGCCGTCGCGACCGGAATCGCGAAGCCGATGCCTTCGGCGCCCGGCGTGTAGGTGCGGCCGTCCGAGGTCGGCGTGCGCGGATAGACCGCGGTGTTGATGCCGACGAGCTCGCCGAGCGCGTTGATCAGCGCGCCGCCGGAGTTGCCGGCGTTGATCGCGGCGTCGGTCTGGATGAAATCCTCGTACGCGGACATCCGGAGCTGCCGGCCGGTCGCGCTGACGATGCCCATCGTCACGGTCTTGCCGATGCCGACCGGATTGCCGATCGCGAGCACGACGTCGCCGACGTCGACGGTCGCGTCGTCGGCGACCTCGATCGTCGGCAGGTCCTTCGCGTCGATCTTCAGCACGGCGAGATCGGTCTCGGCGTCGGTGCCGACGACCGTCGCGTGCGCGGCGCCGTTGTCGAGCAGCACCTGGATGTCGTCGGCGCCGCTGATGACATGGTTGTTGGTGAGGACGTACCCGTCGGCGCTGAACACGACGCCCGAGCCGAGGTTCTGCTGCAGCCGCTTGGTCGAGCCGGGCAGAACGCCGAGCAGGCGCTTCGTCAGCGGATCGACGAGCTGGTAACCGTAAGTCGTCACCTTGTTCGCGTAGATATTGACGACGGCGGGCGATGCGTGCGCGACCGCTTCGGAGTAAGAGACCGGACCCTGTTGTCGCGGCGCGACGGCGGGGTGCGCGGTCGCGTGGGGCGCCTGCGACGTTTCGCCGCGCATGCGCGAGACGATGCTCGGCGCGAACACCGTGAGGAGGAACGCGGCCGCGAGACCGATCACGGCACAGCGGGCGATGAAGGCGAGGGTGCGGAGCGTCGCAGGGGACATCGAATTCGCGGCAGCGTCGGCAGGAACCTACCGCCGTTTGATTGTGCGGTCCGGAGGCGTTCGTTAAACTAACACGATTTTTGGGGGCGCCCTAAACTGGCGGCGCGCGGCACACGCGGGGAATGCGCCGGTGCGGCGCCGCACGTGCGCAACGGTCCGAAAATCCTGCGGTCGGAACGGCTGCTCCATCGTTTGCGATCGGCGAGAATCGCACCCATATACATGTGCGGCCAGGACGGCCGCTCCCGCATTGGCGATCAGGGACGATCGCACAAGTACCGAGGTGATGGATGGCGAGCGATGCGGTGGTAGACAAGGGCCGTCGCCGGTTCCTGACGGCGACGACCGCGGTCGTCGGCGGTGCCGGTGTCGTGGCCGCGGTGATTCCCTTCATCAAGACGTGGGAGCCGAGCGCGGCGGCAAAGTCCGCCGGCGCGCCCATCGAGGCCGACATCGGCAAGATCGAGGCAGGCCAGAAGGTCACGTTCGAGTGGCGCGGCATGCCGGTCTTCGTCGTGAACCGCACGCAGGCGCAGCTCGACGCGCTGCCGAAAGTCGATCCGCTGCTGAAGGACCCGAAGTCCGAGAACAGCGACCAGCAGCCGAGCTACGCGCAGAACGAGTTCCGCTCGATCAAGCCGCAGTGGCTCGTCGTGACCGGCCTCTGCACGCATCTCGGATGCGTGCCGGATTTCTTCCCCGACTTGAAGCCCGAGCCGTTCGATCCCGAGTGGAAGGGCGGCTTCTACTGTCCGTGCCACAAGTCGCGCTACGACATGTCGGGGCGCGTCTATGACGGCGTGCCGGCGCCGGCGAACCTCTCGGTGCCGCCGTACAAGTTCCTCGACGACACGCGGCTCATGATCGGCGTCAACCCGGAAGGAGCCGCCTGATGAGCACGACGTTCGTTCGCCTGCACCCTCGGAACAAGACGCTCGGCTGGATCGAGGACCGCCTGCCGTGGCTCTCGTTCCTGTCCGCGCACACGGCAGGCTATTACGCGCCGAAGAACTTCAATTTCTGGTACTACTTCGGCTCGCTCGCGCTCGTCGTGCTGGTCAACCAGATCCTGACCGGCATCTTCCTCACGATGTTCTACAAGCCGAACGCGCTGGAAGCCTTCGCGTCGGTCGAGTACATCATGCGCGACGTCGACTGGGGCTGGCTGATCCGCTACATGCACTCGACGGGCGCCTCGCTGTTCTTCGTCGTCATCTATCTGCACATGTTCCGCGGCCTCATGTACGGCTCGTACAAGAAGCCGCGCGAGCTCGTCTGGATCATCGGCATGCTGATCTTCCTCGCGCTGATGGCCGAGGCGTTCATGGGCTACGTGCTGCCGTGGGGCAACATGTCGTTCTGGGGCGCGAAGGTGATCATCTCGCTGTTCGGCGCGGTGCCGTGGATCGGCGACGCGCTGGTGCAGTGGATCATGGGCGACTATCTCCCGGCCGACGCGACGCTGAACCGCTTCTTCGCGCTGCACGTGATCGCGCTGCCGCTCGTGCTGCTGCTGCTCATCGTGCTGCACATCGCCGCGCTGCACGAGGTCGGCTCGAACAATCCGGACGGCGTCGAGATCAAGGACAAGAAGAAGCCCGACGGCACGCCGCTCGACGGCATCGCGTTCCATCCGTATTACACGGTCAAGGACCTGTTCGGCACGGGCTTCTTCCTGCTGCTCGCGGCCTTCATCATCTTCTACGCGCCGACGTTCGGCGGCTGGTTCCTCGAGCACGACAACTTCATCCCGGCGAACAACCTCGCGACGCCCGAGCACATCAAGCCCGTGTGGTACTTCACCCCGTTCTACGCGATGCTGCGCATGATCCCGGCGAAGCTGCCCGGCGTCATCGTGATGTTCCTCGGCATCGTGGTCCTGTTCTTCGTGCCGTGGCTCGACAAGGGCATCGTGAAGTCGGTGCGCTATCGCGGGCTCGGCTACAAGATCATGCTCGGCCTCTTCGCGATCTCGTTCGTGATGCTGGGCGCCGTCGGCGCCGGCGTCACCGCCGAGAAGATCCCGGAATGGTTCGGTCCCGACGCGAACGTGACGACGATCGAGAACGCGTTCGGCCGCTTCTGGCTGATCGTGTACTTCGCGTTCTTCGCATTCCTCTTCGCGTACACGCGCTTCTTCAAGGAAAAGACCAAGCCGGTGCCGGAGCGGGTGACGACCCATGCGTGAGATCGCGAACGTGACCTTCTCGAACGCCGCCCGCAGCGTCCTGCGCGCCGTCGCATTCGTCGCCGTCGCAGCGCTCGGCGCGAACGGCACGGTCTACGCCGCCGAAGGCGAGGGCATGGAGCCCGCCAACGTGCGCGTCGACAATCCGGCCTCGCTGCAGCGCGGCGCGCGGCTCTTCTTCAACTACTGCTCGGGCTGCCACGGCCTTCAGTACATGCGCTACTCGCGCATCGCCGAGGATCTCAAGCTCGACGAGAAGGAAGTGCAGGCGAGCCTCATCTTCACCGGCGCCAAGATCGGCGACAAGGCGACGAACCAGATGCCGCAGAAGCTCGCGACGGCCTGGTTCGGCAAGGCGCCACCCGATCTCTCGCTCGAAGCGCGCGCCAAGGGCAGCGACTGGATCTACCACTATCTCAAGTCGTTCTACCTCGACCCGAGCCGGCCGGTCGGCTGGAACAACACCGTGTTCCCGAACGCCTCGATGCCGAACGCGCTGTGGGAGCTGCAGGGCCTGCAGGTCGCCGTGAAGAAGCCGGCCGAGCAGGGCCACGAGAGCGGGATCGAGAAGCTCGAGATCAGAACGCCGGGCCGCCTCAACGCCGACCAGTACGACGAGGCCGTCCGCGACATCGCGGCGTTCCTGACCTACGTCGGCGAGCCGGCGGCGCTCAAGCGCACTTCAACGGGCGTCTGGGTGCTGCTCTATCTCGCGTTCTTCACGTTCATCGCGTACCTCCTCAAGCTCGAGTACTGGAAGGACGTGCACTGACGGTCCGGGCCGGCGGCGCGAGCTGCCCGCCTGCGAATCGTCCGGTCGGCCGCCGGCTCGGTTCCCGGGTTCGATGCGGCTTTTCACGCGCGCTCGACGCGCGCGTCATGACGCACCGCCGCAACGCCCCCAATGGCTCCGAATCCGTCTAGGCGCCCCGCGGAGCGCGTAGTACATTCCCCCGGGGGCTGGTTCCCGGGAGGGGGTTCGAGAATGGCCTTGAGTCAGCGTTCACGCACGGTTTTGACCCTGTATTCGGCGCGTGACTGCATCCACTGTCACCGCGTCCGGCTGGTGCTGGCCGCCAAGGGCGTGACCTACGACCTCGTGCCCGTCGACCTCGACGATCCGCCCGAGGATCTGCTCGATCTCAATCCTTACAACTCCGTGCCGACGCTCGTCGATCGCGACCTCGTGCTGTATGACACCAGTGTCATCTGCGAGTACCTCGACGAGCGCTATCCGCACCCGCCGCTGATGCCGGTCGATCCGCTGTCGCGAGCGCGCCTGCGCCTCGCGATCGTGCGCGTCGAGAACGACTGGCTGACGCTGGTCGACCAGATCGAGGCCGGCGGCCGCACGGCCGACACGGCGCGCAAGTCGCTGCGCGACGAGCTCATCAAGAACGCCGGCGCGTTCAAGGCCTCGCGGTTCTTCCTGAGCCCCGAGATGAGCCTCGCCGACTGCGCGCTCGCGCCGCTGATCTGGCGCCTCGATTCGCTCGGCGTGCAGCTTCCGCGCGAGGCGCACGTCATCACCGACTACGGCGAGCGTATCTTCCGCAGCCAGGGATTCACGCGCAGCCTGACGCCCGAAGAGAAGCTCCTGCACCCGTGATGCCTGCGAGCCGCCACGAACCGCGCCATGTCGCGACGCCGGAGTCGAGCCGATGAGCTCGACGACGGCCATGACCTCGAACCGTCCGTATCTGCTGCGGGCGCTCTACGAGTGGATCGGCGACAACGGCCTCACGCCGTACATCCTCGTCGACGCGACGAATCCCGGCGTGCGCGTGCCGCCCGGCGCGGCGAAGGACGGCAAGGTCGTGCTCAACATCGCCGCGCGCGCGGTGACGCAGTTCGAGATCAGCAACGAGCGCATCCGCTTCCTCGCGCGCTTCGGCGGCGTCAGCCAGGCCGTCGACATCCCGATGACGGGCGTGCTGGCGATCTACGCGCAGGAGAACGGACAGGGCATGATGTTCTCGGCCGACAACGCGCCGCCGGAGCCGCCGCCGGCGACGCCCAAGCCCGACGATGCGGTCAAGAAACCGCACCTGCGCGTCGTCAAGTGATCCGTCAGTTCAGCGTGTGCGCGCCGGTCGCGTCCGGCACGAGGCGCAGGTTCGCGCGATGCGGCAGGCTCCACGCGCCGAGCGTATGCCCGCGCAGGTCGAGATGCCCGCGATGGCGGTCGCTGCCGTCGAGGCTGACGTCGAACTCGTAGCGGCGGACCAGCGTCGGCAGACCGTCGACGCGCTCGATGCGAAGGCGCGTCATCGACACGGACTGGTCGAGAAGCTGCACGCCGGCCTCGCGGCAAAGCGCGCGGCCGTAGCGGACCGCGCGCTCGCGCGCGGCGAGCACGTCCATCCAGATCCAGACGGCGAGGGCGATCGCGAGCAGCAGCAGCCAGGTACCGATCATCGCCGAAGTGTGCGGACGGTCGCGTTCGCTGGCAAGGCGGCCGCCGGCGCAACGTGATGCCCGCCGGGTTTTGACTGCGGTGCTCCGGCTACAATTTCGGCACAGGGTTCGGCGTCCCGCGGCAAGCGGGCGCGCCATCGACGGGGGGAGCGATGAAGCTGATTTTTCCGAACGGAGAGCACGTGCCGATTGCGCTCGCGGAAGGCGTCGCGGGCGTCGGCTCGGCGGCCGACTGCGCGATCGTGCTGAATCTCGCCGGCGTCGCCGCGCATCATTGCGAGATCGAGACGCGTGGCGGACAAAGCACCGTGCGCCCGCTCGACGCCACCGCGCCGACCGTCCTCAACGGACGCCAGATCACGCAGCCGATGCCGCTGAAACCCGGCGACCTCCTGCTGTTCGGCCGCGTGGGCTGCCGCGTTTCCACCGATCGTCCGGCGGCCGCGACGATGCCGCCGCCGCCGGCGGCGAAGAAGACCGCCGACGAAGCCGCGCGCACGCGCGTGCGCATGACGCTGCCGAAGTTCATGCTGCGCGGCGTGTCGGGTCCGACGTTCGGCAAGACCTTCGCGCTGACCGGCACGATGGTGATCGGCCGCCAGCACGACAGCGACATTCCGGTCCCCGCCGAGGAGATCTCGCGCCATCACGCCAAGCTGCAGGTCACCGCGGACGGCGTGCTGGTCGAGGACATGGGCTCGGCCAACGGCACCTTCGTCAACGACAAGCGCGTGCAGAGCGGCGTCCTCAAGCCCGGCGAGGAGCTTCGCCTCGACACCGTGCGCTTCATGCTGCTCGCACCCGGCATGGACGCCAAGCAGCAGGGCGCCGGCGCCGCCGCGGCACGCGCGGAAACGCCGAAAACGGCCGCGGAGCCGGGCGCTTCCGGCGGCGGCAGGATCGCTCTCGTCATCGTGGGTGTCGTGCTGCTCGGCGCGATCGCGTTCTTCGCGGCGCGCTACTACGGCATGATCTAGGGATGTTCTGATCGATTCCCCATAGGCGTCACATCACCCCGTCACTTTGAATTCAAACGCTGGGGCCGGCCTGTCTGCGCGCAGCTCATCGGTCCGCCGGCTCGACGGACGCCCAGTCTGCCTTCGCCGACGGCCCTGCGATCTGCGCGCAGACAGGCCGGTGACGCCTATGCGGAATCGATCAGAGCATCCCTGCGTCAGCGCTTCGGCACGATCTCGATGCGCATCGAGAGGTCGATCGCGCGCACGTGCTTGGTCAGCGCGCCGATCGAGACGTAGTCGACGCCGGTCTCAGCGATCGCGCGCACGCGATCCATGCCGACCGAACCCGAGACTTCGAGCGGCACGCGGCCGTCGACTTCGGCGACCGCCTGGCCGAGCTCGTGCAGCTCGAACTCGTCGAGCATGATGCGATCGGCGCCGGCGGCGAGCGCTTCGCGCAGCTCGGCGAAATTCTCGACCTCGGTCTCGACCATGACGCCCGGATGCAGCGCGCGGGCGCGCGCGACCGCGGCGGTGATCGAGCCCGCCGCCGCGATGTGGTTTTCCTTGATCAGCACGGCGTCGAAGAGACCCATGCGGTGGTTCTCGCCGCCGCCGACGCGCACGGCGTATTTCTGCGCGAGGCGAAGGCCCGGCAAGGTCTTGCGTGTGTCGAGGATTGTCGTGCGCGTGCCGCGGATCGCGTCGACGAACGCCGCGGTCGCGGTCGCCGTGCCGGACAGCGTCTGCAGGAAATTGAGCGCCGTGCGCTCGCCGGTGACGAGCGCGCGCGCCGGGCCTTCGACGCGGCAGAGCTTCGCGCCGGCCGTCACGTGCTCGCCGTCTTCGGCGTGCCATTCGATGACGACGTCGGGACTCAGCGCGCGGAAGCACGCCTCGAACCACGCGCGCCCGCACAGCACGGCGGCGTCGCGCGTGATCACGCGCGCGCGGCCGCTGGCGTTCGGCGGCAGCAGATCGGCGGTGACGTCGCCGGCGCCGATGTCTTCGTCGAGCGCGCGCTTCACGTCGCGCAGGATCGCCTGCTGCGGCGGCAGCTCGATCGCGCTACGGGACGGCGTCGTAGGGTGGGCCAGCGGCGGCGGCGGGGCCGCCGAGATTA
>Ga0081540_1004335_pt1 | contig 10870 bp, 8 predicted proteins | sample TabmetS2T1R1_FD_71024 | JGI IMG/M metagenome (GOLD analysis project Ga0081540, IMG submission 71024) | Tabebuia heterophylla rhizosphere microbial communities from the University of Puerto Rico - S2T1R1 | ecosystem: Host-associated > Plants > Roots > Rhizosphere ... | reverse complement strand
ACCACGTCTCCGTCGCCCTCCCCGATGGGAGCGCGCTCGTGATGGGAGGAAACACCTCGGAGTCCATCAACGTCCCGGACGCGAACAGCTCCTCCCGCTTCGATCCGAGGGCCGAGGCGTTCACCCCCGGTCCGGACATGGCGTTCTCCGCGGCGGTCGACACCGGCTTCACCAACGTCTTTCCGCTGCGGACGGGGTTCCTCCTCGCTGGCGGGGGAATCAATGCCGGAGTCGGACTCAACGCTCCGGGCACCGTGCTGAGCCAGACGTTCGATCCCGCGACGCAGAAGTTCACCCGGGCAGGCAACATGAAGGTCCTCCACCTGGGCAGCGGAAACGGCGCGCTCCTCGCCGACGGCCGCGTGCTCCTCACCGGCGGAGGCCTTCCGGGCATCGCCGAGACCGAGATCTACGACCCCACGTCGCGGACCTGGAGGACGGCCTCACCGATGGGGACCGAACGGCGGCTGCACACGGTGACCCTGCTCCGCGATGGCCGGGTCCTGATCGCCGGAGGGGTCGTGTGCTGCATCGTGGAAGGGCAGACCGCGAGCGAGACGGCGACCGCCGCGGCCGAGCTCTTCGATCCGGCCACCGGCAACTTCACGCCCACTGGCTCGATGGCGGTTCCGCGTGCGCTCCACCAGGCCACTCTGCTTCCCGACGGCCGGGTCCTCGTGAGCGGCGGCTTCGGGGACGGGCCCACTCCGGGCGTGCCGGGCCCCGAGCACGCCGAGGTCTACGATCCGGCGACCGAAACGTTCTCCGCGGCCGGCGACCTCCAGGCGGGCCGCTCGCTCCACACCGCGATCCTCCTCACCGACGGCCGGGTCCTCGCCGTCGGCGGAGTGGCCAGCCCGGGCGACCGATCCGCTGTCGCCCTGACCGAGCTCTACGACCCCGCGACCAACGCCTGGTCTCCCGGGCCGTCGCTCCAGGCGGCCTTCCCCGGAGCCACCGCCACGCTCCTCGGCAACGGCAGGGTGCTCATCTTCGGCGGAGAGAACTCCAGCGGTTTCCCCGTACCGACCGCGCTCCTGTTCGAATAGCGCTGGGGCTACTTCGAGGCAGGTGCGCCCGGGCGCAGAAACACCACCGGGGCATCCGCCGGCACGCTGAACGGCGTCGCCGACTTGGGGTCGGAGTCGAACTTGGAGAACGTTCCCGGGTTGTCCTTGAAGTGCTTCTCCAGCGTGGTGATCCGCGTCGTGTTGGCCGGGTGATCCGAGAGCAGCTGCGGAGGCTGCTTCATCTTCGAGCCCTCGAAGTCCCGGAAGAGCCAGGCGAGCCCCCAGGGGTTGAACCCGGCCTCGGCGCAGATGTCCGAACCGGTGATGTCGGCCTTGGACTCGGCGTCGCGCGAGTACCCGAGTCCGTGCAGTTGCCCGAGCAGGAAGATCGCGAGCAGCTCCGCCTTGGTGGGCCCGAGCAGGATCGCCGCCGCAGCCTCGCGCTCGGTGATGTGCTGCTTCTTCTTCATCAGGGTGATCGAATCGCGATGGATGGTGTGCGAGACCTCGTGGCAGAGGGTTCCCGCCAGCTGCTCCTTGTTCTTGACGAAGTAGAGGAGCGAATCCACGACGTAGACGTTGCCTCCGGGGGTGGCGAAGGCGTTCGGCTGCGCCTCGTGCACGAGAAAGAACTTGAACGGGTGCGGGTACCTCGACTGGGCGACCTTGCTGATGGCGTCGGCGATGGGCCTGAGGCTGTCGTAGAGCGGAGAGGACTCGATGATCTCCGCGCGGGCCCGCAGTTGATCGTAGGTGGCCTTGCCCAGCTCGGTCTCCTGGTCCGTCACCGGCTCCGGCGTTGGCGCCTGGGCCAGCGCGACCGTCGATGCGAACAGGAACGAGAACACCATCCACCGGCCATGCTTCGAGAAGCTCAGGCAGTGCATCGTCGTGCCGTCCTTTCCGCGCTGGTCATGCAGCGTCGTCGGTCTCGGGCGACCAGCAGAGGGCGAGTACACCCGCGGGCCTGACTCCGGCCAGGATTCGTTGAGCCGGGCCTATGAGTTGCATCAAACGGCACACATGCCTGTTGGCAGCTGGCGTTCTTGCCCGGCGTGCCCGCGATCCCGCGGCCTTGGCTCGCCGGAACGGAGTAAACACCGGGGTGACGCCCGGACAGTGCCACGTGGCAGGCACTCCTCGACGGAGGTGGGATGATCTTCCGGCTGCGGCCCTGGGCCGCCCCGGTTCAACTCGTGCTCGTCGTCCTGTGCGGCCTGGCCGGGACGGCTCGCGCACGGACTCCGGGCGGCTCGACGCCCGACGCTGGCCCCACCGCGCAGGGCGCCGCACTCCTCGACGCCGGGACCGTGCGCGGCATCTCGGCCTCCGATGCCGGCTCGCCGGGCACCGCGGAAGCCGCCAGGGCGTCTGACGCCGGTACCGACCTCGTCGCCGCCCCGGACGGCGGGACCCCGGCGGCACACGCGGGCCCGCCGGCGAAACGCCAGGCCCCGGACTACGAGGGCCGGGAGCCCGAATCCAGCGCCGGCCGAGACGCGGCCCTCTTCCTCCCCCGGGTCATCCTCCTCCCGATCTACCTGGTCACCGAGTACGTCGTCGCCGAGCCGGTGGGCGCCCTCGCGATCAGCGCCGAGCGGACCCAGTGGCCCAAGGCGATCCACGACGCGCTGACCTTCGGCCCCAACCAGGAAGGCGGCATCTACCCCACCTTCCTCATCGACTTCGGACTGCGCCCGAGCATCGGCTTCCACCTCTTCTGGGGCTTTCTCCCCGTCTCCAACCGCATCTCCCTCGATGCTGCCTGGGGCGGCTCGCAGTGGTACTCGGTGGCCATCGCCGACCGGCAGGAGTTCGGAAAGAACGAGTCGCTGGTCACCGAGCTCCGCTGGGACCGGCGCCCGGACAACCCCTACTTCGGCATCGGCCCGGAGTCCTCGCCGGACCTCCGCGCCCGGGTCGGCACCGATGTCCTCCTGGCCTCGTTGACCTGGAGGAAGGTGACCGGTCCATTCACCCTTCGGGCCCGCGGCGCGGTCCGGCGGCTCGACTTCAAGGACTTCACCTGCTGCGGAGACCCGGCGCTCAAGCAGCGCGTCGAGCAGGGTCAGCTGCCGCCACCGCCGGGCTACGAGCAGCCCTACACCGCCGCAGGCGCCGAGGTCGCAGCCGTGCTCGACACCCGCGCGCCGGACCGGGTGGACCGGAGCGGCTGGCGCGTCGCCCTCGGCGCGGCGCCCGACATCGACCTCCAGCGCGGGGGACGCCTGTCCTGGTTCCGGTACGCGGCCGCCGTCGAGGGGAACTGGGACGTGACCGGGAACGGCCGGGTGCTGAGCCTGGGCGTGGTCTCCGCGTTCGTCGATCCGCTGGGGAGCGAGCCCGTTCCCTTCACCGAGCTGGTCATGCTCGGCGGGGCCGAGCCGTTCATGGGATTCCTGCCGGGACGGGTCCGCGACCGCAGCGCCCTCGTGGCTCAGCTGGGGTGGCACTGGCCGGTGTTCACCTATCTCGACGGGCTGCTCGCCGTGTCGGTGGGCAACGTCTTCGGCCCGCACCTCGACGGCTTCGCCCTCGACCTGCTCCGGATGTCCGCGGGCCTGGGCCTCCGCACGCGCGGAGGCGGCCTGAGCGAGTTCGAGTTCCTGATCGGCATCGGGACCGAGCCCTTCAAGAACTTCAGCGTCTCCTCCTTCCGGCTCGCATTCGGAGTCAGCTATGGGCCGTAGCCATCTCCTCGCCGCGCTGTTCCTCGTGTCCTGCGCGGGCGGTCCGCGACCGTTCCGGGACAAGGACGTTCTCTGGACGGACGACGACGAGCGTCCCTTCGCTCCCAGGCCCGAGTACTACGGCTCGCCCCTGGCCTGGACCGGCGCGGAGGAGACGCTCTTCCGGCCGGTCAGCGACGCGCTCACCCTGAAGCAGGGTGGCGAGTCGAAGAACGTCAACGCCCTCGACGAGGTCCCGGACTCGAGCTGGTTCCAGAACCGGCTCTCGCGGCGACAGCTCTCGACCGAGGAGCTCGTCCGCGGCTCGTGCGACGCGCCTGCTCCGGAGAGCGAGCTTCCGTGGACCGTCATCGGCGCCAAGCTCGAGGGGCAGACCCCGGGATTCCGGATCCGCACCGCGAAGGGACACGTCTACTTCCTGGAGTTCGACTTCCCGCGGCAGCCCGAGCTCGCGTCGATCGCCGGCGTCTTCGGGAGCCGGGTGTACTTCGCCGCGGGGTTCAACGCCGTCTGCGACCGGGTGGCGTTCTTCCGCGAGGAGGACATGGTCGTCCCGCCCAAGGAGAAGCAGGGGGGCAAGAAGCAGATCTCCCCGGAGCAGGTGCACGAAATCCTCGCCCAGGCGCCGCCGCCGCAGGACGGCAAGTTCCGGGTGAAGGCCAGCCTCCTCGCCGAGGGAGAGCCGCTGGGGAACTGGAGCTGGGCGGGGGTGACGGACGACGACGCCAACGACGTCATTCCCCACGAGGACCGCCGGGAGCTCCGGGCCGTCCGACTGCTCACCGCCTGGCTGAACCACTACGACACCGGTGACAACCAGACCCTTTCGATGTGGATTCCCACCGGGGACGGACGGGGCTGGGTGAGGCACCACATGATCGACTGGAACGACTCGCTGGGGTTCCTCTGGCCCCCGGAGCTCGATCAGATCAGCCGGCGCCTCGGGTACGCCTACTACTTCGACGTGGGGCTCATCGGTCGCGACTTCATCAACCTCGGCCTGAAACAGGAGCCCTGGGATCGGGCGCACTTCGGACCGACCGGCGAGATCCTCGGCTACTTCGACGACACCGACTTCGTTCCCGAGGAGTGGAAGTCCGGCTACCCGAACCCTGCGTTCGCGCGGATGACCGAGCGGGATGCAGCCTGGATGGCGCGGATCCTCGCCCGGTTCACCGACGAGCGCATCGACGCGCTCCTCGGCGAGGCACGCGCCGACACGCCGCTGGTCCGCTCGGAGCTGCTCCGGATCCTCAAGTCACGGCGGGACAAGATCCTCCGCCGGTGGCTGCTCCGCCTCTCGTCGTTCACCGACCCGGTGGTGGAGATGCGAGCTGGCGCGCGCTGGCTCTGTCTCCAGGATCGCGCCGAGGAGGCCGGCCTGGGCGCCCCGCCCGACCCGTGGGCCGCGGCGTGGAGCAACACCCAGCAGGCGGTGCGCTCCCCCCTGGAGCGGATTCCGGGCGGAGCCTGCGCGCGCGTCCCGGCGGATGCACCCGACTACGTGGTCATCGACGTCTACACCGGGCGACAGGGGCAGGGGCCGGCGCGGGTCCATCTGCGCCCGACCGGCGTCGTCGGCCTGGAGCGGCCCCAGGAGCAGTTCCTCCCTCCGGATCTGCCGCGCGAGGCCAGGCGATGACCCGTCTCGTCCTCGTCGCCGTGCTGGTCGGCAGGATCGCGGCGGCCTCGCCGATCCGTCCCTCGAGCCTCGAGCCCACGCCGGATGCTCCCCGTGCAACCTCGGCGGAGTTCATCTTGCCGTCCGATGCCCCCCTCCTGGCGTCACAGAGCTCCACGCCGCCGTCCGACGCTGCCGGCACGACGTCACAGAATTCCACGCCGCCGTCCGATCAGCCGGGGACGCCGGAGAATCCGCTGCCGCCTTTCAAGCAGGAGAAGCCACCCTCGGGCCCGGTGAAGGTCCCGGTCGCCTCCTCCTGGCCGAAGAACGATCTTCCGGTGAACGGCTGGGACGCGGTCGCGGCGGGCGCCCTCGGGGTGGGCGTCATCGTCGTGCAGTTCGGCGTGCCCAACCCCAGCGTCGCGAAGTGGGGCAGCACCGGGTTCGACGACTGGGTTCGCGGGGGGCTTCGCATCTCGAGCCAGAGCGGCCGCGATGCCGCGGCGCTCACGAGCGACTTCTTCGTCTACGCCCTCACGGCCGCTCCGTTCATCAATGCCTTCTTCGTCGCCGGGTGGGAGCACGAGCGGATGGACATCGCCTGGAAGCTGGCCGCCCTGGACGCCCAGACGCTGCTGACGGTCCTCTTCGTGACCATCTCGCTCCAGAAGCTCACCGCCCGCGAGCGGCCCTTCGTCAAGGACTGCCAGACCGATCCCACGCTGTCCGAGTGCAGCATCGGCTCCAAGTACGCCTCCTTCCCCAGTGCGCACACCTCGGTCGCGTTCGCGGCCGTGGCGCTGGAGTGCTTCCACCACGGCTTCCTCGACACCTCGCACACCGGCTGGGGGGCGGCGGTCTGCCCGGTGACGGCGGTGGTGGCGACGGGGACCGCGGTTCTCCGGATCGCCGCCGACCGGCACTGGGCGACGGACGTCATCGCCGGCGCGGTGCTCGGAGGGGCGCTCGGCTACGCGATTCCCGCGCTCCACCTCGCCTTCGCCAGCAACAAGGAGCAGTTCGCGGTGGTCACTCCGGCGATCAGCGGCTCGTATCTCGGGCTGTCCCTCGCGGGGAGGTTCTGAGCGGTGGCGGGCACGAAGAGGCGTGCTCGCCCCCGCGCATTCGAGCAGAATGTCCCCCGATGACCGAAAGCCCGACCGATCTCCTGAAGCGCACCGCAGCCGAGGCGGCGGCGAAGCGCGTGACCTCGGGGATGGTGGTGGGCCTCGGGACGGGCTCCACGGCCATTCACGCCGTCCCCGCGCTGGCCCAGCGGCTGCGCTCCGGCGAGCTCCGGGACATCCGCGGGGTGCCCACCTCCTATCAGTCGATGATCGCCGCCCGGGAGCTGGGCATCCCCCTGGTCGACCTCGACGAGATCGAGAAGATCGACATCGACATCGACGGCGCCGACGAGGTGGCGCCGGATCTGACGCTGATCAAGGGTGGGGGAGCGGCCCAGACCCGGGAGAAGATCATCGCTGCCCTCGCCGACGAATTCATCGTCGTCGTCGACGAGGCCAAGCTGGTCCAGAAGCTCGGCTCGAAGATGCCGGTTCCGGTCGAGGTCCTGCCCTTCGCGGTCGCTCCGGTCACCCGTACTATCCAGCGGCTGGGCGGTGAGCCCGTCCTCCGCATGGCGGTGAAGAAGGCCGGGCCGGTGGTGACCGATCAGGGCAATCTCATCCTCGACGTCCGCTTCGCCGAGATCCGCGATCCGGCGGGGATGGAGCGGGCGCTGAAGATGATCCCCGGCACCCTGGAGAACGGGCTCTTCGTCGGGCTGGCGAAGCGGGTGCTCGTCGCCAGCATGGTCGGCGGCGCGCCCAGGGTGCGGGAGATCCTCCCGCCCGGGAAAGCCTGACCCGCGCTACTGACGGACGTAGGTCAGGCTGTACTCGACGAGCCCGGGCAGCTTCGGGCTCCGGCTGATCCGGGTGACCCGCAGCGTCCGGTCATCCCGCTCGAGCACGAACCGCGTCGAGCCTCCGCCGTCGCCAGTCCGGCTCTCTTGAAGCAGCGCGCCTCCGACGAAGTGCTGCTTGTTCTGCAGAGCGTCGCCGTACTTGTTCTTGAACTGGACCTCGGTCCCGTCGAGGGGGGAGGTCTCGGGCGGAAAGCCCGGGGTCTCCACCGTCCCGTTCCCCTTGCCGTCGAAGCGGAGGGTGTAGCTCGGCCGGACCTCCGAGCGCTTCATCAGCTCCCCGCGGGCGATGTTCTTCCCCACCATTCCCTCGGTGGCATGGTCCACGGCTTTCTGGATCGCTGCCCGCTCCTCGTTGGAACCCGCGTACACGTACGTTCCGGCGTAGCGCTCCTCGTCGGAACGTGGCCGGGACGCCACCGGAGCGCCGGGTTCGAGACCCATCTTCGGGGGATTCGAGTCCGGACACCCGGCGAGGCCGAGGGCGAGGATCAGCAAGGCACTCGAAATCCGACTGGCGAGGCGAGCGGCGAGCATCGGCGCGCAGCGTACTGCTCCCGCCTAGAGATAGGTGTGGAGCTGGATGAGCCCCGAGAGTGACTGCAGCCGTCCGCCCTGGCCCGGGTAGTTCCGGTAGATCATGTCGAACCGCAGCTCGCTGTGCGGCAGGAAGAACCAGTCCAGGGTCAGCCAGTAGCCCGTCGCGACCCCGGAGGTGTCCGGTGTCCGGAGGATCTCCAGCGAGGGCGTGACGTGGAAGCCCTGCGTCGGCTCGACGTCCACCTGGAGCCAGCCCACCCCGCTGAAGGCGTGGCTTCCGCTTCCCAGCGTGTTCTTGGTGAAGGCGTCGGCCTCGAACATCAGGGTGACCGGGACGACCGGCGCCCAGCGGGCGAACGTCCCGTAGGCCTGTCTGAGGTACGGCCCCGCCCCCTCGACGAACGAATCTCCGCGGGACACCAGCGCGCTCAGTCCCACCGTCGCCCGGGGCGCCACCTTCAGCTCGCCGTATCCGGAGAACCCACGTTCTCGATACCCGGTGTCCGAGGCGCGGAGGTTCCCCACCATCGCCAGGACCTCCGTCCGCCAGGGCCCGTTCGCGTAGCTCACGGCGAGGCCCGTCTGCTGGGAGATGTTGATGTCGGTCTGGGTCAGACCACGGACCCAGGAGGTGTGCTCGACGTTGCGGAGACCGAAGGGGAGGTTGACCCGGCCGAAGCGGAGGAGCACCGAGTCCTTCGCCAGCGAGAGGCCCACCCAGTAGTCGCGGGCCAGGAGCATCTGGGTCTGGTCCTCGTTGGTGAACACCGCCGCGGGGAGCGTCTGGATCGTGTTCCCCCACCCGAGCGAGCCCCCGACGCGGAAGGCGCCGATCTTCACCATCCCCCGCGCGTCGAGCAGCATCTGGAGGTAGCGGGTGTCGGTCATCGTGCTGCCGTCCGGGGCCCTCGCCCAGGTGGTGAAGCCCGCCCCGCGGTAGCTCACCGTCGCCAGGAGCCACTCGGGGAGATCCACCAGCCCGTACAGGAAGCCGGCGTACTTCGGCTCCTGCTCGGGGCTCGCGCCGTACGGCATGCGAATGAGGATCTCGGACTGCGCGCGCCCGTAGGCGGTGAGGAGGCCGCCACCGGAGGGGTCCGCGTGGCAGACCCCGCACGCGGCATAGTCGTGCTTGATCATCCACGGGTAGGCGCGCGCGGCCGGCGCGGCGCCCCAGACCAGCAGCCCGAGGAGTACGGCGGAGGCCCTCCACCTCCGGAGCAGGAGCATGTTCAGGGGCCGCAGCGGGTCCGCACGGGCGCAGGGAACTTGTCGGCCTGGATGTTGATGTTCGTGCCGGTGTAACAGAACACCGTTCCGCCGGTGACCCGGTCGATGTACGTCTGCGTTGCCTTCGCCGGCGTCCACTCCAGCATGCCGCCCACCGGGAGCGTGGGCATCACGTCGCGGATCCCGGCGTCGAGGTCTCCGCTGGCCACCACGTCGTCCAGGATGTCCCGGCCGACGGGCTGGATCTTCACTTGCAGCGTGATGCGGTCGATCTGCTGGCCAACGCCGATCGGCGCTCCGCTCGGAGGGAAGAACCGGATCTTGTGCGTCTTGTAGAAGTCCGGGCTCGCCGGGTCGAAGGTGGTCTTCACCGGCAACGTGTTGCTCTCGTAGTCCGCCGCCTGCCAGAACATGTCGACCTCGGTGCCAGCGGTGTCGAACATGCAGTCACGGAGCAGCCAGATGTCCGGATCCGCGCCGGTGATGAGGTTGGTGTTATCCGGGACGACGCCCGACTGGTACACCACGTTCGCGCCGGAGTAGGCGACCACCTCGAACCAGGCGCGCCGGTCCTGCGCCGCGCCGCTCGGCCAGAAGTGTCCGGTCGCCACGTTGTCCAGGAGCACCCCCACCTTCGAGCCGCCGCCGAAGGGCTCGACGCAGATCGCGGTCTGGAGTGTCGCGCCGAGGAAGGCCTCGACCAGGGCCTTCTGGTTGTCCTTGTCCGGGAAGTCGGTCAGCGCCAGGTCCACTCCGGGGAAGGCATGGCTGTGCGTCCGCCGGAGCGGCGCCCCGGGCACGTTGGCCACCGGCTTCATCGTGGTGCTCTGCGGCATGTGACACTGCGAGCAGGTGGCGCCTCGGATCTGCTGGAAGACCGACGACTGCCACTCGGAGAACGTGCGCTCGATGTCCCCGCCCGGCGGAGCGTGGATGTCGTGGCAGGCGCCGCACATCGCCGCCGAGTTCACGGTGTCCCGGTCGAGGAACTCGGAGTAGCCCGCCTTGTGCGGAATGCCGTTGGTGTAGACGTCGGCGAAGGAGCCGCGCAGCACCTCGTCCGTGGCGAGCTTCAGCGGGTTGTTGTGCGTTCCGTCGACGCTCTGCACCGAGTGACAGAAGAAGCAGGTGACGCCGTGGAGGGTCTCCGGCACCGAGTCGAGGTTCAGCCCGTCGGTGGTCGCCTTCTCCTCGAGCGCGACCGGCGCATGGCACTGGACGCAGAAGCTCCCCAGACCTCCATCCGTCTCCCGCTGCCCCCGCGCGTTCATCGCCCGGAAGACCGGATCCTTGGTCGAGTAGGCGTGCATGCTTCCCGCCCACTCCGCGTACTGGTCGGGATGGCAGCTCTGGCAGACCGTGGCGTCGAGCAGCTGCGCGCGGGTGAGCATCGTCGGCCCCGGCGGGGGCGAGCTGCTCGAGCAGGCGACGACCGCCGCAGCCACGAGGACGGGAAGGAGTCGCCGGAGCCCCATGGGCGTCACCCTGGAACGCAGAAGAAGAACTCGCCGACGTCCGCCTGGTTCGTGCCGATCCAGAAGCTGATCCGCCAGACCCCGGGCATGAAGAAGTAGAGCGGATCGACCTTGTATGTCCCGTCCGGGTTGGCGGTCACCGTGGCGTTGACCGACGTGCCGTGACCGTGGTCGGGCATGAAGGGAAGCACGCCGACGGTGAGCCCGGGCTGGCTCGTGCCGCCCGTGTCGGTGATCTTGATCGACCAGGTGTCGGTCCCTCGCGCCGGTGGAGCCGGGTCCGCCGTGAGGAGCACGTACTTCCGGGTCCCGGAGGTCGAGGTCACCGACAGCCCCGGTGCGTAGTTCATCACCCGCGGATCGTTCTGGCAGGG
>Ga0081540_1004334_pt1 | contig 10871 bp, 11 predicted proteins | sample TabmetS2T1R1_FD_71024 | JGI IMG/M metagenome (GOLD analysis project Ga0081540, IMG submission 71024) | Tabebuia heterophylla rhizosphere microbial communities from the University of Puerto Rico - S2T1R1 | ecosystem: Host-associated > Plants > Roots > Rhizosphere ... | reverse complement strand
CGATGTTGTAGGGAGGATAACCGTCGGCGCCTTTGACGACGCGATCGAGCGCACGCTCGATTTCGTCGAACCCAAGCAGGAACGGACTGGACAACGAAGGAACACGGGACATTTCACAAAGTCCTCTCGAAGCGACTTTGAGGGGCCCTTACGGCGCCCCATTCAACCGGCCGGCCGACTTGCCGTCCGGTCAGGAGGGAATATGGGGGTGATTTGGGGAGGGTTCAAGCACCTCTGAAAGCTGCGTAAATCGGCCGCGGAAGGGTCTTGCAACCGTCATTCCGGGGCGCGAAGCGAACCTCAGATGCGCAATTGCGCATCGGGGAATCTCGAGATTCCGGGTTCGATGCTTACGCATCGCCCCGGAATGACCACCTAGGACCCCACCCGCTTCCGCCCGTCGGCGGTAAATAGATGCAGTTTGTCAGCGGGCGCCACCGCCCTGATTCGCTCGCCGATCGCCGGGCCCACTGCGCCGGGAATCCGCACAATCACCTCGCCCGGCGGCAGCTCGCCCGGCGTGGCGGCGACGCCCTGCTCCTCCTTCTGCCTCGTGCCATAGACGAAGGTTTCGGCGCCGACGCGCTCGATCGCCTCGACGGTTAGGCCCAGCGCCACGCCGCCGGCAACCGTCTCGTTGGAGATGACGAAATCCTCCGGCCGGATGCCGATGATGCCGGCCTCGTTCAGGCGGCCATCGCCAGCCAGTTGCGACTTGAGCTCGTCCGAGCGCAGCGGCATCAGATTCATCGGCGGTGCACCGATGAAGGAGGCGACGAAGGTGGTCGCGGGCTTTTGGTAGATATCCAGGGGATTGCCGATCTGCTCGACCTGGCCGCCGTTCATGACGACAAGAATATCGGCCAGCGTCATCGCCTCGAGCTGATCGTGGGTGACGTAGATCGAAGTCGTCGAAAGGCGGCGCTGCAGCTTGCGGATTTCGACGCGCATCGCGATGCGCAGTTTCGCGTCGAGGTTGGACAGCGGCTCGTCGAACAGAAAGACTTTCGGTTGTCGCACGATCGCGCGTCCCATCGCCACGCGCTGGCGCTGGCCGCCGGACAATTGACGCGGCTTGCGGTCGAGCATGGTGCCGAGTTCGAGAATGCGCGCGGCTTCCTCGACGCGCGACTTGATCTCCTTCTCCGCCATGCCGCGGTTGCGCAGGCCGTAGGCCATGTTGTTGTAGACGCTCATGTGCGGATAGAGCGCGTAGTTCTGGAACACCATCGCGATGTCGCGATCGGCGGGCTCGATCTGGTTGACCACCCGGCCGCCGATATCGATCTCGCCGCCGGTGATGGTCTCGAGTCCCGCGACCATGCGCAGCAGCGTGGACTTGCCGCAGCCGGAGGGGCCGACCAGCACGCAGAACTGGCCATCGCCGACGTCGACGTCCACGCCCTTGATGGCTTCGAAGCCGCCGGGATAGGTCTTGCGGACGCTGCGCAGGGTGACGTTTGCCATGGTTACTACTTTTCCGTCTCGACCAGTCCGCGCACGAACAGTTTCTGCATGACGAAGACGACGAACACCGGCGGCAGCATGGCGAGCACGGCGGTCGCCATCACGACCGGCCATTCCGTCAAGGCGTCGCTGGTGGTGATCATCTTGCGGATGCCGATCTGGATGGTCTGCATGTCGTCACGGGTGGTGATCAGCAGCGGCCAGAGATACTGATTCCAGCCGAGGATGAAGAGGATCACGAACAGCGCTGCCATGTTGGTGCGCGACAGCGGCAGCAGCGTATCCCAGAAGAAGCGGAACGGACCGGCGCCATCGATGCGCGAAGCCTCCAAAAGCTCATCCGGCACCGTCATGAAGAATTGCCGGAACAGCAGCGTCGCGGTTGCGGAGGCGATCAACGGAAGCGACAGGCCGGCGTAGCTGTCGAGCAAATGAAGGTCGGCGACGATCTTGTAGGTCGGGTAGATGCGGACCTCGACCGGCAGCATCAGGGTGATGAAGATGATCCAGAAGATCGCCATCCGGAACGGGAAGCGGAAATAGACGATCGCATAGGCCGAGATGATCGAGATCGCGATCTTGCCGATTGCGATCATCAGCGCCATCACCAGCGAGTTGAGCATCATGTTGCCGACGGGCTCGCGGGTCGAGCCGGTCGTGCCGACGAAGATAGTCTGATAGTAGGTCTGCAGAAAATGGCCGCCCGGGAGCAGCGACATCTGGCCGTTGGCGATGACGGCGTTGTCCTGGGTGGAGGCGATGATCGCCAGATAGACCGGAAAGGCGACGATCGCGATGCCGATCCACAGGATGGCGTGCGCCAGATAACGCTGGATGCCCTCGTGCTCGACCATCAGTACGTCACCTTGCGCTCGACGAAGCGGAACTGGATTGCCGTCAGCGCGATGACGATGGCCATCAGGATGACCGACTGCGCCGCCGAGCTGCCGAGGTTGCCGCCGAGCAGGCCGTCGGAATAGACCTTGTACACCAGCGTCTCGGTCGCCTTGCCGGGACCGCCGCGGGTCATGGTGTCGATGATGCCGAACGTGTCGAAGAAGGCGTAGACGATGTTGACGACCAGCAGGAAGAAGATGGTCGGCGACAGCAGCGGGAAGATCACGGTCCAGAACCGCCGCATCGGACGGGCGCCGTCGATCGCGGCGGCCTCGATCACGCTCTTCGGGATGCTCTGCAGCCCCGCCAGGAAGAACAGGAAGTTATAGGAAATCTGCTTCCAGGCCGCGGCGAGGATGATCAGCAGGGCGGCCTGGTCGCCGTTGAGCAGCGGATTCCAGTCGACGCCCAGCGCTCGAACGTAGCGTGAGAGCACGCCGAGCGAGGGGTGAAGCATGAAGAGCCAGAGCACGCCGACGACCGGCGGGGCCACTGCATAGGGCCAGATCAGCAACGTGCGATAGACCATGCCGCCGCGCAGCGGCTTGTCCGCCATCGCCGCGAGCAGGAGCGCGAAGGACAGCGAGGAGAAGGCGATCGCAAAGGAAAAGACGAACGTCCTGACCACCGCGTCGAAATAGGCGGGATCCTTGAACAGATCGACGTAGTTCTCGAACCAGACGAAGCTCGTCGAGAGACCGAACGCATCCTGGAGCAGAAACGATTGCAGCACCGCCTGCGCGGCAGGCCAGTAGAAAAAGATCAGGACGATCGCAAGCTGTGGCGCAACCAGCGCGAAAGGCAGCAGCCTGGACTGGAAGATGGATTGCTTTTGCATGATGTCCGGGGCGGGCGCGGCAGGCCGCCCCATGCGGCCTGCCGGTTCGTTTGCCTCAAGGCATCATGTCAGCGAACGGCGGTCTTTTCAAACTGCCGCAGCATGGTGTTGCCACGTTCGACGGCGGCATCGAGCGCCTGCTTGGCGGTCTTCTTGCCGGCCAGCGCCTGTTCGATCTCTTCCGACCAGACGTCGCGCAGCTGCACCATGTTGCCGAGGCGCAGACCGCGGGAATTCTCGGTCGGCTCCTTGTTGGTCAATTCGAGCAGCGGCGTTTCGAGATAGGGCTGCTCCTTGTAGAAGCCCTCTTCCTTGGCCTTGGCGTATGCAGCCTTGGTGATCGGCAGATAGCCCGACGCCTTGTGGATCCAGACCTGGCGGTCGGTGTCGGACAGGAAGGTCAGGAATTTCGCGATGCCCTTGTATTCCTCGGCCGATTTTCCGCCCATCATCCAGAGCGAGGCGCCGCCGATGATCGAGTTCTGCGGCGCGCCCTTGACATCAGGATAATACGGCATCGGCACGGCGGTGAAGTTGAACTTGGCCTGCGCCTTGACGTTGCCGAAGAAGGCCGACGACGTCAGATAGAGCGGGCACTCGCCGGAGGTGAAGCGGCCTTCGCCGGTGTTGGTGCGGCCGGCATAATCGTAGGTCTTGTCCTTCTGCAGCTCGACGAGATTTTCGAGGTGCTTGACCTGCAGCGGACCGTTGAATTCGAGCACGGTGTCAAAGCCGTCGAGGCCGTTGGCCTTGGTCGAGAGCGGCACGTTGTGCCAGGCGGAGAGCTGCTCGAGATTGACCCAGGTCACCCACGAGTTGGAGAAGCCGCAGGTGGGATGGCCGTTCGCCTTCAGCTTCTTCGCAGCGTCGAACACTTCAGGCCATGTCTTCGGAATTTCGACATTCGCCTTCTTGAGCTCGTCGAGGTTGACCCACATGACCGTCGACGACGAGTTGAAGGGGAACGACAGCATCTCGCCCTTCGAGGTCGAATAGTAGCCGGTGATCGCCGGCAGATAGGCCTTGGGATCGAACTTCTCGCCTGCATCGGCCATCAGCTTGTAGACCGGTTTGACCGCGCCGGTGGCGGCCATCATCGTCGCGGTGCCGACCTCGAACACCTGCATGATGTGCGGCGCGTTGCCGGCGCGGAAGGCGGCAATGCCGGCGTTCATGGTGTCGGCGTAATTGCCCTTGTAGGTCGGGACGACCTTGTAATCGCTTTGCGACGCGTTGAAGTCGTTGGCGAGCTTGACGATGACGTCATTGTTGGCGCCGGTCATCGCGTGCCACCACTGAATTTCAGTGGCCGCGAGCGCCGGCGTGGCGCCGAGGGCCAGTGTCACCGCGGTCGCTGCCGCAGCGCCGAATTTCCGAAATGCCATGAAGAATTCCTCCCTTGGAGACCGCCATCGAGATTGGTGTTGCGCCTAGCAGCGCCGGATGACGTTCGAATGACCGTATAAGCCAGCCAATCGCAGGGGGGAAGCGTGGCGCCGGGGGAGCGATAAAAAAGGTACAAACCGCAACGATCGTGCGGTGCAATGTCAGCCGTAACGTTGCTTGGCCGTAACGTTGCACCGCATTCGATTGCGTCTCGCCTGTTCAGCGCTTGCGTTCGGAACCGCAGACCACGCCGTTGGCGACCAGCTCTTCGATCTCGGCTTTGGAATAGCCGAACTCGCCGAGCACCTCCGATGTGTGCTGGCTGAATTTCGGTGGCGTCCGCCGCAGGCTCGGCTTGGTTCGCTCGAGCCGGATCGGCGAGGCGACGCCCTTGTACCAATCCTTCTCGATGATGTCGCCGCGATGGAGCGTGTGCGGATTGGTCAGCGCCTGGTCGATCTTCTGCACCGGCCCCGCCGGCAGTCCCGCTGCCAGCAGCCGATTGCACAGCGGCTCGGCCTCGTGCTGGCTGAACACGGCGGCGAGTTCGACACGCAGCGCGTCGCGGTTGGCGATGCGGTCCTTGTTGCGGGCGAAGCGCGGATCGGTGCCGAGTTCGGGCTTGCCGATTTCCTTGGCGAGCTTGCGGAAGGTGCCGTCATTGCCGACGCCGATGAAGATGTTGTCGGTCTTGGTCGGGAAGATCGCGTAAGGCACGAGGTTCGGATGCTCGTTGCCGGTGAGGCGCGGCGGCTTGCCGTGCATGAAATAATTCGCCGTATGCGGATGCATGATCGCAAGGCCGGTTTCATACAGCGTGGTTTCGAGAAACTGGCCCAAACCTGAGCGCTGCCGCTCCGACAGCGCCATCAGAATGCCGATCGCGGCGTAAAGTCCGGTGGTGATGTCGACCAGCGGCACGCCGATCCGCATCGGGCCGCTTTCCGGCGAGCCGGTCGCCGCGATCATGCCGGTCATGGCCTGGATGATCGCGTCATAGCCGGGATTGCCGCCGCGCGGGCCGTCGGCGCCGAAGCCGGAAATCCGGCAATGCACCAGCTTTGGAAATTTCGCGCGCAGCACGTCGTTGCCGATGCCCCATTTGTCGAGCGTACCCGGCTTGAAATTCTCGATCAGGACGTCGGCGGTCTCCAGCATCTTCATCAGCACCGCGCGCCCGCCTTCGGAAGCGAGGTCGAGGCCGATCGATCGCTTGTTGCGGTTGATGCCGACGAAGTAAGCCGCGTCCTCCTCGTGGAACGGAGGGCCCCAGTCGCGCACTTCATCGCCCGCCGGCGGTTCGACCTTGATCACGTCGGCGCCGTGGTCGGCAAGGATCTGCGTGCAGTAGGGGCCGCCGAGCACGCGCGTGAGATCGACGACGCGCAGGCCCGTCATTGCGCCGGGAGCGGCTTGTGGACTCATGGAAGATAAACCTTCGCTCAGGATGAGAATGGACTTCCTGAGCTAGCGGTCTTCGGGCGCGGCGGCAATGGCGTCTCGCGCACGGCCCGCATGACGCGGCTGCCGTAGCACTACTCGCGGAAAATTCCGCAAGGCGCAAACGGCCCGCCGGTATCGGTGGCGGGCCGTTCGGATGTCGCCTTACACGACCGTCAGGCGCACATCGACATTGCCGCGGGTGGCGTTGGAATACGGGCACACCTGGTGCGCCTTCGCGACGAGGGCTTCCGCGTCCGCCTTGGCAAGGCCGGGCAGCGAAACGGCAAGATCGATATCGAGGCCAAAGCCGCCGGCCGAACGCGGGCCGATGCCGACGGTGGAAGTCACCGAGGCGTCGGCGGGCACCTTGGGGCCGCCTTGCGAGGCGACGAACTTCATCGCGCCGATGAAGCAGGCGGCATAGCCGGCCGCGAACAGTTGCTCGGGATTGTTGCCGGCACCACCGCCGCCGCCGAGTTCCTTCGGCGTGGTGAGCTTGACGTCGAATGCGCCGTCGAGGGTGGCGGCGTGGCCATCGCGGCCGCCGGTTGCCTTGGCGCTGGTCTTGTAGAGCACGTTCACGGACATGTCGGTCTCCCTTTGGTTGCCGTTCCGATGGACATTATATTGCACACAATTAGATTGTGCACAATATAAAATATTGAAAGTAGCGCAATTCAATTGTATGCAATTGAAATCAAGCGCTTAGGTCCCCAGATCGGGCCTACGGCGCCACCCGCTAACGAGGTCGTGATGGCTAGGAAATCATCGGCGGACTTTTCGCTCAAGCTCGATAATCAGATTTGCTTCGCGGTTTATTCCACGGCGCATGCGTTCAATCGCGTCTACAAGCCGCTGCTCGACAGGCTGAAGCTGACCTATCCGCAATATCTCGTCATGCTGGTGCTGTGGGAGCGTGACGGCGTGCCGGTGAAGGACATCGGCGAGCGGCTGCTGCTGGATTCCGGCACGCTGACGCCCCTGTTGAAGCGGCTGGAGAGCGCCGAACTGATCAAGCGAACCCGCAGCACCGAAGACGAGCGGCAGGTGATGATCGCGCTGACGCCCAAGGGCGAAGCGCTGCGGGAGAAAGCCCGCGCCGTGCCGCAGTCGATCCTCGCGGCGTCGGCCTGCTCAGTCGGCGAACTGGTGGCGATGAAGAACGAGATCGTCGCGCTGCGCGACCGGTTGAGTGCGGTGTTGGAGGAGTAGGGGGTGCTAGAGGCGCTTCTTGGCGAAGGCGCGGCCGGAGTGTGATTTGAGATATTTCTCGAATTCCAGCGCTTTGAATTTGTCAGGGAATGCGCAGTACCAAACCAATTCCCAAGGCTTGAACTTCGCTGTGTGCGCAGACCTGCCTGCATTGTGCTCGGGCAAGCGTCGCTTCAAATCTGAAGTAGCGCCGATGTATTCCTGTTCAGGGAAGCTGAGGCTTCGGATGATGTAGACGTACCACATCGGTGCTCAACGCGCCGAAGGCGCCAACTGAAACGTCTACCAGCCCGTCTTCGCCCTTCGGGCTACGCCGGGCACCACGCTTCGCCCTTCGGTCATCACGTGGCTGCGCCACGCGAAGCCCGAAGGGCGAAGCGTGGTGGAGCCAGGCGGGATCGAACCGCCGACCTCTTGCATGCCATGCAAGCGCTCTCCCAGCTGAGCTATGGCCCCGTCACAGTCTGAACGGTCTCTTCTACCGTGCGCCCGCGAGCCTTGGGTGACTCGCGGGGGAGACCCAGAACACAGTTCTCGGCCGATCTCAAGTCTCTTCGTCACCTCCGACGTCGCCGATGATGTCGGTGACGTCCTCGTCACCCTCTTCCTCGTCGGGAATGAAGGTGGAATCGTCGTCGTCATCGTCCTCGATGGTCTCGTCGATCTCGATATCGTCTTCCGATTCGGGAACCACGGCCTTGACCTTGCCGGTGTTCTCCTCGGCATCGGCCTCCTCGAGCGAAACCAACTCTTCGGCCTCCGCGGCCTCCGGCATATCGGCTGCAGCGGTGGCCGAAGCAGCAGCGGCGGCGCGCGCGGCATCGCCACGGGCGGCCCGTGCCGGCGCAACCGGCGCAATCGGCACCACTTCCCCAGTGTAGGGCGAAATCACCGGATTCTTGTTCAGGTCGTAGAATTTCTTACCCGTCGTCGGGCAAATGCGTTTGGTTCCGAGATCGGACTTGGCCACGTGTGGATCCTGGGAAATTCTGAAAAACGGTGCTTCACTTGGCTAGTTGAGGGGCCGGTGTCAATAGCACTTTGAAGCATTTGAGGGCCGCGTGACGCCGTATGGTCCATGTGGTAACTGCCGCCCCTGCAAAGGACCACAATCTTGACCCATTCAACCGCCCAAACCCCACTGGAATCCCGCGCCAGCGGCGCCCTCACCGGGAAAGTACGTGTTCCCGGCGACAAGTCGATTTCGCACCGCGCGCTCATTCTCGGGGCGCTTTCGGTCGGCGAAACCAGGATTTCCGGCCTGCTCGAGGGCGAGGATGTGCTCAACACCGCCAAATCCATGCAGGCGCTGGGCGCCAGCGTCGAGCGCACCGGGCCCTTTGCCTGGCAGGTCAGGGGCGTGGGGGTGGCGGGCTTCGCCGAGCCGGCTTCCCCGCTCGATTTCGGCAATTCCGGCACCGGCTGCAGGCTGGTCATGGGAGCCGTCGCCGGCTGCCCGATCACGGCCGTGTTCGACGGCGACGCCTCGCTGCGCTCGCGGCCGATGCGGCGGATCCTTGATCCCCTCGAATTGATGGGTGCGAAGGCAGGCGACATCAGGGAAGGCGGCCGTCTGCCGCTGACGCTGCACGGCGCCCGCAATCCGGTGCCGATCCTCTATCGCACTCCCGTGGCCTCGGCGCAGATCAAATCGGCGGTGTTGCTGGCGGGGCTTGCCGCGCCCGGCGTCACCACCGTCATCGAGCAGGAGGCCAGCCGCGACCACACCGAGCTGATGCTCAAACATTTCGGCGCTGACATCGTCACGACGAGGGAAGGCAGCCACGGCCGCAAGATCGCGCTCACGGGCCAACCCGAACTGCGCGGCGCCGAGGTAGTGGTGCCGGCCGATCCGTCGTCCGCGGCCTTCCCGATCGTGGCGGCGCTGATCGTCGAGGGATCCGACGTCGTGTTCTCTGATGTCATGACCAATCCGCTGCGCACCGGCCTGTTCACGACGCTGCGTGAGATGGGCGCTTCCATCGACGAAAGCGATGTGCGCGGCGACACCGGCGAGCCTATGGCCCGCCTGCGCGTGCGCGCGTCGAAACTGCGCGGCGTCGAGGTGCCGCCGGAGCGCGCGCCCTCGATGATCGACGAATATCTGGTGCTGGCGGTCGCGGCGTCCTACGCCGAAGGCACCACCATCATGCGCGGCCTGCAGGAGTTGCGCGTCAAGGAATCCGACCGGCTGGAGGCGACCGCCGACATGCTGCGCGTCAACGGCGTCAAGGTCGAGATTGCGGGCGACGATCTGATCGTCGAAGGCCGCGGCCACGTGCCCGGCGGCGGCCTCGTCGCCACCCACATGGACCACCGCATCGCGATGTCGGCGCTGGTGATGGGGCTCGCCGCCGACAAGCCGGTCAAGGTCGACGACACTGCGTTTATCGCCACCAGCTTTCCGGATTTCATCCCGATGATGCGCTCAATGGGCGCGGAGTTTTCATGATCATCGCCATCGACGGACCGGCAGCATCAGGCAAGGGGACGCTCGGCAAGCTGCTTGCCCGTCATTACGGCTATCGGCACCTCGACACCGGCGTGATCTATCGCGCGGTGGCGAAAGCGTTGCTGGACGGTGGCTTCGACCTCACCGACGAGCCCCGCGCAGTGGCGATCGCGATAGGGCTCGATCCGGAAGATTTCGGGAACCCGGAACTGAAGACGCACCGCATCGGCGAAGCTGCCTCGATCGTGTCCGCGATCCCCGCCGTGCGCGAGGCGCTGGTCAATTTTCAGCGCCAGTTCGCGGCCGATCCGCCCGGCGCCGTGCTCGACGGGCGCGACATTGGAACCGTGATTTGCCCGCATGCCGACGTGAAGATTTTCGTCGTGGCCGACCCGCAGGTGCGGGCCCATCGCCGGACGCTGGAGGCACGAGCGCGCGGCGAAGCTGCAGATGAGGCGGCGGTGCTCGCGGACATTCTGAAGCGCGACGAGCGGGACCGGAACCGCGCCGCCGCCCCCCTCAAGGCCGCCGCGGATGCGCACGTCCTGGACAATTCCAATCTTGACGTCGAAGCCAGCGTTCGCGCCGCTATTGCCATCGTCGAGGCGGTCCTTGCCGGGCGGGGATGATCCCGTTTTGGCACGCCGTATTTGCGGCCAAATGGCTCTGAAATCGGGCTTTTCGACTTGCCGAAAATGGCCCTCGGGGCTATATCCACGCCCATCCGGGCCGCCGTCGATAAGATCAGGGCTGTCCGAGCGGGCCGGCAGGGAGTTTCAGTTTCCTGCCGTCATTGGAGGAAAGCCCGCTCCAGGTTCCTGAAGTCGACACCGCTCGTTTCAGGCCCGGATAAATCAAACGTATCGAACGTGCAGGCAAGCTGCCGGCCCGCTTTTGCGCAACCCGCAAAATGCGGTCGTCAGGGTTTGCGGACCCCTGACACTTCACGCGCGATACGCCCTTTAACCCGTATGGCCGGCGATATCCCGCATTGGAGAACAAATGGCTTCGACTGCTGCTTCTTATAATCCTACCCGTGACGATTTCGCTGCGATGCTGGACGAGTCCTTCGCCGGCGGCAATCTGCAGGAAAGCTCCGTCATCAAGGGCAAGGTGGTTGCAATTGAAAAGGACATGGCCGTCATCGACGTCGGCCTGAAGACCGAGGGCCGCGTC